>Ga0247727_10003636_pt1 | contig 33787 bp, 33 predicted proteins | sample WisWelCaveWW1625_FD_202498 | JGI IMG/M metagenome (GOLD analysis project Ga0247727, IMG submission 202498) | Biofilm microbial communities from Wishing Well Cave, Virginia, United States - WW16-25 | ecosystem: Environmental > Aquatic > Deep subsurface > Groundwater > Cave microbial mat | place...
AGATACTTCTGATAGGCTTTTTTGAGTTCCGGCGCGCCGTATTTAAATCCTAAATCTATGGCGAGATCTTGCATGTTCGTTTCTCTACGTTATTTATTTTTACAGCGTCAAAACAGATTTATAATCCATATAGTGAGTAGCCATCAATAGAATTTTCTGGATAACAATCCGAAAGAATCTATTTATTTTTAAGTGGACAGTGCTAAAATCTGGTATTCATAAAAATGATAGAAACCCTAAGGTTAGTATAATAGTTCATATGGAGAAATGCAAGTAAAAAATTATAATATTGTAATTTTATTATTGCGCCGCATTGCTGGGTAGGTTTAGAATTGATCCCCAAATAAAAAAGCCCCCGGCTTACGCCAGGGGCCCGGAGGGAGGAAAAAATACTATGAGGTATTAGAGGAAACGATATCCTGTGCCGTGGATCGTTTCGATATATTGTGACGGATATTTGTTTTCGCCCAGTTTCTCGCGCAGGCGCTTGATGTGCACGTCCACGGTCCGGTTGGTGACATAAACCTTCTTGCCCCACACCCTCTCGAGGATTTCCTTGCGGCTGAACACGTTATTGCGCCGCGACGCCAACAAATAAAGCAGCTTGAACTGAATGTACGTTAAATCGATCGACTTGCCGGCTTTGCGCACGCGGTGTTCGTCCAGATCGATTTCGATATCTTTAACGCGAATTCGCTTCGCGTCGCCGGAAGTGATCCGGCGGGCAATCGCCTTCAGGCGCGCCACCAATTCCCGCGGGCTGTACGGTTTAGCAATAAGATCATCAGCGCCTGATTCCAAGCCTTTGATCCGCAAATTTTCATCAGCATTGGACGACAACAGAATCAACGCCGCTTTGCGCGTGGTCAAGTCGTCTTTCAACTCCTGACACGCCGCCCACGTGCGGTCACCGAATTCGTCCAGATCAATCACCACCGCGGAAGGCTTGTCGCGCAACACCGTTTCCTGCACACTATCCAAATGCGCGGCGTGTTGCATCACATAGCCTTCACTCTCCAGCAGGTGTTCCAATTGTTCTGTAGTTGCCGTGCCGTTACCAAAAACTTGAATGATACCCTTTTCCATCGATTCCTCCGGGAGGTTTGACGTCCTGTAGTCCACAGTTGTATGCTCACATGGTTAGGTAAAAATGGGCCTCGTTCTGAGGCCCTTGATTACAAAGTCCTTTTGACAATAACAAAATGTATATAAGCAATCAACATGCCACCACCCACAAAATGTAGTATATCTGTTTATAAAAAGACAGAATTGTTTTCCATTGGTAAATCTTATTTATTTTCTTAAACTTAACGCCAACCAGTTAATTTTAAAATTTCGGTGATAAAAGGCGGCTTGAATCTAATTTTATTGCACTTCGGGCTGAATGAACAAAAAAACGTTCAGAAATCAACCATCTGGCTGAAAATCAACCAAATTTAACATTTCATCGTTTAAAAAAAAAGAAATGTTTCAAGATCGAACATTTTTGAGTTCAAAAATGTAAACAAAAAGCCTTGACTTTACCAACGTTGTAAAATAGATTATGGCGTGGCAAAGATTCTCCTCCTCGGCTTCGCTCGGAGAGTGACTCAACGGTGAGCGAAGTCGAACCGATAGTGAGCGCAGTGGCCTCATGAATTTATGTTGAGTGAAAGTTTATGTTATACTCGTTTAGGGTTAAAATTGCAGTCATGGCGAGGCGCTTTTTGTCCCGCTCTTCGGGACTCCGTAAAGCGGAGCCGAAGCAATCTCTTGGTTTTTCAAAGGATTGCTTCGCTGAAAAACGCTCGCAATGACTGTTGCAAAATAATCCTTAACGAGTATATGTTGAGCAAAATTTATGGTGAGCGCAGTCAAACCATCCGATCGTGTCTTTGTAATTGTTGGCAAACGCCGCAGATTCTTCGAGAATTTTACGGCTTTCCGCCTTTGCCATGATGAGTTGGGGCCGGAGTTATCGGTTGACTATTATGCCGGCTATTTGCTTTGTACCTATTATCAAAATTTTCCGCCGGACCGACTTGGCCCGCTCGCGGCAGATTTTGCGCGCGCGCTGCGGCAATTTGACTTGCCATTTCTTGGCGCCGTGAAAAAATTTCGCCCGGAGAATCTCTCGCATGTGGTTGATGACAAACGTTCGGAAATTTACCACCCGCAAGCGCTCATCGGCGAATTGCCCCCGGCCCGATTCACCATAAAGGAAAATGACCTGCAGTTCGTGGTGTCTTTTCAGGAAGGGTTCAGCACAGGTTTGTTTTTAGATATTAAAGAGGCGCGCCAACTGATTCGGCAAATGGTTAAACCGGGGGAAACGGTGTTGAATCTCTTTTCCTACACCGGCGGGTTTTCGATTGCCGCGGCCAAAGCCGGCGCCGGGCGGGTCATCGAAGTCGATACCGGCGCTAAATGGCTCGGTTGGGCGCAGGAGAATCAGCAGCTCAACGCCGTCACCGTCGTGCGGCAGCGGCGTGAAGATGCCGTCCAATTTTTACATAAGCAAAAGGACGCGACCTTTGATTGGATTATTTGCGACCCGCCGACTTATTCGACGCAAAAGTCCGGCACGCGATTTATCGTCGAGAAAAGTTATCAAACGCTGCGCGCCGATTTTGCGCGCGTGCTGCGGCCCGCGGGGCATTTACTGGCCTGCACCAACTACCGTGGGTTATTCAGTAAAAGATTCTTCGGGCTTCTCGCCCCGGAATTTAAACTGCTGCAGGAAATTCCCATTAGTGAAGATTTTGCCGGCGACGATTATTTGAAAGTCGGATTGTTCAAAAAAACGGCTAGGGCTTAAAGCAAAAAGTCAAAATGATTGAAGTCAAAATTATTAAAAACAGTTCAATCATTTTGACTAATAACTTTTACTGTTCATTCGCATTTTGAATTGTTTTGCCCGAAATGGTTTTGCCTTAGAAAAGGATAACACACCATGCTCCATCACGCCATTGTTGTCAAAGACAGCGGCATCGCCGGCCGCGGTTTATTTGCCACGGAAGACATTAAAACCGGTGCAATCACCTGGTGGCAAGGCCCGGATGAACCGCGCTATCATCTCGATACCGTGCGGAGTTGGCCGGCGGAAAAGCAGAGAATCTTTTTTCAGCTCGCCTATCAAGTCGGTGACGAATGGTATCACGGCCCGGTTGAGGGTTCCCCGGTGGATCCGGCGGATTTTATGAATCACAGTTGCGATCCCAACACGTGGTTCATCGACGACGCGCAGATGGTCGCCCGGCGGGACATCAAAAAAGGCGAAGAAGTGACTTACGATTACGCCACGAGCGAAATCATGGAAACCTACGTGTTGCCCCATTGCAATTGTGGTGCGCCAGATTGCCGCCAAACCGTGCGCGGCTCGGATTATCGACGGCGACAAGCCGTGCGGGAAAAATATGGCCCGCACGTGCTGGCACACGTCTATCGCAGCGCGAGGATGAAATAATCAACGCCGGCTCGCATACTGCAATGGCGCCAAACTCCCTGCCGCCGGTTTCAGCGGCACGGCCACAATCGCCCATGAGCACAGCGTTTTGTTACGATAAACAATGCCTGCACGGGAGGGTTTAAGCCGGGCACTGATACCGTTCACCGCCTATCGCGGCTGCGATCATCCCGAAAAACAGCCGCCTCGCGGCGCATGAACGGAATGATTTGTTCCATACGTTGCAGTTGGGTAAAACATTCGCTGCAGAGAAAATAATGCGCTTCAAACTTCTTTCGCACCGGCGGCGGTAAAACGCCTTCCACATAGCCGAAGATCAGGTCATCGCGCTGATTCAATTCGCAAGTCATGAGAATATCCCTGCCCGGTTGCTGACCAGAGGCCGGGGCTGCTGTCGGTCACAGTTCCGCTCATTATCAAACGTCGACTAATTTTTCTCCAAACGCTCTCTCACCTTGCGTAGGGCGTACGATTTCAGGTTGCTGACTTCCTGTTCCGAGAGATCAAGCTGTTGCGCAATTTCCTGGATTTTCAAATCTTGATAAAAATGCAGCCGCAAGATTTGTGCATGCCGCTCCGTTAACGAGGCAACGGCGTGCTTGATCTTTTCCAAAAGATCGGCATGCGCCAACTCGCTTTCAACATCAATGGATTCTTCGGCAATGAGATCAAGCGGCGCTTGCGCTTCGCGACGGCGCCGGCGTTGGCGCAGAAAATCTGCGGCTTTATGTCTCGCAATCTGCAGGACAAAAGTTTCAAACCGCGCACCATGCCTCGCTTCAAAACGTTGCTGTTGCACGGCGACATAGGCCGCCTGCATGACTTCCTGCGTCAAATCGTCATTCGTTGCTTGATCCAGGTCAGAAAATTTTTTGCGCAAAAAATAACGGACACGCAGCGCGAGCTCGCGGATGTTTTGATCCGTCCAATCCGGATATGGGCTCACTCTTGAACAATTCGCCTTCAAATTCTATCCACTGGTGTTCACTTTACGAGCGTAGCCTAACCGACAGCAGTTATCCAACGTCCCTGCCGGACGCGGTCTGATAGGCCTACCTTTCGCATGAACCGTCATCTATCACCGGAAACGGATTCCTCGAATTCAAAACATTCCTTATTTAAACTCAAGTTCCTTCTCCAATCGGCGCTTTCAAAATGAACAAAAGAATAATTCACCAACAAAAGGCCGATTTGTGATAATGAAGCGGCTATCGTGTTCTCCCCGCACGATAGAAAAGGCTTATCGTCAAGATAAATTCACCCTGCCTGGAAAGCAAGCAAAAATAAACCCCGTGAGCGCTTTAACTCCAACCATACCATGAGTCTCCCGAATCAGAAAAATCTTTAATTTTTTTAAAAAATATTTTTCAGAGAAATTCAAGATTTGATTTGAGTAGACGACTAAATGGGCAAATGCAGGAAAATAATGGACGGAAAGCTTTAAGGATTACTCTTGTTCAACTACATCGAGTTGGAGATTAATATAATAAATAAAGGTAAAATAGATTAACCGGGCATTCATGCCCAGAAAGGAACCTTCATGATGAAGCGCTTCATTTCGTTTTTCCTATTTGGCTGGCTCTGCTTGTCGCTGATGGCGTGCGGCGTCGACGCCCCCAATGGGCCGGAGAAAGCAAACGTGTCGTCGAATGACGGCGAGTTGCCGCCTCCACCGCCTCCGCCGCCGGGCGGCGGTGGTGGATGAAATCGACGCGACGTTGTCCCAATGCTGGTTTGAAAATACCATTTGAATGAGCATTGGGACACGCCGGCATCAAGCACGGAATAAGTGACAACAGCGTTCACTTGGCGTTGGCTTTGTGTTCGCGCCGCCGGCGCGTCATCCCAATGACGAGCGCGAACAAAATGACCGCGCCAAAGGGCAGCAAGTTAAGCTCCTGGCGAAAACGAAACGTTTGATCGACGCCGTAATACTGAAAAGCGGCCCAGAAAAAAGGGTTGGCTTTGTCGCCGGTTAAAAAGGAAAGTTTGGCTTCGCGCAATGCGGCGGCAGCGCTTTGGCCGGCTCGTAACTTTGCATAAAACTGCGCCGCCAGATCGGCGCTCGCCCCGGCCTCGGCAGGCCACAAACTACCGATGACGCTGGGAATTCCCGCCGCCCGAAACGCCTGCACAAAACCTTGAATACCCTCGCTGCCGCGCAAAACTCCGGAAGCCGTGTTGCAGCTACTCAAAAAAGCCAGCCGGCCAATCGGAAGTTGCATCGCGGCAATTTCAAAAGCATACAGACTCGTGGCGCCGGTTTGATCTTCTTCTAAAATAATCCGTGACGAGAGCGGCTCGGCATTTTGCGCCTCACTGTGCGCCGCAAAGTGCAAAATCGGATGCTGCGATAAATCACGGCGCCACTTTGAATCCCCGGAAAAAGGCCCGTAGGCGATTTGCACGGCGGCGTTGCCAAGAATCTTTTGCAGCGCTGCAACTTCACTTTGGGTCCGCCAAAGGTCCACAGCGCCGTTGCCGATTTCCTCGAAGCGAGGCATCGCCGGCGCTAAAGCAAAAACCGTAGCCGGCGTTTGCGGTTGAGGCAGTGATTTATTCATTGCCGCCGGCAACGAGCTGGCATAACGCACGATATAATCGCGCAGGACGAACGGCAAGCGCCGATAATCTTTCGCCAGCGTCTCCGTTACCGCTGCGGTTAGCAAAATTTCAAACGGCAAAAAATGCAAATCTTCATCGGGAATGATCAGCAATTTTTTATCGCGCGCTTTGCCAATAAATTTCGCCAAAAGCGTTTGATAAAGTTGATGAGCCGTCTGGGGATGATACCGAAAAAACAGCGGCGAGATCAACTGCATATTTTGCCAATCCTGCCGCGCGTCATGCAGCGCCGGATTAACTTCGCCGACTAGATTTTGCAACTCCGATTTGCCGATGGGCCATTCGTGCGTCAACAGCGAATCGCCATCCAGCGCAAAAACCAGCAGCCCGTCTTCCCCCACCAAATAAGTTAATGCCAGTTCGCGCCGTTCCGACAACTCCTGTTGCCATGTCGTTAACGGCATGACGGCATGATCATCAAGGCGTTGCAGCGTCGTCAAGCCGATTTTTTCCCAAAGCTGATTCTGTTGCAATTCAAGCTGCGAGATATCTAGACGTAACTTTTGAGGGCTTGCGTTTGTCGAGTCAGCCGGCAAAATATCGGCAAGTTGTAGGCGTTTTTTCAAAAGCAACATATCGAGCCGCGCCCCTTGTTGGCGAAGGCTGTCGGCGACGGCGGCATATTTGAGCAGCCGAATTTGCTGCAAGCGCCGGCGGACCACGAGGTCGCGCATTTGTTCGGCAACTTCCAGAGCGCGCTCAGGTTGCCGCCGGCGAATATACGCCCGGCTTAATGCAAAAAACAATTCTTTTTCAAAAGGCAGGAACGCTGCCGTCGTTCCGGCGGCGGGAGAAAAAATTCGTCGCGAGGCCAGCGTCGCCGCTTCCTGGAGAAGCGCAATCGCTTTTGAGTTGTCACCTGCGGCCATGGCGACCTTGCCAAGTCCATTCATGCTTTTGACCAACTCGCCATAAAGCCCGGCTTTGGCGCTTAAGCTTCGCGCTTCCCGGAAAAAATTTTCCGCCCGCGCGAATTGCCGATGATGCAGCGCTATTTCACCCAGGGACACGAATGCAATAATCATGCTGGTTTGAGATTGTGTTCGACGCGCCAGGATTAACGCCTGCGTCGTCATCTTTTCCGCCATCGACCAATCATTGGAACGCTTCCACCAATCCGCCAGATTCAGCCGAAGACTGCTTTGCAAAGCGGTCAGCTTATTATTTTCGAGAATGGCCAGCGCTTCATCGTAATATGGTTTCGCTTCACGCAACTGATTTCGTTCGACCAGTGAAAAGGCCAGGCTCTGCAAAAACGAGGCGAGATAAAGCGTCTGTTGAGATTTTCGCGCGTGCGCAATCGCTTCCAGAAAATAGGGTTGCGCCCGTTGATGATCCCCCAAATTTAGATAGATGGCGGCCAGGTTGTGCGCCATGAGTTGACGATTACTTTCGTTTTGCAATGAATCGGCCATTTGATAGGCTAACGTCCACTCCCGTATTGCCTGTTCGTACAAACCCATGACGCGGTAGACGTCGGCCATGTAGTGATGCGCCTGCATTTTGCCGTATCCGTTGTGAAGTTTTGCCGACAACGCCGCGGCGTTTTTTGCCTGCGCCAGCGCCTGTTGCAAACGTCCTTGCCGTAAACGCAAACCGGAAAAAGTTGCCGCCACTTCAGCCTGCAAATCAAGAAATCCGATTTGACGGCCCAGTTGCGCCGCACGGCTTAACAGCGAATCGGCCGCCTGCAAGTAGCCTTGCCGCAAATAAACGTGGCCCTCGAGATGGAGAAGTTGCCCGGCGCCGTCTTGATCATTGACCGCCGCCGAAGCGGCCAAACCTTGATCAATCACGACGCGCGCTGAATCCAATTTGCTGATGAGCATAAGCTGGATCGCCCAACGAAAATAGATGCGCCAACTCGTATGGCCGGCAGCCGCCAAACTCGCAAATCGTGCCGCCGCGACTTCGGGACGCGCCCGCGACGTTTCCCAATAAGCCATGGCAAATTGCGCATGCCAATCATCTGTGTCCTGCGCCAGTCGGTTGGTGAAGTGCTCGCGCACTTTTTGTTCAAGCTTATAGCCCGGCGCCAGATCAATTAGCTTTTGATGAATCGAGAGAAACACCGTGCGATTCTGCACCGCCTGCCAGCAATACTCCGCCGTCTGCTGGCGCTTCCCGCGAAACTCTGCCAGGAAGGCAAGCGCGCTGTAAACCTCGCCGACGGGCGCGCCTTTTTTGATGAGGTTCTCGAAAAAAAACTGGCCTTGGTCAAATTGGCCTTCCAACGCATAGCATTGCGCCAGCCGCCAATACGCATTGAAATAAAAACCTTTGCCGATCAGCATCGTCGAAAAAAGGCGCCGCGCCGTGGGATAATCGCCCGCTCCCATCGCTTCAGCGGCGCGCCAGTAGACGGGCGGCACTTGTTGCGCCCAAGCCGGTAACACCCCAATTACCACCATCAGCAAAAGAATAATTCGCCAGGAAAAAGAGCAAAATCTCTTTTTCATACTTCAGTCCATTTTCCCTTCTCGCGCATTTTTCTTTTTATCCAACAATTCGAGCATCACCTTAATTTCCGTCGTGGGCAGTTGGCAAGCGTAGTTTTCACAAATATACGCCGTGGCTTTGCCTGCAAGCGGCGTCATGGATTTTATAAATGGCAAGTGTTTATGCAAATAGACTTGCCCTTCCTGACCATCAGCCAGTAGCACAATTTTATTCGGCGCGAAACGTTCGTGCACGGCCTGCAACATCGCGCGCGTGTCCGGCGCTCCCGGCTTGCCGGCAATAATGATTTGCTGCGGCTTACCAAGACTGAAATCAACCGCAACCAGCATTTGCGGCATCGCGTGCGGGAGGCTTTGCAAACGGCTGCCAAATAAACGCAGCGTTTTTTCCGCCATCTCCCACCATTCTTTTTTATCGAGCATTTGCGCAAGGCGCAGAAGATTCAACACCGCAATCGAATTAGCCGCGGGTTCGGCGCCGTCGTAATCTTCTTTGGTGCGCAGCAAAATCGTTTCATCTTCGCCGGAGGTGTCGTAGAAGCCGCCGTCTTGTTTATCCCAGAACAGCCGGTTTTGTGTTTCCGTCAATGCCACAGCAGATTCAAGCCATTTGATGTCGAAAGATGCTTCATAAAGATCAACCAAGCCGAGCGCGAGAAAAGCATAATCATCGAGATGCGCCGGAAACTTGGCTTCGCCGTCGCGATAGCGCCGGACGAGAGTTTGCGTTTGCGGCTGCAAAAGTTTGTTTAAAACAAATGCCGCGGCGCGTTCAGCCGCTTGCAAATATTTGGGCTCCTCAAGAACTTGCGCGGCGCGGGCGAACGCCGAGATCATCAAGCCGTTCCATGCGGTGATGATTTTATCATCGAGATGAGGACGAGGGCGCGTGTGGCGTATCGTCAAAAGTTTTTGTTTGCCTTCATTCAAGATCGCCGTGATTTCAGCTTCCGATTTTTTGAACCGCCGCGCGGCTTCGGCAACGGTGTAGGCGGCGTACAAAATATTTCCGTCGCGAAAATCACCATGCGGGTCGTTGATGGTATTGCCGGAGTCGCTCACGCCGAAACCATAGTTGAAAATTTCCGCCTTTTTTCCACCGAGGAAATTTTCGATTTCCGGTTGGCGCCAGAGATAAAACGCGCCTTCTGTTTTTTCCTCCGGAGGCGCCGCGTCCGGCGCGCTGTCGGCGTCTTCTGCCGAATAAAATCCGCCCTCGGGATGCGTCATGTCGCGCAAAACATAATCGAGAATCTCTCTCGCGACCTTCGCAAAGAAATCGTCTTTAGTAATTTGATACGCTTCAAGATACGACCACACAAGCTGGGCCTGATCATAAATCATTTTTTCAAAATGCGGCACGCGCCAATAGGCGTCAACCGAATAGCGATGAAAGCCGCCGCCGAGATGATCGTACATGCCGCCGGCCCACATTTTTCGCAAAGTCGCGAGCGTCATTTCCAGCGCGTCTTTCTCGTCGGTGCGCGCGTAATAACGCAACAGAAAATTCAGCGTGACCGAGCGCGGAAACTTGGGCGCATTGCCAAACCCGCCGAGGCGCTCGTCGTAGCTGCTGTAAAATTGCGAATACGCCGTGCACAAAATTGGCGAGAACAACACCGTTGAATCCGCATTGGCTGCAATAGCCGTATGTTCTTTTAATGCTTTGATAATGTCTGCGCCGGATTTTAACACCTGTTCGCGTTGCTCCATCCACGCCGCATGCAAACGTTGGAGCAAATCCGGAAAACCGGGACGCCCGTAACGCGAGTCCGGCGGAAAATACGTTCCCGCAAAAAACGGCTGCAAACTCGGCGTCAGCCAAACCGACATCGGCCAGCCGCCGCTGCCCGTCATCGCCTGCACCGCGGCCATATAAACTTTGTCCACGTCCGGCCGCTCCTCGCGATCCACTTTGATGCAGACAAAATGTTCATTCATGATTTTCGCGATGTCGGAATTTTCGAACGACTCACGCTCCATGACGTGGCACCAGTGGCAGGTCGAGTAGCCGATGGAAAGGAAGATCGGTTTATTTTCTTGCCGTGCTTTCGCAAACGCCTCATCACCCCAAGGATACCAATCGACAGGGTTGAAAGCGTGTTGCAATAAATACGGACTTTTTTCCTCAATGAGGCGATTGGGTTGATAGCCGTCATTAAGCTTTTTAGTCACGAAATCGGCAGATGGATTCATTTTATTTTGAGCTATTTGTTGCGCCTTGGCGAACCGCGCATTAACTGAACTTGATTGATAAAAATTATAAACTGTGACCACCAGCATCAGTCCCAAAACCCAATGCCCAAACGATAGTATTTGCGCTTTCCGGCACTCATTGAAAGATGTTTAACACTTCTTTAATATCACTCAAATCGGCAAATAAAAAATCAGGTTTTTCAGCGCTTAATTCTTTAACGGAATACTCACCGGTAGCCACCGCGACGGCAACCGCGCCGTGCGGACGCGCGCACTGAATGTCGCGCGGCGTGTCGCCGATCACATACACACGATCACGTTGCGGGCGAATGCCGAATTTTTCCTCAGCGCGCCGCAGCGCATGCGGCACGAGTTTATTGCGGTCGATTTCATCATCGGCAAAGGCGCCAAATTCAAAATATTTCCATAAATCGTAATATGCAAGCTTGATCTCCGCGCCGTGACTCCAGTTGCCGGTCAAAAGGCCGAGGTGAATTCCCGGCATTTTTTTTAATGCTTCCAGCAACTGCGGAAATCCGGGCATGAGCCGGCGCGTCGACCGCGGGCGTTGCATATCCGCCGCCAGGTGCAACAAATAGCGCCGCTGGAATTGCGCGATTTTTTCATCATCCCAGGCCAGCCCGTGCAATTGAAAAGCGTCGAGAAGAATTTTCGGATCGGTCTGCCCGGATAACAAAACATTTTCCAGGCTGCGCGGAACGCCCCAAATTTCCTGAAAGGCGATTTCCATCGCATGTTTGCCGGAGCCGCCGGAGTGCATGAGCGTGCCGTCAATGTCGAAGAGAAAGATTTTCATACCGAGGTTTTAATCCTTTAAAATAATTGCATAACACCGCCTGTACGAGCCGCACTAAAAAGTTTTAAAAACAATTTTATTTGCATTCTGCATTCAACGAATTCTTTTCAAAATGCTTCCATCCGTCTCAAAAACCACCGCGCCGTCGCGATCGGTGCGCAACAGTTGAATGCCGAGCGAATCATAACGCGCGAGCACCGCCGGGTCGGGATGGCCAAAATTATTCCAGCGGCCGACGGAAGCGACGGCCCAGCGCGGACTCACGGCTTGCAATAACGACGTTACACTCGACGTGCTGCTGCCATGATGCCCGACTTTGAAAACGTCGCTATCCAAAACCGAGGCGGATTGCAGCAAATGATTTTCGCCTTCAAACTCAGCGTCGCCGGGAAAAAGAAACGCCTGTTGTCCAAAAACAACTTTGATCACGATGGAAGCATCATTGATATTTTCAAAGCCGGCTTCATCCCGCCGCGGATGCAAGGCCCAGACTTGCGCCGGCGCGAAATCAGTCAAGTACTCACCGGCGCGCAAAGTGAGCAACGGCACCCGCAGACTATCGGCGAGCCTTTCGCAGCGCTGCTCGAGCAGAGAATTGGTTTCGACGCCGCAGACAAAAACTTTTTTGATTTCGATTTCTTGCAACAGGGCCGGCAGGCCGCCGAGATGATCCGCGTGCGGATGCGTGATCACGACGGCATCCAATTGCCGAATGCCGTGTGTGCGCAAAAAGGGAATCAACACGCGCTCGCCGGCGTCGTAATTTTCCAGCACCGGTCCGGCGTCAACGAGCAGCCGTCCGGCGGGAAATTCCAATAGGGCGGCGTCGCCCTGACCGACGTCAAAAAATGTGGCGCGCAAATTCGGCCCCGCGGCCCATGCTTTTTGCCAGACAAAAATATTGAGTACAATCACACCGGCGATCAACGAAAACCGTCGCACCACTGGGGCGCGCTGCCATTCCACCAGCGTTATAATAACGATGACATAAAATAATAGCAACAGCGGTGAAACATAAACGCCATCGACATAAGCCAGCGGAATTTGCGCGAGCCGGCGGGTAAATTCAATCAAGCCACCCGTCGTCTGATCGGCGATATATCCAAAGAACCATGAGATCGGTTTGATGAAAAAAAATATGCACGCCAACGTCGAGGCCAAAATAATAATAAAAGAAATCGGGACGACGATTAAATTTCCCATGATCGCGGCCAACGGCAACCGGCCGAAGGCCTGCACCGAAAACGGCAGCGTCGCGAATTGCGCCGCGAACGAGACGGCGAGCAGCATGATGATTAGCTGGACGGGTCGCCACTCCAATCTGAGCCATTTTTTGAACAAAGAAACCAGCGGTTCATAAAGATACGCAATTCCCAACATGGCCGCAAATGAAAGCTGAAAGCCGAGCTGGAAAAGCTGCAACGGCTGCCAGAGCAAAATGACGAGCGCGGCCACGCCGAGGCTGTTGTAAATATCCGCGTCGCGTTCGAACCATTCGCCGAGAATGATGACCGTCGCCATGATCGTGGCGCGCACGACGGGCGGCTGCGCGCCGGTCAGCAGCATGTAAAAAAATATTCCCGCCAATAAAAACGGCGGCTGCCAACGTCTGGACAGGCGCAGCAGGTGCAACGCGGTCACGATGATGAGCGCGATGAAACCAACGTTCGATCCGGAAACGGCGAGAATGTGAACCAGCCCGGTGCGCGCAAATGCCTCGCTTACTTCTTTTGATATCTCATCGCGCTCGCCGATCAACAAGCCTTTTAGCAGCGCCAGCCGTTGCTCCTGTGAAAAACTCGCCAGTCGCGTTTCAATCCAGTTTTTAGTTCGGCTGATGAGCTGACGCCATTGCAACCAGCCTTGAGATGATTCGCGCCAGAGCGGCGCTTGTTTACCGGAATAAAATGTGGCGGTGATATCCTGCGCCTGTAAATACGCGCGATAATCAAAAGCGCCGGGGTTGCGGCTCGCGTCAGGAAGGCGCAGATAACCGCGCAGCAATAATTTTTCACCGACACGAATTTTCGCGAGGCTATCGCCGGAGACCAACACGCGCCCCTGCGTCGCCATCCAATTGGAATCTATTTTGACATTGTCCGCGCGGAGAGCAAAACGGTAGCGCTGATTGCGACGTTCGGAAAAATCATCAACGGTGCCGGCGAGCAAAACTTCGTTGGAGGAATCGGCAAAAAAACTAATATCTTTGTCGTTAGGATTTTGCGAAAAATGCGTCCGCCATGCGCCCGCCGTCAAACAGGCGAGCAGCAAAAGCACATCAATCACCCGCGTCGCCTCGGCAAACCGACTCGCCTTCTCTTTTTGCCGAAAAGCAACGACCGCGGCGATGAGAACGATACAGAAGCTGCCCGCCAAAATTGTTGCCGGGAGGTGCAACAGTCGCTCAATGCCAATACCGCAACAGCAGGCAACGGCAATGAAAAAAGCGGGACGTTTTGCCATGATACAAAATTTTTTTGAATGACTCGCGCGGTAAAAATTTAGCGATTTGCAGCGGAGTGCGAAGCTTTAGCTTTGCCCCGCTGCTGTGGGGCACTTCGACTTCATATAGTATTACTTCGGAAAAACTATCATGCCCGCGAAGCCTGCCCTGCCGCAGGCCAGGGATTTTTCACCACCAAGAGAACACAAAGCGCACAAAGAAAAAACTTTGTGTTCTTTGTGGCCTTTGTGGTGCAGTTTTGGTTGCAGCCAACGCCGCGCTACGACTAACTCGATGCCTCACAGACTGGCAGTCTGCGCTACGTGCGACGTTAGACGCCGCGCGTTTCGGGCGACCAGATAAATTTGTGCAACTGCACCTGCAATTGCGCCTGGATGCGATCGGCCAACATCCATTCGGCTAATGGCCGCAACGCCATTTCATTAAAAACTGGCGAGAACAACAAATGAAAACGCGCGTCGAGATGATACTGCCGAACGACTTGCAACGTCCAATCATAATCCGTGCGATCTTTGATGACGAATTTGATTTGATCATGCGGTTGCAAAATGTCGAGGTTCGGCCAATAATTACGCCCAACTTCGCCGCTGCCGGGGCATTTGAGGTCGACGATTTTAATGATGCGCGGATCGAGTTTCGAGAGATCGAGGCTGCCGCCGGTTTCGATCAGCACGGTGTAATCGGCGGCCAGCAGGAGATCGGACAATTCATAAATTTCCTTTTGCAGCATCGGCTCGCCGCCGGTGATCTCGACGAGCTTGCAACCGTAGCTCGCGACGCGTTTCATAATATCCTCGAGGCTCATCTCCTCGCCGCCGTAAAACGAATACGCCGTGTCACACCAGACGCAGCGCAGATTGCAAGCGGTGGTACGAATGAAAACACACGGCCGGCCAATAAAACTGGACTCGCCCTGAATGGAATAAAAAATTTCGGTGAGACGCATTACTCGAACTCCGTTGCCTCTCCGCCGCGCAGCAAATACGCCTCGTTCACACTTTTCAACAGCACTCTCCCGATGTCGTGCTCGTGGCGTTCTTTAATGGGGCGAATGACGATGCCTTCGCGCAGGTGCGCGGCTTTGCCGCTGATCGTTTCCGTGCCGCCGGTGTGCGCCAGCGTTTCGGGGCCGAATGGGCCGCGATACAACACGTGCGCCATCGGGATATCGCGCTCGGCGCAAATTTTCGCAAAGTCATCATAATCGAGATAACGGCCGTTGATCGACATGTCGAAGGCGAAATAACTCGGCTCGCCTTTTTGCACGCCGTAGCCCAGATCCTGCACGCCGGGACCGAACGTTTCGCCGAAGAGCATGATGTTGCCGAGACCTTCAATCTTCTCAAACAAATTAAATTTGCGGGCCATGCGCCAATAAAGATTTTTTTCATCTTCTTTAATGACGGTTCCACCGCTGCCGTAACCTTTCGATGACATGGCGCGCGCGCCGCCGAGCAGGCCCAGCAGCGTGCAGGTGCCGTGTACTTTTTCAGTCGCGACGACTTCTTCGCCAGGTTTGAGAATATCGGGATAGCGTTTGATGTTTTCGATATCGGTGTAGCCATGCCAGCCATCCGGCGCGGCCGCGAGCTCGCCGGACATGTGTACCGGAATTGGCGGAATCCATTTAACGATGCCGAGCTCGGCAGTAACGTCGTCGCTTTCCTTCCACTGCGGCCGCGCCGGGAGCACCAGGCCCTGTGAAAGCGCGCCGCGCAATTTTACGGCTTTGACGCGATTCTTCTCCGGGCCGGCCAGTCGGCCCGCCAATCCCATTTCTTCCACAAGCGCGGCCGGCACCAGCGAGGCTTCGGGAATATAGGCGACGAGATCGCCGGTTTTGAATTGATCTTTTTTCACGACACAGTGATAGTCATCCACTTTTGCCAGGTCGAGCAGATCGGCGTTGGGATGCGGGAACACTTCGATCCGGCGGACGAGAACGGCGAAGGTTGACATGGGTTGATCTCCGAATTTATGCGATGTTTGATGAAATCGTGTAACGTGATACGTGTAACGTGCTTTGATTGGAAGACCGTTACACGTTTCACGTTACACGCAAATAGCTTGTTTAATGATTTCCAACGCCTGTTGTGCTTGTTCATCCGTCATACACAACGGCGGCGCGGCGCGGACGATGGTGCTGTGATGCAAAGTCCAGCCGATAATGAGATTTTGCGCGCGACAGTGTTGAACGAATCGTTGTGTGGCCTCCGGCGTGTGAAATTCGATGGCGAAAAAACAGCCGCGGCCGCGCACGGCGCGAATGCACGCGGCCTTCCGCGCCAACGTTTCTAATTCAGTTAGAAAAAAAATTCCGAGTCTGGCGCTGCGTTCGATGAGATGTTCCTTTAACAAAACCTCGAGCGCGGCCATGCCGGCGGCGCAGCTCAGCGGGTGACCGCCGAAGGTGGTGACATGCGCGAGCGGCGGATTTTCCGAAAGGGTTTTCATGATTTCGCGCCGGCCGATGAACGCGCCAAGCGGCAAGCCGCCGCCGAGCGCTTTCGCCAAACAGACAATATCCGGTTTCGCCGCCGGCCAATGCTCACTGGCGAAAAGCTTTCCGGTGCGGCCAAAGCCGGTCATCACTTCATCATAAATTAACAGCGCGCCGACTTCGTCGCAACGTTGCCGCAACGCCGGCAAAAATTCCGCCGTTGGAATTTGCACGCCGCCTTCGCCCTGCAACGGCTCAACGAGAACGGCGGCGACGGTTTCATCAATCGAGGAAAGCGCGGACAAATCATCAAAAGACAGAAACTCAAACTCCGGCAGTAGCGGCAAAAACGGCGCGCGATACAACGCGCTCGACATGGCGGAGAGCGCGCCGTAACTATCGCCGTGATAACCGCCCGCGAACGCGATATATTTTTGGCGGCCGGTAAATTTGCGCACGGTTTTCAACGCGCCTTCAATCGCTTCTGCGCCACTGTTGCAGAAAAAAACAACGCCGTCATTCACCGGCGAAAGCTCGACGAGCCGACGTGCGTACTCGACCTGCGTCTCCTGGATATACTCGCCGTAAACCATCACGTGCAAATGGCTATCCAATTGTTTGCGAATGGCGGCAATTACAGCCGGATGCTGATGGCCGATATTCGCAACGCCGATGCCGGAAATAAAATCGAGGTAACGCTTGCCGTCGTGCGTAAACAGATAAATGCCTTCGGCGCGTTCGATTTCCAGGCCGAGCGGCTCGGGTGAAGTTTGGCAAATGAATTTGAGAAATTTTTCGTTTACCGCCGTCGACATGATTTAAATATTTTTGGGCAACCGCAAGCCGCACATCAAACGCCGCCACGCCGGATTGACGTCTTCAAGCCAGCCGCAGTTGGGAATTTGCGCCTTGCCGGCAAAAGTAAATGGCCCCGGCTCCAATCTTTGATCTAATTCCGGCGCGCTCAAAAATTTTTGCAACTCATTTACTGAACTGCCCCAAATCAAAATGTGCGCACGCTTTTGATAACGTTGAAAAACTTCGACAAAAGCCCGGATCGAAGCCACCGGCCACACGCGAACGAAACGATAGGCCAAGCGCTCGTCCAAATCAAAGTGCGTGGCGGCAGCAACCGTCCAGCCCGTGCCCGCACCGGTGAGCAGAATGACTTTTTCACCGGCAGCGCCGCGCGCGATGAGAGCGCCGCGCCATTGCTGAATCATCGCCTGTTGCGCCGGCGTGCGCTGGCGCACCGGCAGTGTCACGCTCATTCTCTCCATCGCCCGCACGAGCTGCCGGCAGAAAACATCGACTTTCTTCCAATCATCCGTGAATAAAAAAATCGCTTGCGGCGAAAGACAGCCCATTTGCTCGAACATGCAAAAATCATAGGCGATTTTGCGCACATGGGATTGAGCGCCGGCCGGAGGCGCCAGCGTTAAACTGAAGCGATCACCAAAATCGACGAAGTAGCTTTCCTGTTGCGCAAAATTTTCAATGGTGTCATCATCGCCAAAGGCCACGAGCGCCGGATGGCGGGTCATGACCGTTTGGGTCAAATCAGCCTGCGTCCGCGACCACGTCAATGCGACGAGACGCGCCGCCACTTCGGTATCGTGTCGCGCCAGCGTTTCCAAAATTGCTGGTAGCAATAACGGCTCGGTGGAAGCATTCTTCACTAAAGTTGGAATGCCGAGCAGCGACAAATGAATGAGCGGATGAATCGCGACGCCGGGGATATTGCCGGCGGCGACTAAGAAAACCAGCGCCGGATAATTGACTTTATCCACCGCGTATTTGCCACGTTGCTGTTTCGTGCGACGCAACCATTCTTTCAATATCGTTTCGTCGAAAACACCAAAATGATTGTGCAGCGCTTCCTTCAGCATTTTCTCGCTTAAACCGGTGGTGGCCGCGAGATCAACAAGGATTTTTTTCGCGCCGGGGAACCGGAGCGTCTTCCACTCGGCCGCGACTTTGCACCAGGCCGCGATGGCGCGCGCTTGCCAGGCTTTGCTTCCTGCTTTAAAACCACAGGCCGGTTGGCGCAATTTTGCCAGCGCCGGCGCGAGCCAGGATGAAGTCAACTGCGCCGCTTCGTAAATCAAACCGCTGTGGCCGTTATTGGCGTGGTGCCGCAACAGTGTCGGCGGTTCAGCAAAACGTGATGGAACAAAAAAATTACGCAGCATTATTAAAGAATTTTGCATTCCGTCCGGCGCGCAGACTGGAAGTTTGCGCTACGTGCGCGGTGAAATCATTTCAGTGAGCAACGAGCAGCCGCGCAATTCGGCGCCGCTGGCACGGCCAATCAGCTCGATACGATCCTGCCACGCGCGTCCCAGATCTTCGGTTTGCACCGCCATTACGGAATCGACGTTGGCCAAATCAAAAATGCGCAACAGACCAATTTCGCCATCCGGCAAAACCGCGAGATTTTCCGGATCGACGGCGACGGCGCGAACCCACGGCGAGGCGAAGTGCGCGGAGCGCGGAGCGAAACTATTTTCGGGAAGAGAGCTTTCATAAAACTGCGATGAAAGTTCAGTCATGCCGTATTCATTCAGCAAATATTCGCGGGATATGCCGAAGCTGGCGCAGAGTCGATCTTGAAATTCATTGCGCCCGACTTCAATCCGCCGGCCTTTGTAGCCGCCGGTATCGAGAATGCGGCTGCCGCAGGGCAGTTTGAATCTGCGCTTTTGCCGTTGAAAAACTTCCATACATTCGAGCAACGCCAGCGCCGTTCCGAGAATGAAAACCGGTATATTTTCCCGGATCGCAATTTCGAGCCCATTCTGCAACGCCGCTGCGTCAACACCGGCGGGCGAAAAAAAACTCGCGCTCTGCTCATCGCCAAATTCGTCGCGCCATCCCGAGAACATGTAACCGAGCGAAGAGTTCAAAAAATATTCCGCGGTCGGGCCGAGAAATAGCAGGCGCATTTTTTTATGCGGCGTCAAGCAAAATTCTGCAAAACTGCGTCCCATCGCGGCGCGGTAGAAATCCAGCGTCCGAAAATAATGTTTGCCCGCGCGTCGTTGCGTCGTGCCGCTAGTGTGAAACACCGCGATAGCTTCATTCATCGGAAAACAAATGAGCGGCACTTCTTTAAAGGCGCTGGTCGTCACCGCGGGAATATCGCGCCAAGCCGTTATCACATTCGGCGTGAGATTTTGCTGAAGGCAGACACCGCGATAAACGGCGTTGTTTTCATATTGATACTGAAATAATTCCAACGCCAATTGTTGAAAAGCGCCGTCAGCAAATTCCGTCATGGGGACGGTTTGAATGAAGCGCAGAATTTTTTTGTTTATTTGCCGCACAGCTCGCATTGACAAAGCTCCCGCAACCGCTCAAAAGTATAAATGCCGGTGCCGTGCCCGTCCGACCATTGAAACGAAACGCCGTAACGGCCAACCGGGCGCATTTCCTGCGGCCGGATATCCGGCGCCACATGCTCCGGGCGAATCACGCGCTGACCCGAAAGCTCATCAACACACTGCGCACACGGACAGGCCAGGCGCAACTCGAACGGGGTGTAACGGCTTTGATGCCCGTCTTCCCACGTGAGCAGCAAACGATTTTGTTCAAATGCAACGGCGGTTGGATAATGTTCCTGCATCGATTTCTCGTTAAATCTTGCGTAAACCTGGCGCATTTCCCGATTATTTTAAGATAAGCATTTTTCGCTGAAATTCAATGGTGAAGTAAGGATTATTTTCGGCAGACGACTAAGCATGAAAGAGATGGCGCTGATGATTTTGTATCGCGCTTTTGTTTTTTTGCTCAGATTGAGCTTTGAACTGATTTAAATAAGGAGAATATTATGTTGAGTACTATATTCAATTACAGCCAAGCGGTGCAAAAGAAATGGCGGGAGAATCGCGACCATTACCTCGCCGCCGCGGATAAAAACTGGCCGGCGATTAAAGCTAAAGAAGAGAGGAAAACCGAATAACTCAGGAGAATAATGGAATGCAAAAAGCAACTTTCGGCGCCGGCTGTTTCTGGGGAGTTGAAGCGGCGTTTCGACAGATCAAAGGCGTCATCTCCACTGCGGTGGGATACACGGGCGGGTCGTTGAAAAATCCGACCTATGAAGACGTGTGCTCGGGAAAAACCGGCCACGCCGAAGTCGTGGAAGTGGTTTATGATTCGGAGCAGGTTTCGTATGACAGGCTGTTGCAGGTATTTTGGGAAAGCCACGATCCCACCACGTTGAATCGGCAAGGGCCGGATATCGGCGCGCAATATCGTTCTGCGGTGTTTTATCATACGCCGGAACAAATGGCAGCGGCGTTAGCCGTAAAGGAAAAACTCCAAACCAGTGGTCGTTATAAGCGGCCGATTGTAACGGAGATTACAGCGACCTCGCCGTATTATCTCGCCGAAGATTATCACCAACAGTATTTGGAAAAACGCGGCCTGGCCAGTTGTCATATTTAATGCAGAGGCGGCTTGATGGATCTATGGATGGTTGGATTAGAGGACGCACTACGCGCTATGCCCTCTACTCTCGCGCATTCCAAAAAGATAAGTTCCGAGCACGATTCCAACGAGGGTAAACAGCGCGCCGAGCTTGCCTTCGCCGAGCATGACGAGCGCCGTTCCCGGACACGCCGAGGCGAATCCCCAGCCCAATCCAAATATGAGTGCGCCAATGATGAGAGATTTTGTATAAGGCTTGCCATCGAAGGAGAGTGGTTGTCCATCGAGAATGGAGCGCGCTTTCATATTTTTTAATACGGCAACGCCGATCATGCCGACAATGGCCGCAGTGGCGATGACCCACAGCAATTGCAAATCTTCAAAGAGAAAAAGTTTCGCGTAAAAATCATACGTCGTCGCCCCGGCGCGGCTGAGGATAAAACCGAATAAAATGCCGAAAAGTATGAAGATATATTTTTTCATCGTGTTCGTCTTTTAAAAGTCGAATTTGCGCAAAAAAAAGTAAAGATTTAATTTCACACGGATTAAAAAACCACGCTGCTAATTTAAAAATTTCCGTGTGTTTTTTTATCCGTGCAACCCTTGCGGTTGCGGCTTGTCGCATTGGATTATAAAACTCTGAAAAGCAATTGCACCGCAATAATACCGCCCACAAAAAATCCCGCGGCCGCAATTACGCTCGGCCAATTAAGCAATGAGAGGCCAGCAATCGCATGGCCACTCGTGCAGCCGCCGGCCAAACGCGCGCCGTAGCCGATCATCACGCCGCCGATGAGCAGCAACAAGCCTTTGGCCCACAACGCCTGCGGCAACACGCGATCATACATTTCGCCGAGCGAAAAACTCAGCGCCATTTCTCCCGGCGAAGTCAACGCGGCCAGCAAGCCGCCGAGCGGCAGACCGATGATGAACCACAGGCGCCAATTGTTCGGCTGCGCGTAATCGCCTTTATGAAAAAAAGGAAGTTTTGAAATGTAGCTGCAAACGTTGCCAAATCCGGTGGAAACGCCGAGGTGTTTGCCGGACATCGCGAATTGAAACAGCGCATAAACGCCGACCGCGAGTCCGCCCACCCAACCGCTCCAAACAATGACTTCCGTCATAATAGTGACTCCACTAATAATTATTAAGTCAAAAAACTTTAAAAAATTCTGAACGTACTATATTTCCGTTGAGATGCAATTCGTTAAAGCTCATTTCACAATCTCGCCGCCGGCTTCGGCCCACGCGGCAAAACCGTCGTGCAGCATCGTGACATCGTAGCCATTGCGCTCCAGCAAAGCGGAGGCATATGCCGAGCGATTGCTGGTCCGGCAATGCACCAGGAGCGGGCGATCTTTCGGGACTTCCTGCAAGCGCGCGAGCAAGCGTGTATGCGCGATGTTGCGCGCGCCGGCCAAATGGCCGGCTTCGAATTCATCGGCGCGGCGAACATCTAAAATTAATTTAGACCCGCTCAGATTTTGGTGCAATAATTTTTTGATGTCGAGCGTCTTTGCTTGGCGCAGCTCGCCGCCAATCGCGGCATATTCAGCCAGCGCCTGCGGCGTGGCATAACCCGCCACGTTATCCAGCCCAATGCGAATCAAATCCGTCACCGCTTCATTCACGCGGCTATCTTCCACAATCAAATAAATCGGCACGCCGGCTTCGACATACGAACCAGCGACGGTTGGAAATGAATTATCCAACGGCGCAAACAACGCGCCCGGAACATGGCCTTCAACAAATTGCGCCCACGAACGCGTATCCAAAATCGTCGCCTGGTTTTTGACTAACGTTTTGAGCGCATCACTATTCAGAGGTTGCGGCGCAGGCATATCGCCGAGCAACGCCGGGCCCTCTTTGTTGTCCCGTTTCATCCGCGCAAAATAAAGCGGCGGCTCGGGCCGGCCGTAAAGAATGGATTCAACAAATCTTTTCTCTTCGGTTGCGGCATTGATCGAAGCGTTGAAACGTTTCTCATATCCGACCGTCGATTGCGGCACCGCGCCCAAAGCTTTGCCGCAGGCGCTGCCCGCGCCGTGTCCCGGCCACAATTGCAAATAGTCCGACAAATTCTTGAAGCTTTGCAGCGATTGATACAGCGTGCGCGCCGAAGTTTCTTTCGCGCCCGCCTGGCCCGCCGCGGTTTCCAGCAAATCGGGACGGCCCACGTCGCCGACAAAAACAAAATCGCCGGTGGCAATGCCCATCGGCTCATTCGCGCCGCCGCCGAGATCGGTCACCATAAAACAAATGTGCTCCGGCGTGTGCCCGGGCGTGTGCAACACTTCGAGCTGAATATTGCCGACTTTGAATTTGTTGCCATGCTTGACGAGTTGATGATTGTAATTTCCGCCACCGCGTTTTTTGTGCAGCCATTGATATTTCCAATCCGCGTCGCCTTCATCGGAAAGATACAAACGGCCGTCGGTGCGCTCCGCCAATTCGCGGCTGCCGGAAAGAAAATCGGCATGAATGTGCGTCTCGGTGATCGCGGTGATTTTCATGCCTTCTTTGGCCGCAGCCGCAATATAACGCTCGACGTCGCGTTGCGGATCAATTACCAACGCCTCGCCCGTGCGCTGACAGCCGATGAGATACGCCGCCTGCGCGAGTTTGTCGTCATACAACATGCGAAAAAGCATGAGCAACCTCCTGATTTGTTTTGTAAACTTCCGAGAAAAATCGGAGTGACAAACTTCAGTTTGTCCAGCCTGCCGAATTTCTCATCTTAAGAAATTTTTTGCAGCCAACTATTTACGTGTCAATCGCTCAATCGCTTTCGCGAGCGCGATTTGCTCCGCATCTTCCTGCGAGGTTGTCGCCTCCGCGCGCGCAATGGTCGCGCCGGGATCGAAATTTGTGACGTGACAGTAAAACTGCTCGCCGATTTTATAGGACGTGATGTTGATTTTTACGCCATCGATCTCGCGCGTTGCTGTGCGATAGTTTTCAGATTTTAACATGGTGTCATCCATAATCCGGACAAGTCGGAACCAAAGATAAAAAGCTTTTGAACACGGATTTTCACGAATTTTTTGTTTTTTGTTTTATCCGTGTCAATCCGTGTTATCCGCGTTCAAAAAAAGAACAATTGCATTTTCAGAACTTTTTTTGACTTTGCCCGCGTCAGCACTTCGTGATATTTATAGCGCATGGCAAAACACTATCCGCCATGCGCTCTGCTCCAAGCTCATCTCTCCACGGGCGCACCGACGAGATTGCCCCACTCCGTCCACGAGCCGTCGTAATTTTTCACGTTTTTGTAGCCGAGCAAATATTTCAGCACAAACCACGTGTGACTCGAACGCTCGCCGATGCGGCAGTAGGCGATGACGCTCTTGTCAGCCGTAACGCCTTTGCCCGCGTAGAGCGCCTGCAAATCTTCAAGAGATTTGAACGAGCCGTCGTCGTTGCACGCCTGCGCCCACGGAATGCTTTTCGCGCCGGGAATGTGGCCGCCGCGCTGGCAGGTTTCCGGCAATCCAGGAGGGGAAAGAATTTTGCCGGTGAACTCGTCCCCGGAGCGGACGTCCACCAACACCGTGTCGCTGGATTTGTAAACATCCTGCACCTGCGGCAAATACGCGCGCAGCGATTGATCCGGCTCGCTGGCTTTGTAACTCGCGCGCTTCGGCGTCGGCATGTCTTTGGTGAGGCCGCGACTTTCGGCCAGCCATTTTTTGCGGCCGCCGTTCATGATGCGAATATCTTTGTGGCCGTACATTTTGAGCTGCCAAAACGCCCACGCGGCAAACCAGTTGTTGTTGTCGCCGTACAGCACGATCGTCGTGTCATTCGCGATGCCGCTGCTGCTCATCAACGCTTCGAGATCAGCCTTCTTGATGATATCGCGTTGCAGCGTGTCGCAGAGCTGCGTCTGCCAGTTCCAGCCGCTGGCGCCGGGTACGTGGCCTTCTTCATACGCTTTCGTGTCAACATCCACTTCCGCGATGACGAGATTCGCATCGTTTTTGTGCTCATCGACCCATTGCGTCGAGACCAGCACTTCGGGATTTGCGTAATTGGACATGGTTGTTGCTCCTTTCTGGTTTTTAAAAGTTGATTTTACTGATTCAATTTAGTAGTTATCCTTACACTGTTCAACTCCACAAGCATGTGGGGAAAATGCGATTTTTTCTTCACCAACAAAACACCTCAACGATAGATCAACTCAATCTACGCCAAATTCTTTGCGTTTTAACTGTAACAAGATACAAAAGTTTCATGGCGAGTGCAAGACACTTCTGTTTCAAAAATGGATATTGGTGTTACATCCAGCAGGAAAAATTGAGGAAAGGTTTTTGAGGAACGGTTGGATTTTAGTGAAGATTCTGTTATATTTTAAGCAATTTTAACAAGGAGTTGCCATGACCGAAACCGATCGAAAATTCCTTCGCGAAGCCTTTGCCGTCGCCCAGCGCGCGCGAGAGCACGGCAACCATCCGTTTGGCGCGATACTCGTTGATACGAACGGCGTGAAACTTTTGGAGGCCGAGAACACCGTGATCACCGACCGTGATTGCATCGGCCATGCGGAGGCGAACTTGCTACGCGAAGCCTCGCGCCGCTTTGATGAAAGTGTCTTGACGAAATGTGCGGTTTATGCCAGCGCCGAGCCGTGCGCCATGTGTGCCGGCGCCATTTATTGGAGCGGCGTCAGGCGGCTCATTTATGGTTTGAGCAAGCAACGATTGAGCGAGATACAAAACCAACAAATTTATTGGCAACTTTTTCTTCCCTGCCGCGAAGTTTTTGCCAGCGGCCAACGCGAGATTGAAGTCGAAGGGCCGGCGTTGGAAGCGGAGGCGGAACTGGAGCACAAAGATTATTGGCAATAATGAGGGGAAAACGAAATATTTACTTTGGTTGAAAAGGCTCTTGCATAGTTCGTGAAGTTTATTAGTTTATTAAATGACAAAATATATTGTTGAACGGTGTACGATAAACAAACAGAAATGTGACAGAGCAGGATGAAAAAAGTCCATTCGCTTGACGACAAATATCTTACCATCATTCTTGAGGCTCTTGCAGTTTGCAAAAACTACAAACCAAAATTTGGCAAAGGGTCAAAAGCCGGATTTTCGCTCTACGAATTTCAGAAACTCTATCAACAGGATGCTTTTTATGCATGGTTTGGACTCGATTCCCCTTTGATATACGCCGCGCATCGTGCCGCAGGAGGCATGACATCCTTATATCGTCAAATTGGTATTGCCTGTGAGCGTCTTTTTTGTCAAGTTTTGCAAGATGCACTTGAAATTGAAGCGCAACAAGCTACCTGGTCATATCAAATTCCAAGTACTGGTGGAGGAACAAGAAAGTTGTCGCTTGATGGAAAAATTTCACTCACCGATATTCGCAATACCAGACGTTTAGCAAGCATACAAAAATGGCTGATGGAATCTGCAGCTCATTTGCATGTTGATAGAAAAATGGCGTCTCAACTTCGGGGAGCTGTTTTTGAGATTCGTCAAGGCTACAAAAGCAAGGACTCTAAACGACAGAATGCTGATCTTGGCAATGCCGCAAACGCTTATACAAATTTTTATCTGCCTGTACTTGGCCTGCTTTCCATTCAAATTGATTCCGATATAGAATACCGCTACACTCGTTCCCAGTGGCTCATTTTAAAAGGTTCATTGCATGGCTCGCCGATAGATTCCATGTATGTGTTCTGCCGTGATATTTTAGGCTACGATTTGGCGAATTTTTTCAAACGAGTTTCTCCAAGAATAAAAAATGAGGTCGAAGCAATTATTCAGGCGTTATTACAATGAAAGAAGACATGCTTTTAGAGTATCCCACAAAACAAGCTTTTCACGAATCTTCGCAGCGTCGCGAGCACCTAACATTTCGCGGCAATGTGCGGAATGGCCGCCATGGCTGGCTGCGTTTGACTCCCGCTTTTTCCCTTCATGTTGTTCAAGATATCCTGAAGTCACATGCAAAAGGCGATTTCGTTCTCGACCCTTTTTCAGGCACTGGCACGACACCGCTGGTAAGCGCCTCCCTCGGTATTCCGGCACATTCTGTTGATGTTAATCCATTTCTCGTGTGGTTCGGTAATATTAAAATCGGTCAATATGATCATACGACGGTCGATGCCCTTCGCATTGCGGCAGGGCAAATAAACGACACTATACGTCTTCGCGAACGATCCAGCGAGATATGGATACCGGAGCTCCATCAGATCGAGAAGTGGTGGGATTTGCCGGTTTTGCAGATGCTCGGAGATCTTTTTGCTCATATCCGGCAAGCGCACCAGCAGCATATTGCCGTCGTGCAGGATCTTTTAAAAATAGCCTTCTGCCGGACTTTGATCGAGACCGCGAATGTCAGCTTTGGCCATCAATCCATGTCTTTTAAAAAACCGGCAACCTCAAAACAATCATCATTCCTTGAGGACGAGCGCTATTTTGATCCGTGTGAAATTGTTTTAACACGATTCTTATTTATTGTTGAGGAAATGACTCAAACCCTGATTGCCGATCAACCTGTTGCACCGGCTAAAGTTTTTCTCGGGGACTCTCGCGATTTGGAAAGCGCCTTACCGGAGCGTGGATATACGAAAGTCATCACCTCGCCGCCTTATCCCAATCGTATGAGTTACATCAGAGAACTGCGACCATATATGTATTGGCTTGGATTTTTGACCAATGGCCGCCAGGCCGGTGAGTTAGATTGGGCTGCAATAGGCGGCACCTGGGGATGCGCCACGAGCAATCTCAATTCATGGCAACCGGACCTTCTAAAAGCTATTCCTTATCCCAACTTTGACAGAATTATTTTTAACGTTAGCCAGGAGAACAAACTTCTCGGTCAATACATTCACAAATATTTTCAAGATATCAAGACGCATTTGCACAGTTTAAGAAAAATTTTGTCCAGGCGCGGGCAATGTTATTATATCGTGGGTAATTCAAAATTCTATGAAACTCTTTTGCCGGTTGAAGAAATTTACAAGGCGCTCTTCAATGACTGCGGGTTTAAGAATGCACAGGTAAAACGACTGCGAAAACGCAGCTCCAAAAAAGAGCTTTTTGAATACGTCGTCTTTGCAGAAGTTGACAAGTGAACAATGTATCAAGCGCTAATTCAGTAAATTGAAAATTGACAATTTAAATTCTTTCGAAAATAAAAAAGGCCCGAGTCCGAAGACCCTGGGCCTCTTTGGCTGTGAGGGGGAGCCACAATCCTTGTATTGCCAACTTGCCTGTCAGCATATTGCCAACTTGCCTGTCAGCATATTGCCGACTTACCTGTCAGCCATCCTAATTCTTTCTTGGTCTATTGTTATTACAACTCGCGTGCCAGAAAGCGTTGCGACGATCCGAGATTATTGTTACATTAGCTTGACGTGACAAAACATTGTGTCCGTTGAAATTAAATTTAAAGGGCGAAAAACGGGAGCGGGTTTTAAAATGGCTCAAATTGAGTGTTGTGGTCGATTGAGATACAGATTCGAAATACAAATTGCGCTTACGAAAAAGAACAGAGCGTTCGGTGGTCAGTAATCAGCGTCCAGTTTGAATGAATACTGATTGCATGTTATAGCAACGTGCAAGTATTTATCAAATTTTAAATTGAGAATTTTAAATTTGCCATTTAAAATTCTTTCGAAAATAAAAAAGGCCCGAGTCCGAAGACCCCGGGCCTCTTGGCTGTGAGGGGGAGCCACAATCTATTTATAACCGACATCCTGTCAGTATTTTCCTTGCTCTTTGGCTTATTTATCTTACAACTCACATGCCAGAATTTTGGATGGCAAGGATAATCTGTCGAGCAGGAATCGTTACGTCAGCGCTTCGCTGTTCTGTCTGGCTTTAGCTGATTTTTCCCGACGTCTGGACATTCGATTCGCAGCAACGCGCCAATGGCAAAAGTGTATCAACATACAATTTCGAAATCCCAATTCCTAACGTGATACAAAATCGGAGTTCGAGATCGAGAAACGCTTTTATAAAATGGCAAACAAAACGCCCACAATGATGAACGCCGGAAAGATACCGCGCGCGTCCATTTCAACTTCGCCGTTTTCCAAACGCGCTTTGCGCACGTCGGCGAGCGCAATTTTGAGGCGTTCGCCCTGCGGGCTCCGCCCAATGATCACGCGCGTTTGGTTTTTGTAACGTTCGTGATACCAACCGCCATCCTCATCAAAAACTTCGAGGACACCATTCAGCAGCGTGACGCTGAGAATTTTGTTCTTGGCAAACTCCGGAATGTTCTCGCGGTTAATCATCGTTTGGGCGGAGCCGGCGCAACCAAAGATAAAACCGGCGGCGAGACTCAAAATAATAGCGGCAATGAAGCGACGTACCATGGCAGCACACTCCTTTCTGAATAAAAAACGAGAGCGGCAATGCTCATCTTCGATCTTATGACAATCAAGAAACGTGCCCGTCTCATCGGCGAGCATAAATCATTGTTTTATTGTTTTGGCAGATATGAAGATGCAAACGGCAAAGAATAAAGATTGTGTTAGAACGCTACAGCTTCGCAATGAATAAACATGGTGGCTACGGAATCACCATAAGATGGGAACGAAATCACGCTTCGTCGTGTCTAACCGTAATTCTCTTCGCCAATCCACAAGCATTACACGGCGATCAGTTTAACCAGCATCAAAAAAACGAGAGCAGCGGCAATGATCAGCAACCCCGTGCGAAAGGACATTCTTTCTTCATACATGGCTGGCCTCAGTGAAGTTCGATTTATTTTTCTTGCCGCGCCAGCGGCTGCAAAAACGCGACGAAGGAAGCCACGGCCATTTCGTATTCCTGCGCGGGCGAAGAAATCGCCGAGCTGACCACGCCGCCAACCGCAACGCCGGTGCCGACGGCAGCAAGCGGCGACATCATGACTTCCGCAAAGCCCTCAAAAAAATTATCTGCATGCAAGCTGTTGTCGAAAAACCGCGGAAAGGTCACGGCAAAAGTCAACAAATCCACGCCGATGCCGGTGGCCGTGCCGGAGCGGCCTTTTAATTTGATCAGCGCTTTTTATAAAGTGTGAGCAGACTATCATTGATGGCGTAAAGCTCGCCGCTCTGTTGCTGACCATTCTTGAGATGCACGATCACCTTCGCCCCTTTCGCAAATAATTCCTGTCCGTTGATCATCAGCAATATCGCGGCGATGACGAAATAACGTTTGCTTGACATGGTGTTCCTCCAGTTGGTTTGCTGTTTACGTTGTGATTGAATTTGCATTGTCTAAATACAAGAACGATGCCAGGTCAGCGTAAGCTCGAATGAGACAAGTCCCGCATGGTAAAGGCTTATTTTTTAGGGCAGGAAATTCTGGAGGAGAAATCCGAAACAGATTGCCACTAAACAAAATGGCGGTAAAAAAACTACTGCGGTGGTATCGCAGCTACCGCGCGGGCGCAGGGCGAAGTCCGACATGGGCAGCAAGTTCCTGCAAAATTGGAAAGGTCAACATGCCCATGTCGGACTTCACATTTTTTTTCACTCCTTTACTACACTTTGCGAAACCGCTCCACGCTTTAGCACAATCGACTCAGCGTGCGCGGCAACAATGCGATCATAAAACTCACGCAGGGCCTGGTATTCCGCCGGCTCGAAGCGCGGTTGGCGGATGACGAATTGGCTGGTGAGTTGAAGATTATTGCCTTCCACTCGCGCCAGCCGCCGAAAATGCCCCGCCTCATTTGGCAATTTGAACGCGATGTTCTGTGGCAGCTCGGCGATGACGTAACCATCCGGCAACGTCAGATTCAGCGTGTACGTCAGCTTGCTCGAATAAACGAAATCAATCGGAAAGGCGCGCTCCGGACGCTTGAACGGATTTTCTTTGATGCGACCGAGAAGAATCGGATTGAGACAGATACTATCGCCGGCCACCCGCGCATAATCGGCCAGCGAGAAATACGCTTCCGTCACCAGCGGCTGAGGCGTCGAATCTTCGCCGTTGATTTTGAAGGAATCCAGCCTGGCGCCGGCGAAATCTTTAAACCAAACGTCGCGAAAATAATCTGCGATTTTTTTATCGCGCAACTGGCGCCGATTGAAAAGGCCGCTATAACCGGCATCGCTAGAAATGAAACAGGCCGTGATCGAGCCATCCGCGGCCAATTCTGCCAAAACGGTGGTTTGATTCGAGAAACTTCCCGTCGCCGGAATCTCGATCCAGCGCGGATTTTCCGCGTCCACCAACCAGCCCACTTCATTGAGCGCCGCCATCGGCAGCAAATCGTACGGCCGCAGATGATCCGTGGCGTCGAGCCAATACTCCCGATCTCCCACTTTCACATAGGTGAGCACATGATTAAACTGGCCGAGCGTTGAAAAATTTGGAATAATTTTGCCGTGGCCGCGCGTGCTGATGAGCACCGGGTGCGCGTCGAGTCCGGCGCCGCGCAGCATGGCGGTGAGCAGCAAAGCGATTTCCGCGCCGCCGCTGCGACGTGTTTGGAAAATTCGATCTAATTTTTCATTCGCATAAATGCCGTGCTCGCCGTTCCATATCATTGTCGTGCGCACATAATCATAGATTCGGCGCATTTTTTCCTCCGGTTGATCAAGCTCCGCCACCAGCGAGTCGGTCTGCGCGCGCAAGATTTGAGATGGCACGAGCTGCCGTCCAAAATTTTCGGACTCCAGCAGATTCGCTGCTAATTTTTTACCAGCGACCATAACCAGCTCTTCCGCGGTCGAGCCAGCCCCGGCTGCACTCACTGCGATCATAAAGAGTGCCGGAATCTCCGCACGAAATTCGCTCCACCGGGTTGGCACGCTCGTCTGAAACTCCCAGTCCGGCAAAAGTTTATCCGGCAAAAGCTTGTTATGCGGCGAGATGATCTTATAGCGATACTCCACGACGACGCTCGGCGCAAATGCCGGCAAAATCAAGCGGAGACGCCGCCGGTTGCCGTCTATTTCCTCATCAATGATCGACGTCTCGTCAAGCTTTATTTTCCGCACCGTGCCGTCCGGATCGAGAATAAAAACCTGCCCTTCAAGATCGGTCACTTTTTGCGGCGGCTCTTTGGCAGAGTACTGCACGGTGGGGTTTCCCCATTCGTAACCGGCCTCCGAAAAAATTTTGATCCGCCGGTGTCGCGTCAAAATCATCTCTAATCGGCCATTAAAATAAACGTTGCCCACGTCGCCGAGTATGACGGCGGCAGCATTGGTGTCGTTGGGGAAAGTTTTCATTTCAAGGTCGGCGCGCGGCACCTCGCCCCATTTGATTGATTTCGGCTGCGCCCAGAGGACTGCCGGGAGCAAAAGGCCAAGAAGAACGATGCGAAATTGCAAACGATTGCATGAATACATGGTAATCACTTCTTTAACGTGCATAAAAATTCTTCGCCGCTTCGGCGCCGAGCGCGCGGATCAGGCCCTGCAGCAGCTCGCCGTCGGTTTGATAGGACGTCGTGCTGTTATTATAGAGCTGGGTGGTGTAAGTCGCATTCACCCGTTTCGCCCAGACCACGTAGGAGGAATCACAATCCACCAGCAGAATCGAGACGCTGCCGGTGGCGATGCGATAGTTGAACGCCGCCGGATAGTTGACATTGCCCAGTTGCGTAAATAAATTGCCGGTGAGCAGGTAACGGCATTGCAGCCCCGCGGGGAGAGTCCGAAGTTTCTGAATGTCGGCCTGGCCGCCGGTGTTGAGCTGGTAATTTCGCACCACCGGCGCGTGAACGATTTTCAACTCCGGCCGATACTGCAGCAGATTGACGATCACCTCGTCGGAAACCTGCGCGCCCAGGTTGGACAGGGCGCTCTCGGTTTCAAAGGGCATGACGGCGATTGCTTCATTCGCCTGGATGAAAAAGGCCGGCAACGTTGGCGCCTGCTTGACCGCCCGGCTTGAGCTGCAGCCGCTCATCGCCAGCGCGGCAAGAAAGAAAAATTCGATGGTAACAACTGTTTTCATAACTTACTCCGCGTTAAATGACAACCCGTCGTCAATTACTTAAGCTTAAAATCAAACGGAATCATCACCCACACGTCCGTTGGCGCGCCTTTCAGAATAGCGGGCGAGAAGAGCATTTGCTTTGCCGCATCAATGGCGGCCTGATCAAAAATAGTCGAGGAGCTTTTGGGGACAATGACCTGTCTCGGTTTTCCGGTTTTATCAACCCAGATTTTAACCCAGACTTTGCCCTGGAAGCCAGACAGGCGCGCTGCCTTTGGATAAATCGGCATGGCACGTTTAATAACTTGCGGCGCTTTTTCGGATGGAACAAAGTCCGGGGGCGGCGTCTCATCGTCAGGCGCGGGCATTGGCGTATGCTCTGGGCCGGGCGCAGGCGCTTCAGTGCGTTCGGGCTTGCTGGAAGATGTTGTCACGGACTTGCTGCAAGAAGTCATCAGAACTGCGAAACTGACGAACAGCGAGATGATGACAGGCTTCATTTTTTTCTCCTCGAAAATTTGGATAAAAGAAAATACTGTGGCAATAACAATGAGGCATTACGCCCCAATATAATAGACACGCCCAGAGCGCTAAAGCTCTCATACTTTTCACAACTTTTCTTTAAATGCGCGCCTGGTGGAAGTGGATATTGGGATCGATGGAGCACTGGATTGCTGGCCCCCAATACTCCAACACTCCTTCAATCCAACCATCCAGTTTTATCGCACCAGCGCCATCCGTCGCGCTTGCACAAATCCTGAGCTTGTCGAAGGAGCCGCGCGAATTTGGTAAATGTACAACCCGCTCGCAATCGCCTCGCCCTGCTCGTTGCGGCCGTCCCATATTACCTCATATTGCCCGGCTTGCTGTTGTTGCTGGACCAGCGTGCGCACGCGCCGGCCGGTCAAATCAAAAATCGCCAGTTGCACCTCGACGGCTTGCGGCAATTCGTATTTAATCACGGTGGAAGGATTGCCGAAGGTTCCGTTCGCGGAAAATGGATTCGGATG
>Ga0247727_10003637_pt1 | contig 33782 bp, 35 predicted proteins | sample WisWelCaveWW1625_FD_202498 | JGI IMG/M metagenome (GOLD analysis project Ga0247727, IMG submission 202498) | Biofilm microbial communities from Wishing Well Cave, Virginia, United States - WW16-25 | ecosystem: Environmental > Aquatic > Deep subsurface > Groundwater > Cave microbial mat | place...
AACACGCTTTTGCTCGGACGCACCAGGGCTACAGCCGTGATGAAGCCGCAAAGCTCATCCACGGCGAGAATGGTTTTTTCCATCGGCGTTTCGGGGTTGACGCCCGAGTAATCGGCATGCGCGAGAATGGCGCGGGAAATCTCTTCCGGCTCGCCCCTCTCGCGCAGCAGTTTCACGGTTTGATACGGATGCTCTTCTTTGCTCGGATGTTTCTCGTAATCCATGTCGTGCAAAATGCCGACAACGGCCCACTTCTCTTCATCTTCGCCGAATTTGCGGGCATAAAAACGCATGGCGGCTTCAACAGCGAGCATGTGTTTGCGGAGACTTTCGCTCTGCGTCCATTCGGACATTAAAGTGTAGGCTTGATCACGGGTCATTGTTTTTTGTCCTTTTTATTTTTTGCTACTGACTCAAGCATTCATTTTCTCGTTGAGTATTTTAAAAAGACGGTCGCAATGGGGCGCTGCACGGCGAATTTTTGCGGCTTCCAATTGCTCCAAAATCTTGAAACCGTGTCGGGTTTTGTGATATTCGCCTTTCGAAGTATTCCGAGTGGCATCCTTCAAAGCCGACAACAGAGTTTTCTTTTCAATCTGTTCGACATTCGGATTTTTCGGCAAGGCGTTATCATTGAACTCTTTTCCATAAAATTGGCGTAGAGCAGAGACATCCGCGACCATCCAAGATTCCATCATCTGAACCATCAAATGACAATGTTCATCATTAAGTTGTCCTACGTTCCAACCATCGCGTTGCTGCAAGTGTTGCCACGGGCTTGTGCTCACACGGTCTTCAGAGTCAACAAGTAAAACATTGAAGGAATCGGGATGAGTTTTTAAAGCATTCACAAAATCATTAAAAGTTTGATGACGAGGGCCGCAAGCCTTGATCTGGAACTTAACGCGCCTGTTCCTTGCGATGACAACAAGGTCCTTTAAAAAATTTCTAAAGCTCTGCCGTAAAAACGCTTTTGTTTGTGCCTCGTTGCCCCCGCCTTCAACGTAAATACGAATTTCGCTTACCATCGCGTCCCTCCGATCTCACCCATCATCCAGAGTTCTCCCAGCGAGTAACGTTCGAGCCATGGCTTAAGAGTTTCGGGATCAAGGCGCTGTAAGTGACTTCCCCAGTCATCCCGTTCACACACGAGCACGGCGTCAGGAACTTCGGTTAAGGCGGACAATAAAATATCGGAATGGGTCGTTACAATAATTTGTGTCCGTTGCGAAGCCGCAATAAGCAATTCTGCAATGGTAGTCAGAATATCCGGGTGCAATCCGAGTTCCGGCTCTTCAATACACAAAAGCGGCGGGGGGGTTGGATGACATAGCAGAGTCAGCAAGCATAGGTAACGCAGCGTCCCGTCCGACAGACGGACCGCCGGAATCGGTTGAGCCAGCCCCTTCTCGTGAAGAAATATTTGAAACGTGCCGTTGTAAGTCTGGATCGCAATGTCATCGACGGTATCATGAAACTTCTTCAACTTATCGATAAGCAATTGCTTGGTTTCCGGCTCGCGTTGAAGATCATTGAGAATCAGTCCGAGATTGCTCGCATCTTCGAGAAGAAAATCCTGAGGCAAGCTTGATTTTTGCGGCATCCTCGGCGCCGTATACGGCCCGAGATTCCATTCTCGATAAAGACGAATGTTGGAAAACTGCCGGCTCAGATAGGCGAGTTCCGGATATTGCTCTGAATCTTTTCTCAGAGATAAAATGGATTGGCTCGAGCTCAAATTCTCCGGAGGCAGAAAGTTTTGGATTCTTCCGGCAATCGTACCCGCTTGCCCCCCGACCTTCGTTCTGACATTCAAGACCGGCCGGCCACTCTGGTAGCGGTAGAAAAAATAGGCTTCGGGGTCAACACCATCGGGACGTTCATTTTCAACGATCTCATCAACAAGTTGCAGCTTTTGGTCGACCATCGTAAAGCATATTCGGTGCCGCAGCGGCATAATTCCTTCGGGGTACTCGATCGTCGCTTCGATCTTGACGACGGGGTTATGCTTGCCGCCTTTCCAAAGCCATTCACTGATGCTTTCGGCCTCATGAATTGGCGAAGTCAAATCATGAGGCGTTGCACGTAGTAACCCAATCGCCTCGATCAAGTTGGATTTGCCCGAAGCATTCGGCCCAATGAGCACATTTAGCGGCTGCAGTTCAATCTCTTCGCCTTCGTTTCCATAAGAAAGGAAGTTTTGGAGACGAAGAGATCGAATGAATCTTTTGCCTTGCATGTTTCGCCTGAAAATAAACGCCGTTTTTACTCGACTTTCACCGCCGTGCCGCAGGCGGTGACCATCAGCATGCCGTTGCCGGCGCCGAGCACTTCATAATCGATGTCGACGCCGACGACGGCGTTGGCGCCGAGCTGCACCGCCATGGCTTCCATTTCTTCCATCGCCAACTGGCGCGCATGGCTCAGCTCTTTTTCGTAAGCGCCGGAGCGGCCGCCAACGATATCGCGGATGCCGGCAAAAAGGTCGCGAAACATATTCGCGCCCATGATGGCCTCGCCGGTAACGATGCCAAAATATTGCACGATGCGTTGACCTTCAATACTGGGGGTGGTGGTGGTAATCATGTTTTTGCTCCCTGCGTTTTCAATGAACTTCTTCAGTGGGTTCTGAAAATGGCGGCGGCGCTGCCCATATGGTCAGCAGCAGTTCGTCGCCCAACAAACGATATTGCGGTTGCTTTCCCGAAAGCGCTGCGCTGCGTTCGATGATCAAACTCACGCCTTCGCCGCGCGCCTCAATATAATATCGCCCGGAATGCGGACTGGTCTGATGCGAAAGAAAAGAAACCAGCAATTGATTGCGCGTGAATTGACGATCGGCCATATTTTCCAGCGTGATCGTATTCGGCAGTTTTCCCGGGCTGTAAATTTCAAGGCGATCATCAAAAAGAAAAAGACGAATTTTCGAGCCGGCGATTGAATAATCCCGGTGCGCGGTCGCATTGACGACGGCCTCATGAACGGCAAGAAGATCATATTGCGGAAAATCCTGCCGGCCGACGGTTTTTATCGAGGCCACTTTCATGTTGCGTTCGACAAAATTTACGGCGTCATCAATTTGCCGGCGCAAAGGACCGGTTATTTTTTTGGAATCAATCACTGTCGCGCCGGCCATTATCGTTCCGCGATAGGCCGCCGCCTCAATATAAGCCGATGGCAAGAATTGCTCCGGTGCCTCACCCAATGCCAGTAAACCCGCTATCGAGGGGCGAAGAACATTTTGCTCGTCACGGCCGAGGATATGTTTGTTTTCTAAAACCTTTTCCCACGGTTGATGCTTACTTTCAGGCACAAAGTTTTTTAAAAACTTTCGATCAAGATCGTCAAGAGTCGCCTGCCGAATGATTTGTTCATCAAACACAAAAGAATGCTCGCGTTGCTGAAAAAGACGCGCCAGTTCCTGCGGCGTGAGATCGACTTTGGTCACGCCAAGGCGTTGAAAATAACGGCCGCCGCTGGTTTGATGAACAAAAACGCTTTTGGGAATATCAAGCTTGACGACCGGTTGATTCGTCCCGTTTACATCCGGCAGCAGCAGAATTTTTATGAACAGGAGAACGGGGGGGCGGCAGTTGTTGCGACATATGTTCGAAATATAATTTTCAACTACATTTATTTTTTCCGCAGGAATGCCCTGAACAAGGCCTGAATCGTGAATGCCGACGAGCATCACCCCGCCGGCCGTGTTGGCAAACGCACAAATTTCTCCGGCCACTGACTCGGCATTGGGTTCAATGACGCCTTCGCCGCGGAATTTTACCTCTTTAAACTCGATAAAGGAATCTTCTCCGAGCTTGAGGTGATCGGTTATTTCCTGGATCATATCAAACATCGTTTACCTCACAATCGTCTGCTCCCGATCGGAGCCGACGGAAATAATACGAATCGGAATGCCCGTTATCTTTTGCAAGGCATTGAGATATTCCTGCGCGGCGCGCGGCAGTTCGTCAAAGCGGCGCGCGTTTGCCGTGGATTCCTGCCAGCCGCGAAACGTTTCGTGCACCGGCTCGCAATTTTCCAGAATGTGAATCTCCGCGGGAAAGGTTTTGAGTTCTTTCCCGCGATAACGATACGCCACACAAAGCCTGATCTCGGCAAAGGTGTCGAGCACGTCCAATTTCGTCAGCGCCCACGAGTCAATGCCGTTGATTTGCGCCGAGTAATTCGCGACAACGGCGTCGAACCAGCCGCAGCGCCGCGGCCGGCCCGTGGTCGCGCCATATTCGTGACCGAGCGCACGCAGTTGCTCGCCAGGCTCGCCTGAAATTTCGGTTGGGAACGGGCCCATGCCGACGCGCGTGGTGTAGGCTTTGGTCACACCCATCACTTCATTGATCTTGGTCGGGCCGATGCCCAGCCCGGTGCAAGCGCCGCCGCTTGTCGGGTTAGAGGACGTGACATACGGATACGTGCCAAAATCCATATCGAGCAACGCGCCCTGCGCGCCTTCGCAGAGAATCGTTTTACCGTCGTCTATCGCCTGATTCAAATAATGCGAAGCCTCGACGACGTAAGGAGCCATTTGCTCACCCAAGCGACAATAGTCCTGCAAAATCGCTTCGGCGTCAAGCGGAGCTTTGCCATAAACCGCGCTCAAGATCGCATTTTTTTCCTGCAAATTCTGACCGATCTTTTCCTTCAGCGTTTCGGCGTCGAGTAAATCGACGAGGCGAATGCCCATGCGATGCGCTTTGTCGACATAAGCCGGGCCGATGCCGCGACCGGTGGTGCCGATTTTTTTCTGTGTCGCGGTTTCTTCTTTGCTCTGGTCGAGCAGCTTGTGATACGGCATGACGAGATGCGCGCGCTGACTGATCAACAGGCGGCCCTGCACTTGTACGCCCTGATTTTTGAGTATTTCTATTTCATGCAACAACGCGGCTGGATCGATGACAACGCCGTTGCCGATCACGCAGGTGGTGTCGGGTTGCAGAATGCCGGAGGGGATGAGGTGCAAAATAAATTTTGCACCACGAATGACGACGGTGTGCCCGGCATTCGCGCCGCCCTGATAGCGCGCCACGATATCGGCCCGCTCGCTGAGCAAATCGACAATCTTGCCCTTGCCTTCATCGCCCCACTGCGCGCCGACAATAACTTGTACGGACATAAAATATATTAAAAAAATTTAACCGGTATCCGGATTTCCCGAATCACCCGGATTAAAAACCAAAACGCTTTATCCGGACAATTCGGCAAATCCGGATACCAAAAAGCTTTCCGGATTGTGAAAAATAAAAAACTCCGCCACGCCGATCTTTGCAGAAAGCTCGGAATGCCGGAGCTGAATTTTAATGAGAACCTGCGAAGGCCGTGGCGCTATTTCCTGAAGCTGGCAACGGCCTTTTCCAAAGAATCGTGCGCATCAAAAACCGTGAGGAGTTTGGTGATCATCAGCAGACTCTGAATTCGTTCGGTGACGCCGGATAGTTTGAGATCGCCGCCGTTGTTGCGCATCGTCGTCAGGCCGCCGATGAGAATACCCAGCCCCGAGCTGTTCATCCAGCTCACGCCGGCGAGATCGGCAACCACTTTCGTTTTGCCTTTATCGAGCAGATCATGCAGCTTGTCATTCAACAAACTGGCGTCCGGTCCGCCCATGATTTTTCCGGCCAGCTCGAGAACGACGACGTCTCCTACCGCTTTCTCTATAATGGTCATTGCGAACCTCCCTCGACACGGAGTGCAAACTTCAGTTTGCCGGAGCCGCTCATAAAGGCAACGCTAAAGCCCCGATTTTCCTTTTGGTTTTTTAAAGGAAGGTCGGGACACTCCGATTCAATTGCAAAAAAGTTTATTTTAAGCGACTTTCACGCCGCGCCGAATTTTTTGGACCTCGGCTTTTCTGTACCATTCCACGACGACGGGGGCGGCGATATAAACCGTCGAATAAACACCCGAAATCACGCCGACCGTCATGGCAAAGGAGAAATTGTAAATCACGTCGCCGCCGAAGAACAACAAAATGAGCACGACGATAAACACGGTCAACGACGTGATAATCGTGCGGCCCAGCGTCTGGTTCACGCTCAAATTGATGAGCTTCTCGATGTTGCCGTCGCGATGAATGCGGCGATTCTCGCGGATGCGATCCATCACCACGATCGTGTCGTTCAACGAGAAACCAACGATGGTCAGAAACGCGGCCACGACCGTCAGGTTCACTTCCATATTCAACAAGGAAAAGAAACTGAGCGTGACCATGACGTCATGAAACAACGCCACCACCGCGCCGACCGCGAAAATAAACTCGAAACGAAAACTCACATAAATGAGAATCAGAATCAGCGAAATAATGGTCGCCCAGACTGCGGCCGAACGCAGTTCTTTGCCGATTTTGGGGCCGACGCTTTCGACCATGCGTTCCTTCGGTTGATTTTGCGGAAAGGCGTCTTGCAGAGCTTTCATAATGGCTTCCGAAACCGAGGCGCCTTCGGCCTGCTTTTGCACCCGCAAAAGAATTTCATTGGAAGCGTCAAAAGATTTAATTTCTGCATCCGCATAACCGGCGTTGGCCAGAGCCTGGCGCACGGCGCCAACGTCGGGCGTTTGCGGGAATTGCATTTGAATCACCGTGCCGCCGAGAAAATCGACGCCGTATTTCGGGCCGCCTTTAATGATCATCGACACGATGCCGGCCAGAATGATAATGGCCGAAACCGTGATGGCCTTCCAGCGGAGTTTGATAAAATCGATATGGGTTTCACCTAAAAATTGCATCATGGGAATTCAACGTCTCCATTCAAAATTTTTATGTCGTCAGATACTCAAAGTCTTTAGATTGTAGCGCCGGGTGGTGTAATCGTAGACCACACGCGTGACGACGATCGCCGTAAACATGCTGACCGCGAGGCCGAACATCAGCGTGACGGCAAAGCCTTTAATCGGGCCGGTGCCAAATTGATAGAGCACCAGCGCCGTGAGCAACGTCGTAATATTGGAGTCAAATATCGTCCAAAACGCACGGTCGTAGCCGGCGTCAATCGCGGTGCGGACGGTTTTGCCGGTGCGCAATTCTTCACGAATGCGTTCGAGAATCAGCACGTTCGCATCCACCGCCATGCCGATGGTTAAAATGATGCCGGCGATGCCGGGCAGCGTCAGCGTGGCTTTGAGAAAGGCCATGCACGCCAGCAACACGACGATATTCAACACCAGCGCCACATCGGCAAGCACGCCGGAAAGTTTGTAGTAAATCGCCATAAAGATCATCACCAGCATCAAACTGATGATTGCCGACCATGTGCCTTTGGTGATTGAATCCTGGCCGAGCGAAGGCCCGACGGTGCGTTCTTCGATGACCTGCATCGGCGCCTGCAGTGAGCCGGCGCGCAACACGATCGCCAGATCCTTCGCTTCGTTGGCGTCCATATTGCCTTCAATCGAGGCCGAGCCGCTGGGGATGCGTTCTTTAATGTTGGGCGCCATCACGACATTTTTGTCGAGCATGATCGCGAGGCGCTTGTTCACATTGGCGCCGGTGACGCGCGAAAAAATTTTTGTGCCTTCATCACTGAGTTGCATGGAGACCGTCCACTCGCCCTGTCGCGTCAGGCCCGCGCCGCTGGCAAGCTGCTGGCGGGCGTCCGTCAACAGTGCGCCGTTTAGCTCCGGCTCTTTTTTAACCAAATAGAGATAATGATATTTTTCGTCGGCAACCTGTTCGAGCTTGTTTGACCACGCAAATTCGGCGTCCGGCGGGATGATTCTTTGCACTTCCGGCTTATTGAGAATCCGCTCGACGGTGCGAACATTTTTGGCGGGGACGGCGACTTCACCGCTGCCCACATTGCGCAGCAGGGAGATAAACGGATTGCCGGAAAAAATATCTTTATCGACCTGCACGGAATCGGACGAGGCGCCGGCGCTGTCGCCCGACACGCTCGAAGAACCGGCAAACAAATCCGAAACATTCACGGTTTTATCCTGACTGACTTTGCCGCCGGCGCCGGTGCTGTCGGTTTTGCTCGTATCGATATTACCCGGCTTCGCGGTGAGATCGCGCCTGAGCAAGTCATCGATCTTCGTGATGACGTCCTGAAAAATCTGCGGCTCTTTGACGAGATTGAATTCCAGCAGCGCCGTTTTGCCGATGATATTTTTGGCGCGATTGACGTCGGTAATTCCGGCCAACTCCACCACGACCCGGCGATTGCCCCGTTTGGTGATCGAGGGCTCGGACACGCCGAATTGATCGATGCGGTTGCGCAGAATTTCCAGATTCTGGTCGATGGCGTCATCCGCTTCTTTTTTCAATTCGTCGACGATTTGCGCGTCGGTTTGCGCGCGCGAGCCGAAATGGCGGCTGAGGCGAATGCCGGCGCCGGAAAATTTTTGCTGGAGCGCCGCGAAATAATCCGCGTTCGGCGTGGCCGCAACCGCGTCCAACGTTTTCATGATTTCCTCGAAGCGCGCGTCTTTGTTTTTCGCCAGATCGCGCATCAATTTCGGCAGGTTGGTTTCGTAAACGAGATAAGTCCCGCCCTGCAAATCCAGACCGCGTTTGATGGCCTTCGCGTCGTTCCTGCTGATTTTATCGTGCAGCGCGACCAGGCTGGCGGCGTCTTTTGAAAGCGCCTGCAAATTCGCCGGTGATTTGTCGCGAAGCTGGGCACTCACGCGCTGCTCCAACTGGCCGGCGTTCAACGCTTCGTTGATCTCATCGCGTTGCAAACCGGTTTGCTGCTCGATTTTCGTAAAATAACTCTCCGCCTCCTGCTTCTGGCCGCCGACGGTAAACGTCGGATAAAGCTGCCAGAGCGACCACGCCACCGCGAGTACAATAAGGATTGTACGCAACAGATTATTACGCTGCATTCAGATAACTCCTCCAGAGCAAACAATAAATCACGCCCGCAAACTTCCGAAGCGTGATCTTTGAATAAAACGTCATGAGTAAAACGTAATGAATTAAACAATTAAAAATATAACTGATTTGCGACACAAAGTCAAGCAAAAGCTCGGAGAATCGCGTCGAAAGTTGGGCGAAGGATGAAGGGCGCTCCCCTCGCCCAACGCCTTTCGCCTGGCAGCTATTTCGTTACGGATTCGTAAACTCTCTATCAATAATTTCAATTTGTCCCGGATATTTCAAATCGAGTCCGGCCACCGAAACCGTCGGAACCGCCGAGAGCGTAAGTCTTGACGTGTTTCCCTTTTGTCCGGCAATTGCCAGCGCGAGATTGAGCATGCTTTCGTAGCCTTGCTCGCCGAAGAATTTATAGAGGTCGAGCGAGAGTTGCAGCGGAATTACCGTCGCCTGTCCCGTGCCGGGAACTTCGATAGGTCTCGGAATATCACCGGTGATCGTCTCTTTGCCGTCGATCTTCAGCGTCCACGCCAGCGCTTTGAGCAGCGCCGCTTTCTGCGTGCCGCCGCCGGCGCCATCATTCGGATTTTTCGCCGCGACATTCAGCGTCAACGACACCGGCAGAGACTTTTGCCGAAACGCATTGGCGAGCTTCAAGCCGTCCAGCACGCTGATTTTCGTGGGACTGTCAATCGCCGCCAGATTAATTCCCGCCAGTGTACCGGGCGTCACGCCATCGAGTTTGAATTGCAGGCGTTTCACATTGAGCAGCGTGTCCTGCAATTGTTGCAGCGAGGCGCAACCGGAAAGGAAAACAACGCTAAATATCAACAGCAAACAAATAACCAGACGTTTCATGCAGTTTTTCTCCAGAGATATTATTGGCTTGACTCGGGTATCGAAATAAGATAGCAACTTTCACATGAAAGTCAAGCAGCGGTTGGGCAAATTTAAACTTGTAAGGATTCTCTCCTCCACTCGACCAAATGAGGTAAACCGGAGAAAACCTCAATGCCTTCAAATAGAAAAACGAAAATCGTCATTCTCGGCGGCGGTTTTGGCGGCTTGTATACCGCGCTGCATCTGGAAAAAACGCTCGCGCGCGATCCCGACGTCGAAATCACGCTGGTGAATAAAGAGAATTTCATTTTGTTCACGCCGATGCTGCACGAAGTGGCGGCAAGCGATCTTGACATGACGCACATTGTGAATCCGATTCGCAAGCTGCTCAAGCGCGTCAGGTTCTTCGACGGCGACGTGCAGGAGATCGATCTGCCCAACAAGCGCGTGCACGTTTCACACGGTTTGGAAGCGCATGAGCACATTTTGGAATATGATCATCTCGTGCTGGCGCTCGGTTCGATCACGAACTTCTTCAACATTCCCGGCCTGCAGGAGCGCGCGATCACGATGAAGTCGCTCGGCGATGCGATTCATTTGCGCAACAATCTGATCGAGAATCTCGAGGAAGCCGACTTCGAATGCTCGATTGGCGCGCGCGATCATTTGCTCACCGTCGTCGTGGCCGGCGGCGGCTTTGCCGGCGTCGAAACCATCGCGGGCGTGAATGATTTTTTGCGCGAGTCGGTGAAATTTTATCCTCATCTCAGTGAAGAACTCATTCGTGTGGTGCTCGTGCATCCCGGCGAAGTGATTCTGCCGGAACTGGGCGAAAAACTCGGGCGTTATACGCAGAAAAAATTGGCGGAGCGCCAGGTCGAGATTCGCGTCAAAACCCGCGTCAAAGGCTTGACAGAAGACGGCGTGGAATTGAATGACGGCACGATCATCAAAACCAAAACGCTCGTGTGGACAGCGGGAACGTCGCCGAATCCATTGTTCGCCAATTTGCCCTGCAAGAAAGACAAAGGAAAAATCATCGCCAACTCATTTATGGAAGTGCCGGATTGGCCCGGCGTCTGGGCAGTGGGTGATTGCGCGGTGATTTCCGATCCGCAGGGCAAGCCTTATCCGCCGACGGCGCAACATGCGCTGCGTCAGGGCAAAGTGTTGGCGCAAAATATCACGGCGGCAATTCGCGGCTCAAAAGCCCTTGCGGGCGGCAGAAAAAAACCGTTCATCTTCAAAACGCTCGGCCAGCTTGCGGCCATCGGCCATCGCACCGGCGTCGCCAATGTTTTCGGCTTCAATTTCTCCGGCTTCCTCGCGTGGTGGATGTGGCGCACGATTTATTTGAGCAAGCTGCCGCGCTTCGAGAAGAAAGTCCGCGTCGCGCTGGATTGGACGCTCGATCTCTTCTTCTCCAAAGATCTCGTGCAATTCCAAACCCTGCGCGCGCCGACGGTGTCGCATACGCATGACGAGCAGCATTCCTCGAACAACGGCAAAGTTCCTGAAATGACGGCGCGGCATGAGATAATGCAGGCCGTTTAATAAACTATTTTCATATACAAATGACGCCGCTTGTTTGCATAAGCCAGACAAGCGGCGTTTCGTTTTAAATGAGTTTTGAATTAAAAACCAAGCTTGACTTTGCCTCATTTATTCGTTAATTTAGGGTTGCAATTTCAAGTTGATTTAACGGCTACAGATAAAAAGAACGACTCACTGGCGTGTGATTGAGATGAAGTTCAGAGTCAAATTCACACCGAATGCGCAAGCGCATCTGCGAAGCTTCAAAAAATTCGAACAACAGAAAATTGTGGATGCAATCAAGCAGCAATTGCTAAACGAGCCGCTCACGAAAACACAGAATCGCAAACCCTTGCGCAACAATCCATTATCACGCTGGGAACTTCGCGTTGAAAAATATCGTGTCTTTTATGACGTCGAAATTGACGTTGTCGAAATAAAGGCGATTGGACACAAAGAGCATAACAAACTTTTCATCGCCGGAAAGGAATTTACACTATGAGAGTGATTGAACTGACAACTTCGCAAAATTCGCTGGACGATTTGCTTAAAATTGCTCGTCAAGAAACAGTGATCTTGCGGAAAGCGAATCATGAAGGTTTTGTGCTGGCTCCCATCGATGAATTCGATATGGAAGTTGAGTTGTTGCGAAATAACCAGGAATTCATGGCCTATCTGGATGGGCTTTTTAACCAAAAAGCGACGATTCCACTGGAAGATATTGAAAAGGAATTCGGGTTGTAATTTTTATGCCATAAGGCCCAGAAACGCAGAATAAAATTCTGAAAATTTACCCACAGAGCAAAACTCACGCGGCTGAAAAGCTTTTCCGTGGGCGTTTTTGATCCGCGTGGGTTGCCGATAGGACTTCGGATTTCAGTATGTCTGCAAATTCGTTATAGCCCCTTTGCTGGGATTTAAAATCCAAACGCTGCTCCTTCAAATAAAAAACGAGCGGCGTTTTGTTTTTATATCAGTTTTGTAATTCAATCACAAAAGTGTCGAAAAAAAGTTACACCTGTCGGCATTTACCGTCATTAGTCCGTACTATTCAAAAGCAAAACGAGGGGCAGCGAGCTTATCCGAACCGGCTAATTCTCGCGTTCACAGACAATAACGATGGCCACAGTTTCGCCAAACACGACACGTCGAGACGCCGTTTTCAGTGGCATATCGCTTGCAATGGCTGGTTGCACTTTTTTAATATTCCCTTCGATCACCTCAATCTGATTTCAGGACGAAATGATGAAGCGCAGAAATTTTTTAAAAGGATTTTCACTGTTGAGTTTTGGCCTGCCGGCGGCGCGGGAGTTGAGTCTTCGCCGAGAGCGAACCGTCGCGCCCGAAGACTTCTGCTTGAATCTGGTCACGGACGATTCCGACCGCGCCATTCCGATGCTGGAAGCCCTGCTCGCGCGCGCCTTACCCGCCTACAAAAACCTCAGGTTTTCCGAATATAAGCTCGCAGGCCAGCATATGGCTGATCTCGTTTTGATCAGGAATCGCCGGCTGCTGGATTATAAAACTTCCGACGACGAGCTGGCGAAAGGGCTTTGCGAAATTGCCAAAAGTTTAAGCCTGCCGCGCCAAGTCGAAAATCCCGTGCTCATGAAATTCTACACCGAAGATCGCCGGCGCCCGGCAGCCACCCTCAATCTTTTCGGCAATAATATTTTGCTCAAACAGCTTTCACTCACGGAGAATCAGGGCACACACGAAGTTGAAAGCGAAACGGGACGCGTCACCTTTGTTATCCGCAATAAAAGCGTCAAAATCACGGCAGCCACCTGCCGGCACAAAACCTGCATGAATATGGGCTCGATCAATGCCGCCGGCCAAAGCCTGGTTTGCATTCCGAGCCGACTCCGCATTGCGATCGAAGGGCAAGATGAATCCGGGCTTGACGGCGTTACGTTCTGATAGGCCATTGCGGAGTAAAAGTTAGAAAAAAATTCTGACTTTTTTAGCGTCATCAGATAAAGCAGCGCCAACTGATGAAAAAAACGACCAACGGATTTAAAAGCCCTGTTGTTACTTAAAATTTTAGCAACTGGCGATGCGCTCTATCCGTTGGTCGTTTTTTAATCCGTTGGGCAATTTTTTTGAACCTAAAGCTGCCCCGTTCGCGGGGCTCAAGTTTTCAGCTTGCCTGAAAAGCTTGCGTAGTCTGTTACAAGTCAAGTGTGCAAAAAAACAAGATTGTTATGGCGAGGAGTCGGCTTCAAATTTTGAAAGGTTGCTTCATCCCGCTGAAAAGCACGGGACTCGCAATGGCGATGGTTTCAATCTCGGCGATTCTCCTTTATTGCCCCCTCCTGCTGCACGCGCAAACCGGGGAGGCGCGTCTGTTTGAAGTCTCGGCCACCAAATATTTAATGGGAACGCAGGTTGACGTGCTGGCGCAAAATGAAAGCATCCAACGCTGCAAAGGCGCGTTTTATGAAGCGTTTCGCGAAATTGACCGCATCGAGAACCTGCTCAGTGCGCAGCGTGAGACGAGCGAACTGGCGCGAGTCAATCAATACGCCGGGCGCGGCCCGGTGAAAGTCAGTTGGGAAACGCTGGCCATTATCAAACGCTCCATCGACTACGCTAAAAAATTCGACGGCTATTTCGATATCTCCATCGGCCCCATTTCGCAGTTGTGGGGATTCGGGTGGGAGAAAAAAGTCGTGGTGCCGGAACGCCGCCGCATCGTGGCGTTGCTGCCGTTGGTGGGTTGCGGAAAGATCATCATCAATGCGCAAGACACCACCATCGCGTTCGGGCGCGACGGCATGAAGCTTGACCTCGGCGGCATCGCCAAAGGCTACGCGATCGATCGCGCCGCGATGATTTTGCGGCAGAAAGGAATAAAAAATTTTCTGCTCAACGCCGACGGTGATATTTATGCCGCGGGGCACAAAAGCGACCACCAGAAGTGGCACGTCGGCATTCAACACCCGCGCAGCAAACAGGCGTTGATCGCGAGTTTCGAGCTGAGTGATTTTGCCGTCGCCACCAGCGGCGATTACGAGCGTTTCATCGAAGTCGAGGGCAAACGCTATCATCACATCTTCGATCCGCGCACCGGTTATCCCGCGCCGTTGACGCAGAGCGTGAGCGTGCTCGCGCCGACTGCGGAAGAGGCCGATGCGTGGGCCACCTATCTTTTCATTATCGGCTTCGAGGGGTATCAAAAAATTTTTTCACCCCGGACTCCCATCGCGCTGTTTGTCGATACGAACGACAGGATTCACTGGGACGCGGTTTGGGAAAAGAATTATTTGCTCAGGTTTTTGGATTGAGGAATAGCATCAACGCGCGCGGCAGCATTGTCAAAAACGGCACACACCGATCATAGTTGAGAAAATAATAATTCTCGCCCATCACGTTGTAAGGATTCCACCTCTCGCGCGACCAACCTGCGACTTGAACTCCACGACCATCACCGAATTTATAAGGAGCCAATCATGGCCGGCACAAATCATTACGACGTGATTATTATCGGCAGCGGCGCGGGCGGCGGGACGCTTGCCTATCATCTGGCGCCCTCCGGCAAAAAGATCTTGATTTTAGAGCGCGGCAATTACGTGCCACGCGAGAAAGACAATTGGAGCACGAAAGCCGTTAACGTGCAGGCGAAATACAATACCAAAGAGGAGTGGCACGATAAAGACGGCAAACCACTACATCCGCACACGAATTATTATGTCGGCGGCAACACGAAATTTTACGGCGCCGCACTGTTTCGTTTGCGTAAAGAAGATTTCGGCGAATTGAAACATCACGGCGGCATTTCGCCCGCGTGGCCGGTGACGTATGATGAAATGGAATCGTACTACACCAAAGCCGAGCATCTCTATCAAGTCCACGGCGAACGCGGCGTCGATCCGACCGAGCCGTATGCCAGCGCGCCGTATCTTTACCCGAAAGTGAGCCACGAGCCGCGCATTCAAAAGCTGCACGACGATCTCGCGAAGCTCGGTTACAAACCGTTCCATGTGCCGCTCGGCATCATGCTCAATGAAAAAGATCGCTTGAACAGCCGCTGCATTCGCTGCGACACGTGCGACGGCCATCCCTGTTTGGTTTATGCGAAATCCGACGCGCAAGTGGTTTGTATCGATCCGGCGCTCAAGAATCCCAATGTCACGTTGATGACGGATGCTTTGGTCTCGCGTCTTGAAACGAATTCTTCTGGTCGCGAAGTGACGGCTGTGCATGTCAAGCGCAACGGCTTGAAAGAAACATACTCCGCCAATGTCGTCGTCGTCTCCTGTGGCGCGATCAATTCCGCTGCACTGTTGCTGCGCTCCGCGAATGACAAACATCCGGCTGGTCTCGCGAATGGCTCAGATACGGTTGGCCGCCATTACATGGGCCATATCAACTCCATTGTGCTCGCGATTTCGCAGCATCCGAATCCCTCGATTTTCCAAAAGACGCTGGCGCTCAATGATTTTTATTTCCGCTCGAAAGAGTGGGATTTTCCGATGGGCCACATTTCGTTCGTCGGCAAATTGGATGGCATTACACTTTCTGCCGGCGCGCCGCCGTTCGTTCCCGGCATGACGCTCGACATCATGGCGAAGCACTCGCTCGATTTCTGGCTCACCTCGGAAGATTTGCCCGATCCCAATAACCGCGTGTCGCTGAATCGCAACGGCGAGATCATGTTGAGCTACACGCCGAACAACGAAGAAGGCCACAGGCGTTTGCAGGCGAAGCTCAAAAGCCTGTTGAAGGAAATCGAAGGCATGGAGCACATCATACCTCTGCAGCGTTTTCTCGGCCAGCGCATTCCGCTCGCCGGCGTCGCGCATCAAAACGGCACGATTCGCTTCGGCAACGATCCCAAAACTTCGGCGCTCGACCGCAATTGCAAAGCGCATGAAGTCGACAATCTCTACGTCGTCGACGCCAGCTTTTTCCCCTCGAGCGGCGCGGTGAATCCGGCGCTGACGATCATCGCGAATGCGCTGCGGGTTGGAGATCATCTGCTCGCGAGGATGAAGTAAATTTGGATTGATGGAGTCATGGATTGTTGGATTATTGGATTATGAAAACCGCCAACGGATAGAAACAACCCAACGGATGCAAGTTTTTATCAGTTGGGTTGTTTTTCTATCCGTTGGGAAATTTTATAACAGAATATTGACGAGAAGACTCAATATGATGACGAGAACGATTAAACGAGTGCCCTTCGCGTTGCCGCTCGTTTTTTATTTGCTTCTGCTCGGCCTTTCAGCGCCGGCAGTTCATTCGCGCCAAGCCAATGGACACGATTTAGTCCAAGCCGTCGATGCCATCGGCATGACGGTTTCGGACATGGATCGCGCGTTGGATTTTTACACGAAAGTATTGACGTTTGAGAAAATTTCCGATGTCGAAGTCGTGGGCGATGAGTATGAGCATCTTTACGGCGTATTTGGCCTGCGCATTCGCGTCGTGCGCTTGCAGCTTGGCGACGAAGCCATCGAGTTGACGGATTATCTCGCGCCGGAAGGCCGGCCTATTCCGGTGGACATGCGCAGCAACGACAAATGGTTCCAACACATCGCAATTGTGGTGAGTGACATGGACAAAGCCTATCAACGCCTGCGCGAGTTCAAAGTGCAACATGCTTCCACCGGCCCGCAGCGCATTCCGGATTGGAACCAAGGCGCCGCCGGCATTCGCGCGTTCTACTTCCGCGATCCCGACGGCCATCATTTGGAAGTCATTTATTTTCCCGCGGGAAAAGGGGACAGCAAGTGGCAAGTTGCAAGTGGCAAGTTATTCCTGGGAATTGATCATACGGCCATCGTCGTCTCCAACACCGAGCAGAGTTTGAAATTTTATCGCGACGTGCTGGGATTAAAAATTGCCGGCGAAAGCGAAAATTATGGCACCGAGCAGGAACATCTCAACAACGTGTTCGGCGCGCGCTTGCACATCACAGGTCTGCGCGCGCCCAAAGGACCCGGCATCGAGTTTCTCGAATATCTCGCGCCTGGCGATGGCCGGCCCTATCCCGATGGTGCCCGCGCCAACGATTTGATTCACTGGCAAACCTCGCTTATTTTCAACAACACCGGCGGTCTGGCGCAGCGCATTCGCGCGGCGGATAATTACGAGTTCGTTTCTTCGGCTGCTGCCGTAGCCATTCCCGAAACCAGTTTCGGGTTCAAGAAAGGTTTTCTGGTGCGTGATCCGGACGGTCACGTGATGCAGATCGTCGAAAAGTAACTTTACTCTGACACCTCTTCTCCCTTCCTCCATAAAAATTGGGACAGGTCTTTCTTATCAAGAGAAAGTTCCTGTCCTGATTTCTTTTAAAAAAATTCAGCTACAAACCTCTTTCCCATTAAAACTAAAAACATGAGATGTTCCCGTTTTTCTCCTCGTTAAATTCCGCTTGCAATTTGATACTATATTTAGTATCATGTTTGATGAGCAAGTTGAGCAAAATTTTAGACAAGATGCGGAACAATCCGCTGGATTGGCGAATTGATAGCCTGAAGACCGTAGCACGGGCTCATGGCATTGAATGGCGGCAGCCCGGAACCAGCCATGTGACCTTTCGTCATCCAAATGGCGCCAAGCTGACGGTTCCGGCGCATCGTCCGATCAAACCCATCTATATCAAAAGTTCATTCGTCTCATTGATGAAAGTATAGGAGAGTAAATCCATGAATACGAGTGATTATCCGTTTGAAGTTCGACCGCTACCGGAAGAGGAAGGCGGCGGTTACTTGATTACTTTTCCCGATTTGCCCGGATGTATTTCCGACGGCGAAACGCCGCAGGAAGCGATCAAGAATGGGCTGGATGCCGCCACCTCATGGTTGAAAACCGCACGGGAGTTTAACGATCCCCTTCCCAAACCGAGCGAATCGAGCAGCGGCAAATTTGTGACGCGGTTACCCAAAAGTCTGCACACCCGGCTCATCACTCGCGCCAAACAGGAGGGCGTTAGCATGAACGCGCTGGTAACCGCATACCTTGCCGAAGCGCTGGGCCGACGCGAAGCGAAAAGACGGATCGGCAAAAGACAATAAATAGTTTTGAAGGAAATTTGCCATGAGCGCACCGCACCATCCGGCGCGGGTCGGGGAGTTATGGAACGAAACGCGCCTCGCCATTATTCTTAATGAGATTGAAGCCATTCGCGATTTTGCCGTTATCTCCGGCGGATGGGCGTGGCATTTCATGACTCCGCCCGCACACACGGAATTTAAACACGCCCACGATCATAAAGACGTCGACGTGTTTGTCGCGCCGGCGAATGTTGGAATGGTGATCGACATTTTGAAGCGTCGCGGGTACAAGAAAAGTTGGACGCGATTCGACCGGCTGCCGGATTCGCAAGACTTTACCCGCTACACGAAAATTGTCGCGATGAAAAATGAAGTCGTCAAAATCATGCTCGATGTTTTTATCGCGGAAGTTCCCCACGTGGCCGTCGGAGAATTTCGCGTCGTCGAGCCGAAATTTCTGCTGTCTTTGTACGGCCGCAAGCACGGCAGCGACCAGTGTTTCGCCGTTCGAATCGCTTCGAAATTGCTTGCGCAGGGAATCAATCCCGTCGGGCGTCCGGAGATGGCGGATTATCGTGAGTTTATTCAATAAAAATATTCTCATATTAACGGAGGAGTGATGATGCGTTTTGAAGAGAGGTATGAAGACGTCCTGCAAAATCTCGAAGCCGGCGTTATGCGTGTCTATCGCCAACATCCGGAAATGACGGATTATGATGTGATGGATGCGTTCGCCGCGTTACGCCGCCATTATATCCGTGAAGCGCGCCAGCAGGAGCCGGCCACGTTCAATCTTACCGAACGCGCGCAACAAATTTTTGACGCTGTGCAGCTTATGAGTGAATTGCGTTTAGGCCGTGCCCAAATGACCACAGACGATGACGCCCCGATCAAGATGGGTGAGCTAGCTTTGAGTGTGAATGAAATCATCGATTGCCTCAAACGCCTCGAGCGCTCCGTGCAGCGTTGGAACAAAAGCGGCGGCCGGCAAGGCTATTTGAAATATGTCGCCGAATTTTTCCCGAAAGGCAAAGAGGAAACGTTATTGCTACGAGTCAAGACTTAGCCATGCCGGAAATCCACAAACCCAACAAACTCCGCCAGGGGATTTTCATCTCTTCTGCCCGCAGCGACGGCAAAAACTTCACCGATTATCTACGCCGACGTTTGATTGACGAATATCAATTCCAAGTCTGGCAGGATATTGTCGAATTGGAAGGCGGCAAAGATTGGTGGCTGCAAATCGAAGCGGCAATCAAAAGCGTGGAATTTCTGGTGATGGTGATGACTCCAGGCGCATTGGCCTCACAAACCACATGCAAAGAATGGCGTTTGGCGCGGCAGGAAGGCGTTTGCGTGTTGCCCGTAATGGCCGAGGAGATTGACTTCACCACTCTGCCGCGATGGATGGGGGACACGCACTTTTTTGATTTCAAATTTCCCGAGCAATGGGAACGCTTCATCGGCACTTTGCAGAGTGCCTGTCAGGCGCCGCGTGTGCCGTTCATGGTCGAGGACAAACCGGATGATTTTGTAGAACGTCCCGCAGAATTCAACCAGCTTCTCGCTCTGCTACTCGACCCCAAGCGCGAAGAGCCGATTGCGATTACTGCGGCGTTGCGTGGCGCGGGTGGCTACGGCAAAATCCCGAAGGTTCGGGACCAAAGCGTTTTGTCATCCCGCCTTTGCAGCGATTTTTTCGCGGGTATTTATTTGACTCCTGTGCATTCATTTGAAGCGGAAATCGATTTTGAAGTGGATTCGCAGGTGAAGAATTCTTCGATATTCCAGCGCTCGGGAAAAACGAGCGTCATTTGTAAACTGTTCCGTGTCACCGATCAACAGCGCCTTCGTGGGCAACACTTTTTCCAACCGCGCCATGAGCGGTAATGTCGCTTGAGTAATGGTTACCGATGAAGAGCCAATACCATTTCACGGCCACCGCACTCAACCGCGTTGGAATGAACTGATACGATTTTTTGCCGTTCTTTGGTATAATGCGTCTCAAGCTGTTGCTCCTTGTCGTGGGGACGAAACTTGTAAAGTTTTTTTGAAGGCCGTATTCTGTGATCGTGCGTTCAACACGACGTTGACTGACTTTGATTCCGGTCTGGCGCATTTTCTGTGCAATCACTTCCGCTTTGGCCTCTGGATCAGGAAAGCGATGACGGAAAATTTGTGTCGCCGTATTTTCCGTTCGCACATGATCCGTTTTCGGCCCGGTCTTTTGAGGGATCAACGCGGTGCTTCCGCCGTCGAGAAAAGCGCTCAGAATTTGGAAGTAACGCTGCTTACTGTAACCGTACTTCTGCGCGGCCATCGTTGGACCGATGCCAGGACATTTGCCTTCAAAGAGCATGGCGAGTTGCCGCGTAAACCTGTCATCGTTCTGAACCGGAAGCTTTCCGGCCGGTCCGTCAATTTGCAAAACTTTATATCGCCATATTTTATTAGACTACTTGTTGTTCGCGTCTTCGGATGTCAAGGCCAGTTTAATCCAACGAGTCAAACAACTGAATGCCGTTTATTGAAAAGCGGATTTTAAAAATGCAACGAATCATTTATTTACTCCAAAAAGAATTTCGCCAGGTTTTTCGCGACCGGGCGATGGTGGCGATCATGTTCGTGGTGCCGGTGGTGCAAACGCTGGTGCTCGGCTCGGTGATGACGACGGATGTGAAAAATATAAAGCTGCTGATTTATGACGCCGACGGCAGCGCGGCGAGTCGCGAGTTGGGCGGGCGATTTATTAATAATCCGAATTTCCATTTTATCGGCTATGCGGAGAGCGCGACGGACATTCACGAAGCCCTGGACAAGTGGCAGGCGCAGATCGGTTTATTCATCCGGCCACATTTTGGCCGCGATCTTGAACGTGGTTTGCGGCCGGAGGTGCAACTCATTGCTGATGGCTTGGATGGCAACACCGCCGGCATCGCGCTCGGTTATGCACAGGGAATTTTAATGTCGTTTGCCCAGAATTTAACCGTGATCCGGCCTACCGCGATTCCGCTGGTCAGTGAGACGCGGCTGTGGTACAATTTAAATCTTGAAAGCAAGCATTACATGGTGCCCGGCCTCATCGGGCTGCTCGCCACGACGGTGACGATGTTCCTCACGTCGATGGGGCTGGTGCGGGAAAAAGAAATCGGCACGCTGGAGCAATTGATGGTAACGCCGATTCGTTCGTCCGAACTGATGATCGGCAAAGTTTTGCCGTTCGTCGTGATCGGTTTGGCGGAAATCAACATCATGATGGTCGCGGCGCTTTTGCTCTTCAAGCTGAAGCTGGCGGGGAGTTATTTTCTTTTTCTCGGCGTGTCGCTGCTTTATTTTCTCACGACGCTGGGGATGGGCATTTTCATTTCGACGCTGGCGGAAACGCAGCAGCAGGCAATGTTTATCGCGTGGTTCTTCATGATTTTTCTCATGCTGATGTCGGGCTTTCTCACGCCGATTGCGAACATGCCGGAGGCATGGCAAAACGTGACGTACCTCAATCCGCTGCGCTATTACGTGAATCTCCTCCGCGAAATTTTTCTGAAAGCGACGCCGCTCCAATATCTCTGGCGCGAGATCGTGCCGCTGACTGCATTCGGCCTGCTCATTTTCATGGCCAGCGCGCTGAAGTTTCATAAGCGGGTGAGTTGACGGCAAAACACTTGCTTTCAACCAGTACCGCATTATCTTTCAAAGCTGACAAACCGTGAGGAGGAAAGCATGCGTTATTTTTCATTGTTCTTTCTTTTCATCCTGTTATCCGCAACGTTCCTGCCGGCACAGGAACCCAACGCCGCGCCGGACACGAGCGCGATGATGACGGCGCCACCCGATAGCGCGGCCGCGCAGAGCGACAGCAACGCGCCGGTTCCGGTTCCGGCGCCGAGCGAAAAAGCGATGCGCTATTATCACAGCGGCAATGTGCTGTGGTTCGTCAATCTTTTTTGGAGCCTGCTCATTCCGGCGCTCTTTTTATTCACCGGCTTCTCGGCAAAAATTCGTGATTGGGCGCAGCGGCTCGGGCGCAAATGGTTTTTTGTTATCGGCCTTTATCTCATCATTTTCACCATCATTAACTTTCTCATCGATTTTCCACTTTCCTATTATCAAGGCTTCGTTCGGCAGCACAGCTACGAGTTATCCAACCAGACCTTCGGCAAGTGGTTTGGCGATGAAATCAAATCGCTGGTGGTCGGCCTCGTTGGCGGCGTGCTCTTTTTGTGGGTTCCTTATTTGTTGCTCAAGAAAAGCCCTAAACGCTGGTGGCTCTACACAAGTATCCTCGCCGTTCCGTTTCTCTTTTTTTTCATCTTGATCAGTCCAATCTGGATTTCTCCGCTTTTTAATAAATTTGGCCCGATGAACGACAAAACGCTGGAAACGAAAATTCTCGCGCTCGCGGACAAAGCCGGCATCGAGGGCAGCCGCGTTTATGAAGTCAACAAAAGTGTTGACACCAAAGCGGTCAATGCCTACGTCACCGGCTTCATGAACACGAAACGTATCGTGTTGTGGGACACGATCATTGCCAAACTCAACGAACGGGAGCTGCTCTTCGTGATGGGCCACGAGATGGGACATTATGTTTTGGGCCACGTGATCAAAACGATTTTGTTTTTTTCGCTGTTGATTCTGATTGCGCTCTACGTCGCCTATCGTCTTTCCGGCGCCGTGATTGAGAAATTCAAACACCGTTTCGGCTTCGATCAACTTTCCGATGTTGCCTCCCTGCCGCTCATCCTTGTGTTCATCAGTATCTTCTCGCTCGTTATCACGCCGATTGCCATGACGTTCACGCGCTATCAGGAGCATGAGTCCGATCGCTTCGGCCTTGAAATCACGCAAAGCAACCACGCTGCCGCGATGGCCTTTGTAAAATTGCAGCAGGAGAATCTCGGCAATCCGCGCCCGGGCCTGTTGTACAAATTATGGCGTGCTTCCCACCCCACGCTCGGCGAGCGCATTGATTTTTGCAATGCCTATCGCCCGTGGGAAAAAGGCGAGGCCTTGAAGTACAGCGAGCTTTTCAAAAAATAATTTGTAACCATTCAGGTGCAAAAAGTGGTTGTCATTCCGCAGGAATCTTTTTTCGTTTCGAGCACTGCGCTGGAATGAAAAAAGATTCTTTCAGAATGACATGCGAGAGGATGGCTGAATAGGTACAATAATTTTTCTATAGTTGAGCATGTCACGAACCCCAAGCCGCAAAAGCAAAACTCCAGCCGTCACTTTCGATACGGCACGCCGGCGTTTCGCGTCAAAGGCAAATTTCTGGGCCGGCTGCGGGAAGACGGCGATTCGTTCGTTATCAAAATTGATTTCGACGAGCGCGAGTTTCTCATGAAGGCCGATCCGGCGACGTTCTGCATTACGGACCACTACGCCGGCTATCCGGCCATGCTCGTCCGACTCTCGAAAGTTCATCTCGCAGAGCTCTGCCGGCTCATCGAGCAGGCCTGGCGGCGCCTCGCGCCGAAAAAACTCGTCGCCTCCATGATGGCAAAAACCAATGCAGATTCAATGCGGCAGGCAAGGTTCATTTAACTTCGAAGAGCGGAATATAATCGATTTCGCGGACGACGCGTTGCCCATCTTTGCTCAACACCCAATCAATAAACAATTTGACGACACCCTCTGGTTTTTTGATGGTGTAAAAATAAAGATAGCGTGTGATCGGATATTTATCCGTGCGCACGCTTTCCGCAGTCGGATTGACGCCGTCGATTTTGCAATGCATGAGTTTTGCGCCGTAAGCCAATCCGCCATATCCAATCGCCGGCGGATTTTTTTCGATTTCACGCACAATCGCGGCGGTGGTCGGTATGTTGATGGCGTTCGCGCCGTATGGCTGTCCATCCAACACGTGCTCCTGAAAATAAAGATACGTGCCGGAGCTGGGCGCGCGGCTCAAAACCACAATCGTTTCATCTTTGCCGCCGACTTCGCGCCAGTTGGTGATCTGGCCGGTGTAAATGCCTTTGACCTGCGCCAGCGTCAAATTCCGCACGGGATTATTCGGATGCAGATAAACACTCAATCCATCTTTGGCCACCAGATGAGCGATGCCGACATTTTTCTGTTTCTTCGCCAGACGCTGAACTTCTTCGGGCCGCAACGGCCGCGACGCCGTGCAAATTTCGATCTCGCCTTTGATCAACGTTTCGATGCCGATCGCCGTGCCGCCGCCTTCGACATAAACTGCAACGCCGTTGTGTTGCTGCATGAATTTCTCCGCCCAGCTCTGCGCGAGCGTCACCATGGTATCCGAGCCTTTGAGGCGAATCACCGGCGGATCCGCTGCCGGCAGAGAACGGGTTGAATGGCACGCGGGAAAAATTCCCGGAAATGTCAAGAAATATAAAGTGAGCTTTTTAATGTAATTCATGTGCATCAGTTTGATCCGTGTTATTGCGTTAAAAAGTTTTTGCCATAAGCGCCGGAATGTTAAAAAATTCTCAAAGCGGAATCGCCCGCGGATTGAAGAACCCCGCGGAAAAAGCTTTTAATCAGCGGGGTTCTTCAATCCGCGGGAAATTTCAGACGGTGTGAAGAGCTTCGGGTTTCAAATCGTTTACAAACCAGCGGTCTGTGTTACGCTCAACGCTTTTCCGCAATGGATTGCAGGCGCGCCGCCAGATACGGCACGCCCTTTTTCCATTGCGGCTCATTCGCGCTATTCGCCAGCGCAAAGCACAGGGCAAAGAGAACCTGTGTATGTTGTTGCGCCGCCGCGAGATTGATCGGTTGCTGCAGATCATCAACCGGCGTGTGATAAATCTCTTGCCCCCATTTGATCAGACGCTGCAATCCGGCTTCACGCGACGTGTGACGATAATCCGGGCCTTCCATCACCAACAGCGCGGGAACTCCGGCCTTGGCAAAAGTAATTTGATCGGAGCGGGCAAACGAAACGGGCGCTGGAAACGGCGACGGGATCGATGAAACGCGCAAGCCCGGCTCGGCCGCGACTTCTTCCAGCAGTTCCCCCAGCGTTGAAAACTCGGCGCCGACGCCGACCACGTCGTTGAACGTGTCGAACATGGCCAAGCCGTCGACATTGAGATTCGCGATCGTTTTATAAAGCGGGACCACGGGATGATCGACGTAATAGTTCGAACCGAGCAGGCCTTTTTCTTCACCGGTGAGAAAGAGAAAGAACACGGAGCGTTTCGGCTTCTCCGGCAACGTTGTCAGAACGCGCGCGATTTCCAATACCGCGGCAACGCCGGCGGCATTATCAAAAACGCCGTTGTAAATCGAATCCGCTTCGATTGCCGGGCCGATGCCGAGATGATCGTAATGCGCCGAAACGATCACATAAGAATCTTTTAATTGCGCCTCGCTTCCCGGCAGCAGCCCGATGACATTGGGCGCTAAAAAATCCCGCTGCTGAAAACTGCCGCGAAAAGAAGCGGAAGCCGCTAGTTGAAAACTGCGCAGATTGTTCGCCGCTTCCATATTAAAAATTTGTTTCAGCGAATAGGGCGCCTCTTCAAACAACACGTTTGCGGTTTGCGGATTCACGACCACGCTGAGATTTCCAGTGATGGAATAAAATAAATTGATGTCTTCAAACGCAAATTCATTCAGCCACGCTTGCCAGTCCCGGCCGGTTTCCTGCCGGGGTGTTGGAATCATGATACTTCCGACCGCCCCGCGTGCGAGCGCCGTTTTTTGTTTGGTTTCGGGAAAAGAGTAAAGCGTCGGTTGCGATCCGGCAAAATACGAGGGCTCATTCGAAGCGGGTTCACCGGAGAGAAAAACAACGATTTTGCCAACAACGTTGAGCGCCTGGTAATCATTGTGATCATACTCCGGCGCCACGATGCCGTAACCCACAAACACGAGCGGCACGGGCCTCGGGACAAACGTTTGCGCGCCGGTGTTGTAGAGTAAATAATCCTTTCCGAGCTCAAGCCGTTTTTCACTATGCTTCGAAATAATTTGAAAATTCGAGCCGGGCATCGGCCTGCTGCCATGCATGGGAATTTGCTGATAGTAGGAATGATCGTCGCCGGCGGGTTGGATATTGAGTTTTGCCAGCTCGTCAGCAATGTATGCCGCCGCGATTTCGCCGCCGCGCGTTCCGGTCCCACGGCCGGCAAGCGAATCACTGCCGAGAAAGGCGATATGCTGAAAAAGAGAATTGCCGGAAATTTGCTTTGAGGCTTCGCGAGCAGATTCGGTCAAATGTTTAGGCTGGGCAAACGCAGGCGTGGTGATGAAGAAAACAGCAATAAAGACGAAGGAAAGGATCGCGGGCATGCTGCTCAAACGGTTAAATGAATTTCATGACCGATGATTTGTCTCGAATAAAGTTCCTGCAAGACATAAGAATCACCGGCGATGCCGCGCCAGCGATGATCTTTGGTCTCTTCCGCATAAATCGCGTGCAACACATCCGGGCCGCCGCCGACCGGCAAGTCGACTTTGCCGTGTTGCAAGCGGTGAACATCGCCCCATCTCACCTCGACGCGCCCGTGGGTTTCTTTCAACTCGTTGACGGCTTTTACAAAACTCTCAATTAATGCCGAGGTTTCAATGCCGAGGGCCGATGAATAAGAAACCGGATCGGGATTCTCGGAGCCAATCGTTGTATGAAACGGCGTGCTGTTGCTGTTTTGCACAAAACCGGAAGCCGGATTCAACACCTGCGGCAATCGGACGAACGGCAAAAATTTTGTCCACAAAGTTGCCGAGGTGTCGCCGCGCAGATACTGTGACCAATCGTAGTTCTCGTTTCGCTCCGGAATCAGGCCGTTGTAAAGAAAATAAATATTTCCTTGATCGGCGCTTCGCGAACTTCCAAATCCAGCCATTTGCCGTCAAAACGATATTGCATGGGATTATTCGGATTAATCTGCAAAAGATAAATGTCGATCAAATCCGGTTTATTCACCGTGAACGCCCAGCCGAGACGGCGATTGTGGCCGTGAATGATGCACGGCGCGCCGGGAAAAATTGCGCCAACGGCGTCCCAATCTTGCTCGCTATGCACATGCGCTTCATACCACGCCACCGGCCCGGTCCACGGCTGATGCGAATTGACGGCGAGGAATGTCTCGCCGTGGGCGGAACGTTTGGGCGAAACGGCGAAGGTATTGGAGCCGAACGACATTTCTTCACGCGGCCCTTTTGCTTCGGCGATTTATGAACGGAACCGGCGATCACATCTTTGCCGGTCACGGGAAAGAGGCCGGGCAAAACGTCGCGAGAATGCAACGCCGCATAATGATTCAGCCCATCCGCATAAGCCTCGACGATGGCGCGCGTCTCGGAATACAATTTTTCATAATTCGCATTGACGACCTCCCAGATCCGCAGCAGATGCACCATGTAATCGTTCGGCGCGGCTTTTGCGCCGTAAAGCGAAGCGAGTTGCCCGCGCGCCGCGGCCAAAATTTGTTGAATGGTCAGAAAATCATCTTCGGCATGTGCATACGCCAATCCATAAGCGGCATCGGCGTCGGTTACGCCGAAAATATGCGGCACGCCCCACGTGTCGCGCAAAATGCGAACATCGTGACGAGTTGCAGAGACGGCGAGAGATTTCAAATCCTGCGCCTGCGGCCAGAAGATTAAGGCTACAACACAGAGCAATAATAAAATCGTCAACAATGTCACACGCTGCCATCGCTTGCTTTTAATCATCGTTGTAATCCCTTTTTCTCTGAAGGCTAAAGTCCGAGTGCAAGGCGAAGCTTGTTCTCAATTTCTGCCATAAGCGGATCGGCAACTTGCCCGAGATAACGCGTAACGAGAGATTTTTCCAACAAAGCAAGTTTATGCGTTCTGAATGTCGAATCAAAATTTAAACCGGTTTGCGGAAAATGGGAGTGATTTTTTCTAACGATAAGATCGGTGGGGAGGAGATCAAGCGGGATTACCGTCGAAATAAAAAGACAAAGCACATCATTCATTTGCGACAACAGATGATCCGGCGTCAAGATCAGAGCGGGGCGAACTTTTGAGCCGGATAAATCTGTGAAGGGATAACGAACCAGAACAATACTTCCGCGCTTTATAACTTGTTGGGCCATTCGATTTCCTCCCCCTCTTGATTGGAATAAACGTCCTCACGCGGATCATCCAGCCAGCCAAAACTGCCGCCAGCCATGACCAGGCGCATCAGTTCTCTGGTTGAAATGTCATCAGTCACTAACTGATGCTGTTTTAAGCTGCGCCGTGTCAAGAGAAAAGCGGTAAAAGTTTCCACTTCATTTTTTTCATCGTAAGAGAGCGCCTGCCACATCTCGTGAAGACGGGGCGATATTTGAGTCGGTTCCATAATCCAAATCTCATTGTGATTGATATAAAACAAATATAAAGAAACGAGCAACGTGATGCAAACTTTTTTTAAATCAAATCTATTTTTTCTTCAGCACAAAACTAAAAATCGAGCCTTTGCCGACTTCGCTTTGCACCGTCACCTGACTGTCGTGCGCTTCGACGATATGCTTGACGATCGCCAGTCCCAAACCGGTGCCGCCAACGGCGCGCGAACGTTCTTTGTCGACGCGATAAAAACGCTCGAAGATTCTGGGCAGATGCTCGGCGTGAATGCCGCGGCCGGTATCCGCGACGAAAATCTCGACGTTATTTTGCTTGTCGCGATAGCCCACTTCGACTTTGCCGCCGGGAACGTTGTATTTGATCGCATTGACGATGAGATTGGTCATCACCTGATTCAAACGCTCGCGATCGCCGAGCACGGAAACCGGACGATAGAACTGCGAGCGGAACAGTGTCAGTGTGACTTGATTCTCCTGCGCCATGCTTTGCAGATCGGTCACTTGTTTGTGCAGCCATTCGTGCAAATCAAAATAGCGAAAACTCAATTTCATCTCGCCGGATTCGATGCGGGAAATATCGATAAGATCGGTAAGCAAATTATTCAGGCGCCCGGCCTGATGATAGGCTTTCTCGATGAAATTTCTCTGCACCTGCGGATTGCCGACGTTGTTATCCATCAACGTTTCGAGATAACCCTGCACGGCGAAAATCGGCGTGCGCAGCTCGTGCGAAACGTTGCCGAGAAACTGGCTGCGCATCGTTTCCAGCTTTTGAATTTTCTCCCAGTCGTTGCGCAGCTTGGTGAGCATGTCGTTCAGCAGATCGGCCAGATCGCCCAGTTCATCATTGGACTCGCGCTTGAAATACGCTTCGAGGTTCCCCTGCTTCACCAGATCAGCAGTCTGCGCCAGTTTTTGCAACGGCGTGGTTAAGCGGCCGGAGACCCACAGGCTGATGAGAGCGGCAATGCCCAGAACCGCCACGCCGCCGGCAAATATTTTCCAGCGCATTTCATTGAGAATGCGCTCGACTTCAATGAGCGGAATGGCGAGACGAATAAAGCAAACTTGCGAGGCAGGATCGGCCCGTCGCTGCGGCGATATTTTTTTCGTAACATAAAATAACCGTTTATGAACCGTCGCGCTCAAACGCTCGTGGCGGCCAACGCCGGCGTGGAGCGCCATCTGCACTTCCGGCCGCAGGAGATGATTTTCGATCCGGCGCAGCGAATCCTGCGGGACATCTGATTCGAAGATCACCGTGCCGCTCGAATCCATGAGCGTGAGGCGCATCTGGCCGGCGCGGGCAAAACCGACCAACTCTTCATATTTTACCCCCTGCGCATCGAAGCCAAATCCGGACGTGGTCAAAAGATGCTCAATGGCATCAAGCTGCGTTTTTAATTGCTCGAACAGGCGGGATTTATAATAACGCTGCAGCTCGTCGATCATGATCATGCCGACGACGAGCGTCACCGTGAAGAGCAGAATCAGATTGGTGAGAATGAGACGCTGGCGCAGCGAAAGCTTCATTTAGTTTTCTTCCGCTTTAAGCCGATAGCCGACGCCTTTAATCGTTTCGACCTGATGCATATTTTCCTCGCCCAGCTTTTCCCGAATCTTGCGAATGTGCACGTCGATGGTGCGGTCGATGACCACCACGTCGTCGCCCCAAATCTCATTGAGCAACGTGTCACGAGTCACAACCCGGCCGGGGCGTTTGGCTAAATAAAGGAGAACTTCAAATTCCTTTTTTGTGAAGGCCACCATTTTGCCAAAAACCTTGACGGAATAATTGAGCGGATTGATCTCCACCTTGCCAAATCGCAGGATGGCGTCCGGTTCCGGCTGGCTCCCCGTTGTTTTGCGCAGCACGGTTTTCACTCTCGCCTGCAGCTTGCGAATGCTGATGGGCTTGACGATATAATCATCGGCGCCAAGCTCCAGGCCAACCACTTCGTCGACCTCGCCGCCTTTGGCCGTGAGGAAGATCACCGGAATGTGTTTCGTGCTCTCGGTCTGGCGGAGTTGCCGAATCACCTCCCATCCATCCTTGCCCGGGAGCATCACATCGAGAATAATCAAATCAGGCGAGTTTTGCGCCAGCTCCAGCGCCTGCAGGCCATTCGTTGCCGTCATCGTCTCGTAGCCCTCGGCCTCGAGATTGTATTTCAGCAAATCCAGAATGTCCTGCTCGTCGTCAACCAGCAAGATACGTTTGGTCATCTTGGTCCTTTCTCCGCAAAATTGGAATGTGCCTTTGTTGACTTAACCCCTCCCTGACTCTATAAGATAAGAAGATTTTTGGCTCTTTCTCAAGCTTTTTATTTGAGTATCCAATAAGCCGGAATCAAGCAGACTTCCACGCGGATTAAAAAACCACACGGATTTACCAGCGTGGTTTTTTAATCCGTGTGGAATTTCTTTGCTTTTTGGGGGCACAGATTTGATCACTAAAAGACTGCACCTGCTTTCAGAACAAACTGAAAACCAGAGCCCTTTCAATCAAGCATATATCCTCTGGCAAGCTCATTATACTTTTGCACTTGTTGCTCTTGCCAATTTATATCGTATCCCAATTCACTCGCCATCAACACCGCAATTTGAGGCGCAATTTCAAGGCTCGCCTTCGCATCGAGCAGCAGCGCGCGGGTGCGGCGGCTGAGAATGTCTTCAACGGTGCGCGCCATTTCGTTTCGAATCGCCCAAATCACTTGCGCCGTCGTATAAGGCAAATTCTCATGCAGCCGTTGTGCGAAAAGCGGGTTTTCTTTCATAAGTTGCTGAACCGCATTCCAATCATTTCCATAAATATTGAATGTTTTTTCATATTCGACATTATCCATCCAGCCATGCAATCGCAGCGCCGGCGTGATGCACGGGCGTTCGTCAAGTCCGGCCAGAACTGCGGCCTGATTCACCGCATCTTCCGCCATTTTGCGATACGTCGTCCATTTGCCGCCGGTAATGGTCAGTAAACCGGATTTCGAGATTAAAATAGTATGATCGCGCGAAAGCGCCGCGGTTTCATTTTTATCGGAAGCTTTCACCAGTGGTCGAATGCCGGCGAAGATACTTTTCACATCGCTCGCGGTGGGATCTTTGGTGAGATAGCGTCCCGCATGATTCAGCAGAAATTCAATTTCTTCCGCCAGCGGACGCGGCTCGATGGGCAAATCGTCGATCGGCGTGTCGGTCGTTCCCACGATGGCGCGATCATGCCACGGCACCACGAACAACACGCGACCGTCATCCGTGTGCGGCACCATGATGGCGCTGTCGCCGGGCAAAAAGGATTTGTCCAAAACCAGATGCACGCCCTGACTCGCTGCGATGATTGGCTCAGCCGCCGGATCATCGAGGCGGCGAATCGCATCGGAATACGCGCCGGTGGCGTTGATCACGACGCGCGCGCGCAGCTCGAAGGTTTCTCCGGTTTCGGAATCCTGCGCGACAACCCCGCAAACGAGATCATTCGCTTTCAACAACGCAATAACTTTCACATAATTGATGGCGCTGCCGCCGAGATCAAAAACGGTTTGCGCGAGGGTGATGGCGAGACGCGCGTCATCGAACTGGCCGTCATAATAAATCACGCCGCCACGCAATCCCTCCGGTTCGAGCGTTGGGATTTGCCCCAGTGTTTCATCGCGCGACAGCAGATGCGACGGCGCGAGTCCCAGCTTACCGGCGAGCATGTCGTAAACTTTCATGCCGATGCCGTAAAACGGGCCTTCCCACCAATCGTAGCTGGGAACCACAAAGGCCTGATGCCGAACCAGATGCGGCGCGTTGCGCATCAACAGGCCGCGCTCGCGCAACGCTTCCAGCACCAGCGAAATATTTCCCTGCGCGAGATAACGCACGCCGCCATGAATCAGCTTGGTGCTGCGGCTCGAGGTGCCTTTCGCAAAATCGTGCTGCTCCAGCAGCAAAGTTTTGTAGCCGCGCGCGGCCGCATCGACGGCAGTCCCCAATCCCGTCGCGCCGCCGCCGATGATGATAAAATCCCACGGCGTTGATTTTTGCCGGAGTGTTTCTACAATCGTATTACGGTTCATAAAATTTTCCTTCGCGAAGATTTTTTGAAGGCAAAACCATTAAAAATGCAAATGCAAGACAAGTAAAAAAATATAAGTCAAAATAATCGAAGTCAAGATGATTAAAACCTACATTCCGCAGGTTCGGGTAGAGTATTTTTGGATTTTTTATACCTCTGGTTGATCGCGTTACAACTTTTCGTAAGTTCTTTTTCTTTCTTGAATTACCTGAAGCAAGATTTCAATCTCTTCTTTGTTAAGTTCTTTGAGTGAAGCGAGCGCTTGTTTCAAATCTTTATAGCGGTGCCATTGCGCCAGAACCTCATCGACATCATCTTTTCGGATGAGCTGTGACTTTCTTTGCTTGTCCTCCGAAGTCATCAGCAAAGTGATGTCATGGGTCGGTTGTTCGACACATGCGCAGGTCGGCTTGCCACAGCGACCTTTCGTTTGCGTGAGCGAGCCGACGATCAGCGGCGCCGTTTCAAAGAAGGCCGTCATCAACTGCCGGCGCTTTTGTTCAAGGCGTTCAAGGGTCTGCGCAAAGTTTTTTATTGACATTGGCAATTGAATTTCTTATATTCAATTATATTTATAAGAATATAAGAAATTTCCAAGCTCCTGTCAAGCAAAACTTTCGCGACGCATGAAAATCTTTGCAGGCACACGGCAGAGTCGTTTGAACAAATCGGTGCTCGGCGCCGATCCTCTGATCCACTATTATGTGGAGAAACTCCGCATTTGTGAAACCTTTCGAACCTACGTCAAATCGGATGCGCGTCTGGCGATGCCCATCGAAGCTGGCGTCTGCATTTTGCTTCACAACATTTTAACCGAACCGCTGCCGCTCTATGAAATTGGTCAATGGCTCGCGCTTCGTGATCCGGAAAGTTTGGGGCTGGGCCATGATGACGCCGCCCTGCTCAATGATGATCGTTTGGGCCGCGTTTTAGATGCCGTCGCCAAAAGCAATCGCAAAACCATCTTCATGCGCCTCGCGCTGCGCATGATCAAAATCTTTGAACTCGATTGCGGCCAGATCCATCCCTGGCCTGCGGCACCGCGTGGCGCGGCGGGCGCCAGGGCAGGCAAGATACCACGACCGTCAAGTTGTGTGGTCGCTATGAGACGTGGGGCGGCGAGCCCAAAGCCGCGAACGGATATAGCAAAGATCATCGGCCCGATCTCAAGCAATTGGTGTTAGGGATCAATGTCGTTGGCGATGGTGCGGTTCCCATCGCGCATG
>Ga0247727_10003638_pt1 | contig 33769 bp, 50 predicted proteins | sample WisWelCaveWW1625_FD_202498 | JGI IMG/M metagenome (GOLD analysis project Ga0247727, IMG submission 202498) | Biofilm microbial communities from Wishing Well Cave, Virginia, United States - WW16-25 | ecosystem: Environmental > Aquatic > Deep subsurface > Groundwater > Cave microbial mat | place...
TCAACTCTAGTATTGAAATTGCCATTACAATTTAACCCCAACTCTTCTAAAAGGAATATTTTCCCATTGGGAATAATATAATCTTGCTGATCGGTGGTTAACAGATTTACCAATTTATAAAATCTATTCTCTTTAGTTTCGAAGTCCATTTATATTTCCAACCAATTTGTGTTTATTATGGAAGGCATATTATTTGCGGCATTATCTATTGTGATTAAAATATTATTTTGTTCATTCAAAATTAATGTAGCTAATACTGGCAATCTCTGCATAGAAGAATTTTGTTGGATTGGGAATCCAGATAACATAGTCCCATTTAGAGAAGTTGTCGGCAATGAGAATGCCTGCATATTGCTAGAAATAGATCCGGAATAAATTCTGTTATTACTTATCGATAAAGACAATCCATCTGAAATTATAGTAGGATTTTTATAAATTCTGAATATTCCGTTTTGATTATTGAATAATAATCCAACAGTGATTTCAAATATCCTCAATATTTTTCCACTCCCAGTTGGATTTTTAATTAAAAGGAATGGAGTTTCTGCATTTGTTGGAATAGTGATTAAATTTGTTGTTACAACAAAGGCTTTCTCCATAAGAGAATACGCTTCTTTTTGATCAGAAAAGATTGGTATTCCATATTCATCACCTCTTAATGCTGTATGACTATCATTAACTAATGCACTTATAATATTAGTGTATCTAGTATGTGGTTCAGTTTTTAAATTTCTTGGGATCAGATTAGCAGCAAATACATTACTGGCGCCATGAGAGCCACGAAGAGTCACAATGGCTGAGCCAGACGTCCAAGCATTAAATCTAGCCCTTATTTTTTTTACGCCCGCAATCCCTATAAACACAACAATCGTATTATTTGTTATACCGGTTGCTGATAAAATAGCTCCTGTTGTACCATCGAAGCTACCAATATTATCCCATCTATCTAATAAATGACCATCTACTATTCCGCCAATAAATTGCTCAAATTTTATATTGCCAATCCAAGTGCCAGAAATAACCGCTTTTCCGCCAGATATTCCGGGCAATATTAATTCAATCGAATCATTCAAGCCGGAAATGGTTTTTGTTACTTCCGCGTCTTTTAGTGGGGCTTGTGGTTCTATAGCCATTATTCCACTCCTAATATTTTTACTACAATATTTGTGCCGAGTCCCAAATTGATTAATTTGCAATTTGATTTTATGTATTTAGATGGGCTAGGAGTTGCGATAAATAATAAAATACCAGATCCTGTTATTTCTGAATGAGACCCAATAGTAGTATAATCAATATTATCTAGACTGGATTCGATAACCACCTCCCAAAATAAAACTGCTCCGGTGGTTTTTACTTCCATAGAAAAATATTTCATCGGACTATTAGACATATCTAAAACAGGTCCTGTGCCAATAGCGGTAAATGTGTGGGTATAAAATATCTGTCTAAATGGTTTATTTATTTCCGATTTATAATTGGTTTCGAAATCTACTTGATCCGCGCTGGGTGGGCTGATTTTATCGACATCACAAAATATTTGAAAATCTTTATCGTATCCAAATATTCTATATAGATTTATTTTTTCTATATATTTTGTGGATATTTGCTTTAAATCGATGAAAGATTTCACATCTGCCCATTCGACTTTTATCATAGCTGTTTCCCGATGTAATAACCGCCCATATTAAGTGCGATGAGGCTTCTATTGCTCAGGCTTATCCGCAATATCTTTACCCCATCTCCTATAAATTCGGACTCTCTCAATACGAAATTAGGAGATGACGTCGAAAATAATATCTGATTTATACCAGATGGATCCCAAATTATCTTTACGAAATTACCGTGATTACTGCCGCTTTGAGGACAATCTGCCCCGATTTTTTCAATTAATAAAATAGAACCATTTGGTATAATATAATCGCTATTTGAGACGGACGATGCAGGTACTGATTGAAAATGACTTTTTTCTAATAATTTATAAGACATTTACGTCTCCAACCAATGTGCATTTATACATGTGGGCATATTATTTGCGGCATTATCTATAGATATAAGTAAATTTTTCCCCTCTGATAATTTAATGGTTTCTTCTAGTGGATATTGAACAGCCGAAGAATTTTGTTGAATAGGCATTGTTAAAATTTTCGTCCCAAATGATGTGGTTGTTGGAAGATTAAATGCTTGCATAGTGCTCGCTATGGGAGAACTTAATCTATTGGTATTTGAAATTGTTAATGCAGTACCATTGGAAGTAATTGTTGGATCAAAATAGATATTAAAAAATCCATTTTGGTTATTGAATAGTAACCCGACGAATACTTTTGTCAGTGATAAAGATTTCCCACTACCAGATGGATTTTTCAATAATAAAAATGATGTTTCTGCATTCGTCGCAATAGTAACTAATCCCGTTGTGACAATAAAATTTTTAGATACGTTCGTATTTGATGGTAAAAATGGGACGATTTTAATGGCATCGACGGCGGCATCAAATGATCTTCTTAGAATCTGTGTGATGCTCAAGCCAGCCATTTCAGATCATCTCCGGGTAACAATAATAATTTTCTCTGTTTTCTTTTTTTCTTCGGCAAAATCCGCAATAAAAAGAAATGTTTCGAAATGGAATAAATTCTGCGCCACATTCGCGGCATGATTGGGTTCTGCATTTTGTACATAATCCGGTGCGATTTATTACATTCGGCTTTCCGCATTTTTCGCACTTTGGCTTCCCTTTAGACATAATTCACAATTGGTCTGGTGGTGGTTGAGATTCAGAAAGTTTCATAGAATTTTCGTTGCTCAAAAAATCCCCGTAACGTTCAGTATATTTTTGAAGCGATGAAGAGATCGTACACATTTCGGCTTTGAGTTCTATGATAATAGTTTCGAGATGCAGAATATATTTAGTTTGCTCGTTCAATTTTTGTCTCACATCTGAGAGCTCTTGAAAAATCTCTTTTTCGTTCATACCGTGCCTTTGAAGAGTTGGTCAACTCTGATTCTAGCTGGATCAACAATTTCAGACAAATATGGTTTTTTCTTGTGTCCTCGCCAAATTTCCATGCGCCCCGGTCCAAATGCCCGCCAAAGGAAAAGTGTTGCCTTCCATCGATCAGTATCCATCCCCTTGGCTTCAACCCAGAATATCTCGCTGGTTATTCTGTATTGGCATTTAAAATCTGGTATGCATCGCCATCGATTTTTACTATTGGGGGGGCATTCGATGAGCACTGTGTCTTGTAATTTCAAAATATCGATCTCACCAGCCCGCTGTCTAAGCAATAAAATATCATGCACTGAGCTTTCAAGACCGGATCCGAAAGATCGTCCGGCTTTTTCGATTCTTTTTGCGTTATATTTCTGGAAAGCCACTAACGACCTCCGCTTCTTTTTTATGCTTTATAACACTGTCTGGACTAATCCAAACATAATCATATCTATATTCTTCTCGAAATTGTGGGAATTTTTTTTCGTCTTTTATTCCATAATTGCAATGACATTTGAATATATAGAACATTTTTGCGCTTTTTTTCCATGTAAAATAATATCCCTTAGCGAAGCAATAATTACATTCCTTTTCTGAATCTTCGTCTGTGCGGACACATTGTTCTAGATTTTTTCTTTTCTCGTTCTCCCAACTTCGATATCTGGAAATTTCTTCTCTGAAATCTGGAATCATTGGAGATTGCTTGGAATCGCCAATGAATTTATCCACTATTCTTGACATCCAGTGATCCGGAATTTCTCCAACTTCTTTCCAAATGAGAGTACATCTTTCTGTGCTGAATGCTGCTTTCCCATATGTATTTTGCAGTCTAGTCATCTGATTTTGAAATTGCTCATTTGTCATCCGAAAATACCTTGCTCCAATCGACAACGCCTTCGTTTTTCCCTGTATCAAAAGCTATTGATATTGGGTTTAAATTTTCAATGAATGTCACAAAATCATGTCCTTTTGTTTTGAACCATCCCCGCTCGCCATCCATCTGGCAATAGGCTTGAATCAGATCACAAGCTCTTTCAAGTTGAATTTCAGAAATAAACTTTTTTATCATTCCCTGAATTTTCCCTCGGAGATCCGGTCTTGTTTCGGCACCGTATCTTGACTGAAACGCTTTCACATAACATCCGATGAAATATGCCACAGGCGACCCAATGTTAGCGTCAGCGATAGCGACGCCTTTAGATTCTTTGTTTTTGAGTAAAGAGTTATGAGAAGAGAGAGAAGAGGAAAGAGAAGAGAGAAAAGAGGACGTGAGCCGACGACCCCCGTCACTCGGTCGACGATCTAATTCCCTAATGTTTTCAACACGCGACTTTGATGCAGCGGGTCCACCTATTTTGCCAGCCTGTGATCGTTGAATTAGCCACGCAAACTGCTTATCGGCGCCTTTCATTCGGACTTTATCCCCAATTTTCTCCGCAAGTCCGACAATAATTATTTCATTTGGTATTGATTGATCTGCCCATTCTTTGATTGGAATCATGCGATCTGGCGTGAGATACCAGCGCTGGGCTAATATCCATGCGAATATTAAGGCACCCATTGCCCTGTCTTTATCGCCTAATTTAATACATAGATTTATAAATCGATTGTCTTTTAAAATCGAATCTTCGACGTTAATCCGCGCCAATTTTCCCCCTTGACGCAAGCCGATGGATATGCGATCCATGGACTTGCTCATATTCAATACTTTGCTGCATATAACGCCCGTTCGAATCTTTCAAGACTCAGCGGGCGTTTTTTATTGCCATTGATAGCGAGTCGGCGCATAATATTCGTGACTCATACATAATAATTCCTTCAAGCCATGGCGGTCTGGCGTTATGAACTAGGTCGCCATGCGCATCAAACCCGCTCCCAAGACACTGAAGCTTGTGGGTATTAGCTCTGGGCTTTAGTGCCTTGGGGGTTGATGCGGGGACATGGGCTGTGGGTTTAGGCTCTGGACCTTGGACCATAGACCATTGGTCAATTGAACCAACGGTGCACAGCTCCGTGTCATGCTCATTTGAGGACATGAGCGACCTCAACAATTTTAGTGACGTTAAAAATTATAGTTGAAAAATCCTAACCAAGATTGTACAACATCTTTCGAAGGAAGAATCACATGACAAATAATCAAATCTTTGTGGCGCTCACGCGTATTGTGAGACTGCAGGAAAAAATCTTAGAAACCACTGAGAAAGCGGTAATAGAAATTAGCGCTGTTAGATCGTCCGCATTAGACGCGCTCAATGAAACACAAGTTGAATTAGCCATTTTAAAAGAAGAAATGGGATTAAAAAAAGATTCGATGCCGATTATAGACGATGGCGGTCCGTGGGAAGCGGCATAAAAATAATATGATTCGATCACTTATCGATATTGCACAACAATCAAAAAAGATAGCGCTCGCCCTTTCAGAATCTGGCGGTGAATTAACGCCAAATCTTGAAAATGAATTGGATCTTTCAAAAGAACAGCTTCCAGAAAAAATCGATGGCTATCAGCATATCATGGATTATTTGGAAGGTGAGCGCCTAATTTGGAAGCAAAGAAAATATGACTGCGAAACCCAAGAGAAAAAATTCGCGAAAATTATTGAAACGATGAAAGACCGAATTCGAATTGCAATGAGTTTGCTTGAAACCGATGAATTATATGGCAATATTCATCGATTTAAGTTGATAAATAGTAAACCAAAACTCATCATTCATGATGACAATCTGATCCCAGAAACGTACAAGATAGTCACACAGATTGTGAGTCCGGATAAAGATAAAATCAGGGCGGATTTAGAAGCTGGGATGCCTGTCCCAGGTGCAGAATTGCGATCAGACGGTGCACTGAGATCCTATATGGCTTCAAAAAAGAAGGAATAAATATGAACGCAGTAAATGAACTTGAACCAGTGAAAAGCCTGGCTGTTAATCTCAATACGACATCGCTCGCTGAACTGAATACACAGCGAGAAATGCTGAAGCAATTTATCAAGGGTCAATTAACCCAGGATGTGGACTTTGGGATGATACCTGGAACTCCGAAGCCATCGCTTTATAAACCGGGTGCCGAAAAACTTTGCAAGCTCTTTCAGCTTGGATCTCGAATTGTTGGTCGAGATAAAGAAATTGATCTAAAAGATAATTTCGCCATGTTCACATATACAACCGAAGTTTTTTATCTACCAACTGGAAATGGCATCGCGCAATGCGAGGGATCTGCAAATTCACAAGAGAGAAAATATTCAGAAAAAACAATCTATGAAAATGGAAAACCAAAGAAAATCCCACAACGAGCAGCGGATCTTTTAAATACGCTCCAAAAAATGGCGCAGAAAAGATCCTATGTGGGCGCAACAATTATCGCTACAGGAGCATCTGATTTTTTCACTCAAGATTTAGAGGATATGCCGCGTGATACTTTCCAGAATGCCTCAGGACCGGCTAATTCAAATCCAAAGCCCACTAACCCTCCAATTCAAACTAACGCGCCGCGATCGGGCGCCCATTGCGAGGTATGTGGAAATGAGTTAGTTCTCTCGAAGTCTGGCGCGGGTTTCTATTGCCAGAATTTCAAAGATAAAACTAAGGGCGAACACTCCCGCGTTAAATTCGCTGATCTCGAATCATTCAAGCAAGAACAGAATGTGGACAGGGATCTGTTAACCGATGGAGATGAGAAGTTATGATGGGATAAAATATCGGATAAATTATGCAAGTCATAAAGACATTTACGACAAAAATAGAAAAAGAAACCTTATTTAAATGCATCCAATTTGCAGATAAAAGCTATGAAACAAGAATCGATAAATATAAAAATAGAAACCAAACAAATGCTAAAAAGATCAAAAAACAGATTCTATGCGGCGCAATTTCAGAATTTGGAGCAAGCGATTTTATTAAAAAGGTTGTAAAAATAGATGTCTCGAGTCCGGATCTTTCGATTTATAAATCAAATAAAAAAACATATTCAGCGGACTTAAAAACTAGACAACACAAAATTCACGTTAAATCATTTTGGGATTCGATTTATGGGAAAGAGTCTTGGATTTTCCAGAATGGAAAAGAAAAAGATTGTGATTCTATTTTCACAAATAAAAATAAAAGGGATGATCTCATTATTTTTTCCCAAGTGATGGGCACCATATCGTTTGGAATAAAAGTCAGAATTTATGCCTTAATGAAGATAAAAACGCTTTTTGAGAAGGATCTTTTTAAAGAACCATATTCGAAAAAAATGATCGGAATAAAAAAAGCAATTTATTTGATGGATTTGATAAAACTAGGGGAGCATGAAAGATGGTTGCCCTCATTAAGATATTGGAGATTGTGAAGCGAATGACCTAATTTTAGCTAAAGCATTCGCCTGCGCAGGCGTGAATAATGATTAGAGCAACTATCCGGGATTTCCAGATAGTTCAAAATGAATTATTGGAGGGTATATTTTAAAGAGCATTTCTAAGATTTTTGGTTTGCATTGGTTTTATATGGATTATTGGGTGTATCTCTTTTCTGATTTAAAATGGACATTTAAAGAGGAATCTTGGTATTGGTTTATTAAAGTTTTGTGGTGCCGAATGAGAAGACATCCATATGATGTTGTTTGGTATTCTTCTGGATTGAAACCAGACATGTCTTGTAGAAATTGTAGAGATGAGACATAAAAATGACCAAAATTAATATTAAGGATTTAATAGAGAAAGCCGAAAAGGCGACGCCGGGACCATGGTATCATGAGATAAATTCCGGCAATTCTAGCAGTTTTAATTGGATGCATTATGTGGATTTACCAGATATTAATTATATTTCTATAGCCAATCCACAAACCGTTCTCGCTCTTATAGCCGCCTTAAAGACAGCGAGAGAGACATTAAAATTATTAGCATCAAGTGATAAATTTCGGGAAGGTGATTATGGATATCAATTTGTTCTTTTATCCAAAGAAGCCCTAACTAAGATCGATAAGGAATTAGAGAAAGAGATCAGACATGATCTTGAAATTGAAAATGGTCCTGGTCCTGTTAAGTATCTCCTATTTGAGATCGATGCACTCCGGGCTGAGAAAGATTCATGGGGCAATGAGTTCAATGCGGTGATGATCATGAAGGATAAACTTGTGGAGTTGGAATCGATATTAAAGAGATATAAAACGGCTCTTGAGATAATCTCCAAAGGTAAATACGAATTTAATCCATGGACCGTTGTGGATAGTTATGAGTCTAAAATCGCTCAGGCTGCTTTAACAAAATGTGATAAATCTTGAATCTCACCCAAGTCTTCATTATCGCAATCATCGTGATAGTTCTTGCCTATGACATGATCACCCAGAAGATTCATCAGCCAACTGAGAGCACAGTATGACTACAGAGGATAGATTTTGGGCTAAAGTTCAAAAAACAGAATCTTGTTGGTTATGGACCGCGGATACCACTTGGAATGGTTACGGGAGGATAAAAATAAATCACAGGAAAATTTTGGCACACAGATTTTCTTACGAAATTCATAAAGAATCGATACCGGAAAAAATGGTGATTGATCATATTTGTAGGACTAGAAATTGCGTAAACCCATCTCATCTACGCGTAGTAACTAGAAGGCAAAATGTTTTAGAAAATGCAGTGAATACAGCACCATTGATTGCAAGAGCAAAAACACATTGTAAAAATGGACACCCATTTAATGAAGAAAATACTTATTGGAATTTTAAAAGATACAACAACAGACAATGCCGAATATGTAAAGGCGCAGCAGACAAAAGAGCGCGGCTTAAAAAAAGAAAGAAACAAGCGTGAATTTAACTCAAATATTTATTATTATAATAATTGTAATTGTTTTAGCCTATGATGTAATTACACAGAAAATACAACAACCCACGGAAAGTACGGTTTTGAGATTATGGGCACGCGATTGGACACTGCTCCCATTTTGCGCTGGATTTCTTATAGGTCATTGGTTTGCCCCAAGACAAATCGTGAGCCACACAGCATGGGGCAATGGGCTCATGATTATGGCAGTCCTATTTGGAATTGATCTATATTGGAAGCTTTCTAAAAAAGGTGATGCGTGGTTTCGTTATCCATTATGGTACGCATTATTGGGCATTCCTTCGGGTTTATTTCTTTGGGGGCAATCCTCGTCTTGGGCGCCATTTTAATCACGTGATAGAATTCATGAATGAATCCAAAGGACATACTTTTGGTCGCCGCTTGTATTAATTCCCAGTCTATTCTAAATGCCGAATGCAATGTGGCATGCAGACTATCCAGTTATGATGCTGGATATTTCTGGAATCAAAATTGTCTCTGTTATGATTTGAAAGCATATGATCTCATGATAGAGAAAAGATTGAAATTCAATTCGAAAACTAGACAAACTAAGACTGTGATTATTGGACACGATAAATCATCACAAGAGTGATCTTTGCATTATATTTCTAATTCATGTGTAATTATTGATATAGATGCAGAGCGGAAATTTCTTGATCATTTCTGATCTTCAAATACCGTTTGAAGCCCATCACGCATTAGACTTCTGCAAATATCTAAAAAAATGGGCTAATGTTCCAGATGAAAATATTCTAAATGTCGGGGATGAAGTAGATAATCTAAATGGTGGAATGTATCCCAAGGATCCAGATGGACATCATACGCCTAATTCTGAAATTAAAGAAGCCAAAGAAAAAATAAAACAATGGGTTGCGGCATTCCCATATATGCGCATTGCAATATCAAATCACGGTTTGCGCTGGATCAAAAAATCATCCATGGCAGAGATCCCTTCTCAGATGATGCGCGCGTATCAGGATGTTTTACAGATGCCTGATACTTGGCAATGGTCTGATTCATGGCTCATAGAAACAAAACACCGATTCAGGATCACACATGGAATGAGTTTCGGTGGGAAAACTCCCTACCGGCAGGCAGCCGAAATGTCTGCGATCAGTGTAGCATTTGGGCATCTACATAGCTCTGCTGGAATATGCAGAGTTAAGACTGAAGATAAAGACATTTGGTCTATGAATACTGGGTGTTTAATCGACACAGTTTCATACGCATTTAAATATAATAAAAATGATAAATTCAAACCAACTCTTGGCGCTGGCGTCATTGTGAATGATGGATCGACTCCGATTTGGGTGCCATATAATTAGAATATTCCTTGCGCGCGGCTGATTTCGAAATCACGCTCTTCTTTTTCTTCTTTGAATTCTAAACATGCCATGCACTCTTCGGATGAGCCACAATCTCCGGCACAAGCTTTGTCTGGATCATAAGTACAATCATCACAATCACAATATAATATCGGATCGAGTTTTTTTTCTTTCGTCAGATGGGTACTACCACAATGCATGCAGTCCCAATACCAACCCCCGAAAGCATCGTCTTCGAAGTATTTGGAGACATCTGGAAGTATAGAATATTCCTGACCACATCCACATTTTTCGATTTCTTTGAATTTTCTCATATAAATCGCTCTTTTGGTGGGCGCCAGCCCAATTGTTCCGATTTCATCAGTCATATCAGACTGACCTGGCGCCCCGATCTATTCCGAACTTAGGAGCACGGGATAGAAAATTAATAAATTCTTTGACGGCAATTAGATTCGAATATGGATACATCAAAAATCCTTTGATCTTCCATCCGCCATTTCTTTTTGAATCGATCCACGGCTGCCAATAGATCTCATATCCCTTGTATTTGATGATTTTCATACCACGTGCTCCTATAATCTAAATATAACGCAATGCGGCTATTTATGCAAGTATGTCATTTTTTACCTATCTCTATTTAACGCTTTTTTAGCTTTAATAGGTCTCAGTTAAATGACTCAATGCATATAGTATAATGATGAGCTAGATCTGTGTCAGGATCGACACGGTTTGCACCAGGATTGAATATGGGCTCTTAAAAGTAATCGCCGAATACCTTGAGTGCAATGACTGAGACAATCGCTGATATCGTGCCCCAAAGACCCGATTTTAATTTCAGAAGTGCAATTTCTTTCTGAATGAGTCCGATGTCCCGTTCGATCTCTTCGGCTGATTTTGATAATCGTTTAAGTTCCGCAAGAACATGCCTTTGCCAAGCTCCCCAAGAATCTTGATCATGACTCATTATGGCACCCCTATTTTTGCATAGCTAGGTCGGAGCACTGCGACAAGATCCTTTCGCTGATTGACTAAAGAAATTCTGACATATGATCCGCGTTGTATCGCTTCTTCCAATGTATCGATCTCCGAAGTTCCATGACCAGCTTCAATCATCTGAGATGGATTAAGTAGCCATCCCACATGGGAGATCTTGGTCACACTCTCGCCAAAAAAAGCCAGAGCGCCGATCTGATAAACATTATTTGCAGAATTAGAATAATAAAAATCATAAAGTCCTTGCGCATTTGTTTGCACAGGCGGCGCAATTCCAGCTGACTTTAAAAGAATTGTGACAAGACCGCTGCAATCAAGTCCAACAAGCGGATTTTTACCGCCATAAATATATGGCAACCACAAGAGTGAAATCGCTAGATCATAAAGAACACTCACTATATCACCTCGAAATTTTTAGACATCCGTTCTGTTTACATTCATTGAGTCGCTGTACGATTTTTTGAGCATCATTTGGACTATGCGCGATATACCCATCCAAACTGAGAAGCGGAATAAAAAGTTCATTTTCATCTGGATCCCAGCATCTGGCACCACATCCTGGATCTGTCACGGATCCCCTACATTCCATTGAATGAATGAAGCATGTCGTGACCCTTAACCCGGCTGTTTTACATGATCCAAGAAATACGAGTGTGCTAACTATTAAAAAGCTGAGCGATTTTCTTTTCGGCATCACGCTTTTCCTCGTCTGTTTTGGCTTCACGATATTTTGAAAATGAATCTGTAATATCGAGCATCCTCTGAGACCAGTTCGGTCCGAATTTATCCTGAACTATTTTCATGAGCTCCCGAATGAACCCGATAATAATAGGCAGTGCCGCGATAGCTTTAAAAAGCTCTGCCATAAATTATGGGGCTGGTGGCTTGCTTGGTAATGAAATCCCACTCAGGCGGTTCAAGATCGGAAGGAGCTTGTTACTTGCGAATCCATCAATCGAATCCTCACTGGCTTTTAATTTCAAAGCCAATCCGCTAAGCTTTCCCAATCCAGGGATTAAACTCAATGCTTGTATGAATGCCACAATTCCACGCCACATTGCAACAAAAGCGGTCACCCCAGTGATAAGACCCACAGAGACACTCACCAGAATAGCCACGTATTTACCCACAACCGGCACCTGCGCGATGAAACCAAGAATAGCAGGCAGCCACGAAAGAATTTGATCAAGCATAAATCCCCCTTGTTATTGAGTATCCCAATCTCTCTCTACAATAATCGGAGACGTATTTTTCTCAAAATCAATTTCTTTGATAAAATACTTGAGAGGTTCAAGAATCGATCCCCCAAAGTATCCAAAAATCAAGCTGGATAGCCTCTTCCCTGTTATGTTCTGGCTGATCAAATATTGTAGAATCTCCTCGCATCGGCGGTGCCGGTTCCAATGCGCCATGACATATGGCAGGCTGGGATGTCCATCTATCACCCTTAAGAACTTTTCTCTTAACTTTGGGCTCATCTTTCTTTTTATATATTGATCTGGGCTGTTTTTTTCCATGTTTTTCCCTCTCGAAATTTCCATACGGTGCATGATCTCTACAACAATAAGCCTGCCCAATTGCAGGGGAATTTGAACATCCGAATTTTCGACATTTTTTGATGTGATTTCTATTTGATAGATTCTTCGGACGCCCGCGACCTCTTGCTTTCGCAGTTTCCATTAATTCCATTATAGGATCTGAAATGATCTCCGCGCTATACATTCTTTATTTTATTAAATGCGCTCGCCAGTAAAAATGCGCCTAGACAAGAAAATGTCATTATCCGAAGAGGTGGCTGAAATAGTCCGACAAATCCATAGGCTAATAGAGATGAGAATACCCATTCATCGCCTTTTTTATATGCATTGCGAAGAGAATATAGATAGACTAACCCAGCCAACGCAAGCCCAACGCATCCCAATTCAAAGAGAATCTGCATCCAATCATTATGCAGATAAATATAAAAATTCGGGTAGTGATTCAGAATCGGGTTATTTTTCAATTGGATCAACGGACCTAAAATGAAATACGTCCCAGGACCGGCACCGAAAAAAAACTCAATCTTTTTCTCGAAAAATTTCATGGCAAGATCCCATTGCGCGAATCTGCCATTTGGATTTAGTAGTTGATCTTTTCCGATCGTCATAAATCCAACAATAAGAGCCGTCCACCCGATTCCGAAAATAGCGCCAAGCGTTAATAATTTAGACTGAATTCGCATAAAAAGAGATCCGGCAATGGCTATCGCAAATGCAGCCAATCCAGTGCTAGATTGAGTCGCGAATATCGCCGCAATCGGGGTACATATCCAAATCAAATCTCTTGCAAACTTCAGGAGATTTTTCTTCACATCTCTTAGGTCTTCGCAATCATAATCTTGTGGCATGGGTTTGATCGCCAAAAATGACCAAGTACACGCGATCATGCACGCATCTAGGGCTGAATTGTCCATCAAACCAGAAGGCGAATCACCTAAAATCCATCGTGATAAAACAATGATCGAATCAATAAAACAAAGAAATGCGAATCCTTGAGATATAGATCCATAATTCTTTTTTTTAAGAAGCACGAATGGAATCACAGCGATCATTAGATAGACCAGGCTTTGACTAGTTACAGAATCAAAAGCAATAACAGACGCTTTTCCCATTTGAATATATGGGGATTGAGGATAAAAAAACGCCTTAATAGCAGATAGAGAAGCCCAGAAAAATCCTAAGGCGGCGCTCCAATGGAATTGTCTCGCGATCACAATTGAGATCCAAAAAAGAATCGCAGCCGATGTCCAATAAATCTCAGATCTCCAATGATCTGGATTCCTGGAAAGGACGGATCCAAATATTACGGATCCCATCAGAAGAAAATGTGTCATTAAGAAATTGCTAGGTCAAAAATATCTGGATCGCAATCTTTTTCTAAGACATTCTCATCACTTTAATTGAAGCGAGTGCGTTATTTTGGGTTGTCGCACCATGCGGTCTGATCACATCTCCAATCAAACAATCGGCTGTAGTGACAGATTTATTTGCATGGTTGTCAGCATTCCCAGATGCCGCAACATCCAATTTATGGGCTTCTGTTATTAAGTCGATCGCAGTCGTAAGCTGATTTGAATTCAATGAAAATCCATGGAAACTGTTTGCAGTACCCGTGTCATTATCACTACGAGTCATAAAGTATCTTCCTGGCATAAATACGGTATATGAATCTCCAAGCGTCGCACTTGTCGCATAAATGAAATCAGCTCCAAAATTTCTGATATTTGTGCCTGTGATTCTGATCGCTGTATTTGTTGATCCCTGACCAGTGTTTGTCTTATTGAAATGCTCGCTATAGAAATTATCATCCACTCCGGTCGTATTCGTGATATTTGAGCTGGCATCATTGAAGGCGAGTCCAATGCATCTCCATGGATTATGCGGGTGATACATGCCATAAAGATCACTTCTAAAATAAGGCTGAATATCAGAAATTACAGGGCTATAATCATCCTTCAAATATAAATAATACATTGTACTCGCTTGCTCTGTCGCATTATACATATCAGATGAGCTTGCAAGATGCGTTGTAATATTCCATGTAGGCTTTGAATCATAAAACTTGATCGCAGTTCCCGATACATTGACTGTGGATCCAATCTTTTTGGCTTTCACAACTGATGTACTTGAAATCTCAAGACTCAGTGTGTTTTCAGGAGCATATGCTTTATAAAAATCTCTGCATCTTGCAGCCACACAATTTGTAGAATCTAAAACAACACTCCCGATTAATGTGCGATTGATAATTTGAAAACTAGCACCATCATATCTTTTCCAAACACTATTAAGTTGGTCATACCAATAATCTCCGGTCGCTGGTGATGTCGGAGCTGTGACCGACCATACTGGGACCGTATATGATACATCCACAGTTGTGGCATTATTTTCAATGAACACCCATCCATGACTCATCAAAGTGATTGTATCGTTATCTGAAAAAAAGATTCTATTTTTTGGAGCGAGCGCGCTGTCATAAAAATATCCACGCCTTGCATTTGAAAGAATAGTTGCACTCTCGATTAGAGCATAGAAAAATTCTGTAGCCGATCCATTATCCAATTTGAAAGCACAGAATTGTCCAACGCGAGAAGAAATTTCACTCCCAACGGTATCAATTGTAATTGTTTTCCGATGTTCGGGCTCTCCCCATAAACGAGTATCAGCTTGATCTGCCGCTGTAGAATCATTCACAAGAGCCGTATTATTTGTGCTCGGTGCGACAGTTAAAGAGCTTTTAGTAATATCAGTCGTGACAGTCACTGCCGATCCATTGATATCTACTACAAGATTTATAGGCGTCCCATCTAAAATAAAGCTAGCTGCTGCACCATTTGGAGTTAAAAATTGAGGCTGATTAGAACTGGATCTCTTTTTACCAGAAACTACTCGATTCACTTCGGCTGTGATTTGAGAGGTATCAATTACAGCCCCCCCTAAAATCAGACTCGATCCACGAATCGTGCCCCAGGGAAATGCGGTTGTGCCAAGATTTTGGGCAGATGTCGGAACTCCGTTTGTGTCTCTTCCGACAAAATCTCCATTAATTGCTGTATGGATATCATTAAAAAATGTATCTAAAATTGTTTGCCCATTGGATCTATTACTTAATGTGTTAAGTCCCATGTATCACCCCTTGAATATTATATTTCTAACGTGCCCCATTTTTGATTATGCTGCAACTTCTGTACATCCAATTTGTGCCGCTCCGATTACACTCGGATTATATGTTTCGCAAGTATCCCCTGTCCCACAGATCGGAGCTAATCCGATCACTGCATAACCAATGATACAATTGAATGCCGAATTGAAAACGCCATCACTGAGACCAGTCCCAATTTGACGCAGTTTCAAAATACTTTCAAAGTCATTGGGGTTCTCTGTAATTTCAATGATTTTAAAACCAGTTGTAGTGGATATCGCTAAGCTACCAAATGTATATGGCAGGGGAGCATTGGCGTCTCCAATTGCAGTGACTCCAATGATTGGCAAGAATTTCCCCTCAATGGGTTTAATTCTTAGAGACCAATCCAAGCTTACGCGATCAAGAAGTTTAGAATTTCTAGCGACCGATGTAGGAACTTCAATATTGAGTTCAATCTTTGGGGCTTTGAATTCATCCACAAGACGATCTGCAATAGCCTGTTCTGTCGCGAGAGTTGTAATGAAATCGAGATCGAATTTTTTTTGTCGATATCCAAATACTGAAATGAAAGCAGCATTTGATCGTTCTGTGTCATTGATTCTAACAGCGTTGAACATGCGATGCTTGCCAGTATTATAGGCTGTCATCCTAATAGTATTCTGGCGATAATTTATATTGAATGGACCGAATAGATTCAGAATATCAATGGTTGTATCTTCATCTCTACTTTGAACTGTAACAACTCCGACATCAGAAATGAGCATGACAGAGTTTGACGCAAAGAGAAGTTTATTAAGCATTTCTCTGCCGCTCTTATTGTTGAATTTAGATCCATCATCAATTGTGAAATTAAAATCAGGATTGATATTAACTGCACTCACAGTGAGCACACTAGTGACCATAGGGACATCGATAATAGCTAATATAGCGTTCTTGCAGCTCATACCATTTGAGATCGTGCCTCCCGAAATTTTTGTGTCCCTAATCACGGAATCGCGCGCAAGAATCCTAAATGTAATCTGATCCCCAGTCGCATCTAAGCGCGTTGCTTCTTCATTTAATAATCCCCTATAAACAATTGTGTCCCCGGTTGCAGTATCGGTGAAAACGACTCTGACTTTTGCCCGATCTCTCCCAAATGGAAATATACTTCTGATATCTGTCTCTTCATTGAAATAACCGTCTCTATTAACAGCTTTAAGTTGTAAATCGTCATAAACAAAAACTCCGACATCGTAATCACCTGAATCGATCGATTTTTTAATCAAAGCCACGCCATTGAATAGGATGAAATCAGATACATCAATTTCAGTACCATATGTTGTCGGTCCATTCCTTGGCGCGAAAAAAACGCTGTATCTAGTTCCCGCCATCAGATGTGCTCTCTTATTTTTATCTTCATATTCAATGGATTTGTGTATATATTTCCAGTGTAATTCAAACCAATAGCTTCATCTAATTGCATTAAATAAACATCCTTGAGACGGAATCCGCGAAGCGTATACCTGAAATAGGTACTTCCGCGTCGCCCACCACATAGCCAGACTAAAAATGGTGTCTCTCGATCAAATAGAATCATTATTAGATCGACATCCGCATTGTACGTCGCAGATGAAGGATAATCCTTGAAATTGAGTTCATATGATTGAGTCTCAATAGATTTCTGAATCACATATCTTCCAGAGAGAGTCTTTTTAGATCGCTCATTTCTGTCTATCGCGATTTCTCCGATTTCTGGATATCCAACTAATGTACCTAATTCTGAAGTGGAAATTATTTGTGAAATATATTTCTGCGCATTAGCTATTTGAGTTTTAACTATCTGAAGTCTTATCTTTCCAGTGATAACAGAAGTAAACTCATAATAAGAAGTATTGTCGGCGAAAACAGTCTCACTGATTCCGCCCCCCAGACTTCCATCCAGACCGATAACGCTAGTAAAATTTGTCCATACACCAGCGACATCATATTGCACTGTGTATTCTTTCCAATTATGATCTAAAAGTAAGATCCGTGTGATGGTCTTATTGCCATCAAATACGATTGTAACTGTCTCAGTGATGGTATCATTAGAGCTTACGCTAAACCATTTAGTGTCTGGATTGCGATCGATCGCATAGATAGCGGCGGCATTGCCACTAGATGAAGTGATCGTTGCGCCATCTGCAGAGAGATTCTGGCTCTGATCAAAAAACTTAATTCCTCCGGTGATGCTCATGAAACTGACTCCCTAGAAATCCCTAAAGCTTTGTCTTCAATCTGCCGAATAGTGAGAACTTGACTTGCCTCTCGTCCATCAAATCCAACTGCAATTGCAGCCTGAGTGCGCCCGCCTAACCCGCCTCCTCCAAATTTCTCTGCCTCACGTGCAGCGCGCACAGACCCGATAACTTCCTCGAAATTTTGAGCCGGACTCACAAGTTCCATATTTTGAGTGAGTGTCGGGATTGAATCTAGACCTGATATCCCACCTGTCATCAGACCGCCTTGCGCAGCCGCACTCACCTTTCCAACCTGTTCAGCACCGAATAATATTGCGGCAGCTGCGCCTGCAATTCCTAATACTGGTCCGACGATTGGGATTGCAGAAAATCCTGCATAAATGTTCATTGCGGATTCCGCTGTCTTAATCACAATGCTAGCTATAGCTGCGACCTTCCCAATCGCCTTTAATTTAGAGTTTTCAGATTGTGTTAAAGCAGATAACTCACCGAATCCCTGCTTCGCTCCCTGAAAAACTTGGCTATGCATAGCCTGATTAATTGCAGCATACGCAGTACCAAATTTTTGTTGATCCAAAAGAAATCGATTATTGGATTGAATCTGTTCGTTCATCGTCTGAACGGCATATGTATTTTTAACTGTTCTTTCAGTTTCAAACTGTCCCTGAAGATTAGCTTGATTTTGAATTAAAAAAGCCTGTTTTTGCTCATCGGTCATCGCCTGAAATTCGGAATTATTGGCTAGAATCTCTTTTTGAAATTCTTCTCTTTGGCTTTTGGTAACTTCGAACTGCTCTGCCTCTATATCTAAAAGTCGATTATATTTATCAACTAGCGCATTGTACTCCTCTTCGCTTGTGGCTTCGGCGAGAGCCTTTAGGATATCGGCTTCCTCTTGTTTGATTTTGGCTAGCTTCTCAGATCCAAGCTGAGTTTCAAATTCAAGAGCCGCACTATGAGCTTCTCTTGATTCAATTTCTAAATTTTCTCTTTCTTTATCAATAGCCGCTTTTTTATCTGCAGCCGCCTTTTTTGAAGCGTTTTGTCTTTCTTCGCTAGCGTTTTGTTGAGCTTCTATTTTTGCATTGCCATCTTCATTTGCTTTTGTGAAGTCATCAATCCCTTTTGTAAATGCATCTTTGACCTGACTGAGTCCTTCTTTTATTTTAGATATATCGAAGTTAAAAACACCGCTTAGAATTCCGGATAATCCGGTCCCAATGATAGCGATATTATTTGTGAATGCTGCAAAAATTGCCTGCATCTGCATCCATCTTTTTTCCCAATTTAGTGCGAGATCTGCAACAATAATGGCAATTAATCCGATTCCAGTAGCCCCCACAAGCGCTCTTGTAGCTAATGTCATAGCACTAGTTGCAATTTGTGCTGCCGCTAATGCAGCCTTAAATTTAAGAAATGCGATCCCAGCTGTTCCGACAACTGTGATAATGCCTGTAAAAATAGCTGCCGTTGTTCCAAGTTGAACGATCAAATCTAAAAGCGGTTTATTCTTGGCTATAGATAGAAAAAATTCAGTCATTCTTTTTATAATGATCTCCATAATTGGAGCGAGTCTGCTTCCGATTTCCTCTTGAAATTTACTGAATGCAGATTGAAGACCTTTTATTGCGCCTAATCCTTTATTAGCCGCCGCAGCCTGACCTTCGGCAGCTTGATTCACTTTTTCTATGATCTGAGCTGTTCTCTCTTCTTTTGTTAGATTCTCATCGATTTCAATACCTAGCTTTTTCAAAGCCGCAGTCTGTCCATTTATTCCTTTTCCAATGAGCTGAGCCGTTGATTCAAGATCCATCTCTTTGGCAACAGATAAATCTAAGATTGATTGAGTCAGTTCAGGTGTTATTTCTTGCTGTCCGATCATGGATTGCAAAAAAGCTTGTGCGCTAATAATTGCGTCATCATCAATTCCTGTTAAAATCTGAAGTGCCGCAGCTTGATCTTTATAGCTATCCGCAAGATCTTTAGAATAAATTCCCTGATTTTGAAGTGCTGTCGTGAGCTTATTTGATGCGGCTTGGCTATCTTTGAAAGCATTAAGAGCCAATCCAGCTTCGGCTACAAGCCCGGCAAAGGCAACCGCAGATATTTTAGAAAGGCTTGCGAGAGATCCTTCGAGGTCTTCAGTTTGAGCAGAAACTTTATTAAGAGCATCAGTATAATTCTTTATATCGCCTGATATTTTGATAACTAGATCAGCCACGTTTCAATTCTCTGATCTTTCTAGCCTGAGCTTCTTTGAGTGCCACAGCCATCCCTGCCTTTTGTTGTTCGGTCAATTTATATCCAGATCCATCATCAGGAATACGGATATCGCATCCATGCATCATTGCTTCAAACTTGAATCTCTGATTCGTTCTTTTCGTGATGGCTTTAATTCTATATGAGAGTTCCCTGATCGTACGACTGAGGATATATTCTGTAGTCCATCCATATTCTGCGCTGAGGAGGTCGATAATTTCCCCCCAATCGATGTCTTTGATTGGTTCACTTGATTTTTTTTTTCTTCTTCTTTGATGATCTCATCTTGCATAGGTCTACTAATACCCAGTGTCTGCAGGAATGCCTGCATGACTTCAATTTTCTCATTCACCCCAGAAATACAATGAAGCAAGAGCTCCGAACCTCCAAGTTTTTGATGGATTTCATGACCAGATTCATCAATAAATGTGACATCTTTTTCTAAAAAGTCTTTTTTTGATTCTTCAGTCATAAGCCGAAATACAACCCGACTCAAAGTTACTGGACTCATATCAACTATTTTATCGACTTCTTTCCCGAATGTTTTCGCCATCCAAGATTCATCGGCAAGTGTAACTGGTCTAAGATGATAAATCTTTCCTGTGATCCTGAGTTTGAATTCTGCCGATTCTGGAATTAATTCTGAAAGATCTTTAAAATCTAGAGGTTTCATTCACCCAGATTATCGATATAAAAAATTTCTGGCAAATGACTTGCAATTTATTTCTATCATTGTATAACAACTATCTATGGCATATCGATGCAAGCGTTGTGAATTACAAGTCCATTGTCAATGTGAGATATTAATATTCCTTGAACAGATTGAGAATCATCTCGCTAATATTGTTGAAATCATAACGAAAGATCAAAATGGGAAGAAAAAAAGAAAGAAATCCAAGAACTAAGCACATTGGATTCCGGGTCACATTCAAAGAATACGAGAAAGCTAGATGGTTAGCGAAAACCTATGCAAAAGGTAAAATGTCCAAATGGGCTAGGCATGGGCTTCTAAATGCCGAGAGAGAATTTTTGAAATAAAATGCAACCCACAATAAGAATGTCAGCCAAAATTCCTTAAAAAAGCCCAGGCATCTTTCGATGCCCAGGCTCTGAGGTCTCCACAATGAATCGAGGTGGTTGTGGCGACTAATTATGTAGGTTTCACATGTCTGAATTTAAACACTCCATCAAGAGCGCTATCGTAAAGTGCCTTGATTTTCACTTCTGTTTCTGCAAAGGCACTCTGTTCGAATCCTAGTGGCATACCAACTGCCTTGCATCGGAATGCGTCAATCTCGGTGAGCTCTTGATTACCCCTCTTCTGAGCCATGATGATCGATCCGAATTCAGGGAATATCTGATTCGCTACTCCTCCCACTGTGACAGTCATTGAGCCTGAATTAATCGGTCGCACTTCGAAGGTCGCAGTATGTCCGACTGTCATTGCGATCACCCCAGATCCGCCAGTGAGTTTCAATCCGAAATTCGGAATATTCGTATTACCGCCAGTTGTGATCGTCAATGCACTTGATGTGATCTTGAGTGCATCATTTTGGAATGAGCCGTCTGTACCCCTGCCAATATCTGCGTCCGACGAAAAGAATACGTCTACTGTAGTGGAACTGATAACCTTGACAACATATTTTCCGAATTTGAGATCCGCTTCAGATGCGGCTAGCGCTGTTACAGAAGCGATACCAGTCACAGCATCAACCGTTGTAGTTCCGAATTTATCAACAATTGTCGAAACATTGCCTAAAGTTTCAGCTGAATTCGATGTTGGAGCTGCGCCAAGGAATAATTCAAACATGAAATCCTCAAATTGAGATACCTTCAAAGAAATCTCGGATGTGATCGCACCGTCTTCAGATGCCCATGGATACTTCGAGCTTCCGCCCATGAGATCAATCAATTCCCCGGACAGGGCAAGAGAACTGCCCTTCAAAACTCTAACCTCCCCATAGAAAAGTCCGGTGCTTCGATTATATGGAGTGAAACTATGAATTCCAAAAAATACTCTTGGATCTGAAAGTGCCATTGGATTTCCCCTTCCTTAAAGAATTCCTTCTGTTTTTAAGTTCTGGTGAAACATCGGTGGCACATCTGAAAGATCATCACCCGCCTTTATTTCACGCCTGTAATCGTTATATACAATCAAGAAATCTTTTTTCGCCACGACCTTGGAAGATGAATGCGACCAATCTTCTGTTTCAGATTCATCTTTCTTTTTAAATCCTTTCGCCATCATGACATAATCCCCGCTTTAATATCGACGCCAACTGCTCTAAAAAGCTGCGAACTATTGGCAAGCTTTAAATAATCTGGCACTAAGCTCGATACTTGGAGTCTAACCGCACCCTCAATTTCTGCAAAGTTATCTTCTATGGTTTCTTGAACTGCGCGGTGATATCGAAGCACGCGCTTTCCTATGGCAATATCTTGCCCCTGATCGGCAAAACAAAGTATGGCTTTCATATTCACAAGGCTAACTGAAGCTGGACCCTGTCCGTCGCTTTCGATCCCATCAATGAATAGAAAGAAAAAAGGATTATAATTGATTGCTTTCCCGTTGAGTTCGAGAAATAAAAAAGCAGCCGCGTCAATTGTGGCTAAAACCATGCCATCGTTTTTCTCTGTTTGGATGGCGGCAATGGTAGTATTCAAATTGGATTCAAAGATCCCTAGAGTTTTAGTCAGGAGCATTTCGAGATCGTATTTTTGTGCCATCTCAGACAGCCCCCGGTCCGCCGACATTTGACGATGCTTGCAATACGTATTGTCTTAAAATCTCAATCCAGGCATCTTGTCTTTTATTGAGTTCAGAGGGAGCTAACTGTTCGGCACCGATGAACAGAAACGGTCTAAAAGGAATCTTGGATCTTGGCTCTAAAGATTGATGATAAATCCCATGTGGGACCGATGTACCCAATGTAAGATCTGTCTTTTCAACATCGAAAATAGCGTCTGAGTCATTTGGATTAGTAATAGATCTTTCGAGATCACCCTTCGCCCGCAGCGCCGGATAATCGAATCCATATTTTCTGAGTTTAAAAGCAATTGTACTCTGAGCCAATGGCTCATATTTCCCTGGTCCCTTCAAATTGAAGATTGCTCTATTGGACTTGAACCATGAACGTCCGATAATCCGAAATGGGACACGAAGATCAGAAACGTTTTTTTGGGCATCTTTGATCGCCCTGGCAAACTTCTTATCTGGATCGACGACATATTCAGTCACCATTGATTAGTCTCTTTTTCGAATACATGCTCAATATTGTTAATAGAAGTATAGGATTTCACCCCATCGCCAGAGGATCGCTTTACAGCGTCTGTAAGCAGCATCTTGCCACTGACTATCTCATCAAGCATTTTACGCGCCGCGATTGCCGAATTTGTGCGCCCTTCTTGCTCTACATCTGGATTGCCGGTCTTAACCGCAAGAATATCCTTCACACGTTGGGTTACGATCCCGATAGAAATGCTTTTTATGATTAAGAGCGCGATCGATCCAGTAATCGGAGTCACATAAACCAGCCCAACTCTTCCGTTGATCTCTGCATCAGCCTGATCTATGAAATCGGAAATCTCGGTTGATGTAATCGAAGTTGATGCTGAAAATGTAATATCTTTGAATTCAGATTGGACATTTGCTGTGGTGCAATATGCCATTAGTTTCTACTCTTTTTTTTCTTCTTCGGTTTCCATTCTTCAACTGGATCTGATTCAGATGATTCACGGGCGTCAGATGATTCAGCTTTCGCTTCAGAGCTCTGACCCTCCGAAATTTTAACCAAGCCCTGAGCTAGAAGATCGGGAAGGATTGCTTCAAGCGCGGATTCCTGGTCCGGTGTCAAGGTCTGCTCTGACATCACCCTAACGCCGTTAGCTTTCAAATTCACAAGAGCGATAAATCCCATTTCACCCTCTATGGGAAGCAAAGGAAATTTTGATAGAAAAATAATTCGAAATCATTCGCGCCATTCATCGTTCCATTGAAATCAGCTGTATTTCTGGAAACATCAGTCGTTCCGCCTTCGCCAACTGTCGGTCGAGTCGATTCAAATTTCTGGGTCCCGCCAGATGTAACTGTTGAAGAAAGCACATGACCCGGAGAGTCCATGCACCGTTTCATTCCCAGTGCTTCTCCGAATCCCACAGACCAAGTCGCGGCAAATCCCCCGTCTTCACAGTTGGCTGGAAATGAAACCAGAGTCACTGTCTTGAATGCCTTCAACCCCGATACGCCCTGAGTTTGATTATTAACAAAAGTGAATGTATCTGAAATAGAAACTCCGAAAAAATTAGTTCCGCTGATCGTGATCACACAGGCAGCGACATCCGCAGTCGTGCCGCCAGGAGTTACAACCAAATTTCTCGATACATCTGGCTGGGCAACGAAGGTTGAGGCAGATGCTGCAGCAGCCGACGTGTTACCAGCATGAGCTGATAAGACATCAGCAGTCCCAGCAACCACCGGATTAGTGAATGATTGCTTTTCTACAAGTTGCTGCGTAGGAAGCTTAGCATCTTGATAAAGCCTTTTCACAGGAGCGGCACTCGCAGCGCCAATAAATAAAAGAGCGAATGCAAGAGCAGCACCAGCAGGTGTTAAATATCTATTGATTTTCATTTCAAAATCTCCTTTTAACTTGAAGGGCGACTTTCGCCGCCCCCCAAAGTTTTTCTTTATGCAATCGTACTCTTGATCGAATATCCACAAGAGGCATTCGAGATGAACATGTCATATTCATCTTCGACAAGAATTCCCGTACTTTCGGGGGGATTATCAATCGCGAATTTATAAACTTTACGCGGTTGAGATCCTTCGAGTTGGATTCTATACCCGAGACTAACCTGATATGGCTGAGCAGTTTCTGGTGCTACTAAGAAAAATATATGCTTACCCCAAACAGCAGCCAAAGAATCCGATTGACCTTCTTTCGCACTGTTATATCGAGGCATACCTAAGAGAACTTTCTCTACACCCAAGGCTACAGATAGCTCTTCGACAGACAATCCACCAGGACGGGATTCCTTGAAACCAAGCGCGTCAAGCATCTGTGGATGATAACGAAGCTTATTCCAGATCAGAATATCCATCACTGCCAAATTTGGCATCACCCCACAAGCATTAACTACCGTTTCTCTCGCCGTTGAGAAATCATCCAACGGATCTGAATTTAGATAGTCGCTATACTGCTCGGTTCCGGCTAGAGTCACAGACTGAGTGATGATCGCAGTATTAGCCAATGTATCAGCTAAAACCTTTTCTTTCTCAAGCCATAACTGTGTCGTGATTCCAAGAGCTTCGTCTTCTTCAGCCTTATATGGGAGCTCTACGTTGGCATAATCACGTTTCGTGACCAAACCTTCGAGTCCATGCCCATCAATACTATAGGATGATTGAGTTCTGGTGATCGGTTCCACTCTACGATATTTACCGCGCCCACCAGTAATAGACGTTTCAATCCGAAGATGACTTTGACCATATTTGGCAAGTTTTCCGGTATATTGCTTTGATTGAATCAACGGAAGCACAGATTCAGATACATATCCTTTCGGGATATATGCCGAGCTCGCTTCGGTCAATAATTTATCGACAATTGCATTAAGTTGAGCCATTTGTTTCCCCTTCTATTCCGTTAAAAGATTAAGATTCGGCTGCAGCTGCTTGGCTATAGGCAACTTCGATCGCAACTAAATCACCAGAGACTCCGGACTCTAAAGATTTTGCGACGATCTGATCACCAGAAGCATTAGCCATAACTAATGAGCCATCTGTATGACTGACTAAAAGTCTGCCAGCTCCAACGGTCTCACCCAAGAGACCCTTTCCGCCACCGCCATTGAGGGCAACTTCCACTAGATCTTCCGCGGTGGTTACAGCATTCTGCGCAATACCAATCACATGATCAGTATTCGCAGCTCCGACAGCTACATGTTCTTTATCCGTGCCGATCTTCACTGCCTTACCCTTGGCAATTGCAGCATCGGCTTTGAAAGTCAAAATTTTCGGTGCGCTTGAAGAAGCCATTTTTTTCCCCTTTTTTACTTGGTTAATTTCTTAGCTTCATACGACTTGCGAAGCTCAGGATTTTCACTCAACGCGCGACGGATACCTTCCGACACAGTTGAAACTTTTTTATCTTTCATAGATTGATGAGCTAATTCAAGAATCTGTGTTTCGGTATCCACCATATTCACAGGAGGCAACCCACCAGTCCCCTTATTAACAAGATTGAGCGGCTGAGCAAGTTCAGCGAACTTCTCTGCGTCTCCAGTCATGAAAGATTCTTTCTGAGCGGCAACAACTTTGCCTTCACTCAAAAGCTTTTCGAATTTAGAAGTCTTTTCAGACATGTATTTTTCTTTTGCCATGACTTCTTTTTCGCCCTGCATAGCCTTCAGCTTTGCCTCAAGTTCTTCGATCTTTTTAATGAGATCGGCGGGCTGCATTTTCGAATAATCATCCGCTTCCGGCGCAACATATGGGGCTGCCGCTGCAACTGATGCAGCTGCCTCAGTCAGTTTAGTTACCTGTTCGGATAACTTTTTGTTTTCTACTTTCAATGTTTCAATCTCTTCCATTTTATGAATCCCTTTCTTTTTTGATTCGGTGAGTTCAATTACTGGCGCCATATCTTTGATAACTGGTCTATTTGTCAAACCTGCTCCCAAAAGAGTTGGTCCATATTCTTGTAAAGTTTCGTTATTGACGTAATTGAATGTGAAATCTCCGGACATATATCTAAACTCGCGATTCATAAGTACATTCTTACCATTCGGAGTCCATTTAACCTCAGCCCAAAGTTCGGACCCATCATCATTCAAAAAAAGAGTTTGAATCCATCCAGCAGCGTGAGCTTCGCTATCATGATTGTAATCAATGGCTAGATCGACTCCGCGAGTTTTTTCATCAAAATTTTTCTTCATTGCTAAGAAGACTTCTTTATTGAGATCGAATCTCCCATATTCTGGATGATGGAATGTGCCTGCCCTAAAGATTTGAATTCTTGCGGGGACTTCGACTTCTGGGGTCGCTGAGAATTCACCCAACGCAATGGGAGAAATGCGATATCTTTTCATCATGCAAGATCAAGAATCATCCGAACATTATTTTTCGTCAATTCTTTAGTTTGCCATAAACCAGAGACACGCCTTTTTCTGGAATTGTGTGCGTGCGGAAAGACCCATCAATAAAATCAGAAGGGTTTCTTTGTCGAAATCGATAGCTATTTTCAGTCTCATCAACACTCATATGCTCAGCACCGAATTCCTTTGCAATGGATTTCGCCTTATCTAAACTCTTTGCATGTGATTTGTTGACTATAATAGTTTGAAGACTCCCTTCCCTGGGAGAACCAATTTCTCGCAATGAGAAGTGATCTAAGCTTCCGTGCTCACAAAATTGAACATATTTATCAAGAGATGCTTTGGAAGGTTTAAGATCTAAAATTTCTCTATTGCCTAATTTTCCTTTTAAAATCGGTATGATATAACTTTTACAATTCCAGTGTAATGGTGGCTCGTATTTCGCTGCCTCTGGATCGTCTTTCGAGAAAATGGTTCCATTAAGATCCTGACAAATTGGAGTCACAGGATCTCCATTAACGAATTGAAGCGCATCAACTTGGTCTGCAACTTCGGGATCGTCAAAAAATTCGTTGCGACCTGCGTTGGTAAATTGTGCCGCCTGTAATCCTGCTCCCCCTTCAATCGCAGCTCCGGTGATATAATCTTCAGCCGCCTCTTGTAGATCCTTTTCTATGATTGGAAGTGCCGATAAAGAATCCACTGAACTTGTGAATTGAAAAAATATCACCTTCTCTAAATCAGCCATCTGTGCATCGGTTGTTAATATCACCGAATTTTTGACTTTCCGTTGTAGCGATGGTGGTAGCTTATCAAATTCTGATAATAGAATGGATTCAGATAATTTGACTTTTTTAGCACCAGGAATCTGTTTTCTCGCAGATTCAATACCCTCTAATGCAATCATTGATAATCCGGTTGTGAGCATGTCTTTATATGCCAAGATCCCAGATTGTTGAATATCATTGATCGCAGTCAGCATCGTAGAATCGGTCAATGATTTCGCACGTCCTATAATCTGTGAAATCATAGACGCAGAGATCTGTGCCAAATTTTCAATCATGATCTCTTTAAGGGCGGACTTGCTTTCAATGATCAATTTTCTAACGTTAACTTTTGCCATCTCTGAGGACTTTCAATCGCCTGGCTTCGGCGAGTTTGATCTTTTCGGCAAGAGTTGGCGGTGCCGCATTAAATACTGGCTGTACCTGTCTAGCAGTTAATGGATCCGACTTCGGAAGTTTATATCTCATACGTAGATTCTCTTCCAGCTTCTCATCAGGAGTGATGAGTTTTCCATCTGCATATGCTTTCAATGTATCAGCCAATTCTTTACCTGCTTTATCTGAGACCCCGGATACTTTGAGTCTAGGATATTTATCACGCGCGCCACGATTTAGTTTAATCAGATTCGGGATGAGATCCATATTTATCGTCTCTGATATTCCATTCGCAATATAATCAAGACCAGATAAAAAGAAATCAGAGAGATCATTTGATAGCGCATATGCCCCGGTTCCATTCATGCCCAGTTCTAAGAAATTCGCCAGAAAGGATTTCACCATTCTCTTATCTTCATTGTCGATTGAAACCTCGACTTTCTCTGGATCATAAGTGCTAGTCTTTAGGTCTAGTTCCCAGCCTTCTGGGATTGTGAGATAACCCTTCTCGTGTGTGACATAAGCTTCAAGGGCAGATACCAATGCACCATATGACTCTTGATTTTGCATTCCAGATGGGACAGTTACAATTGGAGTTGGAATTGCAAACTTCTCAATCCCTATCGCATTTAATTTCAGATAAGTATTTTTTCTAAACCAATTGCCATAACATGGGCGCAAGAGAGATATCCCTTCATAATTAGATCCCTCTTTTTCTAGTGAGAATACAATCAAGAATTCAGCTGGGATATCGACTAATCTCTGAAGATCGCCGTATGCATATTGACTTATTGATATGAGCTTCCCATTCTCTCGATTCAGATTCCATCTCTCGATTGTACGGGGAGATCTCCATCCGAGAGATCGTATTCCATTGTATGTCCCAAATTTGGCGTGATTAAAAACAATTTTGTGCGTGAGCTCGAATATGGCGTGACCAAAATCTACATAGGTTAAAGCCTCGTCAATAAAATTATTCCATGGCTGATCCATGTCATTGAATAAAATGTGTTCAATAAATTCAGCATCTGATTTTGCTTCGTCAGTCTGATCGCCAGGTTCAATTTGCCAAACTGCGGATCTGATTGGATTCTTGACAGCTGATAAACACATTTTGGCTTGTGGATCTGATCTGCGCATTTGATCAAAAATGTCTGCACGTTCTTTACCGCGCAGCTTTTGGAGATAATCTTCATAGGGATAACCAGCCGAGGACCTGGTGCCGCTAGATCCTATTGGATCGCGATGTAAAACAAGGGTTCGATCATACTGTTCATTTTGAACTGATTCATCTTCTGCAAAAGATATCCGATCCCAAATTCGAGCCATTAAAGATTTCTTTTTTACCATAGATTTTCGCTACTCAATTTATTTGCGATTGTGGCATTATTTATATTTTTAGACACTTCTTTTGGAAATTCGCCAACCATTTTCTCTGTAAGTACATGAAATGCGCCTGAGAGTGCGTCAATTTGATCGTCGTGTTTCCCATCTGGGAAGTTTTGCAGCTCAGTAAAAAATTCTTCGTTCCATCTCGCGCGTAGTACTTTCACATTGCCTGCCTCACATTGCGATGAGATCGGGAGTGCGCGCGTGACTTTATCAGTCATAACTTTATTTACTTTGACGCGATATCCCGCAAGTGATCGGACATAATCCTGTGCGTCAACCACTCCAGCCTGTCCTGGGTCCTGCTCGATACCGATTGTACATCGTTCGGAATCCTGGCTAGCGCTGTTCAGAATCGCTCGCTTGACGTTCAAAGGCGATTCCCTAATCCTCACTATGTCAGCCACATAAAAAACGCCCTGCCGGTCACGCAGGAGTTTTAAACCCACAGTGTAATCTGGATCTCTGCTCATATTCGCTTCTGTAACCTTAGTTGACGCTCGGTCCCAATAACGACACGCCACAGCATCGGATGGGACTGTGTCAATTAATTCAAACCATGACTTTTGAAAATAGAGACCAGCTGAGGGCTCGACATTCCAATTCCCCTCGAGAAGTCTCATACGCTCAACGCGTGGCAATGCCATGAGATTCGCCCTATAGCTAGGATCTTTCTCCATCAAAATCTTATTATCTTCGAGCTTGGCTGCAATGAATGTTACCGATTTCGGTTGTTGCTCTATGCCATATTTTTTGATTAGTTCTGCTTTCGAATCTGCCCAGATTATCTGGTCATCGATCCTGATAAACCAACGAATCACTCCAGACCTCTTTGATATTGCATAGCCCGTTTTCTCATCAATCCACCATTGAATAAATCGCTTCACCCAAGATCTAGCATCGGGATTACACGTCGAACGAATATATCCAGGTATCCCGGTATCGGATCTATTCCGACCAAGCATGTAGAAGAATTGGAATTCAGTAAAGTGCGTGAGTTCATCGAATCCAATAAATGGGATCTGGGATCCCTGCCAATCATAAACATTCTTTTCATATTCTAAATGAGCAAACTTCAATTTCATTCCAGTACTGAATATACATTCAAGTGTGCTGCTTTTTAATTCAACGCCAATAGGATTATAAAGTTTTACAGCTTGATCCCATAGAGCTCCTTCGTTTCGGATCTGAGGCATAGTCCTTCTGAAGATGACTGCACCGAATTCTTTATCCTTGAGATTGCGAAGTGGTTCCATCAAAAGCGTGTATGATTTCCCACAGCCCGCCGCTCCTCCAAAGATTAAAATATCAGCGATAGATTCCATCGCCTGATATTGCGGACCGGGTTGTGGATCGATATCAATTTTGATTTGGTGACTCGCGCCCATTTTTTGGAAGTGTAATCACAACTTGCGGGGCATTAAAATCATGAATATTCTGTGTTTGATCTTTATATCCAAGCATCTGTTTACTAAGCCAGATCATCATCGTCACATTGCCGCCCTGAGCTGTTTCCCACATTTTTCTTTTGAGAGATGACTTGCCGTGTTCACGTCCCTTTTCTATAGATGCGGCAAAACGCCTCTCAAGAGTTCTTTTATCGCATCCTATAACAGCCGCTATTTCTGATACAGTGCAGTTAATGGCTGCTAGATTTTCAACTGTATTGGGATCTATATTTAATTTAGGTCTCGCCATTAATCAGCCTTGCTTTCTGTCCTGTATAATTCTCCCACCGCGTTATAATTACGTCAATATAATGCGGACAGAGTTCCATCATAAAGCATTTACGATTAGTTTTCTCACAGGCAATCAGGGTTGATCCTGAGCCTCCGAAAAGGTCAAGAACAGACCCCACTGAAAAAGTAGAAATAAAATGCTCGGCGAATGCAACCGGAAATACAGCTCGGTGGTTCTTTGCAAGTGGATCCTTTTTTCCAGCTGGATTTAGTCTGTATATATTATTTACAGTGCCACGGAAATCAGGAGCTGTTGTTATCGATCTTTTTGGATATTCTTTGTCTGTTAAAATAAATATAAATTCAAAAACAGAATTAAGAACACGCGATGCCATAGCTGGAGCCGAGTGTTCTTTATCCCATATCATAATATCGACAAGATTTTTCTTAAAAGTTTGCAAATAATCTGGTAGAACTAACTTATTGTTCGCTAATATTTGGATGTTTGAAAAGACTATTTTAGAGTTTTTTAGCGCTAAGATTGTCCACATATTTAAGTCCGAGTAGATTGATATTGAAATCTGATGATAATCCTGGGATGTCCATATTGACGCCAGAGAGATTGAATTCAGCCCATAATGCAATCGCATTATCAGCTTGAATATCAGCATATTCTTGATCTTCCGATTCATAATCTTGAAAATTAACTGGAATTTCTTTCCATTCATTCAGAATCGCAGCATCAAGTCTGCCGTGTCCAGAAGTAATGAAACCCGAAAGATTGCTAATCTTGATTGGATACCGCCATCCTTGATATCTCAGAATCTCTGCAAGTCTTCTTATTTGATCCGGGGGATGTTTATTTCTATTCTTCGGATGCCGCTTCAATTCGGTGACTGGAATTAGTTTATTATAGAGACATCTAATCTTCATTGCGGCTGACATTCGAGCACCCTCTCACAAATAAGATCACTATGAGTCCACAGATAATTGCGATTGTGATCATAGTCTCGCCGATGGCTCTGGGCTTGGGCTATCACTGGGAATTATCACCGGCACACATTGTGGAGATGATCCCATGGAAACATCCTGAATTTTATCTGGCTCATCAACAACGGGTGAGCAAGAACATACAAGCAATAGTAAAAAGAATATCGATAATTTCAAAGTCATCACGATTCCTCATGTTTCTTTTCGCAGCCTGGACATTTTGGTTCTTTATATCCCATCCCACCCCATGCTTGTATTTCTTTAATTAAATCGTCTTTTGTTTTCACTATGCCATCAAATGCAACTGCTTTTCTAACTAATGAAGATGTGTGCTGTTTTAGTCCTTGTATCCAAGATTCAAATTGCTTGATTGTCTCATCAGCCTGTCTAGCCGCCCTTTCGCCAGCCCTCAGCATTTCCTGACAGGTTGCGCTGCATTGGATAAGTTTTTGTGATTCTTCTCTGAACGCATGTTTATATGCCCTTAATTCTTCTCTGAGTCTCGTTTCATCTATCTGGTCTTCTGAATTTTTATTCATCATATGCGTGTAACCAAAATGGCAATCTTTTTGTTGTGCTTGAATTATTTTGTCTTGTTATTCTCATAAATTTAATGCCGTCCCCAATGAATTCCCTATTTATAATAATTTCAACCGTATTTCCAGTTAATGCGAATACAATAATTTCCTCGAAATTTCCAACTATCCCCCATTGAACTAAATATGCAGACGATTTATTATCGCCCATATTTATGTCTGCTCCACCCGCTTTAATCATGATTAATTTTTTACCATTCAAAATGGGAGATCCATCTAAATTTACAGTGGCACCTGCATTTACATTATTTAATAATAATATCCGTCTATCCGCCATAAACAGTCCCTAAATTATACCCGCCTAAAATTCTATTCACTGAATCATTGTTTGTCAGAATAATTCTCAGAATTTTAGAGCCATCGCCAATTAATTGTGTTTGACTTTTTTGTGTCGAATTGCCGGTGCTCGACAATAAAATCAGATTGATTCCATTTGGATCCCAAACGATGTCAACTCTAGTATTGAAATTGCCATTACAATTTAACCCCAACTCTTCTAAAAGGAATATTTTCCCATTGGGAATAATATAATCTTGCTGATCGGTGGTTAACAGATTTACCAATTTATAAAATCTAT
>Ga0247727_10003639_pt1 | contig 33760 bp, 29 predicted proteins | sample WisWelCaveWW1625_FD_202498 | JGI IMG/M metagenome (GOLD analysis project Ga0247727, IMG submission 202498) | Biofilm microbial communities from Wishing Well Cave, Virginia, United States - WW16-25 | ecosystem: Environmental > Aquatic > Deep subsurface > Groundwater > Cave microbial mat | place...
CTGTGCCGCGGCGAGTGCTACCACCCGTCGGACCAGCGGCGCCTGATCACACGCATCGAAGTGATCCGCATCCGCCCGCAGAGCCGGCCCGGCGAGTCGGTGGAAGGGCTGATCGAGGACCCGTGGAAGGTGCTGGCCTGCGATCCCAACCCGAGCGGCTGCACGCAACACTTCACCGATCCGGAGTTCACGCAGGCGGGCCGCGACGCGCTCTACTACGTGCGCGCGATCGAGGCGCCGAGCCCGGCCGTGAACGCAGGCTTGCTGCGCTGCGAGAAGGACGCGGATGGGAGCTGCGTGAAGGTGGTGCCGTGCATCGGAGTGCCCGACTCCGACGACTGCCTGGCCGAGACCGAGGAGCGCGCCTGGTCCTCGCCGATCTTCCTCGAGCAGAGTCCGCAGGGCGGGCCCCCGGTAGCGCGGCTCGACGCCACGCTCAGGTAGGGCGGCGGGCTCGGAGCGCGCGGTCGCAGCGAGCCCTGCGCAGCCCACCACCGCAGCGCGAGCGCAGGCTGACGGCAAGCGCTGCGCAGCGGCGCGCGCGGCCTCGCTGCGTGTGATCTCCGCCACACGCCACACACCGGCTCGCGCCGAAGCAGCAGGCGAACGTGCTGGCCGGGGGCCGGCCGTGGCCCGCCCGGGCCGGGGGACTCGGGCGGGCAGGGGGACCCCTATGCCTGCGACAGATCTCCTCGGAGAACGCGATGCCTGGCATCTGCTGCGCCGTGCCGGCTTCGGCGCGCATGCCGGCGATGTCGCAGAGTTCGCCGGGCTGAGCCGGGCCGAAGCAGTCGACTCGCTGCTCGCCGTGAAGCCGAGCGCCGCGCAGGGCCCCGGCGCCACCATGTTCGGCACGCAGGCGCTCGAGCGTCTCGAGATCTGGTGGCTGCGCCGGATGGCGTCGCCTCGCTATCGGCTGCAGGAGAAGATGGTGCTGTTCTGGCACGACCACTTCCCGTCGGGCGTGGCCGTGATCAATCGGCTCGAGTCGCTCGCGGAGCAGAACGCGATGTTCCGCCTCCACGGCCTCGGTCCGTTCCGGGATCTGCTCCACCAGGTCACGCGCAACCGCGCGATGCTCGAGTACCTCGACGGCAGGCGCAACAAGCTCGGCGCGGTGAACGAGAACTATGGGCGCGAGCTGATGGAGCTGTTCACGCTCGGTCCGCGCGACGAGGACGGCAACGACAACTACCTGCAGTTCGACGTGCGGGGGTTCGCGCGGGCGCTGACCGGCTTCTACTACGACGACGTCAAGAAGCCCTTCGTCTACATGGCCGAGACGCGCTTCGACTCAGCCAACAAGATCGTGTTCGCCGGCCGTCCTTTCCAGAAGAATGGCGTACTGGGTGTCGAGAACCTCGACGGCACCTCGTTCCCGGCGGCGACCAACGTGCTCGACGCGCTGTTCGCGCATCGCGACGAGCTCGACCGGCCCACGCTCGCGCGCTTCATGGTGCGCAAGCTGTGGGCCTGGTTCGCGACGCCGAGCTGCGACGCTGCGCTGGTGACGGAGCTGACCGACGCCTTCGTGGCGAGCGGCTACGTGATGAGCGAGCTGATTCGAACGCTGCTCACCCACGACGCCTTCTATGGCGAGGAGGCGCGCAGCGCGACGCCCAAGACGCCCGTCGAGTTCGTCATCCAGGCCCTGCTCGCTCTCGGAGTCAAGACGTCGTGGCGCGAGCTGCCCCGTCACCTGGTGCAGATGGGCATGCAGCTGTTCGATCCGCCGGGCGTCGAGGGCTGGCAGCACGGGCCCGCCTGGCTCGCCGCCAGCCGCTACCTCTCGCGCATGGCGCTGGCGCAGGCGATTGCCAGCGGGCGCTCCGGCAAGGACGGCTTCACGTTCCGGCCGAGCGTGCCCGAAGGCGCGACGCCCGCCTCGCTCGTGGACGGCGCGCTGTCGCAGCTCGGGCTCGAGGTCTCGGCGGCCACGCGCCAGCGCCTGATCGACTACCTGAGCGGCGGCAGCTTCGGCAGCGAGAGCTGGTACGAGATGAAGCTGCGGGGGCTGTACGCGCTGCTGCTGTCCCTGCCCGAGTTCCAGATCCACTGAGGTACGCGATGCGAATCTCCCGCCGCAGCTTCCTGAAGGGTGCCACCGCCTCGGCGGTGCTCGCGGGCACGCATGTGCTCGGCTTCGCGACCCGGGCTGCGGCCGCGCCGGCCGACGCCCCGATCCTGGTGCTGGTGAACCTCGCAGGCGGCAACGACCTGCTCAACACCGTGATCCCGCTCGACGACGTCGGGGCGCCGCAGCGGAGCCTGTATCAGGCGCTGCGACCCGACCTCGCCGTGCCGCTCGCGTCGCTCGGCGGGCTCTCGATCGATGCCGACCCGCTGCTCGGCACCGGCCTCGCGCTGCATCCGAGCCTCGCCGGCCTGCACTCCCTCTACGGCCAGGGTCGGCTCGCGCTCGTGCTCGGTGCGGGAATCGCGGGCAACTCGCTGTCGCACTTCGAGGCGGAGAAGGCCTGGTTCTTCGGCCGCCCCGACGTGCTCACCGACACGACTGGCTGGATCGGGCGCCAGCTCGACCTCGGCGCCGACGGGCTGCCGCACTCCGTGTCCTTCGGGAGCGCGGTGAACCCGACCTTCGACGCGCTCCTCGCGGACTCCCTCGGCATCTCCAGCATCGACCGCTTCGAGCTGCCCGACGATCCGCTCTGGCAGTGGCGCGACGGCGCGGAGCGTGGCGAGGCGCTGCGCGCCATCTTGGACGAAGCGCGGCTCGGAGCCTCCGAGACGGTGGCGCGTTCGGGCCGGCTGGTGCTCGACCAGGCGGACTTCCTGTCCGGCGTCGAGACATCGGGCTGGGGATCGCAGCTCGAAGCCGACCCGTTCGGCCTCGGCCGCGACCTGCGCGAGGTGGCTTCGATCGTGCGGCACGACGTGCTGAATCCGGGCGCCCCTTCGGGCTTCGGCTTCTATCACGTGCGGCTCGGCGGCTTCGACACCCACTCGCGGCAGGGGACGCTCGACGAGAGCTGGGGCCAGCCCCAGCTGTTCGCGCAGCTCTCGCACTGTCTAGGCGGCTTCCAGTCGGACCTCGATGCGATCGGCGCGGCCGATCGCGTCGTGACGCTGGTCTACTCCGAGTTCGGGCGGCGCGCCGCCCAGAACTCGAACGGCAACGACGCCGGCACGGACCACGGTGCCGGCGGCGCGCTGCTGCTCCTCGGCAACCGCGTGGTCGGGGGCGTCCACGGGGCGATGCCCCGGCTGGACCAGCTCGACGCCACGGGCAACCTGGCGGTCACGACCGACTTCAGGACCGTGTACGCGGCCGTGATCGACGATCTGCTGGGCGGGGATCACAGCGTGATCCTGCCCGGCGCGCCGTTCGCCAAGCTGCCGGTGATCCAGGCCTGACGCGTGCTGGTGGAGCCGGGATCGATCGGCTAATCCCTTTCGGCCGCGCGGGGCGGTAGTTCAACTGGTTAGAGCACCGGCCTGTCACGTCGGAAGTTGCGGGTTCGAGTCCCGTCCGCCCCGCCAGCTCCGCCGTCAGGCGAGCTTCGCAACTTCGGCCGGCTGAAGTGCGCGGCGGCTAGGGCGGCAGCCACGGGATGAAGCGGCTCGTGCGGCGCTGGTAGTCGGCGTATCCCGGCCGTCGCTTGCCGATCGAGCGCTCGAGCAGTGCGACGCCCGAGACGCGGAGCAGCAGGAGGGTCATCACGAGCGGGCCGATCGCGCCGGCAAAGCCCCACCCGGTCGCGAGCGCGACCACGAACATCCCCCAGTGCGCCGCGCAGTCGCCGAAGTAGTTCGGATGACGGGTGTAGCGCCAGAGCCCGCGGTCCAGCACACGCCCTTGTTGTGCGGGATCGCTGCGGAAGCGCGCCAGCTGCAGGTCGCCGACGGTCTCGAAGCACAGGCCGAAGGCGAAGAGCGCGAGCCCCACGGCGTCGAGCACACCGAGCGCCGGCAGGCCGGGGTCGAGCGCACCGAGCTGGAGCGGGAGCACGACCGTCCACTGCAGCACGCCCTGGAGGCCGAATACCGTGACGAGGCTCAGCCACGGGAAGCGCGGGCCGAAGTGCCGGCGCATGGCCTGATAGCGCTGGTCTTCGCCGCGGCCGGCGTTCCGCCAGAGCAGGTAGCCGCCGAGCCGCAGCCCCCACAGCGTCGCCATGCCGAGCAGCACCACGGCTCGTGGATGCGCGCCGATGCCCGCCAGCGCGAAGGCCAGCGCGACGACTCCTGCGCAGCCGGGGCCCCACCAGATGTCCACGATGCTGGCGTCGCGGAGGCGCAGGGAGAGCAGCCACAACCCGAACATCGCGCCGAGCGCGCCGGCGAGCGTCGTGGCGAGCACGGCGCGCAGGATCAACTCCCCTGCGAACGCGCGCGGCGAGCGCGCCAGGCGGCGAGGCGTTCGCCGATCGTGCGCTCGGCTCCGCGCTCGGTGGGTTCGTAGAAGGGCGCGTCGCTCACGCCCTCGGGCAGGTTGCGGCGCGCCACGAAGGCGTCCTCGGCAGCGTGGGCGTACTCGTAGTCGCGCCCGTAGCCCTCGGACTTCATCAGCGGCGTCGGCGCGTTGCGCAGGTGCAGCGGCACCGGCAGGCTGCCGTGCTCGGCCAGCTCGGCGCTCGCTCGTCCGAGCGCGACGTACGAGGCGTTGCTCTTCGGCGCGGTGGCAAGGAAGGTCACGGCCTGCGCGAGCGGGATGCGGCCCTCGGGCATGCCGATGCGGTCCACCGCCTCGTACGCGGCCACGGCCAGCGGCAGCGCGTGCGGCTCTGCGTTGCCGACGTCCTCCGCTGCGAAGATGACCAGCCGTCTCGCCACGAAGAGCGGATCTTCGCCCGCCTCGAGCATGCGGGTCATGTAGTAGAGGGCGGCGTCGGGATCGCTCGCGCGCAGGCTCTTGATCAGCGCGGAGACCACGTTGTAGTGCTCCTCGCGGTCGCGGTCGTGGAGCAGCACGCGGTGCCCGGCGGCCTCGCCCACGAGCTCCGGAGTCAGCTCTCCGCTGCCGCCGCGGGCGGTGTAGAGCGCCACCGCCGTCTCGAGCAGGCCGAGAGCGCGCCGGGCGTCGCCTCCCGCGCTGTCCGCGATCGCCGTGAGCGCCGCGTCCGACGCCAGGATGCCGCTTGCCCCGAGGCCCCGCTCGGGGTCGCTGAGGGCGCGTTCCAGCAGGGCTCGCAGCGCCGCGGCCTCGAGCGGGCGCAGGGTGAAGACGCGGCAGCGCGACAGCAGTGGCCCGATCACCTCGAAGGAGGGGTTCTCGGTGGTGGCTCCCACCAGCGTGATCGTCCCGGCCTCGACGTGAGGCAACAGGGCATCCTGCTGGGCCCGATTGAAGCGGTGGATCTCGTCCAGAAAGAACACGGTGCGCTGGCCCGCGCGCCTCGATCGCGCGGCCTCGGCGACGACCTCGCGCACCTCCTTGAGCCCGGCCGCGACGGCAGAAAGCCCCACGAAAAGGGCGTGCCCGGCCGGGCCGGCACTTGCGACCAGGCGCGCCAACGTGGTCTTGCCGGTGCCGGGAGGTCCCCACAGCACGAGCGACGGTAGGGAGCCGGCCTCGAGCAACGCCCGAAGTGGAGCCCCCGGCGCAACCAGGTGTGCCTGTCCGACCACCTCGTCGAGGGTCCGCGGCCGCATCCGGTCGGCCAAGGGAGCGCCGGGGCTCGCCGTTCCGGGGCGGCTCGAGCTGGTGGGAAAGAGCTCGAGCGAGTCGCCGGCGGGCATCGCGCGAGTCTACAGGCATTGCGTCGCGCGCCGGCCCCCCTCATTTGGGTGGGGAGAAGCGGCTGCCCGCGGGGATCTTCGTAGCACCGTCACCTTCGCACAAACTCTGTTACTTCCAGCGTAGAATGCCCCGATTCGATCCCGCCCAGGCGGGGCGCAAGAGCGGGGAGAGGGCGGAGCCGTCGATGCTGACCCTTGTGACCGGTGGAGCGGGCTACCTCGGCTCGGTCTTGTGTGAGCTGCTGCTGCGCACGGGCCATCGGGTCAGGGCCTTGGACTCCCTGCTGCACGGCGGGCGCGCCTTGCTGGGCCTCGCGGGTCGCGAGGGCTTCGAGTTCGAGCGAGCCGACGTGCGGGATCGAGACGCCGTTCGAAAAGCGCTGCGCGGTGTCGATGCGGTGGTGCACCTGGCTGCGATCGTGGGCGACCCTGCCTGCGCCAGCGAGCCGGAGCTGGCGCGCGCCGTCAACCTGGCCGCCTCGCAGGCCCTGTTTGCCGCCGCCCGAGACGCCGGCGCGCGGCGCTTCGCCTTCGCGTCCACCTGCAGCAACTACGGGCGCATGCTGGACACCTCGGTGCTCGCGACCGAGCACCACGAGCTGCGACCCGTCTCGCTGTACGCCGAGACGAAGGTCGGGGTCGAAGAGACCCTGCTCGCGGCGCCGCCCCGGCCGATCGCCGCGACCGTGCTGCGGCTTTCGACGCTCTACGGGCTCTCGCCGCGCATGCGTTTCGACCTCACCGTCAACGAGTTCGTGAAGGAGCTCGTGGTGGCGCGCAAGCTGGTGGTGTTCGGGGAGCAGTTCTGGCGCCCCTACGTCCACGTCCGGGACGCCGCGCGCGCCTTCGCAACCGTGCTCGAGGCTCCGGTGGAGCTCGTGGCAGGCCAGGTGTTCAACGTCGGAGACACCAAGGAGAACTACCGCAAGGCGGATCTGCTCGCGCTGATGAGCGAGCGCATCCCCGATGCGGACGTGCAGCGGGTCGAGAGGACCGAGGATCCGCGTGACTATCGCGTGTCCTTCGAGCGCATCCAGGAGCAGCTCGGCTTCGCCGTCACGCGCCGCGTGCCCGACGGAATCGAGGAAGTTGCCACGGCGTTGGAGACGGGGCTCATCGAGGATCCCGCCGACCCTGCCTACTACAACGTGCGGTCATGAACAGCAGTTACACCGGTCGCGTCATCATCCAGGCCGGCGGCCGCGGCACCCGGCTCGCCCCCTACACCACCGTGCTGCCGAAGCCGCTGATGCCGGTGGACGAGCGGCCGATCCTCGAGATCATGATTCGCCAGCTGGTGAGCCAGGGCTTCGATCGCATCACCATCACGCTCGGCTATCTGGGTGCGTTGATCATGGCGGTGCTCGGCGATGGGCGCCGGCTCGGCGCGAGCATCGAGTACGTCCACGAGACCGACCCGCGCGGCACGATCGGTGCCGTGACCCTGGTGGAGGACCTCGACGAGCCCTTCCTGGTGATGAACGGCGATCTGCTCACCGACTTCGACTATCGCGACTTCATGGACGCGCATCTCAAGGACGGCGCGGCCCTCTCGGTGGGCGTGTATCAGAAGTCGGTGCCGATCTCGCTCGGCGTATTCGACCTGGCCCAGGGCGACCGCATCGTCGGCTTCCGCGAGAAGCCGACCATCGCGTTGCCGTGCAGCATGGGGATCTACGCCTTCGACCCGAGTCTGCTCGAGCTGATCCCGCCGAGCGGCAACTTCGGCTTCGACAACCTGATGCACGTGTGCCTCGCGCGCGACGTGCACGTGCGCGCCCACGTCTTCGACGGCATCTGGCTCGATATCGGGCGTCCCGAGGACTACTCGAGTGCGACCAACCTTTTCCAGGAATATCGCGAGCGCCTGCTGCCCGAAGAGCGGACCCCACTGCGAGTCGCCAAGTGAGCGCTTGGCGCATTCCGCTCTTCGACACGCGCTTCGGACCCGAGGAAGAAGCCGCGGTGCTGCGCCCGCTGCGCGCCGGCTGGCTCACCATGGGCGAAGAGGTCGTGAAGCTCGAGCAGGAGCTGCGCGACGCGACCGGAGCGCGGCACGCCATCGCGGTTTCGAACTGTACCGCCGCCCTCCAGCTCGCCAGCGCCGCGCTCGGGATCGGCCCCGGCGACGAGGTGATTGCGCCGAGCCTCACCTTCGTGGCGACCGCGAATGCGCCGCGCTCGCTCGGCGCCGAGGTGCGGCTCGCGGATGCGACCTCCGCAGACGATCTGTGCGTCGACCCGGACTCGATCGAAGCGGCCATCACGCCGCGCACCAAGGCCATCTTCGTCGTCCACTACGCGGGCTTCCCCTGCCGCATGGAAGAGATCCTGGCGCTGGCCGAGGAGCACGGCATCGCGGTGATCGAGGACTCGGCGCACGCGGTGTTCGGTCGCCACCGTGGGCGCACGCTCGGCCTGCACGGAAAGGTCGGCTGCTACTCGTTCTACTCGAACAAGAACGCCACCTGCGGTGAAGGCGGAGCGCTGGTCACCGACGACGACGAGCTCGCCCAGAAGCTGCGCCTGCTGCGCTCGCACGGCATGACCACGCCGACCCTGGATCGGCATCGCGGCATCGCCACCTCCTACGACGTGGTGATGCCCGGCTACAACATGCGTCTCGACGAGATCCGGGCGGCGCTGCTGCGCGTCCAGCTGCAGAAGCTGCCGGGCTTCCTGAAGCGGCGACGCGAGCTGTTCCGGCTCTACGCCGAGACTCTGGCCGGAACGCCCGTGCGACTGCCCTTCCGCGGCGGTCGTTTCGAGGCCGAGCTCGACGAGACGGCCATCCACATCCTGCCCGTGCTGCTGCCGGAGGGGACGGATCGCCCTGCCGTGATGGCGAACATGAAGCAGGCCGGGGTGCAGACGAGCATCCACTATCCGCCGGTCCACGGCTTCGCCTCGTACGCCGGAGAAACGGACCGCCTGCCGCGCACCACGGCGCTGGCGGCCCGCGAGCTGACGTTGCCCTTCTATCCCTCGCTGCCGGACGCGCACGTCCAGGCGGTGGTGGATACGCTGCTGCGGAGCCTCGGAGTGTGATGGGAATCGAGACAGCCCCGGTCGAGCTCTCGGCCAGGGAGGCCGGACGGTACCTGCGAAAAGGACTGCTCTGGCTCGTGCTCAAGCGGGCCTTCGACGTCGCGCTGGCGAGCGTCGGCCTGCTGACCGCGGGACCCCTGTTCCTCGCGATCGCGCTCGCGATCCGCTGCGAGACGCGGGGCCCCGTCTTCTTTCGTCAGCTGCGGGTCGGGCGCAAGCGCCGTCCCTTCTCGATGTGGAAGTTCCGCAAGATGCCCGACGATCTGCCCGAGCAGGGGCCGATGCTGACGACGCGCAACGATCAGCGGCTGACCCGGGTCGGCTACTGGCTGGAGCGCACCAAGCTCGACGAGCTGCCGCAGCTGCTCAACGTGTTGAGCGGAGACATGAGCGTGGTCGGACCTCGCCCCGAGGTCGCCAAGTTCGTCGACCGCGCGACGCCCGAGCTGTGGGATCAGGCGCTCTCGGTGAAGCCGGGCATCTTCGGCCCGAACCAGATTCGCTACCGCAACGAGGCGGACTTGTATCCGCCGGAGTGCGCCGACGTCGAGGCCTACTACCTGAGTCACATCCTCCCGGCCAAGCTCGAGGTGGACGCGCGCTACGCCCACGAATGGTGTTGCCTCGACGACGTCTGGCTGCTGGTACGCGGGGTGTTCGCGTCGGTGTTCGGCGTCGGCGGCAGCGCGCGCCACAGCTGAGCTAGCGCTGGCAGGGCCGGCCGCACAGTGATACCGACTGCCGGGCCGATGGTGCACCGGAACATCGCGGCCGTGGGGCTCTGCGTGAAGCCCGCCTCGGCGAAGGCGGGTGAAGCCGCTCGCGCCTTCGCCGAGCAGCTCGCCGAACGCGGCGTGTCGGTGCTGCCGGACCTCGAAGCCGCTCGCTTCCTCGGGCTGCCCGGTGAGAGCCGCGGCGAGCTGGCCAGGCAGGTCGATCTCCTCATCGTCCTCGGCGGAGACGGGACGCTGCTGGCCGTGGCGCGCGAGATCGGCAGCGCGGCAGTGCCGATCCTGGGCGTGAACCTGGGCCAGCTCGGCTTCCTGGCGGAAGTCGCACCCGAGGAGCAGCAGGGCGCGCTCGATCACGTGCTGCGGGGTCGCTTCGAGACCGTGCAGCGCATGCGCCTCGACGTTCGCGCCGAGCGCGCGGGCACGCGCGTCTTGGAGGCGCTGGCCTTGAACGACGCCGTGATCAAGGGCAGCGACCTCGCGCGCATGATCGACCTCGAGGCGTGCACGGACGGTGCTCGCGTCGGCACCTACCACGGGGACGGCTTGATCGTCGCCACCCCCACCGGCTCGACCGCCTACAACCTCTCGGCCGGCGGGCCGATCCTGATGCCCGGCGCGCGCGTCTTCGTGGTCACGCCGATCTGCCCGCACACGCTCAGCCAGCGGCCGCTCGTGCTGCCCGATACGGCGCGCCTCACGATCGAGGTGCCGCCGCGCGAGGGGGGTGCGCAGCTGACGGTGGACGGCCAGGTGGGTGCGCGGCTCGAGGGCGGGGACATCGTGCAGCTCTCCGTCTCTCTGCACCCCGCACACTTCGTGGTGTCGCCGTTCCGCTCTCGCTTCGATGTGCTGCGCGCGAAGCTGGGCTGGGGTGCGGGATGATCGAACGGCTCGCGATCCGCGAGCTGGCGCTGCTGGAGGAGCTGGAGCTGGAGCTCGCCCCCGGCCTCAACGTGTTCACGGGCGAGACCGGCGCAGGCAAGTCGATCGTGCTGAGCGCACTCGGGCTGCTGGCCGGCGGCCGCGCACAGCCCGAGCTGGTGCGCGAGGGCGCGGACGAGGCGCGTGTCGAGGCCCTGCTCGACACGCGCGACCAGAGCGAGCTCGCGGCGGCGCTCCTCGCGTGCGGCATCGAACGCGAGGGGCACGAGCTGATCGCGCGGCGCGTCGTCGCTCGGACGGGCAGGAGCCGGGCCTGGCTCGGCGCCGACCTCGTGCCGGTGAGCGCGCTGGCGGAGCTACTCGGTGAAGCGATCGAGGTGTCGAGCCAGCATGCATCGCAGGCGCTGCTCAGGCCCGAGCAGCAGGGCCGCCTGCTCGATGTCTACGGCGAGTGTCTGCCGCTGCGCAGCACGGTCGAGAGCGGCGTTTCGGGGCTCCGTCAGTGCGAACAGGAGATCGCGAAGCTGCGCGCCGAGGCCGAGGAGCGTGCGCGTCGCGGCGACTACCTGGGCTTCCAGCTCCGCGAGCTTACCGAGGCGCGGCTCGACGTCGCTGAGGCCGCTGCCGCCCAGAGCGAGCAACGCCGGCTGGCCCACAGCGAACAGCTCGGCAGCCAGAGTCGGGCGGCGGCAGCCTTGCTGTCCGGCGACCCCGAGGTGCCCGACGCGCGCGGCGCCGCAGATCTGACCGGGGCCGCGGCGCGCGCCGTTCTGGAGCTGGCGGCCCTCGATCCGCAGCTCGCGCCGCTGGCCGAGCGCCTCGGGGCGGTGCACGGCGAGCTTTCGGACCTGGCCAGCGACCTCGAGCGCTACGCGGCACGCAGCGACTCCGACCCCGCGCGGCTGGCCGAGCTCGACGCCCGGCTGCACGAGCTCGAACGCGTGAAGCGGAAGCACGGCGGCTCGATCGAAGCTGCGCTGGCGCGGCGCGAGCAGGTCGCGGCCGAGCTTGCCGCACTGGCCGGTAGCGACGAGCGCTTGGCCAAGCTCGAGAGCGAGCGCGCTGCGCAGCGCGTTCGGCTCGAGCGCGACGCCGCGGCGCTCACGCGCGCGCGGGTGCAGGCCGCGGCCGCGCTCGGCCAGGCGGCGACCGCCGCGCTGCGTCCGCTCGCCTTGCCGCAGGCCCGCTTCGAAGTGGTACTCACGGCAGCCGGCGCGCCGGAAGGGCTGCCCTGCGGCGCGACCGGCGCCGAGTCCGCGGAGTTCCGCTTCGGCGCGAACCTCGGCGAGCCGCTGCGGCCGCTGCGCACCGTGGCGTCCGGCGGCGAGCTGTCCCGCGTATCGCTGGCGCTGCGCGATGTGCTGCGCGGTGCGGGCGCCGGCCGCGTTCTCGTCTTCGACGAAGTGGATGCCGGCATCGGGGGCGCAGTTGCCGAGCACGTCGGCGCCCGGCTGGCTGTGCTCAGCGAACGCCACCAGATCCTGTGCATCACGCACCTGCCCCAGATCGCCGCCTACGCCGAACGCCATTTCAAGGTCGAGAAGCGAGCCCAGGCCGGCCGGACGCGCACCCGCGTGACGCGGCTCGATCCGGACGGTCGCGTGGCCGAGATCGCGCGCATGGCCGGTGGCGCCCGGGTGGGGGCGGCAACGTTCGATCACGCCCGCGCATTGCTCGCCGCTGCGCGGACGGCCCCCAGCCAGAAGCCCAAGAGACAGCGCCCCCCCTCGGGGTGAACTCTCCGCCCGGATCGGCCGATGCAGGACAGGGTGTGAGGGGCGTCACGGGCGCGTGGGCCGCGCCGAGCCGATCCGACTCCGAGTGCGGGGTGGGGCCGGCCGGGTGCCGGCGCTAGGGGGAAGCATGAGCGAGGTGCGTGGCGCTCCGGCTCCGTCGTTTCGGGTCGATGCCGCGGTTCCGGCCGGTGGCCGGGTCCGGGTGTTGCGCGGCTTCTACGAGGGCCTCGAGCTTCCGATCGACCGCGCCTGGTGGGTGATCGGCCGCGGCCGGGGCGCCGATGCGGTGGTGGCCGAGCCCACGATCAGCCGCGCACACGCCGCGATCGGCTTCCAGCAGGGAGAGGGCTTCTTCGTGCAGGATCTCGGCAGCACCAACGGCACGCTGCTCAATGGTGCCCGCACGCAGCGCGCGTCGCTCTCCGATGGCGACGAGATCCAGATGGGCAAGCTCCAGCTGCGCGTCGGGCTGCCGCGGGCATCCCTATGAAGGCCGTGCACGAGCGCTACACGCTGATCCTCGTGACCGATGAGCTGTCGCCGGTGCGGCGCATGCATCTGTCTCGAAGGAGCCTGCGCCGCAGCGTGGGAGCCGCGCTGATCGCGGGCGCGGTGCTCGCCGTCGGGCTGGTGGACTACGTGCTGCTCCGCCGAGACGCCGTGGACGTCAGCCAGCTGCGCGCGGAGTCGGCGCGCCACCGGGCGGAGCTCTTGGCGCTCGGCAGCGAGCTGGGCGGTATCGCAGGCGAGCTCGAGCGGCTGCGCGAGCTCGAGCGCAAGGTGCGCGTGATCGCGAACCTGCCCGGCGCGATGCGGGAGGTGCGCGTGCCCGATCACGCCGGTCAGGGCGGCGGCGACGAGCCGCCTGGGCCCGAGCTGGCGCCGGGCGACGCTGCCACCGATCCAGGGGAGGCGCGCGCGGACGGGCTCGGTAACACGCAGGGCGCCGGCCTCGATGCAGCCTCGCTCGCCCGTGTCCAGAAGCGTGCGCGCCAGCTGACGGGCGAGCTGCCGACGCGAAAGCTCTCGCTGCTCGACCTGCTGGATGGCCTCGAAGGGCAGAGCCAGCGCCTCGCCTCGACGCCGTCGATCTGGCCGACCAGTGGCTTCGTGACCTCGCGCTACGGCAATCGCACCTCGCCCTTCACGGGCCGCGCGCAGTTCCACGCGGGCATCGACATCGCGGCCGACTTCGGCACGTCGGTGATCGCTCCCGCACGCGGCCGCGTCGTCTTCGCCGGCACGAACGGCCCCTTCGGACGCATGCTCGAGCTCGATCACGGCTACGGTCTGCGCACGCACTACGGCCATCTCGCAAGGGCATTGGTGAAGCGGGGGCAGACGGTCGAGCGCGGTGAAGCGATCGCCGCCGTGGGAAGCACGGGGCGCAGCACCGGCCCGCACCTGCACTACGGCGTCGAAGTGAACGGCCGCGCGGTCGATCCCACGAACTACATCTTCGAGTAGCTGCGCGGGATTGCTGGCCCAGGGGCCCTCCCGTAGATTCCGGCTTCGCCCCCCCGGGACGGGAGACCCGGCACCCGATGATGAACCTCGTCCGGCGGCTGATCGGCACCGCGAACGACCGCGAGCTCAAGCGCCTCGTCCCATACGTGGTGCGCATCAATCAGCTCGAGCCCGGGCTGACGAAGCTCTCCGATGCGGCCCTTTCGGCGCGCAGCGCGGACTTCAAGCAGCGCCTCGCCAACGGCGAGCCGCTCGATGACCTGATCCCCGAGACCTTCGCGACCGTGCGCGAGGCGATGAAACGCACGATCGGCAAGCGCCACTTCGACATGCAGCTGCTCGGTGGCGTCATCCTGCACCAGGGCAGGATCGCCGAGATGAAGACGGGCGAGGGCAAGACCTTCGTCGCCACCTTGCCCGCGTACTTGAACGCGCTGAGCGGCCACGGCGTGCACGTGGTCACGGTCAACGACTACCTGGCCCGCCGCGATGCGGCCTGGATGGGCGAGATCCACGACTTCCTCGGGCTCTCCGTGGGCTGCATCGTCCACGACCTGTCGGACCTCGAGCGCAAGCGCGCCTATGCGGCCGACATCACCTACGGCACGAACAACGAGTTCGGCTTCGACTACCTGCGCGACAACATGAAGTCGAGCCTCGAGTACTGCGTTCAGCGCGAGCTGAACTTCGCGATCGTGGACGAGGTGGACTCCATCCTGATCGACGAGGCGCGCACGCCGCTGATCATCTCCGGCCCTTCCGAGGACAACACCGAGATCTACAAGGTTGCGAACCAGGTGATCCCGAAGCTCCGCGCCGGCACGAAGGGTGACGTCAAGTCGGGCACGCCGGAGCACGGCGACTACTGGGTGGACGAGGAGCACCACCAGGCCACGCTGACCGAAGAGGGTGTGCACCACGTCGAGCAGATCCTGCGCGTGGAGAACCTCTACGATCCACAGCTGCTGCCGGTGCTGCACGCCGTGAACCAGGCGCTGATCGCGCACACCTTGAAGAAGCGCGACGTGGACTACGTGGTGCAGCGCGGCGAGAAGAGCGGCAAGCCCGAGGTGCTGATCGTCGACGAGTTCACCGGCCGCTTGATGCCGGGCCGGCGCTGGTCGGACGGCCTGCACCAGGCGGTGGAGGCGCGCGAAGGCATCCCGATCCAGAGCGAGAGCCAGACCTACGCCTCGATCACGTTCCAGAACTACTTCCGCATGTACGAGAAGCTGGCGGGCATGACCGGCACCGCCGACACCGAGGCGCCCGAGTTCGCCAAGATCTACGACCTCGACGTGATCGTGGCGCCGACCCACCGGCCGATGGTTCGCAAGGACCAACCGGACGTGGTCTACAAGACCGAGCGCGAGAAGTTCGAGGCCGTGATCGACGACATCGAGCGGCGCCACCAAAAGGGCCAGCCGGTGCTGGTGGGCACGATCTCGATCGAGAACTCGGAGAAGCTCTCGACTCGGCTCGGCAAACGCGGCGTCCGGCACAACGTGCTGAACGCGAAGCAGCACGAGCGCGAAGCGGAGATCGTGGCGCAGGCCGGCCGGTACGAAGCCGTCACCATCTCCACCAACATGGCCGGCCGCGGCACGGACATCCTGCTGGGTGGAAATCCGGAATACCTGGCGCTGGCCAAGTGCGGCGGCGACAAGAATCACGCCGACTACCCGCGCCTGCTGGCCGAGTTCGAGGCCCAGTGCGCCCGCGAGCACGAGCAGGTGATCACGGCCGGCGGCCTGCACATCCTCGGCACCGAACGCCACGAGAGCCGCCGCATCGACAACCAGCTGCGCGGCCGCGCCGGTCGCCAGGGCGATCCGGGCTCCTCGCAGTTCTATCTGTCGCTCGAAGACGACCTGATGCGCATCTTCGGCGGCGACAAGATCAAGCCCTGGATGGAGCGGCTGGGCCTCCAGGACGGCGAGGCGATCGAGCACAGCATGGTGACGCGTTCGATCCAGAACGCGCAGAAGAAGGTCGAAGCGCGCAACTTCGACACGCGCAAGCACCTGCTCGACTACGACAACGTGATGAACCAGCAGCGCCAGGGCTTCTACGGCAAGCGGCGCGAAGTGCTCGGCCGCGGCGACGCGCACGAAGAGGTGCGCGAGATCGTCGAGGGTGTGCTGGTGGCGCTGCTCGGCGTGGCCTGGCCCGAGCGCGGCCAGCCGGGCGAAGAGGACGTTGCCGCACTGGCCACCACGCTCGAGCACCATTTCGGCGTGGTCTTCGATGCGTCGGCGCCTCCGTTCCGGCCGGCCGGCGATCGCGACGCCATCGGGCGCGCCGTGCTCGAGCGGCTCTCGGGTGTTCTCGAAGAGAAGAAGAAGCGCTGCGACGCCCTGGCCGAGCAGCATCGCGAGCTCGGCTACCCGGCGTTCTCGGACTACGAGCGTGAGATCCTGCTGCGCGTCTCGGACCGGCAGTGGAAGGATCACCTCCACGCCATGGACGGCCTGCGCGAGGGCGTCTCGCTGCGCGGCTACGCCCAGAAGGATCCGAAGCTCGAGTATCAGCGCGAGGGCTTCCAGCTGTACGAAGAGATGGGCCAGCGCGTGGACCAGGAGGTCGCCGAGCTGGTCTTCAAGTTCGTGCTGCCGGACCCGTCGCAGCTGCGCCCGCCGGCGGCGCCTCCGCCGCTCCGGCGGGAAGGCCCCTTGCCTGCACAGCGGGCAGGCGGCGCACGGCCTGGCCTGCCTCGAGCGCGACCGGCGCCGGGCGCACCCGCCGCGGCGCCTGCTGCCGGAACGACGACGGCCCGGGCGGGCCGCAACGATCCCTGTCCGTGCGGCAGCGGCAAGAAGTTCAAGAAGTGCTGCGGCGCAGACGACTAGCCCGCCGACGCTCCCGCTACGGACGGCTCCGCGCGTGAAGCAGGTGAAGCTGCGAGTCGCGGGCTTTCGCTTCGCGGGCGTGCGCTGCGGCATCAAGCGGCGCGGTGCGGACCTGGCGCTGCTGGTGAGCGACCGGCCGGCCAGCGCGGCCGGCGTGTTCACCCAGTCGACGGTTCCGGGCGCCCCGGTGGTGCTGTCGCGCCGGCGTCTTTGCAGCGGTAGGGCGCGTGCCATCGTCGTGAACAGCGGCATCTCGAACGTGGCGATGGGCGCGGTCGGTATGCGCGCCGCGGAACGCATGTCGGCGCTTGCGGCCCGCGCGCTCGGGCTGCCGGCGCGCGAAGTGCTGTGCGCTTCCACGGGCGTGATCGGTATCCCGCTGCCGCTCGACAAGATCGCCGCGGGAATCGCCCGCGCGGTGCCCGACCTCTCGGCCGACGGTCTCGTTCGCGCCGCCCGCGCGATCATGACCACCGATACGCACCCGAAGTTTGCCGGCCTCCGCTTCCGTGTCGCGGGCAGGCCCTGCGCCGTGGCGGGCATCGCCAAGGGCTCGGGCATGATCGAGCCGCGCATGGCCACGATGCTCGCGTTCTTCGCCACCGACGCGGCCGTGGCACCGGTCTACCTGCAGAGGCTCTGGCGCGAAGTCGCTGACGAGACGCTGAACCGCGTGACCGTGGACGGCGAGACCTCCACCAGCGACAGCGCCGTCATCCTGGCCAACGGCGCGGCGGGCGCGCCGCGCATCGTCGGCCCGCAGAGTCCGGGCGCCGCGGCCCTGCGCGCCGCGCTGCTCGACGTGGCGGGCCAGCTCGCGCAGCAGCTCGCGCGCGACGGCGAGGGCGCGACGAAGCTCGTCACGGTGGAGGTCGCGGGCGCGCGCAGCGACGCCGAGGCCGAGCTGGCCGCGCGGCGCATCGCGAACTCGCTCTTGGTCAAGACGGCGCTGTTCGGGGGTGACCCGAACTGGGGGCGCATCCTGCAGACCGTGGGCGCCGGGCGCGTGCGTCTCGACCTGGCGCGCACCGAGGTGCGGCTCGGGGGGGTGCCCGTGTTCCGGGCGGGGGCCTCCACCGGCACGTCGGCGCGCGCGCGCGCCGGCCGCAAGCTGCGGGCCCGCGAGGTCGAGATCGCCGTCCGCCTCGGGGCGGGCCGCGGGCGCTGCCGGATCTGGACCTGCGACCTCTCGTACGAGTACATCCGGGTGAACGCGGAATACACCACCTAGGCAGGGACCGTCCCCTTCTTAAGCTCCGGGCCGTCTGCTAACCACCGTGCCACTTCACACGCCTCGGGCTGCCCCTGCGGTCCCGGCCTCGGCCGGGTAGGGGAGGACACAGGCCGGGGCGGACGTAAAACCGCGAAGGAGAACGCTTGTCCGAGGCAACCGATCCCGCCAGCCAGGCCGCCATGCCTTCGGAGCTGGCCGTCGCGATGGAGCGAACGCCGCCCTCGGTGCGGGCGCTGCTGGAAGCTGGCGCGCACTTCGGCCACCAGACCCGGCGCTGGAACCCGAAGATGAAGCCCTTCATCTTCGGCGAGCGCGCCGGTATCCACATCATCGACCTCGACCAGACCGTGCGCCGCCTCGAGGGCAGCCTCGACTTCCTGCGCGAGGCGGTGGCAGCCGGCGGCAACGTCCTGTTCGTTGCGACCAAGCGCCAGGCGCAGGACATCGTGCAGCGCGAAGCGCAGCGCTCCGCGCAGTACTACGTGAACAACCGCTGGCTGGGCGGCATGCTGACCAACTTCCGCACCGTGCGGAAATCGATCGAGCGCTTCAAGGAGCAGCTGGCCACGGTGGGCGACGAAGAGAAGGTCAAGGATCTCTCGAAGAAAGACTTGTCGCGCCTCAATCGCTCGATCACGAAGTACAAGAAGTCGCTCGACGGCATCCAGGAGATGACCCGCCTGCCGGACGCGCTGTTCGTGATCGACGTCGGCTGCGAGCACATCGCCGTGTCCGAGGCCCGCCGGCTGGGCATCCCGATCGTCGGCGTGGTGGATACGAACGGGGAGCCGGGCGGCATCGACTTCGTGGTGCCCGGCAACGACGATGCGATTCGCTCCATCGAGCTGTACTGCCGGCTGGTGGCCGACGCCTGCCTCGAAGGAGCCGCGCTCTTCAATGCGCGGATCCAGTCGCAGGAGCCGGCGGCGGCGAGCCCCGAGAGCGCCGGGCCGCGTGCGATCCGGCGCGTGGTGGAGATCCGGCAGCCGACTGCGCGCCGCAGCCAGAGCAGCCGGCAGGCCGGCGGCACGCACTCCGCCGTAGGCCGCAGCGCCGGGCCGCGCGGGCGCACGCCGCCCCCCGAGCAGGCGCCGGCCGAGGCACCGCCCGCCGCAGCGCCCGCGTCGACTCCGCCCTCCGAAGGGCCGGCGAAAGGCTGAGCGGAGGCAGGACGAGTCATGGCAGAGATCTCTGCGGCGGCAGTGAAGGCGCTCCGGGACCGGACCGGTGCGGGCATGATGGAATGCAAGAAGGCGCTCGCCGATGCGGGTGGCGCCGTGGATCGCGCCATCGAGCTGCTGCGCGAGCGCGGCCTCGCCAAAGGGGTGAAGCGCGCAGGCCGCGCGACCAGCGAGGGCACCATCGCGCTGGCGGTGGTGGACGGCGCCGCCGGCATCGTCGAGCTCGGCTGCGAGACGGACTTCGTGGCCAAGACCGACGACTTCGTCGCCGTCGCGAATGCACTCGCGCGGGCTGCGGCCGAGCTGCCGGAGGCCGAGACGCCGGACGATCTGCTCTCGGTTCAGCAGGCTGGCCGTCCGCTGCGCGAAGCGATGCAGGCCGCGAGCGGGAAGCTGGGCGAGAACATCGAGCTGAAGCGCTTCGCCCGCCTCGGCGGTCGCGGCCAGAGCAAGGCCGGCGGCTACATCCACGCCGGCGGCCGCCTGGGCGTGATCGTCTCGCTCGAGACGGCGGCGCAGGCTGCCGGCGTCCATGGGCTCGCCAAGGACGTGGCGATGCACGTGGCCGCACACGATCCGAGCCCGGTCTCGATCGACCGCAGTGGCGTGCCGAAGGACCTGATCGAGAAGGAGGCGGAGCTGTTCCGCCGCCAGGCGCAGCAGGAAGGCAAGCCGCCGCCGGTGATCGAGCGCATCGTCGAGGGCCGCCTCAAGAAGTACTACGCCGAGGTCTGCTTGGTCGAGCAGGCGTTCGTGAAGAACCCGGACCTGAGCGTCGCGCGTCTGCTCGACGAGGCGGGCAAGAAGCTCGGTCAGCCGGTGAACGTGACCGGCTTCGTGCGCTTCAAGCTGGGGGAGACCGCCACGGAATGAGTCTCGCCTACCGCCGCATCGTGCTGAAGCTGTCGGGCGAGGTTCTCGCCGGCAATCAGGGCTTCGGCATCCACCCCGACGTGTTCCAGGGCATCGCCGAGCAGATCCGGGACGCGGCGCTGATCGGAACCCAGATCGGGATCGTGATCGGCGGCGGCAACATCATCCGCGGCATCTCGGCGGCCTCGCGCGGCATGGATCGCGCCACGGCCGACTACATGGGCATGATGGCGAGCGTGATGAACAGCGTCGCGCTGCAGGACGCGCTCGAGAAGCTCGGGCTCTCGACGCGCGTCTGCTCGGCGCTCGAGATCAAGGAAGTGGCGGAGCCGTACATCCGGCGGCGCGCCGAGCGCCATCTCGAGAAGGGCCGTATCGTGATCTTCGCCGGCGGCACCGGGAACCCCTACTTCAGCACCGACACGGCCGCCGCGCTGCGCGCCGCCGAGGTGCACGCCGACGCCGTGCTGAAGGCGACCAAGGTGGACGGCGTCTACAGCGCCGACCCGGCAGAGGACAGGAGCGCCACGCGCTACGAGACGCTCGGCTACGACGAGGTCATCCAGCGCAAGCTCGGCTTCATGGACCAGGCTGCGGTCGCGCTGTGCCGCGAGAACGGCCTGCCGATCGTGGTCTTCGACATGACCGTGCCGGGCAACGTGCGCAAGGTGGTGGCCGGCGAGAAGATCGGCACGACGGTCGGACGGTAGGCGGGAGGCGCGCATGGCGCACGACGACATTCGGATCGTCCTGGACGAGACCAAGGACGAGATGGAGAAGGCGATCAAGAGCCTCCGCATCGATCTCCAGAAGGTGCGCACGGGTCGCGCCAACCCCGCGCTGCTCGACGGTCTCCAGGTGGACTACTACGGCGCACCCACACCGCTCCAACAGCTCGCGAACCTGGGCGCGCCCGACCCGCGTCTGATCGTGATCTCACCGTACGACAAGGGCGCGATCGGGGAGATCGAGAAGGCGATCCGTGCTGCGAACCTGGGCCTCACGCCGCAGAGCGACGGCAAGCTGATACGCATCCCGGTTCCGGCCTTGACCGAGGAGCGGCGCAAAGACCTGGTGAAGCAGGTCAAGAAGCTGGCCGAAGAACACAAGATCGGCGTGCGCGAGGCGCGCCGTGCGGGGCTGGCCATGCTGAAGGACCTCGAGGGAGAGGGCAGCGTGACGCCGGATGATCGCCACCGCGTCGAGAAGCAGGTCCAGGACATGACCGACGCCCATGTCAGCAAGATCGAAGAGGCCATCTCGCGCAAGGAAGCCGAGATCCTGGAGGTCTGACGCGCGCCGCGAGCCGGAGGCGAGCGCAGGCAGGACAGACAGCCGCCATGGTCGAGCTCCGCCACGACAGATTGCCTAGGCACGTCGCCGTCATCATGGACGGCAACGGGCGTTGGGCGGAGCAGCGCGGCCTCGAACGCAGCGCCGGGCATCGTGCCGGCGTGGAGTCGGTGCGCGCGACCGTGCGCGCCGCGGAGGAGCTCGGCATCGGCTGGCTCACGCTCTACGCCTTCTCGTCCGAGAACTGGAACCGGCCCAAGGCCGAGGTCGATCTGCTGATGAAGCTGCCCGTGGAGTTCTTCGAGACCGAGCTGCCCGAGGTGATCCGGCGCAATGTGCGCATCCAGGCGATTGGCCGGCACGAGCGCCTGCCCAGCGCCGTGCGGCGCTCGCTCGGCGAGGCGATCGCGCGCACCGCGGGCAACACGGGCATGCGGCTGGTGTTCGCGCTCTCGTATGGAGGCCGCGGCGAGATCGTCGAAGCGGCGCGCCGCCTGCTGCGCGAGCACGATCAGACCCGGCTCGAGCCCGAAGCGCTCGACGAGAAGACCTTCGCCGCCCACCTCGACGAGCCCGAGCTGCCCGATGTGGACCTGTTGATCCGTACCGGCGGCGAGCGGCGCATCTCGAACTTCCTGCTCTGGCAGAGCGCCTACGCCGAGCTCGTGCTCTCCGACGTGCTCTGGCCGGACTTCGGGCGCGGCGAGCTCGAGGCCTCGCTGGCCGACTACGCGAGCCGCGAGCGGCGCTTCGGGCGCACCAGCGCGCAGGTCCGCGGCGGCGGAGCAGCGCAGTGAAGCGCCTCGCGCTGCTCGGGAGCACGGGCAGCATCGGGGAGCAGGCGCTGGCCGTGGTGGCCGAGTTCCCGGAGCGCTTCCGCGTGGTCGCGCTCGCAGCCGGGCGCAATGCGGAGCGCCTCGCCGAGCAGGTCCGGCGTCACCGGCCGGAACGCGTCGCGGTGGCGGACGCAGCGGTCGCCCGCGAGCTGCGCGAACGCCTCGGCCGCGAGACGCCCGAAATCAGCCTCGGCCCGGCCGGCCTGGTTGCGGTGGCGGAGCACCCGGCCGAGCTGGTGGTGGCCGGCCTCGTCGGCGCGCTCGGCCTCGCGCCGACCCTGGCCGCGATCCGCGCCGGCCGCGACGTCGCGCTCGCCAACAAGGAAGTGATGGTGATGGCGGGCGCGCTCGTGCAGCGCGAGGTCCAAAGACGTGGCGTGCGCCTCCTGCCCGTGGACAGCGAGCACAGCGCGATCTTCCAGGCGCTCGCGGGCCAGCGCCGCGAGGACGTCGCGCGTCTGGTGCTGACGGCCTCCGGCGGGCCCTTCCGCGGCTGGCCGGCGGAGAAGATCGCGCGTGCGACCGTCGCCGAGGCACTCGCGCACCCGAACTGGTCGATGGGGCCCAAGATCAGCGTGGACTCCGCGACGCTCGCGAACAAGGCGCTCGAGGTGATCGAGGCGCGCTGGCTGTTCGGCGTGACGCCCGAGCAGGTGACGGTGGTCGTGCACCCGCAGTCGATCGTTCACTCGCTGGTCGAGCTGGTGGACGGCTCGGTGCTGGCTCAGCTCGGCGTGCCCGACATGCGCGTGCCGATTGCCTGCGCGCTCGCCTGGCCGGAGCGCCTGCCGCTCTCGGGCGCGCGTCTCGACCTCAGCGCGGTGGGCCGGCTCGACTTCGAGCTGCCCGATCCGAAGCGCTTTCCCTGCCTCGGGCTGGGCTGGCGCGCGCTCGCGGGCCCCGAGACGGCGCCGGCCGTGCTGAACGCCGCCAACGAGGAGGCCGTCGCGGCCTTCCTGGCAGGAAGGGCGCCGTTCCCGGCGATCGCGGCGGTGAACGAACGCGTGCTCGAAGATCACCTCGCCGCACACGCTGGCGAAACGGTCTCGGAGCTGGAAGATGTGCTGGCTGCGGATGCGTGGGCGCGCGGCCGGGCGCGCGCCGCGCTCGCAGAGGGGGTGGCATGACCGGGCTCGTGAGCGGCGTCGAGTTCTTCTTCGCGATGGCGCTGATGCTCGGGGTGGTCGTCACCGTGCACGAGCTGGGACACTTCTGGGCGGCCAAGGCCTGCGGCGTGCGCGTGCTCAAGTTCTCGATCGGCTTCGGCAATCCGATCGGCTTCGGCCGCTTCCGCCTGCGTTGGCTGCGGAACGGCACCGAGTACGTGCTCGCGTGGATCCCGCTCGGCGGCTTCGTGAAGATGCTCGGCGAGGCGATGGACGACGAGGCGAACGAGCCGCGCACGACGGCGCCGCCGCCCGACTCGCTCGCGGCCCAGCCGCTCTGGAAGAAGCTCTTGATCTTGTTCGCCGGCCCGGGCATGAACCTGATCCTGCCTGTGGTCGTGATCGCGGCCAGCCTCTGGTTCGGCGTCGAGCGGCGCGACAACAGCGTCGGCACCGTCGAGCCCGGCTCGCCGGCCGCGGAGGCCGGCATCCTGCCCGGCGACCGCGTGCTCGCGCTCGACGGCGAGCCGCTGGCCTTCTGGGACGACTTCGAGCGCAGCGTGCGCGAGCGCCCCGGTGCCACGCTCGTGCTCTCGCTCGCGCGCGGCGGCGAGCGCCTCGAGCGAAGGCTCGCCGTCCGCGAGCGTTCTGGCCTCGACATGCTGGGCCAGAGGGACGACGTCGGCTGGCTGGGGCTCCAGCACGAACGCCAGAGCGCGACGCTCGGCGTGCTGAGTGAGGCCGGTCCGGCCGCGCGCGCCGGCCTGCGCTCGGGCGACCGCGTGCTCGCGCTCGACGGCGCTCCGGTCGAAGACTGGGCGGCCTTCGTCGCTGCGTATGCCGCGGCACGGGTCGATCGCGTCACGTTGCGCGTGCGGCGCGGAACCGCGGCCGACGCGCGCGAGCAGGAAATCGCGGTCCCCGTGGTCGGCGAGCTGGGCGCGCTCGGTGTGATACCGGCCGTGGTGCTGGTGGAGGCCGTGACCGATGGCATGCCGGCGGCCGAAGCGGGCATCCGGAAGGGCGACCTGCTGGTCGCGGTGGACGGTGCACCCGTCGGCAGCTTCGCCACCTTCCGCGAGACCGTGCTCGCGAGCGCCGGCCGCCCGCTGACCGTCACGATCGTGCATGACATGCAGACGCAGAACGTGGTGCTCGCGCCTCGTCTCGGGAAGGCCGCGCCCGAGGATCCGCAGGAGCAGTATCTGATCGGGATCGCCGGCGCGAACGACATCCTGCCCGGCCCGAGCGCCCTGGATCGCGTGCGCAATCCGCTGGTGGCTGTGCCGAGGGCGATCGGCGACACCGTCGAGATCACGGGCGCGTTTCTCGTCGGACTCGGCCGCATCATCTCGGGCGACATCCCGCGCACCACGATCGGCGGGCCGATCGAGATCGCCCGGCAGTCGCAGCTCGCACTGCGGCGCGGCTGGGAGAGCTTCATCCGCCTGCTGGCACTGATCAGCCTGAATCTCGGCATCGTGAACCTGCTGCCGCTTCCGATCCTCGACGGGGGTCAGGCGCTGCTGTTCACGATCGAAAGCCTGCGGCGCGGGCCGCTGCCGCTGCGCGCGCGCGAGTGGGTGCAACAAGTGGGCCTGTTCCTGCTGGTCGGCCTGATGGGCTTCGCCGTCTGGAACGACGTGTCCCGTTACTGGCTGAGCTTCTTCGACTGGCTGCGGAACCTCTGATGGCAGGCGGCGGCGGAGCCGCGCCGCCGCTGCTGCTCGCGCTGGAGACCGCAACCCGCGTGATGAGCGTGGCGCTGCTCGACGGCGACCGCGTGGTCGCGGAGATCAGCAGCGACGACGCGCGCGTCCACTCGGAGCGCCTGCTCCCGGCGATCGATCGCCTGCTCGATCTCGCGGGTACGCGGCTCGACGCGGTCGGCGCGTTCGCGATCTCGATCGGGCCCGGCTCCTTCACGGGTCTACGCATCGGCCTCGCAACGCTGAAGGCGCTCGCCTTCGACGAGACGCGACCGCTGGCGGCCGTACCGACGCTGGCCGCGCTCTGCGCGGCGGCGGCAGGAGCGCCCGGGCCGGTCGCGGCGCTGCTCGACGCGCGGCGCGGAGAGATGTACGCGGCCGCGGTCGCGAGCGCCGGCGACGCGGAGCCGACCCTGCTACGCGACTCCGTCTTCACACCGGAAGAGCTGGCCGCAGTGCTGCCGCCCGAGACCACGCTCGTGATCGGCGAGGACGCCGAGCCGGCGGCGGCACGGCTACGCCTGCTGCGGCCCGACCTGCGCGCGCTCCCACCCGCAGCGTGTGCGGCGCGCGCGGGGCGCGTGGGCCGGCTCGCTCGAATGCTCCTGGCCGACGGGCGTGCGCTCCCGGCCGCGGAGCTCGTGCCGCGCTACGTGCGGCGCGCCGAGGCCGAGGTGCGCCGCACCGGCGAGCCGCTCGAGCCCGTCCCGGAGCGACGCTCGCTTCGCTGAGGCCGTTCTCCGACGCTGCCGCGCGATTTTTCTTGCGATCCGCGGCGGGGTGGGGGGAGAATCCGACGGGTCGCCTCTGGGAAGGGCGTGGTGCCTCCCCTCTCGGAGCTCTCCGCAGCGATCTGGCGCCGGCGAGGGAGAGCAGATGGCCGAGGGAAGCCGACGGCGCGCCACGTCCGATCGCCCGCTCGTGTCGCTGTTCCGGTACGCCTTTGGGCTCGGCGTCGGGGCGCTGCTGGCGCTCGCCATCCTCGGCCCGACCTGCGGCTCGGTGCCGACGGCGGAGCCGCCCGTGGAGCCCGACGCCGTGCGCACCATCGAGGACTTCGTGAGCTGCCTGAACGGGCTCTCTGGAAGACAAAACGCCTCGATCGCCGACACGGTCGAGTGTCTGCCCCCGAAGTGCATGATCACGCTCACCATGAGCCGCCTGAGTGCGCAGAAAGCGTGCGTGATCGGCGACTGCCAGCTTCCTCGCGTGCTGCTCGATTGTCCCGGACCGCCCCGGTTCCGACCCTCCTACCTCCTGTGCCCGACCGGAAGCGTGGCCGGCGGACATCTCGGCATCGATCGGGTGGAGGTCGGAGAGGCGGTCGACGCGGCGGGCAACATGCGGATGGCGGACATCCCGATCCCACCCGGAGCGTTCCCCCAGCTCGACGCCGAGGGCGTGCTCAGCACGACGAACCACGACAAGGGCTGCAACGAGGGAAGTACCTGTCACACGGCCCAGGAGCAGTCGGATCTGTCCGACGAGATCCTCTCCCGGCCGTTGGAGGCGTTTCTCCGCCCTCAATGCATCATCGACACCGAGGATTGCGAGAAGAATGCGATTACCACGCCCCAGGGCTGCGGCCTCCTGCAGGCGAGGCCGCAATCGCTCGCCGAACTCTGCGATTGCATCGGGTTCGCCATCGACGATCTCGGTGACAACGCGATCAAAGCGCTTCCGAACGCAGCGATCATGAGGAACCTCTGCAACGCCCTTGAGACCTACCAGAACACGCGCGGCGCCTGCACGATGGCCGATTGTCCGTCCGCCTCCGGGCCGCTGTGCTTCGACGCTGGGGCGCCGTGCGACCCCTCGACGGGGGACACCGTCGAGGTGGACGCTCGCTACCACTGCGTGGCGACGGAGAGCGATGAGTTCCAGTGCGTCGCCGACTGCCCGTGCCGGACGTACGACCTGCTCGGCGGCGGCAAGTACCTGGTCAACGGGGCCGTCTCGATGGTGCGCGTCGAGCTGGACGGGCTGGTCGCGACGCCCGATCCGGGCGAGTTCGCAGACGACGACGCCATCATGGGCACGGTCAGTGCGTTCAACTACCTGACCCACACCCTGATCGAGTCGGTGTCGTTCACGTCGCTCGAGGCCACCCAGATCGGCGCGGACTTCTCGGCGACGGGCGCCGGCACCGCGCTCGTGAACGGCGTCACCACGAACATCGAGTTCGACGCGACACAGACCGGCAGCGACGCCAGCTTCGAGCTGCGCAACGCGGACACCTCGGCGGTGTTGGCCGGTGGCATCGGAGAGGACGACCGCTCGGCGTTCCAGCTGAGCGTCGGGCCGTAGCGCAGAGCACGAGGAGGAAGTCAGCCATGTTGCTTCGCCGCTGCCGGTTGGCCCTGCTGCTGGCTGCACTGCTCGTGACGAGCAGCGCAGCCTTCGCGCTCCCCATGGTGCAATACAGCGTGACCGACCTCGGCGGCGGGCTGTTCCAGTACAACCTGCTGGTCGACAACGACGACGGTGCCGAAGGTCTGAGCGGGCTCAACATCCTGCACGGCAACAGCGTGTTCGGCCTCTCCGGCGCCAGCACGATCGGCGAGCCGTCCGGCTGGGGGTCCTTCGCGCCGCTTCCGCCGCTGATCGACGATCTGAACTACTTCTCGCTCTCGACCGCCACTGACATCCCGGTCGACAGCTCGCTCGGCGGCTTCTCCTTCCAGAGCATCACCGATCCGAACACCCTCGCTGGCGACGACTTCGCCGTGGAGGGCATCGGCGCCGACTCCGCGACGCAGATCGACCTCGGGATCGCGCAGCTCCTGCCGGAGCCGTCGCTGGGCGTGCTGTTGCTGGCCGCGGGTCTCTTCGGCTGGCGTGGCCTCGGGCACCGTCGCGTTTTTTGACAGGCCGGAGGGCCTCCCATAACCTCGCGGCTTTCAAGCGGAAACCGGCGGAGGACGGATGGCTCTCCAGACCTACTACGACAAGGACGGCGACCTCGCGCGGCTCGCGGGCAAGACGGTCGCGATCGTCGGCTACGGCAGCCAGGGGCACGCCCACGCATTGAACCTCTCCCACTCCGGCGTCTCGGTGGTGGTGGGGCTGCGCAAGGACTCCGCGTCCTGGGCCAAGGCAGAGGCGGCGGGCCTCACGGTGGTGAGCCCGGCCGAGGCCGCGCGCCGCGCCGACATCATCATGCTGGTCGTGCCCGACGAGACCGCCGCGGACCTGTTCAAGAGCGACATCGCGCCGAACCTCGAGGCCGGCGACTACCTGGCGGTGGCGCACGGCTTCAACATCCACTTCCAGGCGATCCGGCCGCCGCCGGACGTGAACGTGTTCATGGTGGCGCCGAAGGGCCCGGGGCACACCGTGCGCGCGCTCTTCGAACAGGGCCGCGGCGTGCCGGCGCTGATCGCGATCCACCAGGATCCGAGCGGTGACACCAAGCAGATCGCGCTCGCCTACGCGAAGGGCATCGGTGCCGGGCGCGCGGGGATCATCGAGACGAATTTCCGCGAGGAGACGGAGACCGACCTGTTCGGCGAGCAGACCGTGCTGTGCGGCGGCCTCACCGCGCTGATGCAGGCCGGCTACGAGACGCTGGTCGAGGCCGGCTACGCGCCGGAGATGGCGTACTTCGAGACGATCCACGAGGTGAAGCTGATCGTGGACCTGATCTACGAGGGCGGCATCGCGAACATGCGTTACTCGGTATCGAACACCGCGGAATACGGCGACTTCACGCGCGGCCCGCGCGTGATCGACGCGGGGGTGAAGCAGCGCATGAAGGAGATCCTCGCGGAGATCCAGCGCGGCGAGTTCGCGAAGGAGTTCATCCTCGAGAACCGCTCCGGCGGGGTCTCCTTCAACGCGCGCCGGCGCCAGGCCGCGCAGCATCCGATGGAAGAGGTCGGGGCGAGGCTGCGGGCGCTGATGCCGTGGCTGAAAGAGAACCGCCTCGTCGACCGCTCGAAGAACTGAAGAGCATGCCCGTCACCGCCCCTGCGCCGCCCGTGTTCCCGGAGCGACTGACCGGGCCCCTGGCGCCCGACGCGTATGCCATCGCGATCCCGCTCCTGGCGGCGGGTGCAGCCGCGCTCGCCTTCGGCTTCACGCTGCTCGGCGGGCTCGGCCTCGGCCTCGGCCTCTTCGTCACGGCATTCTTCAGGAACCCGAGCCGCGAGATCCCGCCCGGCGAGCGCGAGGTGGTGTCGCCGGCCGACGGGCGCGTGATCGCGCTCGACGAGGTCGAGTTGCCGGGCGGCGAGAAGGGCCTGCGCATCGGCATCTTCCTGTCCGTCTTCGACGTGCACGTGAATCGCGCGCCGGTGGCGGGTCGCGTGGTCGCGATCGAGCGCTCGGGCGACGCCTTCCTCGCCGCCTTCAACCCCGAGGCCGAGGCCCGCAACGTGCGTCTCGACCTCACGCTCGAGCTGGCCTCGGGCGCGCGCGTGCGCGTCAGCCAGATCACGGGCCTGATCGCCCGGCGCATCGTCTGCCACGCCCAGCTGGGCGAGTGGCTCGTGCGCGGCGTGCGCTACGGACTGATCCGCTTCGGTTCGCGCACGGACGTGCTGCTGCCGGCCGGAAGTCGCCCGCGCGTCGCCAAGGGCGACCGTGTGCGCGGCGGCAGCACGGTCGTGGCCGAGCTGCTGGGAGGGGCGGCGTGAGACTCGCGCAGGGCAGCGAAGAACGGCAGGTGCGACGCGCGCGGCGCCGGCGCCGCCGCCGCGAGCAGCGCCGGCGCGCCACCCAGCTGCTGCCGCAGCTCTTGACCACGGGGAATCTGGCGGCCGGCTTCTACTCGATCACGCTCTCCTTCAAGGGCGACATCGAGCGCGCTGCGCTGGTGATCGTGTTCGCCGGGCTCTTCGACATGCTCGACGGTCGCGTGGCGCGCCTCACGCGCTCGACGAGCCGCTTCGGCGGGGAGTACGACACGATCGCCGACACGGTCTCGTTCGGCGTGGCGCCCGCCATCCTGGCCTACAGCGCCGGCGCCCTCCAGCAGCTGGGCTGGACGGGCTGGGTGCTGGCCTTCCTGTATACGGCGTGCGCCGCGCTGCGCCTCGCCCGCTTCAACGTCACGCCCGGGCGCTATGCGGGCCGCTTCGACGGGCTCGCCTCGCCCGCCGCTGCCGGCATGGTGCTCTCGGCGGTCTGGTTCTCGGGCTTCCTGCGCGAGAGCGGGCTCCACTTCGAGATCCCGGCTCCGATCGCCGGCTTCGGAGTCGCAGTGGTCGGTCTGCTGATGGTGAGCCCGATTCCCTATCGCAGCTTCAAGAACGTGCAGCTGCACGGCTCCTTCGGCTCGCTCGTGCTGGTAGTGCTCGCGCTGGTCGTGCTGCTCACCAAGCCCTCGGTAACCTTCTTCCTGGCTGGCGTCGCGTACGTGGCTTCCGGGCCGATCGAGGCCTTCTGGCGCTGGCGCACCGGGCGGCCGCTCACCGAGCTTCGTGTCAGCGAGCCGGCCGTAGTGCCGGCGCCGGAAGCCGCAGGAGCAGCGCCGCATGAGTGACGACAAGCGCATCCGCATCTTCGACACCACGCTGCGCGACGGCGAGCAGTCGCCGGGCTGCAGCATGAACCTGTCCGAGAAGCTGGTGCTCGCGCGCCAGCTGGCGAAGCTCGGTGTGGACGTGATCGAGGCCGGCTTCGCGATCGCCAGCGAGGGCGACTTCGAGGCGGTGAAGGCGATCGCCGCCGAGCTCGAGGGCGTCACCGTGGCGAGCCTCGCGCGCACCAGCCGCGAGGACATCGAGCGCGCGGCGCGCGCGCTCGAGCGCGCCCGGCGCCCGCGCATTCACACCTTCATCGCGACCAGCGACATCCACCTGCAGCACAAGCTCCGGATGGGCCGCGAGCAGGTGCTCGAAGAGGTGGACCGCGCCGTGCGACAGGCGCGCGGCTACGTGGAAGACGTCGAGTTCTCGGCCGAGGACGCTACGCGCTCGAGCTGGGATTATCTCGTGCAGGTCTTCGGCGCGGCCGTGAAGGCCGGCGCCACCACGCTGAACGTGCCCGACACCGTCGGCTACACCACACCGGTCGAGTACCACGAGCTGATCCGCTACCTGCGCGCGCACGTGCCGGGCGCGGACGACGTGATCTTCAGCCTGCACTGTCACAACGACCTCGGCCTCGCCGTGGCGAACAGCCTGGCCGCGATCCAGGCCGGCGCGCGTCAGGTCGAGTGCACCGTGAACGGCATCGGCGAACGCGCCGGCAACACCGCCATGGAAGAGGTGGTGATGGCGCTGAAGACGCGGCCCGACGTGTTCGGCGGCCTCGACACCGGGGTTCGCACCAGCGAGATCTATCCGACCAGCCGGCTGCTCTCGTCGATCATCGGCATCCCCGTGCAGCCGAACAAGGCGATCGTGGGCGACAACGCCTTCGCGCACGAGGCCGGCATCCACCAGCACGGCGTGCTCCAGGCGGCGATCACCTACGAGATCATGACGCCGCAGTCGATCGGTCGGCCGAGCAACGAGCTGGTGCTCGGCAAGCACTCCGGCCGCCACGCCTTCAAGGATCGCCTTGCGGAGCTCGGCTACGAGCTGGCCGACGCGGACTTCCAGCGCGCCTTCAAGCGCTTCAAGGATCTCGCGGACAAGAAGAAGAGCATCTACAACGAGGATCTCGACGCGATCGTGGCCGACTCGGTCACCGCCGAGGAGGGTCGCTTCCGGCTCGGCAACCTGGTGGTGCAGAGCGGGACCTTCGTGATGCCGAACGCGACCGTCGAGATGCTGGTCGACGGCGAGTCGAAGCGAGTGAGCGCGCAGGGCGACGGCCCGGTGGACGCGGTGTTCCGCGGCATCAGCGAGCTCTGCGAGGCGAAGTGCGAGCTGGTGCAGTACCAGGTGAAGGCGATCACCGGGGGCATGGACGCGCAGGGCGAGGTGACCGTCACGATCTCCGAGGGAGGACGCCGCGTGATCGGGCACGGCGCGCACACCGACATCCTGGTGGCGTCCGCGCTCGCCTACGTGAATGCGCTCAACAAGCTCGAGGGCCAGCACAAGCGGCGCGACCAGGACGCGCCGCGGGGAATCTGAGCGGGACATGGCAAGCGAAGCGCGCAGCGCGGCGGAGCCGAGCGGAGCCCACGGGCCCGAAGCGCGCAGCGAGGCGGAGGCGAGCGAAGGCACGGGACGGATTCTCGTCCTGCCGGGAGACGGCATCGGCCCCGAGGTCACGGGGCAGGCGGTGCGCGTGCTCGAGGCGGTCACGAAGCGCTTCGGCCTCGAGTTCGCTTTCGAGTCGGGCCTGATCGGCGGCGCTGCCATCGACGCAGAGGGCACGCCGCTCTCCGAGCTGACTCTCGCGCTCGCGAAACGCTGCAAGGCCGTGCTGCTCGGCGCCGTGGGCGGGCCGAAGTGGGATGCGATGCCGGTGGACCGGCGTCCCGAGAAGGGACTGCTCGGGATCCGCAAGGGCCTCGGCCTGTTCGCGAACCTGCGGCCCGCCACGGTCTTCCCCGCGCTGGTCGAGGCCTCGACGCTGCGGCCCGAGATCGTCGAGGGCATCGACCTCCTGGTGGTGCGCGAGCTGACCGGGGGGCTCTACTTCGGCGAGCCACGCGGGCGCGCGCTGGTCTCGGGGCGACGCGAGGCGCGCAATACGCTCGTCTACGACGAGGTCGAGATCGAGCGCATCACGCGCGTGGCCTTCGAGGCCGCGCGCCGCCGCCGCCGGCACGTGACGCACGTGCACAAGGCGAACGTGCTCGAGGTCTCGCAGCTCTGGATCGAGGTCGTGAACGAGGTCGCCAAGCACTACGACGACGTCGAGCTCTCGCATCAGCTGGTCGACTCGTGCGCCATGCTGCTGGTGCGCGAGCCGCGCCGCTTCGACGTGCTGCTCACCGAGAATCTGTTCGGCGACATTCTGTCCGACGAAGCGGCCATGATCACCGGCTCGCTCGGGATGCTGCCTTCCGCGAGCCTCGGCGCGGGCGGGGTGGGGCTGTACGAGCCCGTGCACGGCTCTGCGCCCGACATCGCGGGCCAGGACGTCGCGAACCCGCTCGCGGCCATCCTGTCGGTGGCGATGCTGCTCGAGCACAGCTTCGAACACACCGCGGCGGCTGCTCTGGTGCGCCGCGCAGTACGCGAGGTGCTCGATGCCGGCCATCGCACCGCCGATCTCCTGCTCGCGGGAGAAGAGCGGCCCGCGCTCGGCTGCCGGGCGATGGCCGATCGGGTACTCGCGCGCATCGGCGCTCTGCCTTGACCGCGCCGCTCTTGCGAGTCGCCGTGGTGGGAGCGACCGGCGCTCTCGGCGGGGAGCTGCTGGAGCAGCTACGCGAGCGCCGCTTCCCGATCCAGGAGCTGCGGCCGATCGCAACGGATCGCTCGCTCGGTGAGACGATCGACTGGCTCGGGCACGAGCTGCCGGTGGTGACGGAGGCCGACCCGCTGGCTGGCCTCGACCTGGTGTTCGTCTGTACGCCCGCGGCGCCCGCGCTCGACTGGGCGCGGCGCGCGCTGCACGCGAGCGTGGCCTGCTTCGACTTCTCGGGGGCGCTCGCTGGCCGCGCCGAGGTACCGCTGCTGGGCGAGGCGGCGGCGCGCGATCTCGAGGCGCTGGCGGCGCCCCTGGTCTCGGTACCGGCCGCGCCGGCGCTTGCGCTGGCACGGGTGCTCGCGCCGCTGCGCGAAGCCGCCGGCCTGGTGCGCGTGGTGGCGACGCTGTGTGACAGCGCCTCCGGGGCGGGTCAGCTCGGCGTGGACGCGCTCCAGGCCGAGACGATCGCACTGTTCAATCAGGAAGATCCGCCCGAGACCGGCCTGCCGCACGCGCTTGCCTTCGATTGCCTGCCGTCGAGCGGCGCACTCGACGAGAGCGGCAGCAGCGAGGCGGAGGCCCGCGTGGCGCGTGAGCTGGCGCGCCTGCTCGGGCTGGACCTGCCGCGCTCGATCACGGCCCTGCGCGTCCCGATCTTCGCGGGCATGGGCATCCAGGTGACGCTCGAGACCGAGCGTGAGCTGTCGCCCGAGCATGCGCTCGAGCGTCTCGCCAAGACGCCCGAGCTGACGGTCTGGTCGGCGGCGCGGGGCCCGAGCACCCGCGACGCGATCGGCGCCGACGCCGTGCATGTGGGTCGCGTGCGGCGCGACACCAGCGTGCCACACGGTCT
>Ga0247727_10003640_pt1 | contig 33755 bp, 23 predicted proteins | sample WisWelCaveWW1625_FD_202498 | JGI IMG/M metagenome (GOLD analysis project Ga0247727, IMG submission 202498) | Biofilm microbial communities from Wishing Well Cave, Virginia, United States - WW16-25 | ecosystem: Environmental > Aquatic > Deep subsurface > Groundwater > Cave microbial mat | place...
GGAATTAAAGATTCGAGCGCCGCGCCCATCACGACCGACGCGCCGTCGGGAACGAACTGCGCGATGGCGGAGTGCATTGGCATTAATTTGGACATTGGCACGAGTCACGTCATTGCGAGGAGCGGTTTTGGCGACGAAGCAATTCCCGAATGCCTCAAGGAGATTGCTTCGCTTCGCTCGCAATGACAGCTTTGACCTCAAATTTCGAATTTGGATTCTTGATCGCTTCAAATCCGGTGCGGCAATTGTTGCAATAATATTGCGACGTGAGCATCTGCTGACCGAACAGCGCAATCATTTCGTTGTCGGCAGACGAACAAAAGGGGCATTTGATTTCTGCGATTTTTCCGCGTTCATCCGCGTTCATCCGCGTCCCCTTGAATTTTCCACGCGCCGCGTCGTGGCATCATATCGCGCCCACGGCAAATTGCCGCGATATTTCCAGCGTCCCTGCTCAATGCTGAACATTGGCGCAGACGCGCTCATGCTCATTAGCGGTCCGACGCGATTCAAAAAGTGCGCGCGCAACGTGTCCGCATCCGCGCTAAATATTTTTTCGCGCGTCAGCAAATCGTCCTGCCCGTACCAGCACAATGCTTGCGGAAAAATTTCGTCACAAATTGCCGCGAGCTCAAAGCGCGTGCGGTCATCCGCCGCCAGCCGCTTGAACCACGCCGCGCCGTGCATCCAATGAAAGCGTTCCTCTTCCAAAATTTTGCCGGCGCGCGTTTTCAACGGAACGTAGATTGAATCGCGCGCGGCTTCGAGCGCGATCGTCAGCGCGGTGCCGATCAACGCGTTCGCGGCGACAAACGTTTGCCACGAATCGAAATGCTGATCGAGAAACGCGACGTTGGAATATTTTTGCCGCGGGGCTTCGTCGGGAATCTGCGGATCAACGTGCGAAAAATCTTTGAGCATCGGCAAAAGCGCGCGCGAGTGCCCGAGCTCGTCCTGCGCCATCGCGGACGCGGCAATCGCGGCTTCCAGCGTCGGCGCGCTGTCGCTCCATTCCGCGTAGCGAATGCCGAGAAAGCGTTTTGTGTCCGCGAGCGCGAGCAAAAAATCGGCGAGCGCGCGGCGCGTCGGTTCGGGAAATTGTTGCGGGTCGGTGACTTCGTTCGCGATTATTGTTGTCGAAAGCGTCATTTATTTTCCCAAACGCAATGAGAGAGAAAAATTTCTTTTGGCAACGACTGCCGACTAATGACTATTGACTAGCGACTATTGACTAGCGACTGTCTTCACGCCGTCTCCACCACATGCACCACCGCCTCGCGCGGCACGACGATCATTTCGATCCACGCCCATTCGTTGTACGTGTTGAACGCGTACACTTTCGCCAACTCGTCGCTCGGCGCGGTCACGGTGCCGACGTGATGGAGCGGCTCTTCGTATTTGAAACGCGCAAACACTTCGTAGATTTTTACCGCTTCTGAATTGTTCATCATGAACCTTATGCAATGTCATCCTTCGGCTTCGCTCAGGACAGGTTTTCGAGCGTAGCGACGCGGAGCGCCTCGTTGTTTCAAAAACGAGACCCCTCGCTCACTTGCACCGCACTGCGTGCGTTGCAGTGCAGGTGTCGCTCGGGGTGACAATGAAACTTTGTAACGTTATTCATCATTCTAATCCATTATGCGAGGCCGCTAATTCGCGACGCCGAACTCACGCAACAACGTCCGCCCATTCTCCGACATCCGCGATATATTCCACGGCGGACTCCAAACGATTTCGATCTCAACTTCGCGCACGCCCGGCTCTTGCAGTAATCGCGCGCGCACATCGCCAAGAATCATTTCCATCGCGGGACAGCCCATCGCGGTAAAGGTCAATTGCACGCGCACGCGATCGTTTTCGCGCGCGACGCCGTACACCAAACCCATATCCACGAGCGACATTGGAAATTCGGGATCGTGCACATCGTCGAGCGCGCGCCAGAGGCCTTCTAATTCGGATTTCGTTTCCATTTCATGCAGGGGAGCGCGGGGGCATGGGAGCAGGGGAGATTTTTCACCCTTGCTCCCCCGCGCCCCTGCTCTTCTTGCTTAGTTGAGCCGCTCCATCGCGCGATAACCGCGCTGAACGCGCTCGACCAAATATTTATTCGCGGGACCCCGCGCCTTCCAGCGTTTCATCACCTCGTCCCACGTCACCGCGCCTTTTTCAAACTCCCAGCGTTTGTTCGGCGCGTCGAAATTTACGGGGAACGGGCAAGTGATGACAAATGTTTGCGATGTCTCGTCCCATTTCGCCGGAATATTCAAACCCAATTCTTCGCACAATGGCACCGCGGTTTTCATCCACGTCTGCCGCAACGTATCGTTCGATGAACCTTTCAATCCATACGATAATTGCCCGGTATGTTTTTTCAAATCGTCCGGCAAGCCGAACCATTCGACGGTCAGCAAAAACATCCAGTCCACGCATTTTTGCAAACGCGCGCGCCCGCCCGGTTCTTGGATGATGCGGCGCATCCAAATTTCGCCGTGCCGTAAATGAAATGTTTCCTCGCGATCCACTTTGACGAGCGCGCGCTTCCAGGGCCCGTACGACGTGCTGCGAAAGACATCGCCGAGCAGCGTAATGCCGGCGCGATCATAAAACGCGTTCGCGACGATCAGCTCGTCCCACGATTCGAGCGCCACGTCGAATGCGTACGGATGCTTGAATTTCAGCGGGTCGCGTTTGAAAACGTAATCCTCTTTGTTCACGCCCAGATCTTCGAGCAGGCGATACGCGATGTGCGCGTGCCCCATTTCGTCTTGAATGATCGCGAGCGCGGAAATCATCGCGTTGACCGACGGCGCTTTTTGCGCGGCATAATAATACGACGGCGCGCTGATGAGTTCGGTGTCGGCAGAGACGGTGAGAATGCGGATCAAATCCTCTTTGTACTGATCCGTCATATGCTCTTCGGTCTCGACCAACTGCTTATTATCCAATCGCGTTTGCAATTGCTCTTCGCTGATGTGTTTGCCTGCCATAATGCCTCTCGATGGCGCAACACGCGCGCGCCGCGTGCATCACGTTTTACTTTATTACTTGCCGCTGAATTTTGCCGCGCGCTTGTTGCTGAACGCGTTCAGCCCTTCCTTCGCGTCCTCGCTCAAGAAAACTTCTTCCGCCATTTTGCGTTCGAATGCTAATCCATCGCCGAGCGGCATTTCGATGCCTTGCTGGACTGCCCATTTGATCCGCCCCATCGCAAAGCCCGCGCCGTTCGCGAGCGACTGCGCGTACTCGACCGTTTTCGCGCGCAAGTCGGCTTGCGGAAAAACGCGATTGACGATGCCGTACGCGAGCGCGTCATTCGGCGACAACGTGCGACCCGAAACCATTAGGTCGAGCGCGCGCCCCAGCCCGATCAGTCGCGGCAGGCGTTGCGTGCCGCCATTGCCGGGCAAAAGCCCCAGCGTCACTTCGGGCAAGCCGATTTTGAATTCGCCGTCGCCGCAAAAACGCAAATCGCACGCGAGCGCGATCTCCAAGCCGCCGCCGAGCGCGTGCCCGCCGATCATCGCGATGAAAATTTTGGGGACTTGCGCGATTTGTTCGAGCACCGCGTGTTCGGCTTTGATCATTTGCATGTTCGCGTCGTGCGAACTGGCGATAAAGAATTTGACGTCCGCGCCGGCGCAAAAGAATTTTTCGAGCGCGCTGGCGACGACGACGACGCGAATTTCAGCGTCGGCGGAAATTTTTTCTATCGTCGCATCCAGTTGCTTGACGAACTCGAAATCGTAACTGTTGGCGGGGGGACGATTGAGCGTGAGGAAACCGATCGCGCCCTCGCGATTTAGGGAGACATAGGGGTCTGCCATTTTGCTCTCCTGTGAGTGGGTTCGAAATGTCGAACAGCAAACTACGTCGAATATATTACCTTTAACGATTCAAAGTGTCAAAGCGTTCGCGGCGGCGCGGCGCGCGAAAAATGCCGCGCGGCAAATGGATTTTTGCGCGCGCAAGCGAATTATGCTAGAATATTTCCGGCGATGGGAGATGGTGCAATGGTAGCACAACTGATTCTGGATCAGTTAATCGTGGTTCGAATCCACGTCTCCCAATAAATCAATGCGATCCTCGCGTCCGCGTGCGAAGCGAGGATTGTTGATTTGCTGAAAGCATTTTCAATCACGAGGCGCTGATGCCCAGTTCGAAATTGATGTTGTCGTACAATATTCCGCCCGAGCGTCAAGATGTCTATTTGCGTTTTATGCTGAGTCAATTCATCCCCGCGTTACAAAATATCGGCTTGATGAATATCGGCGTGTGGCATACCGCGTACGGCAACTATCCGATCCGCTTGATCGTATTCGTGGCGGAGGATGAAAGCACGCTCGAGCGCGCAATGGAAAGTGACATTTGGAAAAAGATGGAGGGCGAGCTTCAGCCGCTCGTTACCGATTATGCGCGCCGCCTCGCGCCGTACGAAGCCGGTTTTCAGTTTTGACGCGATAAAAATTTTGCATTGCTAAAATAAAACCGACGAGAGATTTTCTCTCGCCGGTTTTTCGTTTTTTTCTTCGCCCGGTTTCATTAGAGGTTGTTTAACAATCCACCACAAAGGCACGAAGGCACAAAGATTTAGGGCAGAGCGAAAATATTGAAGCAATCCTTCGTGTCTTTGTGTCTTCGTGGTAAAAAATTGTATTTATCCAACAACCTCTTAGAGACTGCGGTCAATTACCATCGCGAGAAACAAAAGTGCGAGATACGCGTTGGAATAAACGTAGAGTCGCCGCGCCAACGGCTTGGACGCGCCGCGCCACAGGCGGATCGCAAGATACACAAACCACGCGCCGAGCGCGAGCGCGGCGGCAAAGTATAGCGCGCCCAGCTCCATCAGTGAAAACGGAATCAACGTGATCGCGACCATCAAGAGCGAGTAGAGCAAAATCTGCCGATACGTTTCCGCGTCGCCGCGCGCGACCGGCAACATTGGAATGCCGACGCGCGCGTAATCTTTTTTCAACATCAGCATCAGCGCCCACGTATGCGGCGGCGTCCAATAAAAAATAATGAGAAACAAATAAACCGCGAACAGATTCAATTCATTCGTCACCGCCGCCCAGCCGACGAGCGGCGGAAGCGCGCCTGCCGCGCCGCCGATGACGACGTTCTGCGGCGTCGCGCGTTTCAATAATTGCGTGTAGATGCCGGCGTAATACACGATGCCGGCGAACGCGAGCAACGCGCTGAGCGCGTTCACGAACGCGAAAAAAATCGCAACCGCCGCGACGCATAACGCGATCCCGAACGCGAGCGCGGCGCGCGGCGACACGCGTCCGCTCGGCAGTGGTCTTTGCGCGGTGCGGCTCATTTGCTTGTCGAGATCGCGATCAAGGTACGAGTTGAGCGCGTTCGCGCCGCCCGCCGCGCACGCGCCGCCAAGCAATCCGAAAAACAAAATCGGCAATGGCGGAATGCCGCGCGCGGCGATCAACATCGCGCCGGCGGTTGTAACGAGCAACAGCGCGACGATCCACGGTTTCGTCAGCAGAACGTAATTCGAGATTAGTGATTGGAGATGAGAGGGCTGTGAACGCGGCAATACCGACGTTTCCGTATCGCGCGCCGCGCCTTGATACGCGAGCGCCGTAAAGACAACCAGCGCGCCCCAGAACGCCGTCGCCGCGGCGAGATGCAAAAGATTCAGCGCGAGCGGAAATTTCTCGATGACATTCCACGCGCCGATGAGCATTTGCGCGGCGAAAATCGCGAGTGCGAGGTTTGCCACGCGCATCAACGCGCGATAATGTGCGTGCGTTTGGCGCGCGCGGCGAAATGTGAAAAGGATATGCAAGCCAATCGCCGCCGCGACGACGCGATGCAGAAACGCGATTTGCGGCAGGAGCGCGCTCGGCAGGATTTGATCGTTGCAGATGGGAAACGTTGGGCACGTGTAACCGGCAGATGTTCCCGTAACGAACGTGCCGGAGACAATCAAAATAAATGCGCCGATGAGACTACCGAGCGCGCGCCGGCGCAAACGCGCATCGCTCGCGTTGGGCGCGATTTGAACCGGGCGCAGTGCGTACGTCGCGGCGAGCAGGAGCGCGGCAAAGATCAGCATCGCGTTCGATAAATGCACGGCGACGATTACCGCCGGTAATTTCAACAGCACGGTCAGCGCGCCGAGCAAAATCTGCGCGATGAGCAAAATAAACGCGGCAAGCGTCGCGCGAAAAATTATTTTGTCGCGGCGATAACGCCAGAACGCGAATGCCGCCGCGCCGACGATGAAAATGCTTGTCAACGCCGCGGCGAGGCGATGGGTGTACTCGATCCACGCTTGCAAATTCAGCGGCGGAATAATTTCGCCATGACACAGGGGCCAGTCGGGACAACCCAAGCCCGAGCCGGTCAAACGCACGACGCCGCCGAGGACGATGAGCGCAAATGTCGTGACGACGGCGGCAAGGATCAGGCGTTTGAATAAAGGGCTGATCAATTTATTTCACTCCATCTTGGATAGACCTTCAAGGTCTCGGCGACCTTGAAGGTCTTGACTCGATGCATCCGTTTTTCCAAACCATCTAAAAAACACAATCGTCAGCGCGATCAAATAAATCGCCGCGCCGGGAATCCACATGATCAGCCCCGCCCATTGCTGATCTTCAAGTGCGGAGATGCCAAAGACGCGCGGCGCGGCGGCGTACGTCGGATACAAAATGGATTCGGCGAACGTGATGATCGCGCCGAGAATCGTGGGCGGGATGGATTGCGCGAACAAATATAAAATTTGCGCCGAGTAGGGCAAACGCGGCAGTTCGCGCGTCGGGCTGACGATCGGCATCCACGTAATCACAGCGGACGCCATCAAAAGGAAATGCGCGACGATATGAATATTATGATCGCGCAAGGTGAGATCGTAAAGCGCGGGAACGTGATAGAGCGCAAAAACCACATTGAAGAGCGCGAGCGCGATGAGCGGCGCGGTGAAGAATCGCGCGGGCGCGTAGAAAAAGCGAAAACGTAAAATCGGTGTGAGCATCCAGCCCGGTATGCCCAGCAATAAAAGCGGTGGCATCACCAGCGTCAAGAGCAGGTGTTGCGTCATATGAAATGAAAAAAGAAAATGATCGCCGATTGCGTCCAACGGCGAAACGAGCGCGACGAAAATAGCGACCGCGCCAGCGACGAACAACGCAATCTGGCGCGGCGCAACGGGCAATGAATTGGCAAAGCGATGACGGCGTGGACCGATGCTGATCCAGTACGCCGAGCAAAATAAAATTAATCCCAAAAGTACGCTCGGCTCCCAATTCCACGCCGTCAGCCAACGAACGCTGTCGGGCAAACGAACCTCCAATGAATCTTAACGTGCGGCGCACACTGAAGGTCCCGCGCAGTTTGCGGGATACGGAGTGCGTCGCACGCAATAACTCTAATGCTTTACACCCGGCACCGTGCCGCTCGCGATCATAATCCCGACGAGGGAGGCAACCATCGCGATGCCAAGCACAATTCCAATCGCAAACAGAAACGAAAACAGGCGGCTGTCCGTTTTGAGATGCATAAAGTACATTGCGATCAGCAACGCTTTGATTCCACCAAAGAACAAGAGCGCGGGCAGGGTCGGAATTTGCGGCACGTACACCGCGGCGACTTCAAAAACGGTCAGCACGATCAACGCCGCGCCGACGGCAAGATAATTCGGATGGCTGTGGGTTGCGGGATGTGCTTTATCCATTGGAATGACTCCGATGCGAAATTATGTGCGATGCAAATGCGGGCGACCGCAAGAGTCGCCCCTACGCGTGCATCGCCCCTACGCGTGCGTTGCACGTTTCGGGTTTACGCGAATTTCAATTGCTCAAGCAGATACACGATCATAAAAATCGCGACCCAGACGAGATCCACAAAATGCCAGTACAGTCCGACGATCTCGACCGGCAAATAATTATCCGCCGAAAAGCCGCCTCGTATTGTTTTCGCCGCGACAGCGAGCAGCCAGACGACGCCGATCAAAACGTGCGCGGCGTGAAAACCGGTCAGCGTGAAATAAACCGAACCGAAAATATTCGCGCTCGGGGTCAGCCCTTCGGCGAAAAGATGCGAATATTCCGTGCCTTTCAAACTCACAAAGGTCGCGCCAAGCGCGGCGGTGACGACGAGCCATCGCCACGTCGCGGCGCGATCCGCTTCTTTGATGGCTTGCAACGCGAGCACCATCGTTACACTGCTTATGAGAAGAACGAAGGTATTGATCGTTGGAATCAACAGCGTGAGAATGTGTTTCGGATCAGGACCGCCGACCGAGCGTTCGCGATAAAGAATGAACGCCGTAATGATCGCGGCGAAAAAAATTACTTCGGACGCGAGGAAAACCCAAATGCCAAGCTTGCGATGATCGTCTTTGATGTTGTAAGCGTGAGTTGCTTCCATATTTCTAGTCACTCCAATTGGAAGAGTCGCCCACGAGGGGCTAAGCTACCTCTCCGACAAACTGCTCGAATTATCCCACCGGCTCGACGACCCAGCCCGCGAACCCGGCGACAAAAATCACCAGCCCCGCGAGCGAAATGATCGGATTGTAAATCAAACCGAACATCACCACCGTCAAGCCGAACGCGAGGACGAACGGCATATAACTTGGATTCGGCAGATGCGCGCTCTCGGCGCGTTTGTCCCATTTCACGCCGGCGTGCTTTACATCCCACAACGGGCGCGTGCTATTCACCGGCGGGACGGAATCGAAATTGTGCGCGGGCGGCGGTGATGACGTTGCCCATTCGAGCGTGTCGGCGTCCCACGGATCGTCGCTCGCTTTTTCGCCGTTCTTTAAACTCACGTACACATTCCAAAGAAAAACCGCGACCGAAACGGCGATGAGATACGCGCCGATGGTCTGAACGAGGTTCAGCGTGTCCCAACCGAGATCGCCGGCGTATGTATAAATCCGGCGCGGCATTCCCAAAATGCCGAGCAGATGCATCGGAAAAAATGTCAGATTCATTCCGATGAACTGGAGCCAGAATTGCCAAACACCCGTGCGATCGTTCAGCAGTTTGCCGGTCATTTTTGGGAACCAATAATAAATGCCGCCAAAGATCGCAAAGATGCTGCCGCCGAAGAGAACGTAATGCAAATGCCCGACGACAAAGTACGTGTCAGTGAGTTGGAAATCCACCGGGACCGCCGCGAGATAAATGCCGGTCAAGCCGCCGATGACAAAGAGCGCGATGAACCCGACCGCGTAATACATCGGCGCTTTCAAATTTACCGAGCCGCCCCAAATCGTGGCGATCCAATTAAAGATTTTGATCGCGGTTGGTACCGCGACGATCATGCTGGCAAATGAGAACGCGGCATTGATCGCGGGCGGCAATCCGACTGCGAACATATGATGCGCCCACACCGTAAAGCCGATAAAGCCGATCGCAACGGACGAGTACGCAATCGCGGCGTAGCCGAACAACGGTTTGCGCGAAAAGACCGGCAAGATTTCCGAGACGATGCCCATTGCCGGCAAAATCATAATGTACACTTCGGGATGCCCGAAAAACCAAAACAAATGTTGCCAGAGCAGGGGATCGCCGCCTTGCGCGGCGTTGAAAAAGAACGTGCCAAAGTTTCGATCAAAGAACAAAAGAATCAACGCGGCGGCAATCGAGGGCATCGCGAACAAAATCAGAAACGCGGTGACGAGCGTCGTCCACACAAAAAGGGGCAGGCGATTCATCTTCATTCCCGGCGCGCGCATCCACAAAATCGTGACGACGAAATTCACCGCCGCGCTGATTGACGAGATGCCGAGAATTTGTAAACCGAGCGCCCAAAAATCCATGCCGTACGGATTGCCAGCCGTGCGAATCGAGCTGAGGGGCGCGTAGCCGAACCAGCCGGCATCCGGCGCGCCGCCGAGCATAAAACTCAAGTTCATAAAAATGCCGCCGAGAATCAAAAGCCACACGCCCAGCGCGTTGATGCGCGGGTACGCCATATCGCGCGCGCCGATCATCAGCGGGACGATATAGTTGCCCAAGCCGGCGAGGAACGGCATAATGACGAGAAAGACCATCGTCGTGCCGTGCATCGTAAAGAGTTGATTGTAGAGTTCGGGATTGACGAGTTTGAGATTCGATTGCGCGAGTTGCGTGCGCATAATCAGCGCTTCAATGCCGCCCACGAGCATAAAAAAGACGGACGCGATAATGTATAGGATGCCGATGCGTTTGTGATCCACGGTCGTTAGCCACGCCATCAGCCCTTTGTATTCGCGTTTGCCCGTCGGCATTGTCGTTGCCTGCGTTGTCATTCAGCCTCCTGAGGTCGCGTTCGAAGGTGCGACGCACTTTCAAAGTGCGTCGCACCTGGTTGGACTATTTCAACCCGTTCAAATATTCTACCAGCGCGTTCACTTGCGTGTCGGTCAATTTTGGGATGACCATGATATTGCCGGGCTTGAGCGCTTGCGGATTCTTGAGCCATGCTTTGAGATTCTCTGTATTGTTTTCGATAATCCCGCCGCCAAAAGTTTTGCGCGCGGCGAAATGCGTGAGATTCGGACCCACGGTGCCTTTAGCCGCCGTGCCGCCGATGGTGTGGCAAGCGACGCAAACGCCTTTCACAAATTCTTGCTCGCCTTGCTTCGCGAGATCGCTCACGGGCGCGGCGGCGTCTTGCTTTTGCGCCGCGACCCATTTGTTGAAATCATCTTGCGATTGGACGACGACGGTAAAGCGCATGTTCGCGTGCGCCGAGCCGCAAAATTCCGCGCATGCCCCGCGGAAGGTCCCGATTTTTGTCGGGCGGAACCACGTCGTGTTCACTTTGCCCGGCACGAGATCGCGCTTGCCGCCGAGTTCAGGCACCCAGAAACTGTGGATCACGTCTTTGCCTTCGAGTGAAAACGTCACGGGCTGATTGACCGGCACATGAATTTCGTTCGCAGTTACGACGCCGAGATCGGGATACTCGACGTGCCACCACCATTGACTCCCGACGACTTTGACTTTGACGCCGCCGGTCGGCATCGTTTCCAATTCATTCAAGGTCTGCCACGTAAAGCCAAAGACGACCAGCAAAACAAGCGCGGGCGCGACGGTCCACGCGATTTCGAGTCGCGTGTTGCCGTGAATTTGCGTGGGCATTTCGTCCGTGCTCTTGCGGCGGAAGCGAATGACCGAGTAGAGCAAGAGCCCTTCGACCAAAACAAAGGTCGCGACGGAAATGAGGAAGATGAGATTGAAAAGGTCAGTCGCCTTGGCCGCGTTGGGCGAAGCCGGGTTGAGCCATGTCGGGCTATCCGGGGAACAACCGGCGAGGAGGAGAACGGCGAGCGCGCCCATCGCTGGCAAAATGAATTTGAAATCATTGCTTCGATGCATCAGCACTCCTTGATGAGACAATTCAAACGCATTGGAAAAAGAGAATAAAAAAACGCGCCGATGAGGGCGTCAGCCAAACGGCGCGCATTCTAGCATAACTCGCCGGAAAAACAAAATTTTCTTTAGCAGTTTCGCGGAGAACCCGCGTGCGCCTCCAAGCGGCTAGGCTACCTCTCTGCGCGAGGCGTTATGAATCTTGTCGCACGGGAAGGGCTGAACCGAAGGCGATCTCCCGATCAAAAATCCAAGCGAATTGTTCTTTTCCGGAAAATTTCAATCGCTCTGCAACTTTTGAATAGCGCCGGGAAAGATTGCAGAGATATTCTTGGGCTTTACCCGAAGCGTCTGAAAGTCCCTGCAAGGTCGAAATTTTCCACTCCTTGACCAGCGTATCAATGATTTCAGCGTAATCAGTTGCCGTGTAAACCCCAATTGCCTGCGCCACGGAAGCAAACTTAGTAAAGAGACTTTTATCTTTGCCGTCGTACATCAAATTTGCCGGCATTACGACTTTCGATTTCATGACTTGGGCGAACGCGAGCACTGCGCGTTTAGGGTCAAGCTCAAAGATGCGCGTCATAAAGAGTTTGTACGCTTTTTCGTGGCGCGCTTCATCGCCGGCAATCATTCCGCAAATCTTGTGAAGCTTTTCTTCGCCCGATTTTGCCGCGAGCACTCCCACATTGCGATGGGAAATTTTTGTGGCACGTTCTTGAAAGGAAGTATAAACGAATCCGAGATACGGATCGTTGCCTGTCTGTGGGTCGAAGCCATTGGCGATGAGGTGATGAACGGTTGATTCTACAGAGCGCATGTCAACTCTGCCTGTCAAGTAGAGATACCGGTTGAGCAGGTCACCGTGACGATTTTCTTCCGCGGTCCATCCGCGACTCCATTGCGCCCAGGGGCTTGCGCTGGCTCCTGTCGTGTCGGCGACGCCTTGAAGACGATTGAGCCATGTCTGATAACTGGGCAATGCCTCTTCCGTAATCATATCGCCGATCAAAACGACGAGTACTTCGTCGGGCAATTCCAAGGCGCGTTTACGGAATTCAACGAGCTGTTCTTTCCAGTTCTCCGCTGTCATGTCGGGGAGAAAGTCGCTCGGTTGCCAGCTTTCTTGAACCGGCTTTAAGAGTGAATTCAAGTTCTCTGCAACAAAGCCCTCCATACTTTTGATGACTTCGAATTGCGGCGAGCTGACGTTGATTTGGCCGGATGCTTCCATTGTTTTTTCCTCCGTATGCGAATTTATTGGTAACTCACCTTACGCAGTGTCATCCTTCGGCTTCGCTCAGGACAGGTTTTCGAGCGAAGCGACGCGGAGCGTCTCGTTGTTCCAATAACGAGACCCCTCGCTCCGCTCGGGGTGACAACCGAAACTGCGTAGCATCAGTTGGTAATCTAAACCAGAAACGAAAATCTTATTCTGTGGCGCACCAAATGGAATGGCAGTTGAGATTACGTCATCTTGACGACGATATCGCCAATAATGTTTGCGGCTTCGTCGCCGCGATCCGCCGCGTTCGAAAGATGCCGATACGTCTCGCGCACTTTGAGGATCGCGACAATGTCGGCGACCGTTTTCGGCTCTTTGAACAAATCCGCGATCGCAGAGCGATAAACGCTCTCAACGCGATTTTCCAACGCTTTGGCGCGCGCGGCGTGATCGAGCGCGACATTCGGATGATCCTTGAGTTGCACGACGCCGAGATAAAGTTCTTCCGCCGCTTCGCGCAAGAGCGAAACGAGGCGTTGCAAGTAAACGTTGGGTTGAACGCCGAGCGTTACCATTTCGTCCTGCGTCGTGTACGCGTAATCGAGTACGTCGTCAATCGTGCGCGAGAGCGCGAATAAATCTTCGCGATCAATCGGCGTGACGAACGTGCGATTGAGTTCGTCAATCAAGATGCGGCGCAATTCATCCGCTTCTTTTTCGATTTGCTCCAAGCGTTTGGCGTGCGCGTCGTCGCCGTCTTTCATGTACGCTTCGAGCGCTTCCAATCCCTCGCGCGTTTTTGCCGCTTGCGCGGCAAGCAATTTTAAAAAGTCGCTGTCGCGCGAACGAAAGGGATTGGGAAACTTCATCGCATAACTCCGGAGTTGATGGGCGCTAAAAATGGTCTCGCAAATGTTGATTTGCCAATGGAATCATTGGTCACGAATAGATTTACGAGACCGCTTTTATTCTAATGCAAAAAGAGAGAGAATGCAAAACGCCAAGCAATCATCACGCGTGCGACGCACCGCGCCGGTGCGTCGCACTTATCTCGCAATGACAAAATTATTTTTGCCCGGTCGCTTGCTGTAACTGCAACAATATTTGTTGCAACGCTTTCATCTCATTGCCGTACGTTGTCCAGTCGGCGGTCTTGAGCGCGTCCTGCGCTTTGGTGTAGTGCGTCTGCGCCTCGCGCGCAAGATTGTTGATCGTCGCGTTCGGCGTGGTCGCGCCGGGTTGGGTTGGTTGCGTCGGAGTTGTGGGCGTAGTTGGGGTCGCGAGTGCCGGCGTGCCGGTGAAAACTCGAGCCAGCGCTTCTTGCAACGTGGCTTGCATCGAAATGGAATTCGCGGTCGCGACGACGACGCGCTTTAACTGCGGAATCTGCCCTTGCTCGGCAAGCAAGTACATTGGTTGAACATAGAGCAATGATTTTTCAATTGGGATGACGAGCAAGTTGCCCCAGACGATGCGACTGCCGCGCTGACTGAGCAGGGTAAGTTCCGCGGAAATAGTGGGGTCTTGATTCAAGCGCGCGTGGACTTGCTCGGGCCCATACACAAGCTTGTCTTTGGGAAAACGATAGACCAATTTCTTGCCGTATTCCGCGCCGTCGCTTTTAATCGCCATCCACGCGACCATATTCTGGCGGCGCGCCGCGACAAAGGGCAGCATCAGCATAAACTCTTCCTGCGTCTCGCCCGGCAAGCGCATAATCACATAGTACGGTTCCATCGCGCGCGTCTGTGATCCCTCGATCGCCTCGTTCGGAATTGCCCACAAATCCTCGCGATTGTAAAACACTTGGGGGTCTTGCATATGATAGGTGCGATACATCGCGGCTTGAATCGTGAACAATCCTTCCGGGTAACGGATATGCGAACGCAACCCGGCTGGCATTTGATCAAAAGGCTTGAACGCGCCGGCGAAAATCTTGCTGTACGTTTTCAGGATCGGCTCATCGGGTTCGATGGCGTAAAAGGTCGTCGTGCCGTGGTACGCGTCAATCACGATCTTGACTGAATTGCGAATGTAATTCGTCGCCGCGTCGTATCGCTCACTAAACGGGAAATGGTTGGTGCGGGTGTACGCGTCTTGAATCCAAAACATTTTGCCGTCCGCCAAAACGGGATAGGGATCCTTGTCGAGCATCAAAAAGGGCGCGAGGCGCGTCAGCCGCGTTGTGAGATGGCGATTAAAGACCACGCGCGTTTCCGGCGTAAAGGCATCGGTCAGCAAAATGTTGATGTCGCCAAAGCGCAGGGCAAACATCACGCGGTCGAAGAGCGACGCGATCGGCACCCCGCCGGCGCCGGCGTAAAATGAAAATACATTTTCTTCGCCTTTCGGGTAATCAAACTCTTTTTCGCGCGTCTTGACAAAGATGTACGAACTCTGCTGTTCACCGAAATAAATTTCCGGGCGGGTGATCTCAATCGCGCCGGTCGAAGGGATATCTTTGGTAATCAGTTTGGGCAAGCCGTCGGCGGTGAATTCGTTGACCGGGCTGGTTGCCGCGCCGTGCCCGTGCGTGTAGAGCAAACGCAAATTAACCCACGTCTGCGCTTGCGAAGCCAATTTCTGCGGCGCGAGTTCGCGCGCGCTGATCATCACTTGGCGATACTTGCCGTCAATCGTATAGCGATCCACATCTACATCCAGAAAATCGTAATAGGTGCGGATAGATTGAATCTGGTTGTACGTTTGGAGCAGAGGGCGATAATCGGATAAGCGAATATTCGCGATTGTGTCCGCGTTTTTCGCCATATCCGCCGATGTCGGCGCTTCGTCCGCCGGATACGGCAAGTCTTGAATCGAGTCCAATGCGTACGCCGCGCGGGTGAGGGCGATCGTGTTTTTGATGTACGGCAATTCTTTGCTGAATTCACTCGGGCGCACTTCAAAATTTTGAATGAGCGCGGGATACGCTTGCCCGAGTAAAAGCCACGCGGCGATCCACAGCCCGATGGCGACGGTGATCGCGGGGAGCGCGCGGACAAAAATATTGATGAGCAACAACGCGGCAAGCCCGATGGCGATCCATGTCAAGATATTCAGCGCGGGCAGTTCGGCGTTCACGTCCGTGTAACTCGCGCCGAACGAAACGCCGCGCCGCGAGTACACGAGTTGCGCGATTTCGACCTGATAATTCCACGCGCTCAACGACAGAACGCCCGCGCCGAGCGCGGACAAATGCGCTTTGACTGCGTTCGTCCAGCGCAGTTGTCCCAAGCCGAGCGCGTACGTGATGCCGACGGCAATCGCGGTCAAAATCAACGCGCCGCCGAGCCAAGCAATCGCGAATTCGTACACCGGCAGAGTAAATACGTAAAAGGCAACGTCTTGATTGAAAATCGGATCGCGGATGCCGAAGGGCGTCGCGTTCTGATAACGCAAGAGCATCAGCCATTCGCCTTGCGCGATAGCGCCGACGATGAGCGCGAGCAAGAGTCCGCCGACGATGAGCAAAAAGTTGACCGACTTGCCGAAGAACTCGGCGATCTGCGCCCAACGCGACGCTTCGTCGTGCACGCGCGGCGTCAGTTTGCGCGCGATGAAAATGTTCAAAAGGTAAAACGCGAAAAAGCCGATTGCTGCCGCGAAGAAAATCGTGACGCGCGTATTCAGCTCGGTGATAAAGATATTGGTAAAGCCGACCTCTTCGAACCAGCGATAGTCGGTATAGAGGCGCGGCGTGATCGAAAAAATCGCCCAGAGTAATCCGATAATCACAAAAGTAATAATCGGACGGCGCAAATTTGGCGGCGGGCGGCGAAAAACTTCGTCCCAATCTACTTGTGGCAGATCGTCCAACCCGCCGCGGCGACCGCGATAAGAACCAGACATGTGAATGCCTCCCGGAATTCTAGACCTCATTGCGAATAGCGCCGCGCGAAGTAGCCGCTTGCGGCGTCCCACTTTTTTGCGTCTTGCAATGACGCAATTTGATTTTTATTCTACACCGAGAACGTTATCCGGTCAAAGACGCGATTACGTTTCAATTTCGCCGCGCCCATTTGACACGCGCCGCGCATTTGGATATACTTGCCAAACATATCGGGGCTGTAGCTCAGTTGGGAGAGCGCTTCAATCGCACTGAAGAGGTAGTGGGTTCAAATCCCATCAGCTCCACTAGGTCAGTGAACAGTAGTCAGATTTTCGTAAAGATTTTTTCTGTTTACTGACGACTGATTACTGATTACTGAATATGGGGCTGTAGCTCAGTTGGGAGAGCGCTTGCATGGCATGCAAGAGGTAGTGGGTTCGAACCCCATCAGCTCCACCAAGTGATTGTGGGTTGCCGACTATCTTTTGCATTCCGAATTCATAATCGAATCATCATATTGGCTTTGATCGGGAGTAGTAGGTCATCCTCATAGCGAGTCGAGAAAAAGTGAAAGCTCGACAAGGCGAAGCGAGGATCGCCAAGACCGAACTCGCCCGGGAGCCGCGAAAACGAACTGCAAGAAAAATTGCAGATAATTTTCGCCGACGGATGCGCGTTAAGCGTCTTTGAGCGAAGTAATGCGTAATTGAAATTACCAATTACTTAACTCGGGTGGTACCGCGGAGGAATCCAAACCTTCGTCCCGTTGTGGGGCGAAGGTTTTTTTTATTACCTCACTCCCTGAAAAAAGGGGAGGAGAGTGAATCGAGGAGGTCTTGTGGCTATCCCAAAATCCAAATTCATTTGGATGGACGGAAAATTTGTGGACTGGGATGCGGCGACGGTGCACGTCGGGACGCACGCGTTGCATTATGGCTCGAGCGTGTTCGAAGGCATTCGCGCGTACAGCACCCCGCGCGGTCCCGCGCTTTTTCAACTCGACGCGCACGTGGATCGGCTATTCGCCGGATGCAAAGTGTACAGAATGCCGATTCCTTTTGCCCGCGAGCAGATGCGCGACGCGATTGTCGAGCTTGTGCGGGTCAACGAATTGCAATCGTGCTACGTGCGCCCGCTCGTTTTTCGCGGCGCGGACAATTTCTCGCTCGATCCGCGCAAATGTCCGGTGCAAGTAACGATCTTGGCGTTCGAATGGGGACGCTATCTCGGACCCGAGGCGGTTGAACAAGGCGTAGATGTCGGCGTCAGTTCGTGGCGGCGGATGGCGCCTGGCACATTTCCCGCGCTCTCTAAAATTGGCGGGCAGTATATCAATTCGCAATTTGTCGCGATGGAAGCGAACGATCACGGTTATCTCGAAGGCATCGCGCTCGATATCAACGGCTATGTGAGCGAAGGCGCCGGCGAAAACATTTTTATCTTCAGTGAAGGCATTCTCTATACGCCACCGATTGCCTCCTCGATCCTACGCGGCATCACGCGCCAATCCGTGTTGACGCTGGCGCGTGATTACGGCTTGCCCATTCGCGAAGAAAATATCCCGCGCGAAATGCTGTATATGGCGGACGAAATTTTCTTCACCGGCACAGCGGCGGAAATTACGCCAATCCGCTCGATTGACCGCGTGCAAATCGGCAACGGCGCGCGCGGACCGCTCACGCAGAAATTGCAAGACGATTTTTTTGCGATTGTCGAAGGGCGCGGCGAGGATCGGCACGGCTGGCTGACGCACGTGAACGGCGCGCCGACCGCGCCCAAATTCGAAATGCGCGCGGCGACGCCGGCGAAATGATCACGCGAGCAGGGCGAGATGATCACCAAGAAAAATAAAAAGAAAATCCACAGCAAAGCAAAAATTCCGGCGCGGCAGGGCGGCTCGCGCGGAACAAAAATAACGCCGCGCAAAAAAAGCACGCGCGTGGCGACGAAACGCGCGGCTGTGACCCCGCGCGCACAAAGCAAAACAGACGACGGAAAATACCGCCCGCAACTTTTTGAAAAGAAATGGCGGACGCGTTGGGAAAAAGATCGCCTGTGGCATACGGACTTGAATGACAACACCCGTCCGAAATTTTACGCGCTGACGATGTACCCGTATCCAAGCGGCGATTTGCATATCGGGCATTGGTATGCGATGGCACCGAGCGATGTCGGCGCGCGCTATCGCCGGATGAAGGGCTATAACGTATTTTTTCCGATGGGCTTTGATGCGTTCGGCTTGCCGGCGGAAGGCGCGGCAATCAAACACAAAACACATCCGTACACGTGGACGATGAAGAACATTGAGAAAATGCGGCGGCAGATGCGAACGATGGGCGCGTCGTTCGATTGGGAACGCGAGATCGTCACCTGCGATCCGCGCTATTACAAATGGAATCAATGGTTCTTCGTTCAAATGTTCAAGCGCGGTTTGGCGTACAAAAAAATGGCGGCGGTGGATTGGTGTCCCAAAGATCAAACCGTTTTGGCGCGTGAGCAAGTCATCGGCGACAAGCGCGAATGCGAACGCTGTGGCACGCCGGTTGAAAAACGTGATCTCGAGCAATGGTTCTTGAAAATCACCGCCTACGCGGACGAACTGCTGGATTTTTCAATACTGCGCTGGCCCGAAAAAGTGAAGCTGGCGCAAGAGAATTGGATCGGGCGAAGCGAAGGCGTGCAATTCACGATGCAAGTTGCCGAAACCGATTTCAATTTTGACGTCTTCACGACGCGGCAAGATACCGTCTTTGGTGTAACGTTCGCGGTGCTCGCGCCGGAACATACTTTGGTTGAACAGATTGCCACCGCAGAACAGCGCGACGCGGTCCGCGCGTATGCAAAAAACGCGCGGCGGCAGACCGAAATCGAACGACTGTCTACGGCTAACACGCGCGACGGGGTTTTCACCGGCGCGTACGCGATCCATCCATTGAACGGCGCGCGCGTTCCGATCTGGATCGCGGATTATGTGCTGACGACGTATGGCACCGGCGCGATTATGGGCGTGCCCGCGCACGATGAACGCGACTTTGATTTTGCAAAACGCTATGGCTTGGAAATTCCGGTCGTGATCGCGCCATCGAATTGGGACGAACTGCCGCTGAGCGCGGCGTACACTGGCGAAGGCACGCTGGTTAATTCCGCCGAGTTCAATGGATTGGATTCTGAAACCGCAAAGAAAAAAATTGCGGAAGCGATGCGCGCGCGCGGCATCGGCAAACGGACGGTGAATTACCGCATTCGCGATTGGTTGATTTCGCGGCAACGCTATTGGGGCACGCCGATCCCGATCGTGTATTGTCCCGATCATGGCGCGCAAGCTGTGCCGGAAAAAGAATTGCCGGTCGTGTTGCCGATTGATGAATCGGTCAACGTGACGCCGCAAGGTCAATCGCCATTGTTGTTCAACAAAAAATTCTTGGGGGCGAAATGCCCGGTCTGCGGCAAAAAGTCCAAACGCGAAACCGACACGATGGATACGTTCATTGATTCCTCGTGGTACCAATACGCGTTTCTGGATCCGTACAACACGACGCGCCCAATAAATCCGGAACGCGCGCACGCGTGGTTGCCCGTGCATCAATACACCGGCGGCGATGAACACGCGACGATGCATCTGCTTTACACGCGTTTTTGGACCAAGATGATGCGCGATATTGGACAGGTCGAATTTGACGAGCCGATGACGCGGCTGTTTTGCCAGGGTGACGTGTTGGCGTGGAGTTACAAAGATGCGCGCGGCGAATACATCGAGCCCAAATTCGTGCACGCGCGCAATGAAAAATTATTTGCGGACGGCGGCAAGGAAGCAACGCGGCAAATGGAAAAAATGTCCAAGTCGAAAAAGAACGGCATCGCGCCGGATGAGTTAGTGCGCGATTACGGCGCGGACGCGGTGCGCATCTACTTGATGTTCCAAGGACCCTGGGATCAAGGATTTGTTTTCAGATGGGAACCGGGCAAGGATTGGGATCGCTCCGCAATTGGGGGCGTGCATCGCTGGGTGCAAAGAGTGTGGACACTGGTGACGGAAAACAGTCAACAGTCAACAGTCAACAGTCGCCAGTCAAACCCCGACAATGCGGAAAAAGAGTTGCGCCGTAAGACGCATCAAGCGATCAAACGCGTTACCCAAGACATCGAAGCGTTCAAATTCAACACGATGATCGCCGCGCTGATGGAGTTCACGAATTATCTGCAAAAAGCGCGCGAGGTCGGCGCGGTAAAATCGCCGGCGTGGCGCGAAGCAATCGAAGCATTCGCGCTAATGCTCGCGCCGAGCGCGCCGCATCTCGCGGAAGAAATGTGGGCGCGCATCGGCAAATCATACAGCATCCATCAACAGCAATGGCCCCAATGGGATCCGAAAGTGGTGGCGGAAGAGATGTTCACGCTGGTCGTGCAGGTGAATGGCAAAGTGCGCGACCGCATCGAATTGCCGGCGAATATCAGCGAAGCCGCCGCAAAGGACGCGGCGTTTAAATCGGAAAGCGTCCAAAAGTATGTGGAGGGCAAAACGCCGCGCCAAGTGATCTACGTGCCCGGAAAGCTAGTGAACATCGTAATCTAGCGTTCATTGAAATGAATCTGCGGTCAGACTTCCGATGTCTCCGAGACACCGGAAGTCTGACCCGAAAAATCGAGCCTGAGAACCCTTCAAGACCCAAAGATTCCCATGCAGGTCAGACCCCGCATTTACAAAATCAAGACTTGACTTTCCGGGACTAACTCCGTATAATCTTTACTCGCTCACAGGAGTGACTCAATCGAGCGCGGACGAAAAATTCGTCGGCGGTCGGTTATTTTTTGTTGCCGAAGCAAGCCGTTTCACGTCCTTCCAACTGGTTGCCGCCAAACCGATTCGCACTAAAATTCATTTTATTTCTTCCATTTGTCCCCACGGTTGGGCGCGCCAGTGTAGCAACTTGGATTGCTAACGATGCTCGGGATGAAACGCCGGAGCGGAGAGAGCGAAGCGCGCGAGCGGCTCCGCGGTTTCATGTTGATGCTAGTCGGAAGGGCTATCGGCGCCAACACACTCTCGCGAGAAATACTTTCTCGCCTCTCCTTCGGGCAGAACGAGTTCAGGCGACTGAACTCTAACCTCATCTCTTCGTTCTGTACATATACATAGATCAAGCGATGCCACGCTTGGTGGCACGAGTGAATGCGCGGTGCGGCGCATCTCGCGCGCATTAGATTTGGTCGAGAGTCGCGGCTTGACCGGCTGATGGGCGCGCAACATTCATTTTTAACGCGCGGAACGCGGACCGCGCGAGGAGTCTAGTGCATGACCCAAATGACGCTGCCCAACCTCATCACCGGCTTACGCGCCGATCAAAAAACGTACGCTCGAATCCCCGATGTCCTCACGATTCCTACGCTGATTAAAGTCCAACTTGAATCGTTCGAATGGTTCAAGAACGAGGGCTTGCACGAACTCTTTGACGAGATTTCACCGATCGAGTCCTTTAATAAAGATTTCTCGCTTCATTTTCCCGGCGAGAACGAAGTCGCGCGCAAACTCGACCTCACTTTTCGCTTTCTCGAACCTAAATATTCCGAACCGGAATGCCGCGAGATGGACATGACATTCGCCGCGCCCATGCATATTTGGGTCGCGCTCATCAACAACCAAACCGGCGAGGTGAACCGTCAAGAAGTTTATATGGGCGATTTTCCGCTGATGACGGAGCACGGCACGTTCGTCATCAACGGCGCGGAACGCGTGGTCGTTTCGCAATTGATTCGCTCCCCCGGCGTGTACTTCAACGCGGAAGAAGATCGCGCGAGCGGGCGCGTCCTTTGCTCGACCAAATTAATTCCCAATCGCGGCGCGTGGTTAGAGTTTGAAACTTCCAAGCGCGACGTGATTTCCGTTAAAGTGGATCGCAAGCGCAAAATCCCGGCGACGATGCTCCTCAAAGCCATCGGGATTGGCGACGGCACGGACGAGGGCTTGCTGAATATATTCGCGGGCGCGGATAACAACCCGGAGCATTCTTATCTCGCCTCCACGCTCGAACGCGAGTCGCCGCGCTTGGACAAGACCGACGATGCTCTCCTCGAACTCTACAAGAAACTGCGACCCGGTGATCCCGCGACGCTTGAGAACGCTAGAAATTTTCTCAGCACCTTGCTCTTTACACAACGACGCTACGATTTGGGCAAAGTCGGACGGCACAAATTAAACCGCCGGCTGTACGGCACCGATCTGCCGTCGGATCAATTGCCGCCGGAGCGCATTTTACGTTCCGATGATTTGGTCAAAGTGATCGAGCATATGATTTTGATCAATAACGGCATCAGCCGCGGGGACGATATTGATCATCTTGGTAATCGCCGTGTCAAAACGGTCGGCGAATTAATTCAAAATCATATGCGCATCGGCTTACTGCGTCTCGAACGCGTCGTGCGCGAGCGGATGAGCGTGCGTGACGACACGCAAATGTCCCCGATCAATCTCGTCAACATTCGTCCGGTCGTTGCGGCGATGCGCGAATTTTTCGGCGGCTCGCAACTATCGCAATTTATGGATCAAACCAACCCCTTGGCGGAACTTACGCACAAGCGCACACTTTCCGCGTTGGGACCAGGGGGCTTGCGCCGCGAACGCGCCGGTTTCGATGTGCGCGATGTTCATCACAGCCATTATGGACGCATTTGCCCAATCGAAACGCCGGAGGGTCCGAACATTGGCTTGATTGGGCGTCTTGCCACGTACGGTCAAATCAACGAATTTGGTTTTATCGAATCGCCCTATCGCATCGTCAAGCACGTCGTCCCGAACAAAAAAGACGCCTTGCTCGGACGGACGCTCGCGGAGGATGCGCACGATCCCGAAACGAACAAAGTGATCGCCAAAGCCGGCGTAGCGATTGATGAAGACCTCGCGGACAAACTCGCGCACCTGCCGCGCGGCACCGAGATCAAAGTGCGCGCTTATGCGACCGATCAAATTATTTATCTCGCGGCGGATGAAGAGGATAAACACTCGGTCGCGCAAGCGAATGCGCGCCTCGATCATTACGGACAATTTGTAGAGACGCGCGTCGAAGTGCGCCGTCATCAAACTTTTTTGACCGATACGGTGGATCGCGTCGAATATATGGATGTGTCGCCGAAGCAAATTGTCGGCGTCTCTGCCGCGCTCATTCCGTTTCTCGAACACGATGACGCGAACCGCGCGCTGATGGGATCGAATATGCAACGGCAAGCCGTGCCGTTGCTTCGCCCCGAAGCGCCGGTTGTCGGCACTGGGATGGAGTTTCAAGCCGCGCTCGATTCCGGTCAGGTCATTGTCGCAGATGACGATGGCGAAATTAACAGCGTGACCGCCAATGAGATCAAACTCAAAAGCGGCAAAAAAGATTTCGCCTACAAATTGCGCAAATATAATCGCTCGAATCAATCTACCTGCATTGACCAACGGCCGATTGTGACGCGCGGACAGAGAGTGAAAAAAGGACAAGTGATCGCGGATAGCTCGTCCACCGATCATGGTCAACTCGCGCTTGGGCAGAATGTGCTGGTTGCATTTATGAGTTGGGAAGGCGGAAACTTTGAAGATGCCATTCTCATTAGCGAGCGGATGGTGCATCTCGACAAGTTCTCGAGCATTCATATTGAAAAGCACGAAACCGAAGCGCGCGATACGAAACTCGGTCCCGAAGAAATCACACGCGACATTCCCAATGTTGGCGAAGACGTGTTGAAAGATTTAGACGAAGAGGGCGTCATTCGCGTCGGCGCGGAAGTAGGTCCGGGCGATATTCTCGTCGGCAAGATCACGCCGAAAGGCGAGACGGATCTGACGCCGGAAGAAAAACTTTTGCGCGCGATCTTTGGGGAAAAGGCGCGCGAGGTCAAAGATTCCTCTTTGCGCCTGCCGCACGGTGAACGCGGCAAGGTTGTGGATGTCAAGGTGTTCACGCGGGACGATCATCACGAATTGCCGGCGGGCGTTGAAAAACTTGTGCGCGTGGCGATCGCGCAACAGCGCAAAATCACCGAAGGCGACAAAATGGCGGGGCGGCACGGCAACAAAGGCGTCGTTTCAAAAATCGTGCCGATCGAAGATATGCCGTACCTCGAAGATGGCACGCCGGTAGATATTATTCTGAACCCTCTCGGCGTTCCGGCGCGGATGAACATTGGGCAGATTTTGGAAACGCATCTCGGCTGGGCGGCGGATCGTTTGGGATTTCGCACGGTCTCGCCGGTCTTTGACGGCGCGGACGAGGATGAAATCTCCGCGGAGCTGGCGCGCGCATGGCTTATTGATCGCGCGTGGGAAGAAACCACCGCGCGCGCGTGGGTGTGGCTGAAAGAACAAGAATCCAATCTTGACGAGTTGAGCGATGACGACGACGCGGTGCATATTTATTTGGAAGATTGGCTGAAAGAGTCAGATCGCCGACGCTTGCGCAACGATTCCGTTTATGCGCGCCGCCAAGTTCTCCGCGCGTGGCTGAAAGAAAAGGGTCAAGACGCGGACGCGCTGTTGTTCTTTGAAGATGACAAGCGCACTCGCGCCGAAATGACGCGTGCTGATCAGCTCGCGCGCGTCGCGTGCCATCGTTTGTGGCTGGAAGCACACGGGCGGAATGTTGGGGAAAAGAAAACGGAAACGCAGTTGAAAGAAGAAGTGGCAAAGGTCAGCCGCGAGTTACTGGTCTCGACGCCAACTTCCGGTAAAATGCGTTTGTATGATGGCAAGACCGGTATGGCGTACGACGAATCGGTCACGGTGGGCATCATCTATATGATGAAACTCGCGCATTTGGTTGAAGACAAAGTGCATGCGCGTTCGACCGGTCCCTATTCGTTGGTAACGCAACAACCGCTCGGCGGCAAAGCGCAATTCGGCGGCCAACGCTTTGGTGAAATGGAAGTGTGGGCACTCGAAGCGTACGGCGCGGCGCATACGCTTCAAGAAATGTTGACGATCAAGTCGGATGATGTTACCGGCCGCGTCAAGACGTACGAAGCGATCGTCAAAGGCGAACCGATTCTCGAGCCGGGCGTGCCTGAATCTTTTCGCGTGCTGATCAAAGAATTGCAATCGCTCTGTCTCTCAGTCGAAGTGTTTGACAACGAAGGCGAGCGCAAACAATTTGGCAAAGAAGAAACGGAAGAGCGCGTGCCGACGCTCGGCGGTCAATCGCCGATTCACGGCGAAATGGGTGAATCGGGTTCGATCAGAGATACGCGTGCGCGGCGCGGCGATGGGCGCGGCGACCGACCGATGCGCTCGCGGCAACGCGAGCGACGGTAAAGGAACGAGACCTGACAGCTCTTCAAGACTTGTCAGGTCCGAACACGGTCAGGAGGAGATGTAATGGAACTTGCTGATTTCAAAGCAATTCGCGTGGGGCTGGCGTCGCCGGAACATATTCGCGGGTGGTCGTACGGTGAAGTCCTCAAACCCGAAACGATCAACTACCGGACTCTGCGCCCCGAACGCGATGGCTTGTTCGACGAGCGCATCTTTGGTCCAACGCGCGATTGGGAATGCGCGTGCGGCAAGTACAAAAAAATTCGCAATCGCGGCATTATCTGTGACAAGTGCGGCGTGCAAGTTGCGCCGGCGCGCGTCCGCCGCGAACGCATGGGGCATATTGAACTCGCGTCGCCGGTGGCGCATTTGTGGTACGTGCGCGGCGTGCCTTCGCGCATTGGATTGTTACTCGATCTGTCGCCGCGGCACTTGGAACGCGTTTTGTATTTCGCCCAATATATCGTCAACAAAGTAGATGAAGATGCGCGTAAACGCGCGGTGCAACGCTTGAGCAAAGAAACGCAGGGGAAAGTCGAAGACCTGGAAGCGAAAGCGGAAAAAGAAATCGAATCGCTCGAAGCGAAACTCGAACGCGATCTGGAGACGCTCGCAAAAAAGACAGACGCCGCGATTGAGAAACTCGAAGAGCAACTCGCGGAAAAGACCGATGCGATTGTCAGTCTCGCCAAGAATTTGGAAAGCCGGATCGAAGACGCCAAGGGCAAGGAAATCCGAAAGGCGATTTCGTTCGAACCGACTGGCGATGTAATTGCCGAAGAAGGCGAAGCGATTACCGCGCGCCATCGCAAGCGTTTGAATGATTTGGTGCAGGCGCAATTGTCTGAGCTCGAAAAAGAATTCAAAGCCAAGCAGTCCGACAAACGCTTGCTGATGGACGCGGAAAAAGAGCAGAAACAACAAGCGGTGGCGGAAGAAGTCGTGTCTATGCGCGCCAAGTTGGATCAGCAGAGCACGCAGGTGCACGAAGCGCACGACGAGAAACTAGATCAACTCAATGCCGTGCGTGTCGGCGAAGTCGTCAGCGAAACGGGCTATCAGGAGTTGCGCGACAAATGGGGCACGATCTTCGATGCGGGGATGGGTGCGGAAGCCGTCTTTAAAATTCTCAAAGGCATTGATCTCGATACACTCGGCGAGGAAATTCGCCAGAACATTCGCACAACGCGTTCGAAACAAAACAAGAAAAAAGAAATCAAGCGACTGCGCCTCGTCGAATCCTTGCGCCGCTCGAACAATCGGCCCGAGTGGATGATTCTGGAAGCGTTGCCGGTGATCCCGCCCGAATTGCGCCCGATGGTGCAATTGGACGGCGGTCGCTTTGCGACGTCCGATTTGAATGATCTGTATCGCCGCGTCATCAATCGCAATAATCGCTTGAAGCGGTTGTTGGAGCTCGGCGCGCCCGAAGTGATCGTCAACAATGAAAAACGAATGTTGCAAGAAGCGGTGGATTCGCTGATTGACAACGCGCAACGCGGCAAAGCGGTCTCGGCGCGCGGTCAACGCAAATTGAAATCGCTTTCGGATTTGCTGAAAGGCAAGCAGGGTCGCTTTCGCCGGAATTTGCTCGGCAAGCGCGTGGATTATTCCGGACGATCCGTGATCGTCGTTGGTCCGCATCTGAAATTGAATCAGTGCGGCTTGCCGAAAGGAATGGCTCTGGAATTGTTCAAGCCGTTCGTAATGCATAAATTGGTTGAATACAATTACGCGCACAATATCAAATCGGCGAAACGCTTGGTTGATCGCGGCAGTTCCGAAGTGTGGGATGTCTTGGAAGAGATCATCAAGAATCACCCGGTTCTACTCAACCGCGCGCCGACGCTTCATCGTCTCGGCATTCAAGCGTTCGAAGTCATTTTGCTCGAAGGGAACGCGATTCAGATTCATCCGCTCGTGTGCGCCGCGTTCAACGCGGATTTTGACGGCGATCAGATGGCGGTGCATGTGCCGCTGTCCGAAGCCGCAAAAGAAGAAGCGCGGAAATTGATGCTCTCCTCGCACAACTTGCTCAAGCCGGCGTCGGGTGAGCCGATTGTTGAGCCGACCAAAGATATGGTGCTCGGGGCGTACTATTTGACGCTTGCCAAGCCCGCGCAAAAAGGCGAAGGCAAAAGTTATGGCAACGCGGATGAAGTCGCGCTGGCGTACGACCTTGAGCATACGACTCTCCACGCCAAGATCAAATTTTTGGTGGAGACGCCATCAAAAGGCGTATCGGGCAAGAGCAAAAAGAAACTTGTTGACACGACCATTGGCCGTGTGCTCTTTAATCAAATTCTTCCGCCCGAACTCTCCTTCGTCAACGATACGCTCGACAAAAAGAAACTCAAAGACTTGGTCGCGCAAGTGTACGTGGCTGTCGGACCTGAAGGCACTGCCGAAATTGTGGATCGCATCAAAGATATCGGCTTCAAGTATGCCACGCGCAGTGGCTTGACGATCGCGATTGACGACATTAGCGTCCCGGCGGAAAAGAAGGAAATTTTGGCTCGCGCCAGCCAACGCGTCGATGAGATCGAACAGCAATATCGCAAGGGGCTGATTACCGAAGACGAACAGTACGTCAAGACTGTCGAACTGTGGACGCTCGCCACAGAAGAAATTACGGAAGCCGTGAAAAAGAATATGGATGAGACATCGCCAATTCCGGTGATGGCGAATAGCGGTGCGACCAAAGGCGGGTTTACAACGATTCGCCAACTTGCCGGAATGCGCGGCTTGATGGCAGATCCGTCGGGACGTATCATCGAATTACCGATTCGCAGTAACTTTCGCGAAGGATTGACCGCGCTCGAATACTTTATCTCGACGCACGGCGCGCGCAAAGGTCTCGCGGACACGGCGCTTCGCACAGCCGACGCGGGCTATCTCACGCGGCGTCTCGTGGATGTTGCTCAAGAGATCATCATCACGGAGGATGATTGCGGTACGACGAGCGGCATTTGGATTGACGCCGGCTTGAAAGATCGCACCGGCGAAAGTTTTGCCGACCGCGTGATTGGACGCTGCGCGGCGGTTGCGCTCACCAATTCGAAAACCGAAGAAGTGATTGTGCCCGCCGGCGATATGATTACGACTGAACATTGGGACGCGATTGAAGCCGCCAAGATTACCTCCATCAGTGTCCGCACTGCGATGATGTGCGTCACGCCGTACGGCATTTGCGCGCGCTGTTACGGACGCGATCTAGCGCGCGGCGGTTACGGGCGGATGGGCGAAGCGGTGGGCATCATCGCGGCACAAAGCATCGGCGAACCGGGCACGCAGTTGACTCTGCGCACATTCCACACCGGCGGCGTCGCCGGCGCGGATGACATCACGAGCGGTTTGCCGCGCGTCGAAGAGTTGTTCGAGGCGCGCGATCCAAAAGGTCAAGCCATCCTCGCCGATATTGACGGCGTTGTCGAAATTTTGAAAGACGGCGACGCGCACAAAGTGCGAGTTTACAACTTGCGAATCGAGAGCGACGACTACGACATTCCGCGTGGCTATAAAGCGCAAGTGGAAGATGGCGATGAAGTGGCGGACGGGCAGGTTCTCGCCAAGAAAGATAAAGAAGAGATTGTCGCCGCGAAAGGCGGCAAGGCGCTCGTCACCAAAGGCAACATGACGATTCGACGCGAATTGCGCGACGAATTTGAGTACGAAGTGCCGGGTTCTGCGCGCGTGCGGGTAGAAGAGGGGCAAAAAGTCAAAGCCGGTGATCCACTGACCGAAGGACCCAAGAACCCGCGCGATATTCTACGAATTGTCGGAATTGAAGCGACGACGTTGTACTTGCTCGAAGAAGTGCAAAAAGTGTACCGCTCGCAAGGCGTGAGTATCAACGACAAACATATCGAGATCATTATCGGGCAGATGTTGCGCCGCGTGCGCGTTCGCAGTTCAGGTGACTCGGATCTTTTGCCGGGTGAAATCATTGACCGCAAGATGCTCGAACTGCGAAATCAAAAAGTCGTCGCCGACGGCGGCCGCCCCGCAACGGCTCAGCCGATTTTACTCGGCTTGACGCGTGCCGCGCTCGCGACGGATTCATTTCTCGCGGCGGCATCGTTCCAAGAAACGACGCGTGTCTTGACTGACGCGGCGGTGCGCGGGCGCGTCGATTATCTGCGCGGCTTGAAAGAAAACGTGATTCTCGGCAAACTGATTCCGGTCGGCAGCGGCTATCGCAAACGCGACGACTTTGCGTTGCTGGATCAGGGACCACCGCCGACAGTTACGGTGGATGACATCAGTGAAGAATCTTTAGTCGCGGGTTAAGCGGGACGTTCTGGTTGGCATACTTGCGGTTTTGGATCACGACAACGCGACAGGAGATTTGACACATCAATCATTCTGGCTATAATCGGCTTTCGTGGATCGTGACGGAAATGTTTTTCACTTTAAAAATCCGTCTCTAACCAGCGAGCCACACTCACCGGGTTACCTTTTTCGCGAACCCGCGAGACTGATGATGATTTCTGACTGCACTCGCCGTCCACGAGAGAAAACGTGGAGACGCGATTGGTATACAGCCGAAATCAGTAACCCGCTCGTCCGCACCGTGGCGGAAGGCAGCCCTTCCAAAACAAATCGTCGTGGGCAACCGTGAGTCGTCGCCTGTGACGATTTGAATTTTGTACATTTGTGGAAGGGCGTTTTATGCCCAGAAAAAAGTAGCGCGATTGTTGTCGAATGGAGCAGGTGTCCTGGTACGGAGGTTGAATGCCTACTATTAATCAATTGATTCGCAAGGGTCGCAAACCCAAGATCGGCAAAACAAAATCGCCAGCGTTGCGTTTTGTTTTGAATACGCTCAAGAACCGCCAAATTCGCGGCAAGGGCTCACCGCTCAAACGCGGAGTTTGCATCATCGTCCGTACGATGACGCCGAAAAAACCAAATTCGGCAATGCGTAAAATCGCGCGCGTGCGCCTTACCAACGGAATTGAAGTGACGGCGTATATTCCCGGTGAAGGTCATCAATTGCAAGAGCATTCGGTCGTGCTGATTCGCGGCGGCCGTGTAAAAGATTTACCGGGTGTGCGCTATCACATCGTGCGCGGCACCCTCGATACGACCGGCGTTGAAAAACGTCGCAAAGCGCGCTCCAAGTACGGCGCGAAAATGCCGAAAGAAACCGCGGCGGCTACTTAATTTGGTTAGGTCGCGGACAGCCGTGCTGTCCGTTGGTTTGCCCGGCGTGGCTGGGCGAATGCCCATGACTGTTCGGAGGAAATGGAAATGCCCAGACGACGTGGAAATATAGTAAAGCATCGCGTTTCGCCCGATCCAAAATACAAGAGTCAGAGCTTGCAACTCTTTATTAACCGCGTGATGCAACGCGGCAAAAAAACCGTTGCCGAACGCCTCGTCTATAGCGCGCTGGCTATTATCGCGGACAAGACCAAGAAAAACCCGGTCGAAGTGTTTGAGACGGCGCTCCGCAATGCGAGTCCGAGTATGGAAGTCAAGCCCCGTCGCGTGGGCGGTTCGACACTTCAAGTGCCCGTCGAAGTGAATAGCGCGCGGCGGAGTGCGTTAGCGATGCGGTGGGTGATTGGCTATGCGCGCTCGCGGAGTGGCAGAACGTTCGCGGAAAAATTAGCGGCGGAACTTTTGGAAGCCGCGGCGAATCAGGGTTCATCAATCAAGAAAAAAGAAGACATTCATAAGCAAGCGGAAGGTAACCGGGCTTTTGCGCACTATCGCTGGTAACCGAAAATTGGATGGGACAGGGTACAAGTATTCCGATTCGCTGAAAAGAGATTCTGAATTCCGTCTCTGATTACGTGAATCGAGTTTTGGTTGAAACGTAAACAATGGCAAGGCAAACTCCTCTCGAACGAATTAGAAATTTGGGTATCATAGCGCACATTGACGCGGGCAAAACGACCGTCAGTGAGCGCATTCTGTATTTCACCGGCAAGACCTACAAAATCGGCGAAGTGCATGACGGCACTGCGGTGATGGATTATATGCCGCAAGAGCGCGAGCGCGGCATTACGATCACGTCGGCGGCGACGACGGCGATGTGGCGCGAGCATCAAATCAATTTGATTGATACGCCCGGGCATATTGATTTCACCGCCGAAGTGCAACGCTCGCTCCGTGTTCTTGACGGCGGTGTTGTCGTCTTTGACGCGGTTGCCGGCGTTCAGCCGCAATCCGAAACGGTGTGGCGTCAAGCCGATCGTTTCAACGTTCCGCGCCTCGCGTTTGTCAACAAGATGGATCGCATCGGCGCGAATTTTCAGCGCACAATAGATATGATCGTCGAACGGCTCGGCGCGAATCCGGTCGCGATTCAAATTCCAATTGGCGCCGAAGCCGCGTTCACCGGGATGATTGATCTGCTCACGATGAAAGCGATCAATTATTCGGAGGATCCGGACGCGCCGCCGACGACGACCGATATTCCGGCAAACATGCTCAATGACGCCACGCGATACCGCGCGCTTCTCGTTGAAAAAGTAGCCGAGACGGACGAAGATCTCGCGACTCGATATTTGGAAGGGCGCGAGATTGCCGATGCCGAGCTTGCGCCGGCTCTCCGCCGCGCGACGATTGCCGGCAAACTGGTGCCGGTGTTGTGCGGCGCGGCGCTTCGCAATAAAGGTGTCCAACCGATGTTGGACGCAATTGTGGATTTACTTCCTTCACCCCTCGATATTCCGCCGTTCAAAGCCACATTCCCGGGCGATCCAACCAAAGAACTGATTCGCAAAACGGACGAAAACGAACCGGTCGCCGCGCTCGTGTTCAAAATTATTACAGATCCCTATGTTGGGCGATTAGCATTCGTGCGCGTTTATTCCGGCAGATTGACGACCGGCGCGGCGCTGTTGAATTCGACGCGTAATCAGCGCGAACGCATTGGGCGCTTGGTGCGCATGCACGCCAATTCGCGCGAAGAAACAGACGAAGTGCTCGCCGGCGATATTGCCGCGATCATTGGACCTAAGAATTCGTTCACTGGCGACACGCTGTGCGATCCCGACCAGCCGGTTTGGCTCGAGAGAATCAAATTTCCAGAGCCGGTCATTTCAATCGCGATTGAGCCGCGCACCAAAGCCGATCAAGACAAGATGGGAGAGGCGTTGCGTCGCCTTGCCGAAGAAGATCCGACCTTCCGTGTCCGCACCGATGAAGAAACCGCGCAAACGATCATTAGCGGCATGGGCGAATTGCATCTTGACGTGCTCGTGGATCGAATGACGCGCGAATTCAAAGTCTGGGCGAATGTCGGTCGTCCGCAAGTTGCGTATCGTGAAACGATTACGCGCGCGGTGCGCGCCGAAGGTCGTTTTGTTCGACAAACCGGCGGTCGCGGGCAGTACGGTCATTGTTGGATTGAACTAGAGCCGCTGGAAAAAGGCAAGGGCTTTGAATTTGAAAACGGAATCCGCGGCGGCTCGATTCCCAAAGAGTACATCAGCCCGATTGAAAAAGGTATTCGCGAATCATTGGACAGTGGCGTGCTCGGCGGCTATCCGATTGTAGACTTGCTCGCGCGTCTAGTGGACGGCTCGTACCACGAAGTAGATTCGTCCGAAATGGCATTCAAGATCGCTGGCTCGATGGCGCTGAAAGCCGGCGTGCAAAAAGCGGGACCGGTTTTGCTCGAGCCGATTATGCGCGTCGAAGTTGTAGTGCCTGAAAATTTTATGGGCGATGTGATCGGCGATTTGTCTTCGCGCCGCGCGCATATCGAAGGAATGGAGCCGCGCTTTGGCGGCGCGACGGCAGTCAAAGCGTTCGTTCCGCTCGCGACGATGTTCGGTTACGCAACCGATGTGCGCTCCGCCACGCAGGGGCGCGGGACGTTTACGATGGAATTCGATCATTACGATCAGATGCCGGCGAATATTGCCGCCGAAGTTTTGGGGGCGAAAGATAAAGTGCCACTAAAAGTGTAGGCACAATCACCTTTGATCCCAAAGGAGCATAACAACAATGTCGAAACAAAAATTTGAACGCACCAAACCGCACGTCAACGTCGGCACGATCGGGCACGTGGATCACGGCAAGACGACGCTGACCGCCGCGCTGACCAAAGTCAATAGCTTGCGCGGCATGGCG
>Ga0247727_10003641_pt1 | contig 33751 bp, 24 predicted proteins | sample WisWelCaveWW1625_FD_202498 | JGI IMG/M metagenome (GOLD analysis project Ga0247727, IMG submission 202498) | Biofilm microbial communities from Wishing Well Cave, Virginia, United States - WW16-25 | ecosystem: Environmental > Aquatic > Deep subsurface > Groundwater > Cave microbial mat | place...
GCAGCCCGATCAATTGTTTGATCAACATTATTGCCGGTCTGATTGCTTATTGTCATCAGCCGAAGAAACCGTCTTTGAACCTGTTTCCGGCCAGTTTGCTCACCGCTTAAACATTATTCACGTTAATTAATTCAACTCCCACAACCGGAGCGACCGCGACCATCACGCCGACGTATTCCGTGCCCATGCTCACCGTTCGTGAACAGACGAATTGCCACGCGGGTCCGGGGCAGGATTACGAAGTGGTCTTCACTTACCTGCCGAATGCGAAATTGGAAATCATCGGGAATTATGGAATCGAAAATTACTGGCTGGTGAAATCTGCCGAAAGCCCAACGGGGAATTGCTGGCTGTGGGGCGAGTTCGTCCAAGTGAGCGGGAGTTATTGGGTTGTGCCAAGCGTCACGCCGCCGCCGACTGCTACGAAACCGCCGCCCAACGCACCATCGTTCCAAAGTTGGGATTATTTGTGTGAGTTCAATGGAATCAACAGCGATTTGACGGTGACGTTGAAATGGTCGGATAAATCGAACAACGAGACCGGCTTCCGCCTCTATCGCAACGGAGAGTTGATCGCCGACCTGCCGGCAAACACCACATCGTATGTGGACAAGTTTGCAGTCAACTCCGGTCAAAACGTCAGTTACCGGCTGGAGGCATACAATACAACTGGAATTGAGAGCGATACAACGAGTACATTTGGTTGTTAATAAGTCACCTTACGCAGTTCATGCTCCCGCAGGGTCTCCCCATACGGGGATGATATGTGACCCTGCGATGTAATCTGCAATATACGGCGGTCACACGTGTGCCTGCCACCTTTGGTGCAGTGCAGGCAGACCGCCTTCGAGCAGGGGTGCGTAAGGTGAGTAATAACAATCTGCTGCTTGTAAGTAAAAGGTCTCGCGGAGAAATTCGCGAGACCTTTATTATTCAACTGCCGACTTCAGTCAGCGTTCCGTTTTCATTCCTCCCCCAACGCTTCTTTCATCTTCTTCACCTGCTTGCCGCGATCCTCAGTATCGAGAATCCGTTTGCGGATGCGATACGACTCGGGCGTGACCTCGAGCAGTTCATCGTCGGAGAGGTATTCGATCGCCTCGTCCAGCGACATGCGGCGCGGCGGCGTGAGGCGGATCTCCATATCCCCGCCCGCCGAGCGGATGTTCGTGAGATGTTTTTTCTTGCAGACATTGATGGGCATATCCTGCCCGCGTGTGTTTTCGCCAACCACCATCCCCTGATAAACCGACACACCGGGACCGATAAACAACGTGCCGCGATCTTCCGCGTTCTTCAACGCATACGCCGTTGTTTCGCCCGCTTCCCAAGCCACGAGTGAACCTGTGGCGCGTGTGTTCATCGCGCCTGCCATTTCGTCGTAGCCGTGGAAGATGCTGTGCATCACCCCCGCGCCGCGCGTGGACGTGAGGAACTGATACCGAAAGCCAAGCAATCCGCGCGTGGGTGCGATGTAGACCATGCGCGTCATGCCCTGACCTGCGTCCTGCATCTCCATCATTCTGCCGCGCCTACTCCCCAGCATTTCCACCACCGCGCCGACCGTTTCGTTGCTGGTTTCGATGTGGACTTCCTCGAACGGTTCGAGCAACGCGCCATCGTCCGCCTTGTGGAAGATGACCTCCGGGCGCGAGACCTGAAATTCATATCCTTCGCGCCGCATCGTTTCGATGAGAATGCCAAGGTGCAACTCGCCGCGACCCGAGACTAAAAAGTTTTCCGCGGAGTCCGTCTCCTCGACGCGCAGGGAAACATTCGTGCGAAGTTCTTCAAACAAACGCTCGCGCAGTTTGCGGGAGGTGCTCCACTTGCCTTCCTTACCGGTGAATGGCGAGGTATTCACACCGAACGTCATGCGGACGGTTGGTTCCTCCACTTTGATGGTCGGCAAGGCGATGGGGTTCGACGGGTCGGCGAGTGTTTCTCCGATGGCGATTTCTTCCAACCCCGCAAGCGACACGATGTCGCCCGCGCCGGCTTCTTCGATTTCGATTTTATTCAAGCCTTGAAATGAGTATAAGTATTTTGCAGATTCCGAAAGACTGCGTCCGTCGCGGGTGAGGCGCATAAGCCGTTGACCTGCTTTGATCTTGCCCGCGAAGATTCTACCGACGGCTGTCACCCCGCGGTAATCGTCGTAGCCCAACGTGGTGACGAGCAATTGCAGGGGCGCGTCCGCGTCCACTTTGGGCGCGGGGATGTGATTCAAAATCACGTCGAATAAAGGTTGAAGATCGGGACCCAATTCCGTCGTGAGTCCGGCGCGCTGGTCAATGCCGATGGCGTAAACCACCGGGAAATCCGCCTGCTCGTCGGAGGCGCCGAGTTCGATGAACAGGTCGAACGTCTCATTGAGGACGCGTTCGGGTTCGGCGTCTTTGCGATCCACTTTGTTGATAACGACGACCGCTTTGTGCCCCATCGAGAGGGCTTTCTTGAGCACAAAACGGGTCTGTGGCATGGGACCTTCCGCCGCGTCCACAAGCAGGAGCACGCCATCCACCATGTTCATCACGCGTTCCACTTCGCCGCCGAAATCGGCGTGACCGGGCGTATCCACGATGTTGATTTTGACGGGCTGATTCGTTTTCGGGTTAACGAGCGTGATCGCCGTGTTCTTGGCAAGGATGGTAATGCCGCGCTCGCGTTCGAGATCATTTGAATCCATCACGCGTTCAGCAACTTGCTGGTTCTCGCGGAAGGTGTGCGATTGGCGCAGGAGTCCGTCCACGAGGGTGGTCTTGCCGTGGTCAACGTGGGCGATGATGGCGATGTTACGGAGGTCGGTTCGTTCGAGGATCATTGAGGGTTCTACTTTCAGGGTGGATAAAGAGAGAATTGGAGGAGTGGAGAATTGATTGGTAATTGGTAAATAGTAATTGGTTTGTTTGGTAACTGGCGATAAAAAAAGCCCCAGCGGTTGGTGACTGAGGGCTTGGTTCGAGCCTTTCCAGTTGCTTGGCGTGCGGGCGGTATTGTATCAGATTGTTTGTGATTTGAGCAGGGAATGTTATAATCCGCGCCATGCGATACGAACAGACAGCCAACTCCTTCCTCTACATCGGCGTGCGCGGATATATCAGCACGGGGCTTCCTCGAATCGCGCCTGTTGCCTGAACGAATTTTTTCTCGTTTATCTCGCCGTGGCGCTACAGCGCCACGGCGTTTTTGTTTAAATCCCTATCCGGTGGTTGAGTAGAGCCGTGCTCGTCGGCTCGTATCGAAACCACCAATAACCAGAATATTCTTGTAACTAGAATTACTTTGCTGACATGGTGGTTTCGATACGTTCCTCGCTTCGCTCGGAACTACTCAACCACCGGAGTAAAATGGAGCACACATGATCTCGATCACAATTTCAAACGCCACACTCATCCTCGGCTCGCACGCCATCTTCCGCGACCTGAACTGGGAGATCCAACACGACCAGAAGATCGGCTTGATCGGTCCAAACGGCGCGGGGAAATCCTCGCTGTTCAAGATGATCGTCGGCGAGCACGCGCCCGAAAAAGGCGGCGCGCTCATCCGCGCCAAAGGTGTGACGGTCGGTTACCTGCCTCAGCATCCCGAATTCGATCCTGACCGGACGGCGATCTCGCTTGCACTGGAGGGCAATCCACGCGTGGCAGAGGTCGAAAACGAGTTGCATCGCGTCGAATCCAAACTAGGCGACCCTGACATCTACGGCGACCCAAAAAAACTCGCGCGTGCATTGGACGGGCAACACAAATTGCTCGAAGAATTCGAGTCACTTGGCGGCGCAAATTACGAGTTGCGCGTCCGTGAAATGTTGCGCGGGCTGGGATTGCCCGAATCTGATTTTGAGAAACCAATCAGCGCCTTAAGTGGAGGGCAGAAAAAACTCATTGGGCTGGCACGATTGTTGCTGGCGCGTCCGTCTGTGTTACTGCTCGACGAACCCGACAACCACCTCGACATGCCGGGCAAAGCATATCTCGAAACGCTCATCAACGATTACCCCGGCGCGGTCGCCATCATTTCGCACGACCGCTATATCCTCGACGCGGTGGCGAGTCATATTGCCGAAATCGAAGATGGGAAAATCACTACATTCATCGGCAATTACACCGAATTCATCGTGGACAAGGAAGAACGGCTCGCGCGGCAGGAGGAACTGTATCAAATTCAACAGCGCGAGATCGGGCGATTGGAGATGGCGTTGAAGCGATACAAACAATGGGTCGTGTTCAACGATAAATTTGCGACGCGTATCCATAACATGGAAGTGCGCATCGAGCGCATCGAAAAAATCGAACGCCCGGTGCCGGATCGCCGCAAAATGGATTTGACGCTCAACGGCTGGCGCGGGTCGAATCAGGTGTTGGAATTTGTGGAAGTGAGTAAGAGTTTTCTCTCTCACGAGATTGCTGGTCTCGGTACGGGCAAGAAGAGCGCTCGCCCTACTCAACCAGCATCATCCAACGAGAGAAGTATTTTGAATGAAATTAACTTCCTCATTCGGCATGGCGAGCGCGTGGGGCTGATCGGCGCAAACGGCGCGGGAAAATCCGTGTTGTTGCGATTGATTCTTGGACGAGAACAACCCACTCGCGGCGAGATCAAAATCGGACCGAGCGTGAAAGTCGGATACTATGCCCAGGAACACGAGACGCTCGATTTCGACCAGACGGTTCTCAAGACCGTTTGTTATGCCGGCGAAATGAGCGAATCCAAAGCGACGGCATTCCTTTTGCGCTATCTCTTCGCGTATAAGCAGGTCACCCAAAAGATCGGCGAACTCTCCGGGGGAGAGCGAAGCCGACTCCAACTCGCGTTGCTGGTGCTGTCCGGTGCAAACTTCCTCCTGCTCGACGAACCGACAAACAATCTCGACATCGCCTCCGCCGAAGTGTTGGAAAATGCGCTCAACGATTTCAACGGGGCGGCGCTTGTCATTTCGCACGACCGTTATTTCCTCGACCGAACCGTAAATCGAATCTTCGAGTTAAAAGATTCAACGATCACCGAGTTCATCGGCGGCTATAGCGACTACGCCGAAAAGACCTCCCTGCTCAAGGAGAAACCGTGACAAAATACATCGCATTCCTGCGCGCCATCAACGTGGGCGGGCACATTGTCAAAATGGATCGCCTGCGCGGGCTTTTCGAGTCGCTTGGGTTTTCCAACGTGGAAACTTTCATCGCCAGCGGAAATGTGATTTTCGAGACGAAAGAGAAAAGCGTATCGAAGCTGGAAAAGAAGATCGCGGCTTATCTCCAAAAAGAATTGGGCTACGAAGTGGATACGTTCATGCGAACAATGCAAGAGTTGGCTGGCATCGGAAAACACTGTCCGTTCGAGCCGAAGAAAAAGGACGACAACGTCTACGTTGCTTTTTTGCGCGCGCCGCTAAGCGCGGAGAAAAAATCCACGCTGATGGCAGTGAAGAACAAATTCAACGACTTTGCCGCACTCGGCTCTGAAATTTACTGGCTGCGCTTGAACAAGGACGATTCGATCTTCCTGAAAAGTTCGCTGGAAAAGATTCTCAAAATCTCCACTACTGTGCGAAATCTCTCCACAGTGAAGAACATCATTGAGAAGTATGAGTGATTAACTGCAAAACGCCGGCGCGTCGAAGAAATTTACTGCGATGATGAAATAGGCGGGTGAATCCGTGAAAGTCGAGGTCGAGTCCGCCGTCCATCAATCCGATTTTCGATGCGCCGCGCCGAAGGTCTCTTCCCAGCCCCGCTCGCGCCAACGACGATTACAAGCTGTTGCGTCATGGAATTCGTCCATAATACAATGCGGGGGCGTTGTATGGCGTCATGAAGAAGATGAATTCGATAACGTCCGCGCGGTTGAACCCGACCACCGACCACTTGACCGATGGGCTGGCATCGAACGAAAACCCGGAGGGCGGCGATGCAAACAGAACCGGGTTATCCCAACTCGCTCCGTTTTTCTTGATCGTGCACATCTGATCCATCGAAGTGCAGGAAGCATTCAACGGGTGTCCATGCCCGATGATGTAGATTTGCCCGGCGCTGTTGATCGCAATGGCGGGGTCGTGCGAAAATGCCGCGAGCGGTTGATCCACCCAGCCCGATCCGTTATTGCTCACGTAATGGATGCGCCCGTAATCGCCGACGGAGTTATCCACCTCTTCGATGTAGACCATGTGTCGCGTGCCTGCCGAGTCAACGATCAGGCTTGGTCCCTGGTCAATGTTGATGCCGTTGGAAGCACTCGTCCATACCGGAGCGGCGCCGGCAGTTTCGATGGCTCCCCAGCTTCCGTTGCTTTGCCGCGTGCGAGTGAGAATTTGAGGAGGGTTATTTGCCTCAGAGACCCACGCGACAGTGAGCGAATTGTTAACCGGAGAGATCGCAAGTGCGGGATGATTTGCGTTACCCGCTGGATCCACTTGCGTGAATCCGCCGGTGGAGGTGAGTATGTTTGTGACGGAGTTATACGTGTATGCGCGGTGAAGGATGTGATCGCCGTTCGTCCAATACGCGACGTGAAGCGTGCCGCCCGGTTCCATCATTCCGCTAATTCCGCTCGTGCCGACATAAGGTGCGACGCCGACCGTCCCGCCATCGGAAGCGAGTGTGATCGAAGATTTAAATGTGTTCGTCGTTGTATCGAACGGATAATCCTTGATATCGCCGTTTTGCGTGTTGATCAAAACATGGATGATCGAACTGCCGTCGTAGACCGCGTCAACGGAGATCAGTGCGCTTGATTCTGTTACTTGAATCGGCGCGGCAAAATCACTCCCTGCATTTGGGAACCCGGCGTTATTCGTCTGGTAGACGCGCAAGAGGGTGGAAGAATCCTGGTTTGCGAAGATATACAAAAAGTTGTTGGATGTCCGTACGATCTGGTGTGGAATGACATCCGAGCCGCCGGGTCCAACCGGGAAGACGGCGGACGACACAGGCGAATTCGTTGCTACTGGCGGAACAGAAGTGAAAGTCAACGTGAACGTTGCGACAGCCGAGGTCATTGTTGGAGTTCTGGTTTGAGTCGCTGTGGCTGTATTTGCCGCGACTGTGGTTGAAGTCCTCGATGGAGTAACAATTGGCGTTCGTGTCCGTGTTGCGGTTGGGGGCGGGTGGGTTGAGGTGCTGGATGGCAAAACGACGAGGGTAAATGTCGGGAAAGGTGTGACGCTCGGAATTTGGGTTGCCACAGTTGCAGTGACGGTTACAGTTGCCGTCTCTGCCACCGTAGGGGGCGCTGGAGTGGGCGATGGTTCAGGCGTGTTCCGTGAAATGAGCAGGGAAAGAATAAGGAGGGCAAAGCAACTTGAGAGAATGAGAATGGCAATGATGAGCATGAGCCATCTTCTGGTTTGATTGATTTTCATGAGAGTCCTTTAGGTACAAAATGACGGCGCTTCGAAGAAGTTCACCGCCGTAATGAACCAGCCCGAATCCAATCGCTGGATCGTGATGGTTTGCGGGAGTAATGTTGGTCCGTCGCTTGAGACCAACTGACCATCCGAGCGGCGATAGATGGCGGTGGTCCACACTTCGCAGGTGTCCACTTCGAGGTGCGCGTCGCTGATCACGCGGATGTCGTTGATGTAACTCTGGTAATAATCAATTTCGGAGATCGAAACCAAACCCTGCTGGTTAAGAGATTCGATATCGGCAAACAAATTCTCGAAAATGTCGCCAGCCATGATCGTGGAGGCAATCGAAGCATCACCGTTTCGATATGCCCTAATTTGAAGTTCAATGGCTTCCGTGAGAAAATCACTGACTTCCTCTTCGAGTTCTGGCGAAATATCCGCCTGTTCGGGGAAGAACGGGTCGGTGCCGTTTGCAATTTCCTGCCCGTCGCTCACGCCATCGCGATCCATGTCTGCATCGAGCGGGTTCATGCGGTTCACCACCTCGACGCCATCGCCAATTCCGTCACCATCGCTGTCTTTGTTGTTCGGCTCTGTGCCAGTCACGAGGATTTCATCGCGGTCGGAGATTCCATCCCGGTCTGAATCATCGGACGCGCTGGGAGGCGGCGCATCATCCGCAGGGACGTTTGGTACCGGCTGGGGCGCGCTTGCCACACCGTACAGATTCTGCGCGCCGGCAACATCGTCGTTTCCGAGAAAACGATGTGGTCCCGAATAACTTGGGAACATCAACGCGTTCGAGTCGTTGCTGTGACCCAGCCCCAGCGTATGCCCAATTTCATGCGCGGCGACCGTGAGTAAGTCCACGTTTCGAGAATCACTGTTGACCCAGCGTTCGTCGTCATCGAAGTGGAGGAACACCTGCCGGTCATCGTAGGGGTTTGGGAATGACGCGTGCGCCAACACGTCCCCCGATCCATCAAAGGGGTCGCCGTCGCCGTGCTCGCCCTCCGCCCAGCCGATGACAATATCCGCTTGCGAACCGCTCGACACCTCGGTGAAAGTCAGGGGTGTTGCCTGCGCCCACAAGTCGAAGGCTTGCCTTATGAGCGTTTGTTCTTCGTTATCTGATAATTTTTCTGTGCCGTTGACGAAGAAATATGTGAGCTCGAGTTTGTCCCATTGCGAGATGGCGCGATATTCAGAGAATGCTGCGCTTTCGTCCTCGGCGGTGGGAAAATCGTCGTAGCGGTATTCAGGCTCGCCCTGAGTTTGATCGAAGGGCTCACTTTGGGAAGGCGAAGCGGGTGTCAACGTCAGGCAGGCGATGGAGAGGATGACCAACGCAGTCATCCCAACGAGAATTTTTGGGCGCATGGGGCGGTGCCTCCGGGAAAGTTTCGCTTTTTATAACACATGCTCCTTGCATCAACAAGCCGACTTTAGTTATCCCCCGCTAATCACCCCGGTTACTTCGTTTTGAAACGCTCAACTTTCTTGAGCCATTTGAGAAACGTGGATTGAAATTCAGGCGAACGCAGGCTGGCGGGAGTCAAATCCACCCAGTTGATAAACCAGTCGTAGCCTGCCTCCAGCAACGCCTCGCTCCTGAGATGCGACTCCGCGATGGCAAGCAGGGGTTGCCCAAGCACGTATGCCATTCCAGCCTCCACTTGATTCCAGACTGTGGGCAGGCTCACATCTGAAATGATCGTTTCGTTCGAGCCTCCCTTTAATTCGACCCCGCGGTCGAAATGAAAACGCTCAAACGCAATAACGACTGCGCCTGAGCATGTTTTCATGACGTCCAATATTTTTTTGAGGGGCTTGCCCATCGAGAAATCAGTGCGCCCCACCGTTCGGGGACGCAATCCATTTTCTGTCAAAAGGCGCTCCACAGCGTGGATGAACTCATCCTGTTCGGCGGTTGCCGTCCTGCCGACGCTAAGGAAAATATCTTTGACCATTCCGGTTGACCGCGTTATCGTTTTGTGTCAGCCGATTTCGCTTTTGCCGCGGAGGTTGCATCTGTGACCGAAGTGAGGACTTTCAATGTGGCGGCATTTTCGGAACTGATCAAATCCTCGACGCGCTCGACGAATTGCTGATATGCCTCTGCTTTGCTTCTGATGGCATACATTCCGCCTTTGGAGGTAAAGAGGAAGTATTCATGCCTCAGGCTTTGTTCGGTGCTTCGATAATTCATCCACTGTTCGCGGTAGTGATATACGCTTTCCAGCGAAACCAGCAGGACCACGATCAGGCTGATGATGGTGGTGACGATATCTACATAGTCGTTTTTTACATTGACGAGTACAGGCACGATTGCGCCGCCGATGACGGTGGTGGCGCGCATGCGCAGATATAACTTCTTTTGTTTGTCCGCGCTTTTATCGTACCAGGCAATCGCGTCGTTTAACCGTTCATCAATGTACGACTCGGAAGGCACCGTGGCATAATCGCGAGGAAGCAGCCTCGGATATTTAACTTGAGGCGGTGGAGCGGGCACAGCGGCGGGGGCGGGCGGTTTCGGCGCTTCTTGAGGTTTGGTATTGTTGTCGGCAGAATTTGATTTTTTAGCCATTTTCCAACTCCTGATTTAACTGGTTTTATTTTACACCAATTCGATTCGAGACAAATCTTGAAAATTCCTCGATGGAGGAAATTTAGGTTGATAACTGATAACCTTACACATTGATTGTTGGAGGCAGAAAAACGCTGATTTTTGCTGATTCGAAAAGGAAAAATCTGCATTTTCAGCGTGAATCAGCGTCCCGATTTTGAACGCGTAAGGTAATCGCGGTTGATAACTATTTTGCCGAAGGAATTACAAAGCCCACTGAGCAGTTCAGTGGGCTTTGCTGGATATTCTCGGTGATCTATCTCGAATACTTGATCGCCAGCGAGGAATCAACCTTTCACTTCGCTGGTCTTCGGGAAGCGCGCCAGAATGGCGTTGAGTTCCTCTTTTGAAGTGTCCCTGCCGATGTCCACGTGGGCAAGCTCTTTGGCGATCTGTTCGAGGGAGGTGGTCAGAGTCGAGGCGCGCGACATCACTGCCTGAGCCGAATCGGCGACAGCCTTTTGCATCGCCTCGAGTTCCTTTTGGACGAGTTCGGAGGAGGCTTCCTCGGCAAGTTTACCGAGCGTTTCTTTGAACTCCTCGATGATTTTTTCCTCGGCATCTTCCAGCGCATCCTGCGTGATTTCGACCGCAACGTCGCGGATGCCCTGCTGGGCGCGCTTTGCAGATTCAACCGATTCTTTGATGACGTTGTTGATCAGGCTGGCTTCCTCTTCCAGGTCAGCTTCCTGCAACGCATCCTGCATGACCTTGATGTATTCCTGATTCTGCGACCACAATATATTTTCAGTGCGCCGCACCATTTTGTAAAACTCGGGTGTGGTCCGTTCTTCTGGTTCGAGGTTGATCCAGTGATCGTAAACGAGAGTCAATTCCATCACCACTTTGCTGTAATTGCCGATGAATTTGTCAATGTTTCGCAGTTCCTGCCAGCCGATCAATGCGGAGGTGATCGAGGCGGTGAATGCCACCCACAGGCTTAAGACGCCAGGCCACGCGGCAAAGACGATGCCCAACCCGCCCGCGGCAAGGATAAACAAAGTCATCAGGCGGCGTTCTCTCTTGTTTCGTAGAATACTCTTGTTGTGCCAGTCCAATTGGTCTTCCACCCGATAGCGGAAATATTCATCGCCGGTCAGATCGTGAAAGCCCGAATCACTGTTCGGATCGTTCTGGCGGTAGCCGGGCGGGATCGGTCCGTTATAGGGTTCGTATGCAAACTCGCCGCTCATGGATTGGTAGAGTCCGCGTTGGATTTCGCCAAGTCGTTTTTCCAGGTATGCTCGCGCGCGGGGATTCTTTTGCAGGATGGTGCGGTAAATGTAAATTTCCTTTTTGACTTCCTCTGCGCCGGAGCGGTAAATAAGCCAATGACCACCCGAATAGAATTTGGAGGAGAACGCGGCAAGGATGGATGCCGCCACAGGCGCGCTTACAAAGATGATCTTTACGATCAGCCCAAGCAGGGATTCCGTCTCGCTAAAATACATCTCAGTCAAAATTGCGAATAGCGTGGCGATCACTCCAAGCCCGAGGATCCAGCGGCGTACGGAGTAAAAGGCAGTCGTACGCTTGCGCGACATCGCCGCCATGTGCGCGTAGCGCGTCCAGGCAATTTGCAGGATGGGGGCTGTTTTTGGTGCTTCGATTGTTTCCATGGCTGTCTCCTTCGCGGCGGTTGCCGCGACATGTTATTTTGCTTCCGGTAATCCTTCACAGATTGGGGCGTACTCCGCGGTCCCAAAGAATGTTGCCCACTGGCTTTTGCTCAGGTTGGCGGTGAGATGTTTGCAAGCGAACGAGATCAAGCCCTCAGTTGGGATGGATTGCAACAGGGACAAATCCCACACCCTGACGATTTTGCGCGAGACGGTCACAAGTTGCGTGCCATCGTTTGAAAACGCGACGCTTGTCACCGGGTCACTATGGCGGATGCGGCTGAACTCCTGAGTCGTCCCCACATCCCACAAGTGGGCGAACCCGGTCGTACTGCCGCCCGCCAGCCATTTGTCGTCCGGGCTGAACGCCAGCATGTTGACATCCCCATTCAAGCGCAGGTCGTTTCCGGCGCGTGTGAAGGTTGCGCCTTCGATTTTCCAAACGGCGATTGTCCCTTCACTGCTCCCGGTGGCGAGCCATTGACCGTCGTTACTGAATGCCAGCGCGACGATATCGCCGGATTGAGGCAGGTCAGCGACGGACGTTTTTGTATTCATATCCCAAATTCTGGTTTTGTCGCGCAAGCCCGCGGCAAGGAAGGGGTTTACGGGGTTTGCCGCTATCGAAAAAACTGCTTCTTTGTTATCCAAGTCAAACAATTTGTCGTTCGTTCCGTTTTTCCAAAACGAGATAAACCCGTTCAGTCCCGCGGTGATAACGAACTGACCCTCATGATCGAACGCAACGCCGGTGGCTTCGCCGCCATGGTCGAGCGGAAAAGAGGACTGCCCATCCAAACTGAAGAGTGAGGCGCGATTCCGCTGGGGGTTGACGGTATCTTTTTCCACGGCGGCGGCCCAGTTCGAGTCCGGGCTGATTGCCGTGTTGTACGTCAGGCTTGAAGCGGTGAAGATTTTTTCGCCTGCCGTCCCATCATGAATCTGTGCAAGGTCGGTTGCGGCGATTTTCCACACGTTGTAATCATCGGTGTTGACGATGAGCGCGTCGCCCGTGGGGGTGAAGCGCGCTTCGTGAACAAACTCAGGGAATCCGATGTAGTTGAGCCGCGCCGCGAGGTGCGAAATATCGCGCATGAAGATATTCCCGTTTTCATCCGCCGCGACGATCTTTGTCCCATCCTGATTGAAGGATACCGCCGAGCCATTCGCCTCGAGTGGGAACTCCAACACGAGACTGCCCGACGCGGAATCCCAAATGCGGACGACTTTATCGTAACCTGTTGCGGCGATCCAATTGCCATTGGGGCTGACTTTCACCTTTTGGACGAAATCCGAATGCGACATGCGGATCTTTTCATCGCCTGTGGCTGTTTCAATCACCCGCACCTTGTTATCGTCTGACACGGTGACGTACCAGGATGCGTCGGGTCCAAACGCGACATCCTCCACCCAATCGCCATGCGGAATGCTGTATTGAAGTGTGCCATCGCGCTTTGTCATCCGTGAAAGGCTGTCACCGCCGCCCGAAACCAGCCACGTGTTATCCGGGCTAAAGGCGAGCGCGATGTAGTTACTGCCCGTGTGTTTTGGACCGTGATAGAAATAATTGTTGCGAGCCTGCCAGAACTCCACCGTGCCGCGCGAGGTGCCGAACGCAAGGTAGTTGCCGTCCGGTGAAAACCGCGCCGAGCCAATGGCAACCGGTTGTTTGACAAAACCAATTTTATACACGTATTCGTAATCGAGCGGCTTCAGATCGGGACGGTCAAAAAAATACAGCGTGAGGTAGTTATCCTCTCGTGCAATGGCAAGGACTTTAGCGCTGGCGTCCAAATCAAGGATGGCGCCGCCGTAATCGAAGCGTTGAACCAATGTGCCGTTCGCCGCATCCCAAAAGCGCAGGCTTTTATCCGCGCTCCCGGTGATGAGATATTTTCCATCCGGGCTGAACAGCGCATCGTTAACGTCGTCCTCGTGCGAGACGCAATACACCATTTCACCGGTGTCTCCGCGCCACACGCACGCTTCATTCTTTGCCTCAGGGTTGGATTCATCGCTCCGGTTGCCGGTAACGAACATCGAATAATCCGGGCTCCACTCGATGTTGAAGATGCTCCCATCCTGTTTCATTTGCGCCAGCGGCATGGGGAACAGGCTGAGGTTACTGCGGATCAAGTCCTCCGCCTCGAAGGAGGGGACGCGGTTCCATGATTCGATGGCGAGCAGTGTGCTGGTATCCAACTCACCGGGGCGGGATTGGAAAATCTGCGATTGCGCCACGCTGCGTTGCGCCCGCGCGATGCTGGTCTGTTCTTCCGCGAGTTTCTGATTTGTTTCCGCGGCGGCTCGCGCAATCGAGGCTTCCTGCTGTTTTTGAACCGCAATCGCTTCGTTGGTGAGCGCCGCCATCTGCGCGGCGCGCGCATCATTGCGAGCCACCCACGCGAAGACACTCAATACAATACTCATCGCCAGCAGGAAGGTGACCCCGAACAACGTCACGCGTTGGCGGCGGTCTGAGGAGGTTCTGCTCGTGCCAATAAATTCCGCTTGCAGGGGCAACACAATACGGTTCGAATGCGTGGATCCGTTAGCCATCCAGGTTTCGGCTTCCTTAAGTTCTGTTCCGTTGAGCAGGAAACTGCTGTTCCTGTTTTTTGTCTCCCACTCCACTGCCTGACCGAGAGTCTTCGTGTGTTGTTGCACCCAACCGAGATCGGTGTTGATGGCTTCCACAAGTTTTGGAAGGGTTTCTTTGAAGTTATCCTCCGGGCGCATGTACACCCAGTTGGTCTTTGAAATCTCCTTGGGAACCTTTTGCCCCTGTTCCTTTCGGCGATACAGAATGGGAATCAATTTCTTGTTGTATTGCAGCCCTTGCGCGAGCTCCTCGGCGCAGACCTTGGACTTGAGCGAATCGGGAGTGATGACGAAGATGAACGCGTCGGAGTTTTGAATGGCGCCGGCGATCTTCGCCCGCCAATCGGAGGCGATTTCGATTCCCTCCCAATCCACCCAGGCTTGTACGCCGGCTTTATCGAGTCCGTCATTCAATTTCTTGATGAATTTTTTATCCCTGCGCGAATACGAAATGAAAACGCTTCCGTTCGCGCCCTGCTTTTTATCAGCCATCGCGAATCCCTCTTAGCGCGCGACGAACCACGCCGCGACGTAACCTTCCATGCCGCCGGTGTCTTTGACTTTAAGCCACTGGTTATTTGCGCCGATCTTGCTTTCACCGCCCGGCTCGGTGACCGTCAAATCTGTACCAAGCGGAAGCCAGCGGATCAACGTGGAATCATTGACGACAGGTTGCTTGCGGAACGCGACCGCCTGAGCCGCGGTTTTCACCTTCGCCCCGCCCCCTGCCGCAGGTGGACTTGCCGCGGCGGCTTGTTGCGCGGTTGTCCCGCCGGCATATTTCACATACCACGCCGCGACGTAGCCCTCCTTACCGGAGGCATCGCGCACTTTCAACCATTGATTGGTCACGCCGACTTTGGGAATCGCCACATTCGCCGGCTCCACGCTGACGAGTTGCTCGGTAGGTGGGATGCGGCGAATTAAAGTTTCCGGTGAAATCACCGGTTGTGTGCGGAAGGAAAGTTCCTCGGTGGGATAAAACGCCAGCGCGCCGGGTGGGAGGTTGCCCGCCGGGGCGGTTGAAGCAGGTTTGGTTCCGGAAGGAATCGTCGCGTTTGCCGAAGCGGGCGATGCTCCGCCTTTGATATCCGAAACGTACCACGCGGCAACATATCCCTGGTCGCCTTTTGGGTCTTGCACGTTGATCCACTTGCCGTTCGCGCCAAGTTTGGCTTTGGCTGTCGCTTTGGGTTCAAGCGAAATAAGTTCGGTGCCGCGCACCATGCGTTTGAGCAGGTAGCCGCTTACCGATGCGTCGGCGCGCATGGCAAGATCATCTTCCGCCGCGTAGAGCAGATATTTATCGGCGGGCACCGGCACTTTGGTCACTTTCGGCGGTTCGGGAGCCGCCGCGCCTACCGCATCGAACCACAGCACTGCGCTGATCTCGGATTCAATGCGCGCGCCGTTGTATTTATAGCGCGTGGTGAGCAAAACTTCCTTGTCGGGACCATCGCCGCCGTATTTGTATGGGTCATATAAAACGTAGTCGTTGCCCTTTTTTTCTTTAACCAGCACAAAATGGGTTTGAATGCCAGTCTGCTTGTTCCAATCCACCTGCAAAATGACGGGTTTGCCCGCCGCGATTGCCGCGTCAATTTGGGCAGTGGGCGCAGGCGACGTCTCACAGGGCTGCATGTCGCGGTAGGCGCAGTTGGGCCAGATATACGGCAACACGCTGGGGATGAAAAACGCGCCTTGGAACCCGCCGTTGGCTTTCATTTTCTCATTTACGGATTCGGGCGTCTCGTTGTAGCCGATGCCGTTCAGCATCATCGTCGCCGACGTGAGCAAACAGCCCCAACCGCCGATGGTTTCGGAGGAGTTGCCGAGCTTGGTATTCTTCCACTTTTCATCATTTTGGTAAAGATTTTGGGTCTTGAACATTGCCAACCTCCCGGCGGTCGTGAAATTTTGAGGGGTGGGAATTAAGTACTAGGAGAATTTTACTCTAAATCGGATTCCCTCAGAATTGTATTTTTGTTAAGTGACCCTCGCCACGCCTCCCGCGCAGGGACGGCTGGTTCAGTTTCCCCGGCTTTTTCCCACCCTTCAACTCGTCATTGCGAGCGAAGCGAAGCAATCTCCCTTCAACGGGCATTGCCACCTGTGCTGGAGATTGCTTCGTCGGGCAAAGCCCTCCTCGCAATGACAGGAATTACTTCAAGAACCTGTCGAAAAACTCGACAGTGCGCGCCATGGCGGTGCTGAAATAATTCGAGATGTTGTGGTTGTCGCCTTCGTATTTGTATAACTCGACGTATTGCTCGGCTTCGAGCATTTGGAAGAACAACGTTTCTGAAAATTCCAACGGCACATCGGCATCGGCGGTTCCGTGATGCAGTTGAATTGGACCGGAGAGATCGGCGAGATAGGCATTTGCCGAAATCGAATCCCAAAACTCCGGGTTTTCTTCCGGCGAGCCGTATGTCTCCACGAGGGTGATTCGCCATGAACCTGGGCGCGGTGTGGAATTGGGGGATGCGCCCGTCCCGCGCCGCCAGTTGTATAAAAGGTCCGAATATGAGCCGACCACGCCCGCCCAAATCACGCCGACTTTTACATCTGAGGTTATTACCATCGAACGCAGGGTGATGTACCCGCCCATGGAATGCCCCCACATGCCGATGCGATCCGGGTCGGCTTCGGGGTAGCGTTTCATCGCGGCGACCGCATTCAACACGTCCACGGTGTAATCGGGTCTGCTGTACGCGCCGCCGGCTTCGCCCTCTGAGTTGCCGTGACCGCGATAATCCGAACGAAAGACGATGTAACCGTTGCGCGCGATCAAACCCACGTAAGCAACATATCGTTCGGTGGTGACGTACACGTCCGGCGGGATGAACCCATGATTGAAGATGACAACGGGCCAGCCCGTTGCAGGTTTCTCGCCGTTCGGAACGGTCATCAATGCATAAATTTTCAATCCTTCTGAAAGATATGAAACATAGTAACGGTTGTAATTCACGCCGGGATCTAGAACGGTCTCGATAACGATGTCACTGCCGGGGTACTGGCGCGCGCGCATGGCGTCAATCGAAAGCGGATGCGGAATCGGAGTCGCGGTGGGGAGCGGAGTTAATGTTGACGCCAGTGCGGAAGTCTGCGCGGGCGGGGGAGAGACTGAGGCAGTAGGAACAACTTCACTTGTGGGAGGCGAAGCGACTGTTTGCGCCGAAGGCATCCCACAGGAAGAAATTATCGCAACAATGATCGAAGATGTGAAAAGAATTTTGATCGAGTTCATTGCGAAATTCTAGCGCGCAAACCTTAGAATACGTTTAGGCTTTCTTCATGCTTTGACGGATTTCTCCACGCTGGCATTGTTAAGTTTGGTTTTGAGCTCAGTCATGTCAGACTCCTTTTATGGAAGAGTGAATGAAACCAATTCGGTTGTACTATCGAGGCTCCCTGTGCCGACGTTTTTCACAAGACCAACTTTCAAGGCATACCAGCTTGACGAGGTGAAATTGATCGGCGTTTGAATATCGCTTCCGCCCATCGTGATCGTGATATTCATGTCAATGATGCAATCCACGCGCAGCGCGTCGAAGATTCCTGCCGGGACAGTGACCGATTCGATGACGATGGCGGTGCAATTGCTGGTAAATTGATTCTTGGCAGGGATCTCCAATCCGTTGATCGTTTCTGTTCCTTCGAGCGTGATGGATTGCGTCCACGTATCCCCGGGGTTGATGACGGCTGGCACGGTCACGCCTTCGAGGGCGGTGGTTTGGAAGTTAGCCTCAACGCCCTCTGTGGTGACTGTACCCGAAGTCCCGCCCGGCGGATTGAGCGCGGTCAGGTTGCCGCTCTCGCACTTCCATTCGGCTTGCCGCGTGACCCCGGAGGCGAAAACATCCTGTTCGACGAATCCATCGTTATCCACGCTTAGGATGGTGTGGGTGTACGTGTCCGGCACTGACCCTTGGAGGTTGTAGTTCCACGATGCCCCGGCGATGACCGGCATGTATGGGTTCATGCAACCTTCCTGTGCCGCCGCGTTCGAGATCGGCGGTCCATCGGAGGCTGGGGATTCAGTTGCCGCTTGCGTTGCCGGCGTATCCTGCGGCGCGGCAGGACTGCCGAGATTACAGGCGAGGATTGAAAGAACAAGGCTGGTTGCGGCGAACCAAAGAGAGTATTTTTTGTGGTCCATGATTTGCCTCTTTTCGTTAAAAATAATTTTCATGAGTATAGCACTTGAATCTTGCGGCTAGGAAGAAGAGGGGGGCGATTGACGATCAAGTGTAGACGATGCACCCGCGTTGACGGAGCGGCTCAAGCCATTTTGGAGAAGGTGAGATATTGTTCCAGCGCAAATCCAATTTTTCGAGGTGAGGTAAGTCCGAGAGTCTCTCAGGCAGGGAGGTGAGTTTGTTACCCCTCAAATCTAGAAACCTCAGGCTTTTCATCTCACCGAGTGAACGGGGGAGACTGGCCAGTTTGTTGTTTCGCAAATTCAAATCGGTGAGTTTGGATAATTCGCCGATTGAATCGGGTAGAAATTCCAGCGCGTTGTTTTCCAAATCCAATTTTCGGAGGTTCGTCAATTTGCCGATCGAATCGGGAAGCGAAGTCAGTTTATTTTTCATCACGTGAAATTCACGCAGATTTTTCAGGTTGCCAATCGCTTCAGGTAAAGCAGAAAATTGATTGTTGTATAGCCGCAACTCAATGAGGTTTGTCAGGTTGGCGAGTTCATCTGGCAAAGCGGTTAATTGGTTGTCGGTCAGGTTAAGGTAAAGCAGGCTGGTCAAATCGAAGAGTGAGGCGGGAACTGATGTGAGCAGGTTGTTGCTGAGGTAGAGAAATTCCAGCCTTTTGAGATTTCCGATGGCATCTGGAATCGACTCGTACCTATTGTGCCCTAAATCTGCCATGCGGAGATCAGTCAAATTGCCGAAACCATCCGACAAAGTCGAGAATTGATTGTCGGCGAGGATCAGAGTTTTGAGATTCTTCAACTCCCAGACTGACTCGGGCAGTGAAATTAATTTGTTATCGTAGAGATTCAACGACTCGAGATAAACTTGCTCCCCGAAATTTTCGGGGAGCAAGTTTAATCCTTGATGGGAGAGATCGAGTTCGTTCAACCTATGGTCCCTTGAACTTCCAGATTTCCGTACCGGCGTTGTCGTTGCCGTTTGCCTGGAAGAGCAACTCGTTGTTGAACACGAGCAGGTAGGATGGACTCGAGTTGCTGACGGTGTTCAAATCGCCGACGAGTTTTGCACTCGAACCATCGTACTTCCATAACTCAATGCCTTTGCCGTCGTTGCTGATCGCGCTGAAATACAAGGCGTTATTGAACAACGTGATGAAAGATGGGGCTGAGTCGCCTGCCTCCGGGTTGATATCGGTCGCGCGGACGGGCGCGTTTACGCCATCGTATTTCCACAATTCGATGCCCTTACCGTCGTTGCTGATCGCGCTGAAATATAACGCGTTGTTGAAGGCCGTCAGATATGCGGGGTTTGCATTACCTGCATCTGGGTTGATATCGGTGACCCGCGTTGGGGCGTTTGTGCCATCGAACTTGTACAGTTCCACGCCTTTACCATCGGTGCTGACCGCGCTGAAATACAGTGCGTTGTTGAATACCGCGAGATGCGCTGGATTCGAATCGCCGGGTCCGGTGTTGATGTCTGCCACCAGGAGGGTTGAGGTGCCATCGGTTCGCCACAGTTCGTTGCCTTTGCCTTCGGTGCCTTTCGCGCTGAAATACAACCAGTTGCTGAACACCGTGAGATACGATGGGTTGGCATCACCGGCTTGCGCATTGATGTCGGTCACTCTGCCCGCGTCCGAACCGTTCCAGCGCCATAATTCCACGCCACCGCCATCGTTGCCGTTCGCCCTGAAATATAGCGCGCCATTGTAGGTCGTGAGAAACGCTGGGTCAAACGAGCCGGGTCCCGACACTTTATCGGTCATGCGACTGGGGGTTTTTGTGGCTGGGTCATATTTCCAGAGTTCCGCGCCGGTATTGTCGTTGCCAGTGGCTCGGAAGAACAACTGCCCGTTGAAGTTTGCAAAATATGCCGGGTTGGAACTGTTGACTCCGGGATTCACATCTGCCACGCGCTCAAAAAGAATTGGAACGGGCGGATTGACGGCTGAAACTTCAAGCGAGAATTGTTTCGTAGATGAGTCAGCGCCGGTCACATTGATGGTGATAGCGCCAGTGGAGGGGATCGTACCGGTGAACGTCAGGTTTGCATCCTGCGCTTTCATCACGGTTCCATTCGACGCGGTGATTCCAACGGTGACAGTGTTTGCCGGCGCGTTGACTTTGACGGTCAACGTTTGTCCTTGCAACACGGTGAGTAGATAGCGAATACTCGCCGTCCCAGCGATTGAGCCTGCGACAGTTGTCCCGGTCGTTCCCGGTGGGAAATTGATTGGAATGGTTTGATTCGGGTCAGGGGTTGGAGGAGTGCCTGAACCTGCCGGGCAGGCGGTCAACGCGGTTTGGGGCGTAGCCGCTCCACCTGCGGAGTTGAGCGGGATTTTGAGACAAATCCCCAAGGAAGGAGATGCGACACTTTTGTTCGCTGCTTTCAGAACGACAACATCGGCATTAAATCTCGTCCCGATATTTTCCCATGTATCGCCCACCTGAGCCACGTAATAGCCAGCACACGGAGGACCATAAATCGTCCCTCCCCTCGAGCCAATTTTGGGCACGCTGACCGTCATGGCAGGCAGGATCCAGTGTGGATTCGGAATCTGCGGGTTTGCGGCGAGCACCGCAGTGATGTCCGCATTGTAGCAACGTGCGATCTGATACAGCCATTCGCCGCTGACCACGGTGTGGGTAATGTTCGAGTCTTTGATGTAATTACCACCGGTCACAACGCCTCTTGTGACAACGGTTGTGACGGGTTGGGATGTTGCGCCTCCGCCCGATGCCGTGACGGTGCTGGTGATGTTCGCCGCACCCAAGTCAGATTGAGTGACTGCGTATTGCGCAGAGCAGGGGATCGATTCGCCGGGTCCGAGGGTTCGGTTTGGCGCGTCACAATTGATAACCGCTGGAATTTTGCTGTCGGTAATTTTGAATTGATCGGGACCCAACGGCGCGGCGCCGGTATTTTTTACGGTGTAGGCGTAGGTGATGACTTGCCCCACCGCGCTGTAGGTTGTGAGGTTGGGCGTGACGGTCAACGTAAGCGATTTGTTGGTCGCCATCGGTACGGTGGTGGTGATGGTGTTTGAGTTTACGCCGCCGACTTGGGCAATGGCGGTGCTGACCACAGAGCCGGCATTCAGGTCGTTTTGATTGATGGCGTATTGGGACGTGCAGATGATCGCCTCGCCTTTATCGAGGTTGTTGTTGAGGTTTCCTACGGAGGAGACAGCCGCACAGGCGGGAAGAGTCGTCTTGTTGTCCGCAGCTGCGACGGGTCCGGCGAGCGCCGGGTTGCCGGTGTTGGTCACCGTGTAGGAGTAGTTGATGACCTGCCCGACAGTGTTGAAGACTGTGGAGCCATTGACTGCCACGACAGTTAAGCTCACCGAGGCAACATCGCCAGATGCAGGACCAACCACCGCGTTGGTAGTCTCTGTAGGTGTGGGTGTGGGCGTGTTGCACGCGTACAGGGTTAGCGCGAGGATGACCATCGCAATTGTGTTGCGGGAGAAAGTCTTCATATCCAATTCCCTTTCTTGTTCCTGCTTGGTATTACGCGAGTTGATTGTGGCATTTCCTTCATGAGTATAGCATTAAGACGGGGAAAATAAAACTGGGGTTCCGGGGATTTTTTTACAGACAACCTAAAACTCGGGGACAAAATCCCCGTTGTTGGGCATCACGCCAACCTGACCGGGCGCGTCGCATCCATAAGAGGCGGTTCACCATTCGGTGGTGTGGGTGAAGCCCGGCGATAACGCCGCGTACGCGAGCATGACAAGGTCTACTGCATCATCGAGGACGTGATGGAACACGTGCCGGCGTAAGCGGGAACCGGCGCGTGAGTTTTCGAGAGGGTGTCTTGATTCCTGCAAATGGAGAACCTCCGGGAATTTCCCGGAGGTTCGTTTCAAGTATAGAGCAGGGAACAACTGTGGAGGAAAATTACCACTCCGACCAGTTTTCCCCGGAAGCCCAATGGGTGGAGGCAACCTGCCCCTTGGAATCTTTGAAGAAGACATCCAGGCGATTTTTGCTCACTGCCACCACTGAAGGCGAGGAGGCAATCTTTCCGTTGGTAACTTTACTCCACTTCAACCAGGTTGTCGGACTGTTCTTTGCCAGATGGTAGAGCTGATTGTCCAAGCCCCAGGCAAAGACCGAGTACACATTTGGACCGATGGTTGTGACGGCTGGGACTCCCTGGATTTTTACATCCGTTCCAGTGTCGGTCGTCGTGGGCAGGGGGTCGCTAGAGACATGTCTCCACATTTGATTCTCAAATTTAAATCCCTTGTGACGGAGGTGTAAAAGAAGATCAACAAAGAAGAAGTCAATCTGCGATGCGTCGCGCGATGCCACCGCAGGCACCCCAACCACCTCAACGAAATCGCCGCCTTGCCATTGTTTTGATGCTATGATTATTCTCCTTGATGTTTTTGGATACCAACACTTGTAGTGTACACGAAATTAGCGAATATGCAATAATGGGAAATAATTCACAAGCGACGCAACAAAGACGGATGCAGGTTATTGCTTGGTATAATTCCGCCACTAAAATTACCCCGGAGATTGAATGACTCGCAAACCAACCGGCAACGAAATCCGCCAGACTTTCATAGACTTTTTCGTCGAGCACGGGCACACCGCCGTACCCTCGATGTCGCTCGTCCCGGGCGGGGATTCAACCCTGCTCTTCACCAACTCCGGCATGGTGCAATTCAAGGATGTGTTCATCGGTACGGACGTCAAACCCTACAAGCGCGCGGTGGATTCGCAAAAGTGTATGCGCGTGGCTGGCAAGCACAACGACCTCGAAGATGTCGGGCGTGACGACACGCATCACACGTTCTTTGAAATGCTCGGCAACTGGTCGTTTGGCGATTACTATAAAAAGGAAGCCATTGCCTGGTCGTGGCAATTGCTTACTGATGTGTGGGGCTTGCCCAAAGACAAACTCTACGTCACTGTTTTCAAAGACGATAAAGGCGACGTTCCCACGGACGAAGAGGCGGCTGAAATTTGGCGCGCCCAGCCCGGTATAAATCCCAACCACGTAATGTATTTCGGGCGCAAGGATAACTTCTGGCAAATGGCGGATACAGGTCCGTGTGGTCCCTGTTCCGAAATCTTCATTGACCTCGGCGAAGAGCGCGACAACCTGCGCGGCACAGAACATGTCTGCGGCGTGAACGGCGAATGCCAGCGTTATCTTGAAATCTGGAATAACGTCTTCATTCAATACAATCTTTTTGAAGACGGCCGCCTCGAGCCGCTCCCTGCCAAACATGTAGACACCGGCATGGGCTTCGAGCGCATCGTCTCCATTTTGCAGGGCGTAGACTCCAACTACAAAACCGATCTCTTCGCCGGCTTGCTCGAAGTATTGCGCAGTCTCACGGGTCACACCGAAAAAGAAATGCTCGCGGATTTCACGCCGTATCGCGTCATCTGCGATCATGTCCGTTCGGCGGCGTTCCTCGTCGCGGATGGCGTCGTGCCGGGCAACGCGGGTCGCAACTATGTGGCGCGCATGATCATCCGCCGCGCCGCGCGCTTCGGGTCAAAGATCGGACTCGGTGAACCCTTCCTCGCAAAAGTTGCCGAGGCGGTGATAAATCAATACGGAGATTTTTATCCCGAACTGCGCAAGGCTCAGCCTGCCATTCTCGACAATTTGACGCGGGAAGAAGTCCGCTTCGCGCGCACCGTTGAGGCTGGTACCAACCATCTGCAAAATCTCCTCTCCAATCTCTCATCCTCTCATTCTCTGCTCTTAGATGGTCACAAAGCCTTCGACCTCTACGCCACCTACGGTCTGCCCTTCGAAATCTCCCGCGACATCGCCCGCGAGCAGGGACTCGATGTGGACGAGAAAGGTTTCAACGAGGCGAAAGAAAAACATGCCAAAGCCTCCGGCGGCGGCAAAGCCATGGGTAAACTCGGCGGCGAAGACGCGGAATTCTTCGCAGGCATCCTGAAAGCTTTGCAATCCAAAAAGAAACTTGGCAAGGATGGCGTTGAATACGATCCGTACACTAGTCTGCGCGTGGAAGGCGAAGTCCTGGCTTTGGTTGTGAACGGCGAATCGGTATCTTCCGCTTCGCTGGACGATCAAGTCGAAGTGATATTGCCCAAGACGGGCTTTTACATCGAATCCGGCGGACAGGTGGATGATACGGGATATATAAAATCGTCCGCGCTGAGCGGAGCGACCCGAAAAGGGAGCGAAGTCGAAGCGTGGGAGATTGAAATCTCTGCCATGCGCCGCGCGTCGGCTGGAGTCATCGTCCACATCGGGACGGTGATCTCCGGTCAACCCAAAGTGGGCGACAACGCCACTGCTGAAGTGGATATCGTTCGCCGTCACGATATCATGCGCAGCCACACTGCGACTCATGTGTTGCACAAAGCCTTGCATGAAGTCTTGAGCGATCAAGCCAAACAGGCAGGCTCGCTCGTCGCGCCGGATCGCCTGCGCTTCGACTTCAACCATCCCGAAGCGATGACACCCGAACAACTTGAGCGTGTAGAACGCATGGTCAACGATGCGGTCGCGGCGGATATGGAGGTTTTCCCGCATCTCAAATCGCGTGAGGACGCAATTGCCGAAGGCGCGATGGCATTGTTCGGCGAAAAATATGGCGAGACGGTCCGCACCATCACGATTATCCCTGCGACGATGAATGTGCCTACCGACTTGATCGGCGTGCACCCCACTGCGGATGTCGAGCAACAACACAAATATTCCTACGAACTTTGCGGCGGTACGCATTTGGATCGTACCTCCGATATCGGCGCGTTCCTGATTGTCAGCGAAGGTTCGGTCGCGGCGAATGTGCGCCGCATCGAAGCCGTAACGGGACGCGGCGCGTATGAGTTGATCCAGAAGCGATTTAAAACACTGAAACAAACCGCCGGAGCATTGAAATCCTCGGTGGAGGATGTGCCCTCGAAAGTCAATGCGTTGCAGGGTGAAGTTTCTGAGATGAAAAAAGAACTTGCAAATCTGCGCGCACAGCAGGCTCTTTCAACCTTCAACCTGCAACTTTCCAACGTTCAAACCGTGAAAGACGCCCATGTTCTTGCGGTCGAGATCCCCAACGTGGACGCAGATACGCTTAGAGTGCTCGCCGACAAATTCCGCGAGAAATACCCGAAGGGAGGCGCGGCTGTACTGATAACAGGATTAACCGTAATTGCGGTCCTGACCGAGGATCTCGTCAAACGCGGGCTTAAAGCCGGCGACCTCATCCAAGCCATCGGCGGCAAGGGCGGAGGTCGTCCCAACATGGCACAAGGGAGTTTGCCGGATGGAAAAGCCAAAGCCGCGCTTGGTAAAGTTGCAAAAGTAGTGGAAGGCAAGTTGAAATAAAACGCAGCGTTGAATCAATCTGTCCGCCCTTATGTCTTTTAGTACATTGTTCCCTTTCGTAGAAAACCGCAAAGGTTTATGATTGCCCATGAAAAGGAGTTTGATATGTCACAACTATTTAAAATTTCGTTGTTCACTTTGGTTATCGTTTTTTCGCTTGCCTGTTCGCTCATCACCAACCCGCTCAATGATGTGAAAAATTCGGCGAATACCGCGCAAGCCTTTGCAACAGACGCGATTGCCCTGGCAAGCGCGATACCGTTTGAAACGCTGGCGGCGTTGCCAACCCAGTTTTCCCAGTTCGGCAACTATTTCGACCCACAAGGGACTCCAGTCGCCGAATGGAATGGAATTCCGATCATGCCGCAGGCAACCGCCGGGCAGGAATTCGACCCCAGCAATTACAGTTTCAAATTCACCGGCACGGTGCAAGAGGCGGTTGACTTTTATGGCGACGCATTGGGCAAAGCAGGCTGGTCGCCGGTGGTGACGATCCCCGGTGACGACCAATTTGCCACACTGACCTACCAAAAAGACAACAGTATTCTGACCGTGACAATCACCAACACAGATACCGTGAATGCGATCGTGGTTTGGTTTACCCTCGCACAATAGAATCTGCAACGTGAATTCAGAAGAGACGGGATTGACCCGTCTCTTTTTGTTTCCCATCAATCCGATATTCGAATTGATCGTTTGTAGAGGCGAGTCTCAAACTCACCCCTACAAAATATTTTCGTACACAATCCTCCCATCCACCATCGTCATCACAGCGCTCGCAGATAATATCTCCGCTGGATTCATCGCAAATAAATCATGCGAGAACAAAACAAGGTCAGCAAGGTATCCCTCTTTGACCTGTCCCTTTTCGTGTTCTCTGAACTCGACAAAAGCCGCATCGCGCGTGTAGCCGAGGATGCACTCTTCCAGGGTCAGCCGCTGGTCGGGATTCTCCGGCGCAAGTTTGGCACGGTTGAGCGCCCAGTGCATCTGCGTCATTGGGTCGAACGGCGCGACGAACCAGTCACTGCCGAGGGTAAGGTGCGCGCCGGCATCCTTCAAGCTCCGCCACGGAAACGCATATTGCCACTGGCTTGCCCCGCTTCGAGTGGGCCAGATCGGATCATCCTCCATGCTGAGCGGGGAGTGACTCGGTTGCATCGAAGCGATCACGCCCAATGTTTTGAAGCGCGGCATATCCTCCGGCTGGCAGACCTCGATGTGTTCGATGCGGTGACGACTATCCCGCTTCCCGTTCGACTTTTGGATTGCCTCGTATCCATCGAGCGCCTGCCGCACCGCCGCGTCCCCACAGCAGTGGACAGCGATCTGCATGCCCAGCTTGTCGCACAATGACGCCATGCGCGTGAAATGTTCGCGGGAGAAGATCGGCTCTACTTTTGTGTCTGGCTCATCAGCGTACGGGTGGACGTTGAAGGCGGTATATGATTCCCACACGCCGTCCATGAAAAATTTCGCCGCGCCGCCGCGCACGTAATCCATTTGAACTTTTGCCATCTCTGCGGCTTCTTTCAATTCATCTTCGGTCGTCTCAGGCTTGACGTGATACGGCACGTACACGCGCAGGTTCATCTCGCCCGCGTCTTCGAGCGCGGCGTATACCATCAACTCCTCCATATCCCCGTTCATGTTGTGGACGCTGGTGATGCCGGTCTTGTTGAATTCACGGATCGCGAGCTGGAGCAGTTCGCGTTTTCGGTTTGCGTCGGGGACAGGCATGAGATCGAGCACCGCGTCCATCGCATCCGGTTCGCGCAGTTCGCCCGTTGCCAGCCCGTTTTCCTCGCGGATGATGATGCCGTTCGTCATCTCGCGCCCGTCGTCGTACAGAATTCCCGCCATCTCCAATGCTTTTGTGTTTGCCCAGCCAGTATGCCCATCGAACGCGCCGACGTAGACGGGTCGGTCCGAAACGATTGCATCCAGTTCCTGTCGGGTTGAAACGATGCCATATCGAATGCCGCGCCCCGCCACCCACTCGTCGGTTTGATTCGTCGCGGCAAAATCCAAAAGCATTCCTTTCAAGTCATCCCGCGTTTTCACTTCACGCAGTTCGGCGAATCGCATCCACTCCGCGCCGTGAAGCAAATGTACGTGCGAGTCAATGAATCCCGCGGTGAGAGTCCTCCCCATCCCGTCAATGACACGTGTTTTTGCGTCCTGAAATTTTTTTGCGTCTTCGTTCGTCCCCACAAAAATGATTCGATTCCCTTTCACGGCAACCGCTTCGGCGCGCGGGTTGGCGGGCTCGCTGGTGAAGATGCTTGCGTTGTTAATGATGATGTCTGCTGTCGGCATGGTTTCCTCTTGGAATGATTTACTCGAATATACGGTTCTTTGTGAAGCCGGTCAAGCGTTGGGTTTCAGCGGCGTATCGAAAGCGACCCGGCTTGGTTAATACATTTGGGAGTGATTATGTCAACAATCATCGCATACACAATCTTCGGCTATTTGTGCGGCGCAATTCCATTCGCCTATCTAATTGGCAGGTTTGTCGTTAAACGCGACATTCGCCAGGTGGGAGATGGCAACCCCGGCGGCGCCAACGTGTGGATCGCGGGCGGCTGGAAGATCGGACTCGCCACGGCGAGCATCGAGTTGCTCAAGGGATACATCCCCATCTACTTTGCGCTGCGCGCCGGACTTTCAGATTGGCCGCTCGTCCCTGTGCTTCTCTCTCCCATTTTAGGCCACGGCACCCAGCCCTTCCTCAATTTCCGCGGCGGGAAGGCGCTCGGCACAACCGGCGGCGCGTGGATCGGCGTGATCGGTTTGCTGGTGTTCCCGATTTTTGCAGTCGGCGCAGTACCACTTGTCATTACCCAAAAAGAAAACGCGTACGCCTCTATCGCCGGAATGGTTGCCTTGTTGGGCTATGCCGTATTCTTCAACCGCACAGACTGGGTCATTGCGTTTGCCTTCCTCAATACGTTGCTCATCCTGTGGACACATCGCAAAAATCTGGGCGCTCCCTTTGTTCTGCGCGAGTGGATTACATCGCGATTCATGCGGAGGAATGCGTGAGTCTGTTTGCTGGCTATCTCGAAATATTTCCATACACCGTGCTTGGGTTTACCGCGCTGCTCCTGCTGGTGAGCCTGATCAACTTCTTCGCCATCAAACGTTTCGACGAATACCCGACGGCAAAAACACTTCCGCGTGTTTCGATTCTTGTGCCGGCGCGGGATGAAGCAGGCAATATCGAAGCCTGCGTCAGATCGTTGCTCTCGCAAAATTATCCCGGCTTTGAGGCGCTTGTCCTGGACGACCATTCCACGGACAATACTCATTCCATCCTTGAAAAAATGACAAAGCAGGACTCGCGTTTGCGGGTGATGAACGGCAAACCCCTCCCCGGCGGCTGGCTTGGCAAACATTGGGCGTGTCATCAACTCGCGCAAGCCGCAACGGGTGAACTAGTCCTTTTCACCGACGCGGACACGCGTCACATGCCGAACATGCTCAGGGACAGCGTCTCTGCTTTTCTCGCGGAAGATGCGGACATGCTCACGATCTTTCCGCGCGAAGAGACGGTCACCTGGGGCGAGAAGGTTATCATCCCCGCCATCGGCTTTTTGATTTTTTGTTTTCTTCCGCTCGCGATTGTTCAACGCGTGAAATTTCCGTCGCTTGCGGTTGCCATTGGGCAATTCATGATGTTCCGGCGCACCTCGCTCGAAGCGGTCGGCGGATTCGAATCAGTGCGCGCCAACACCATGGACGATGTCTCGCTCGCGCGGCAGATCATCCGTCACGGCTATCACTGGCGCATCATGGATGGGACGCAGCACGTCTCCTGCCGTATGTACAGCGGATTTTGGGATGCGGTGGATGGCTTCACCAAAAACATCTTCGCCTACTTCAATTATCACGTTTCGCTGAGCGTCATCGGCTGGTCGTGGATTTGGATCGCGTATGCCCTGCCGCCGCTCGTCCTGCTTGCCGATTGGGCGGGGATGCCGCCTGAATTTTTCCCGTATCGCCTTGCCGCGAGCACGACAATAATATCGCTCGTCACATGGATGATTGCATTCCGTCGGTTTCAGTTCCCAATGATTCTGGTATTGATCTACCCAATCACGTTGTCTTTATTCGTCTTGATTGCTTTCCGTTCGATCGTGTACAACCTCACTGGTCAGGCGAATTGGAAAGACCGCGCACTCACTCCGCCGTTATGGCGGTGGTAAGTTTTGCCACAGAGAACACAAAGCCCTTTGAGTTTTTTCTCTGAGCGTTCTGTGTGCTCTGTGGCTGAGTTGGTTTTCGGTATAATCTCCCTCATTGAAAACAAAAATCATCACCCTCGAATCGCACGACGATTTGATCTCCGTCCGCGACCGCATGTCGTGGGCAAAGACGCCGCGCATTCTTCTCGTCGTCCCAAAATTTGAAAAGGTGACTCTTCGTCACGTAGACTTGAAAGTGTTGCAGAGACATGCGCGATCCCTCGGTGCGCAGGTGGGGCTGGTGACGCGCGTGCGCGGCATCCGCGCGGACGCGGAGGAGTTGGGGATTCCGGTGTTCGAATCCACAGCGGAGGCACAGCGCGCGGCGTGGCAGGATATTCCGCAAAAGGAGTCGCCGCGCCGCGCCGCAGCCCCGGCAGGGAATCTGCGTGAGAGGCGGGAGCAGGTTCAAATGAGGGAAGAGGCGTGGCGGTCGCATCCAGCAACGCGCATCACATCCTTATCCATCGGCGTGTTTTCTGTCCTCGCTATCGTGGCGTTGTTCATCCCGCGCGCGCAAGTGAAACTGAATCCAATCTCGCAAACGCAAAGCGTCGTGTTGCCCGTGATTGCGCATTCGGAAACCGAATCGGTTTTTATCACGGGGATCATCCCTGCGCGTGAAAAACGAATCGTGCTCGATGGTGCCCAAACGATCATAGTGACCGGCGAAACGGTGATTCCCCAATCGAAGGCGACAGGCGTGGTTGAATTTCGCAACCTCACACAGGAGGCGGTGACGATTCCCGCGGGCACAATTGTTGAGGCGGCGCGCGATGCGCTCGTGCGCTTTATCACGCTGGAGCAAGGCGTTGTCGCGGCGGGAGTTGGAAAGACAATCGAGATACCCGTCGAGGCGATGGAGGCGGGTATTCTGGGCAACTCACCTGCCGACACGTTGATCGTCGTTGATGGCAGGCTTGGGTTGTCGGTTTCGGTGACGAACCCTGAACCTACAAGCGGCGGACGCGAACTCGCGTCGGTGCAAGCCAGCGACGAGGATCGTGCGCGGGCAAAAGAGTTGATGCTCGAGTTTTTAACCGACAAAGCGCGGCTGGAATTTTTAAACACCATTGCTTCGGACGATGTTTTATTCGAGAACACGATTTCGATTTCACAAATCCTTTTGGAGGAATATGACCCGCCTGCGGGCGGGGCTGGTTCCACAGTGACGTTGACCATGCAAGTGGAATTTTCCGCGCGCTACGCCTCCGCTTCGGACGTGAGTGAACTTGCCTCGCTTGCCCTGAACGCGTCCACCCCTGCGGGGTTTTCAGTCATATCCGATTCATTGACTGTCGAACGAGTCACCGAACCATCCATTGACGAAGATGGCTCTGTGCGATGGACAATCCGCGCGGAGGGAGACTCTATTCAAAATGTGGACGAGGCGTACGTTGTCCAACTCGTGCGCGGACGTGGTTTGAGCGCCGCCCAAGCCGCGCTGGAGGAGAATCTGCTGCTTGAAAGTTCTCCGCAAATTGACATGTCTCCATCGTGGTGGCAGTGGCTTCCAATGTTGCCGTTTCGGATTGACGTGGTGACGGAATGAGCTCGGTGGTTGAGTCGTGGCGCCTCGCGCGCCACGTATCGAAACCACCAGTCGGTAAAGCAATTTTGTTACAAGAATATTTCACTAACTTGTTGGTTTCGATACGCTCGTGAAAACCGCGCGCTACTCAACCAACGGAGAATAAATGCGAATTTTGGCAGTTGACCATGGCGAAAAACGAATCGGGCTCGCGCTCAGCGACCCGACCGCGACGATTGCCAGCCCGTTGAAAGTGATCGAACACGTCTCGCGCGTCATTGACGCGGCGCAAGTGGCGAACCTCGCGGCTGAGAATGAAATTGGCTTGATCCTCGTTGGTCAATCGTTTGACGAGGAAGGCAAGCCGAATCTCGCGGGCAGGCGCGCCGCGAAATTTGCTCAGGCGTTACGTGAACAAACTCAAATCCCCGTTGAGCTGTTCGACGAATCATTCAGCACACAAGATGCGCGCGGCGCGGTGATCGAAATCGGCGCCTCGCGCAAGAAACGCGCCGGTCATCACGATGCGCTCGCGGCGGTGATGATTTTGAGGTCGTATCTTGAATCCCGTAAAAACACCGGTGGTTGAGTAGGGGCAGTGCAAGCCCGCCCCGTATCGAAACCACCAATTAACAAAAATTGATTTTCTAACCTGCTGGTTTCGATACGCCCTGCGACAAACACGCAGGGCTACTCAACCAGCGGGTTGCCCAATACAAAAACGCAGATGCGAAAAATCCTCCCCATCCTCGTAATCATCACAATTTTTCTGTGCCTCTTCCTCGCCTTCGTCACCGTCCCCGCTGAAGCCGCACGGATTTATGGTCCGCCCGCGGCGTGGCTAACGTTCACGCAACGCGCCCAATATTCGGCTCGCCTGCTTTGGTACGACGGCTTGCTCACACGCCCGCTCAACCCCTCGGGCAATGAGCGGAATTTCAAAATCAACCCCGGCGATTCGGTGAACACAATTGCCGCGAGTCTGCAAGACGCGGCATTGATCCGCGATGCTGAATCGTTCCGCGCCTATTTGATTTATTCCGGGCTGGACACGTCCATTCAGGCAGGGGAGTATCGCCTCAGCCCGGCGATGTCCGCGATTGCGATTGCGCGCGAAATCCAGGACGCGACCTCGACTCAGGTGGAATTTGCCATCCTCCCCGGCTGGCGGATGGAGGAGATCGCCGCCTCGCTCCCGACCTCGGGCTTGGCGATCACCCTCGACGAATTTCTCGCCGCCGCGCAGACTCCGTCCGATGATTTTGATTTTCTCAATGAAGCGGTCTCGCTCGAAGGATTTCTCTTCCCCGATTCGTACATCCTGCCGCGCAACATAACTGTAAGTGAATTGATGCAAACCCTCGTGCGGACATTCGCCCAGCGACTCACGCCAGATTTAGTGGCTGGCTTTGAACAGCAAGGGTTGACCATTTACGAAGCGGTGATTGTAGCATCCATCGTCGAGCGCGAGGCAGTGCAAGATGAAGAGAAGCCGTTGATTGCCTCGGTGTATCTCAACCGCCTGAACATCGGCATGAAACTCGATGCCGACCCAACTGTGCAGTATGTGCTGGGGTTCAATCCGCTTCAAAACACGTGGTGGACGAATCCGCTGAGTTTGATTGATCTCGATTTCGATTCGCCGTTCAACACATACCTCTATACCGGCTTGCCTCCCGCGCCGATTTCAAATCCCAGCCTGGACTCACTGCAGGCGGTCGCGTTCCCCGCCGAAACGCCGTACCTCTTCTTCCGCGCGCGATGCGACGGTTCGGGATTCCATTCCTTTGCCGAGACGTTCGAGGAGCATGTGGAGAATGGGTGTTCGTAGCCAGACCTCCCCTCGTCATTGCGAGGGCGATGCTGCGAAGCGTTCCGCCCGAAGCAATCCCAACACTGTGAGCAATTCACGGTTTCGATGGAGATTGCTTCGTTGGACTACGTCCTCCTCGCAATGACGGCTGAGAGCGGATGGGTTGATCCGGGCTTTCGGGTTTTTGTGGTGGGGAGGGATATATTCAAGGCGAGGAAACTTTTGGGGGAAGAATTGCCGGTGAAGGATTGATTTGTATTCAGTATAATCTTGAACAATATCTAAAGAGTCTTGATTGCTCTTCCGATTGTGCAGACTACATTCAATTCTAAGAGAGTGTCTGAAAAGTCAATCTGGAGCAAGTCTGCGTAGCATAAGCCTAATCATCGCCACATAAATGAAAGACTCGCTCGTTTCAGGTAAGCGTTCGTAATCTCTGGCAAGTCTGCGTTG
>Ga0247727_10003642_pt1 | contig 33751 bp, 25 predicted proteins | sample WisWelCaveWW1625_FD_202498 | JGI IMG/M metagenome (GOLD analysis project Ga0247727, IMG submission 202498) | Biofilm microbial communities from Wishing Well Cave, Virginia, United States - WW16-25 | ecosystem: Environmental > Aquatic > Deep subsurface > Groundwater > Cave microbial mat | place...
CGCTCGGGCGCATCGGCGTCGAGGTGCCGAAGCGTCAAGGCGGGCTCCGGCTACTCCGGCATTCCTTCGCGAGTTGGCTCGTGCAGCAAGGCGTCCCGCTGTACGAGGTTCAGGAGTTGCTCGGCCACCGCTCGCCGACCATGACGCAGCGCTACGCCCACCTTGCGCCCGACTTCGCCAAGCGGTCCGAGACGGCGTTGCGACAGGCTCTCGGGCTCGTTCCGTCACCCAGAGCCGTCACCCACGACGCCGGCGAGGTCTCGAATCGCGCTAACTCGTTGACTTGATTGGAGCGGGAAACGGGGTTCGAACCCGCGACCCTCAGCTTGGGAAGCTGATGCTCTACCAACTGAGCTATTCCCGCTCTTGGGCTAACCTGCTGACTGCGCTCTGGTTCTCGGAACCGACCACAACGGCCATCTCGTCGACTTGCTGAATAGGGACCTTTTCTTGCAGGCCATCGAGCGTTGTAACCATAGCACGGGTCAGGTCGGCTCGAGGCCTTCGGCCAAGCTACGCGACTGAGAGGCACGGGAGCACGCGCCAACGCGAACGCCGGCTGCGCGGCTGCTCGCACTCCTCGGGGCTGGCGAGCAACCGATCACACCGGAGCGTTCCCGCTCCGGGCGGCCGCCAGACCAAGGCTCCGGCCTCCGAGACGCAGCGAGTCGGACACAAGCCGAGGTTCACGTCGCTCGTCTCACGGCGGATCTGCGCGACCCTCAGGCGTCGACGATCACCTTAAATCCTCCCCAGAACATCCGCATGCCGTCGAACGGCAGCTCGTTCGGATTCATCATCGAGGCCAGGCGCGGGTCCGCCATGACCTTGGCGTTGACGCGATCGCGATGCGCGCGCGACCTGTATACGATCCACGAGAACACCACCGTCTCGCCCGGCTTGAGCTTGACGCTCTGCGGGAACGACGTCTGCTTGCCCCGCTTCACGTCGTCGGCGACGCACTCCTTGTAGTCGAGTGCCCCATGTTCCCGCCAGACTTTCCCCGCCTTGCTCGCCATCCGGCGATACGCGGCCAGTTTCTTCTTCGGCACCGGCACCACGAAGCCATCGACGTACCCCATTCTCCCTCCTGCTGTTGTAGAGTCTCGACCGACAGGGTCGATCATACCAGCCCGTTACGACAACGCGGTAGGCTGATCGCTCGTGCTGGATCGGGGGAACGTGCGGACGATCTGGAACGCGGTCGCGCTGTGCATCCCCGCGCTCGCCTTGCCACCAAGCGTGACGGGGCAAGAAGCCTTTGCGACGCGAGCTTGCCCTCACCCTTCTGTCGACCCGGTGTAACGCCGCGTGTGGTTGTCGATCCACTGGCAGAGCTTGCTTCTTGTCCGTTACGGCCGCGAGGTTGTCGGCCCGAACCGGGGTAGGATGGGTCGCTCGCCCGTGGCGAGCGGGGGCACGCTCGGATGCAATACCTGCACACGATGTTCCGCGTCACCGACCTCGAGCGGTCGAAGCGATTCTATTGCGAAGGGCTCGGCTTCACGCTCGTCAGCGAGCGGCGGTACGACGAGGGGCGGTTCACCCTGGCGTTCCTGCGCGCGCCGGGCGACGGCGAATCGGGGCCGATGCTCGAGCTGACCCACAACTGGGACACCAGCCGCTACGAGCGCGGTGACGCGTTCGGACACGTCGCGTACCGCGTGCCGTCGATCGCCGACGTCCAGGCGCGGCTGCGCGGCGCGGGCTACGACCTGAGCTGGGGACCGGGGAAGACTCCCGACGGAGGACGTGCGATGGCGTTCATCGATGACCCGGACGGATACGAGATCGAGCTGCTCGCAGGCCGGTAGGCACCCTTGCCAGGGGCTCCCGACGTGCGTGAGCGTCTCGCGGCGCTGCTCGATCAGGACGGCTCGTCGCGGGGCGCGCTGCACGTGCGGTTCGCGTCGGGCGTCGCCGCGCTGGTCGGGATCGGCGCCGCGTCGACGACCGGCGTTTCCGGCGATCGCGCGGCGCCTGTCGTGGTGGGGCTCGTGGCGCTGGCGTTCGCGCTCGTCTACGCGGCACGGCTGTGGGTCGCCCCGGACCGCGCCGCCTGGGCCCGCTCACCGCGCGGCCTCGTGCACCTCGCTGCCGCGCTCCCGTTGATCGCGCTGCTCCTCAGCGTGGCGCGTCCCGGCACGGCGGCGGCCGCCTTCTTCGTCTTGCCCTGGGCACTCGAGCTGACGGCGCTCGTCCCGGGGCTCGGACTCGTTCCGCGCGTCGTGCGCAACGAGCGTTCGGCGCTGATCACGGTCGGCGCTCTCTTCGCCACGTTGCTCTTCATATCGGCGACGCTCGCGCACCTGATCGAGGGTCCGCGGCAGCCGGAGGCGTTCGGCACGATTCCACGCGCCCTGTGGTGGGCGATGGTCACGCTGACGACGACCGGCTACGGCGACGTTGTCCCGACGACGCTTCTGGGCCGCCTGCTCGGCGGCGGGCTGATGCTCGCCGGCTACGCCGTGCTGGCGTTGCTCGCCGGGATCCTGGCCTCGGGCTTCTCCGAGGAAGTGCGCCGCACGGAGTTCACGCGGGTGTGGGATCTCATCACCAAGGTGCCGCTGTTCGTCGACGTCGAAGCGCTGGCGCTCTGCGACATCGCCAGCCGTCTCCGCGTGCGTACCCACCCGTCGGGAGCGGTCGTCGTGCGGCGCGGCACGTCCCCGGACGCGATGTACTTCGTCGTTGCGGGCGAGGTCGAGGTGCGCGGTTTGGGCGCCCCGGTGCGGCTCGGAGAGGGAGCGTTCTTCGGCGAGATCGCGTTGCTCGAAAGGCGTCCCCGCTCGGCCGACATCGTGGCCACGCGGGCGTGCACGCTGCTCGTGCTCGACGGGGCGGAGTTCTACCGTATCGCCCAGCAGCATCCGCGCGTGCTCGCGGCCGTGGAGGCCGAATCGCGGCGCCGTCAAGAATCACGGCGCTGACAACTCCGCGGCGCGCCTGTACGTCGACTTCGCGGCCAGGGTCCAGCTCTTTCCCCCGTCCGTCGAGATCTCCTTCTCGACGCGGAACCCGGCCTCGGTGATGTCCGCGAGCGTCAGGCGCACGTGGACCGCGTGACCGGCCCCTTCGACCTGGGTTCCGGTCTCCACGTTCGACACGACGAGACGACCCCCGTCGTCGAACGTGGCTTCCTGGACATCGAGGTAGTTCGAGGCGTCGCTGATCTCGGTGATGCGGTACTCCTTGCGGAACCGATCGTAGGTAGGACCGCACGACCTCCTGGCCACTCGCGGTCGTGAAGCGCTCCTCGAGCAGCGCGCCGCCGAGCCGCTTGTCGATCGTCGACGTGCGCTCGCTGTCACGCCACGGGGCGCCGGGATGGGCGGTCATCGAGGCCACCACCTGCCACTCCCCCACGAGCGGCAGGAGCGGCTCCATTCCCGCGGGACGGGGTGGGTTGAAGCGCGCTTCCTCGATCGCGACGTTGACCTCGATCGTCTCCACGCTCAGCACGCGCTCCTGCACGTGCCACTGGCTCTCGATCCGGAACGGCATCTGCACGCCCGCCACGGAGCGGAAGTCGTCGTGGAACGTGCGCATCGGGACCACCTCACCGAAGTTGGATCCCGGGAGTCGCGGCCGATGTCGACAAACGTCACCGGGTCGAGGTACCACGTCTCGGCGTAGCCATCCGGGCGCTTGACCTCGATCGCGATCGCGGGCTTGCCGTCGAGATCGCGCTGGCCGAGGAGCTTCAGGAGATAGCCCCGCTCATCGGAAGCGAAGAACGGCGTCGGAAAATCGGCGTCGCGCACGATCATCCCCCGCTCGACACCGCCGAGACGCCGCGCCACCCCGGGATCGCCGCGGTTGCCCCGCCAGGCGGTCACGCCGTCATACCCGACCGTGATCGTCTGACCGTGCTGCTTGCTCTCGAGCACGTACTTGTCGTGGCGTCCGAGCCAGAGCGTGAACGAACCCGCCAGGCTGAGTTGCGTCATCGAGCCGCGAATCGCGAGGCTCTCGATCGCCTTCCAACGATCGGCACCGCCGCGGGCCTCGACGTGCTTCGCGATCACCTGCTCGAGCGTCAGCTCGGCCGCGCTCGTCGCCGGTGCGGCCATGCTCGACCCCATCGCAATCGCCACGACGAGCCCGGCTCCGATCCTGTCCCACATCGACCTCGCCCTCCCTGGTCTTGCGACCCAAGACAGTGGATACGAACGGGACGGCGCCAGGATTCGCGGGCGGACCGAAAGGGATCAGCCGATCCGGGGCTCCCGCGTCGCGCCGAGGATCTCTTCCTCGGTGAGCAGCCGATCCGAGCGCTTGGCCAGCGCCAGCACGGCCTCGACGACCTCGGGGCCGTCGGGAAGTCCGTGCGCCTGCAGATAGTGCACGACGTTCGACGTGCCCGACATCGGCCCGATCTCGATCGTCTGGGTCCGGCCGATCCAGCTCGCCGGCACGCCCGAGTAGATCCGGTCCGCGAGCCAGCCGTGCCCCCGGCGCTGGGCCTTGATCACCGCCGCAGCGTGGACTCCGGTCGCCGTTCGAAACGCGTCCTTGCCGACGATCGGCGTTCCCACAGGGATCGGCACCTCGAGCGCGTCGGACACCGCCGTGACGTAGGCCTGGAGCTGGCTCAAATCGCCGTCGCGCAGGCCGAGCAGCTTGAGGTTGACCAGGATCTGCTCCATCGGCGTGTTGCCGACGCGCTCGCCCACACCGAGCGCCGTACCGTGGACGCGCGTCGCGCCGGCCTCGATCGCGGCGAGCGTGTTCGCCACGTCGAGCCCGCGGTCGCGATGGCCATGCCAGTCGATCCCGACGTCGACCCCGAGCTCGTCGACGAGCCGCTTGACCCAGCCAACGAGGTTCCCCACACCCGCCGGGATCGCCGCGCCGACCGTGTCGCACAGGCAGACGCGGCGCGCGCCGGCGTCGACCGCGGCGGTCAGGAGCGTGCGCAGGTGGTCCGGGTGCGAGCGGACCGTGTCCTCGGTCACGTACATTACCTCGAGCCCTTGGCGCACGCCGAACTCGACCGCCTCGCGCGAGCGCGCCAGGATGAACTCGAGGTCCCACTCCTCGGCGTACTGCCGGATCGGGCTGCTCCCGATGAACACGCAGGCCTCGATCGGCACACCGGTCTTCTGCGTGATCTCGACCATCGGCTCGATGTCGACGCGCATCGTCCGCGCCGCGCAGTTCGCGCGGATCTTCAGCCGGCTCGAGGCGATCTCGCGGCACAGCGCCTCGACCGAAGCGTACTGGCGCGCGCCTGCTCCCGGGAGACCGACGTCCGCGGTGTCGATCCCGAGGTCGTCCATCCGATGGAGGATCTCGACCTTCTTCTCGATCGGAGGGTCCGTGACCGACGGGCACTGCAGCCCGTCGCGCAGCGTCTCGTCGTCGAGCATCACGCCCGGCGCAGCGGAAAAGCCGTGGGGCCCGGCGGCCGCCCAGTCGTGGATCAGGTCTCGCTCTTCCGGTTGGGACATCGACGCCTCCGCGGGCCTGAACAGGCTTGAGAGTACCGCATCGAGCCGCGAAAATCCGTGCCGGGCCGCGGCGCCCGCCTGGCTCGTAGGGCCCGGCGTGCCGTAGCATCGTCGCCCGCCCCGCCGTGTCGAACGACGTGCGGCGGCGAACGGAGGGGATATGTCCGATCCGATTCGCGTGGCGTTCCAGCACGGGCTGGCTCGGATCACGATCGCTCGCCCACCGCTGAACGTGCTGACGATCGCCATGCTCGACGCTCTCGCAAGCGCGCTCGACCGGGCGGCAGCGACCGCAGGCGTGCGGCTCGTCCGTCTCGATGCCGAGGGCAAGCTGTTCTCGGCCGGCGTCGACGTCGCCGACCACACGCCCGACAAGGTCGGCCCGATGATGGCCGCGCTCGCCCGACTCTTCGACTCGTTCGAGCGCGTCGCCGTTCCGACCGTGTCGGTCGTCCACGGGGCGGCGCTCGGCGGCGGCTGTGAGGTCGCGCTCGGGACCGACCTGTGCGTGGCGTCCGACTCGGCCTCGTTCGGACAGCCCGAGATCCGGCTCGCGCTCTTCGCTCCGCCCGCCTCGGCGCTTCTGCCGCGCCTCGTGGGCGAGCGCCGCGCGCTCGGCATGCTGTTGACCGGCGAGACGATCCCGGCGACCGAGGCGGAACGCTTCGGCCTCGTCAACCGCGTCTTCCCGGCCGAGCGGTTCGAGGCCGAGGTCGAGGCGTGGATCGGGATGTTGCTGTCGTTCTCCGGCGCTGCGCTGCGGATGGCCAAGCGGGCGGTGCGCGATGTGCGCGACCTGCCGAGCGCCGATGCTCGGCGGGCCCTCGACCGGCTGTATCTCGAGGAACTGATGGCCACCGACGATGCGCGGGAGGGGCTCGCCGCGTTCCTCGCGAAGCGGCGCCCCGTCTGGCGCCACAGTTGAAGCCGGGCCGCTGGCTCCCCTCGGGCGTCAGCGCTCGAAGAGCGTGGTCACGCCCTGGCCCACGCCCACGCACATCGTGGCCAGGCCGCGCTTGGCGCCGCGTCGGACCATCGCGTGGAGCAGCGTCGTCGCGATCCGCGCCCCGCTCGCGCCGAGCGGGTGGCCGAGCGCGATCGCGCCGCCGTGGAGATTGACCCGGCTCGCGTCGAGGCCGATCTCGCGGATGCACGGCAGGACCTGCGCGGCGAACGCCTCGTTGATCTCCGCGAGATCCACGTCGGCCGCCGACCATCCGGCCCGCGCGAGGGCCTTCCGCGTTGCCGGGATCGGACCCACACCCATGTACGCCGGATCGACCCCGGCCGTGCCCGATGGACCGACCGCCGCGAGGACCGGTAGCCCGAGCCGAGACGCGACCGACTCCTCGACGAGGAGCAGCGCCGCCGCGCCATCGTTGATCCCTGACGAGTTCCCCGCCGTCACGGTCCCGTCCTTGCGGAACGCCGGAGCGAGGCGCGCGAGCGCCTCGAGCGTCGTGCCGGGCCGCGGGCCTTCGTCCCGCTCGACGATCCGCGGCTCGCCCTTCGCCTGCGGAACCTCGAGCGGCACGATCTCGGTGGCGAACACTCCGGCCTCGAAAGCAGCCTGGCAGCGGCGCTGCGACTCGACGGCAAAACGATCCTGTTCCTCGCGCGACACGCCGTAGCGCGCCGCGACGTTCTCGGCCGTCTCGCCCATCGCGCACGGCGCATGGAGCGCGGCCAGACGCGGGTTGACGAAGCGCCAACCGAGCGTCGTGTCGTGGATCTCAACCGCTCTCGGGAACGCCGTGTCGGGCTTGGCGAGCACCCACGGCGCGCGGGACATGCTCTCGACGCCGCCCGCGATCAGCACGTCGCCGCTTCCGGCCTCGATCATCCGCGCGGCGATGTGGATCGCCTCGAGGCTCGATGCGCACAGTCGGTTTACCGTCGCGCCCGGAACCGACTCGGGAAGGCCCCCGAGGAGCAGGGCCATCCGCGCGACGTTGCGGTTGTCCTCCCCGGCCTGGTTCGCCGCACCGAAGTACACGTCGTCGACGATCGCCGGGTCGATCCCCGTCCGATCGACGAGAGCCCGGATCACCCGCGCGGCGAGGTCGTCGGGACGAACCCCGCTCAGTACCCCACCGTGACGACCGATCGCGGTCCGCACCGCATCCACGACGACCGCACGTCTCATCGTTGTTTCGACTCCGCCCGGAGCCGAAGGGTACCAGTACCCGTCGGGGTTGTCGGCTCACCCACCGGATCGGATATGCACACTTTCGAAGTTAGATATGGACAATCTACAACTCGCCAGTACATTCCCGACAGGAACGACTGGATCCGGGCATTGCCCGGGGGACGGCGCGAGATGATGAACCAGGACGCTTGCGAGACGGACGGGACGCACTGGGCGATTTACACTCGCGACGCGCGACGCTACCGCGTCCCACCCGGGGTCGGTGCCTGGCTCGAGTTCGAGCCCCCCTCGGCCGACGGGGATCGCTGGCGCTTCCGCGTCCACGACCTGAGCTGGGGTGGCATCGCCTTCGACCTGCCCGTCGAGGTCGAGGGTGTGGCTCCGGGTGTCCGGCTGTCCGGCGTGGTCGTCGGGATCGGCAAGGCCCGGGTCGAAGGGACGCTCGACGTGCTGCACGTGACACCGGACGTGCGCCTCGGAACCCTGTGCGGCGGGCGTTTCGTTCCGGGCTCGGGCACCGACGAGACGGTGCTCGATCAGCTTCTCGCCCGTCTCGACACCTTGACCACCCGCGGACTCTGGATCCCCTCCTGATCCCCGGATTCCGCCCCCGCGCCATGGCAATCTCCCTCGTCCCGGCGTACGTGTCTCCCCGTACCTTCCCGCAGCGTCGAATCGTGCAATCGCGCGGCTCGAGCGGGTGTAGGCTGGGGTTCGTCCGGCACGAGGGTCCGCAACATGCGCTCGGCGCTCTCCCGCGCAATCGGTCTCGCGTCCGTCCTCGCGATCGGCGGGGCCGCCCCGGCGCTCGCGGCGGTGCCTGCGGGCTTCGTCGAGGAGACGGTCGCGAGCGGGTGGAGCGAGGTGGTCGGCACGACGTTCGACGACACGGGGCGGATGTTCGTGTGGGAGCGCGGGGGCCGGGTGTGGCTCGTCAAAAACGGCGTGAAGGACGCGACGCCGTTCCTCGACATCAGCGACGAGGTCGGCGGCTGGCGTGACTACGGTCTGCTCGGCTTCGTGCTCGACCCGGGCTTCTTGACCAACGGTCGCGTCTACCTGCTGTACGTCGTCGATCGGCACCACCTGCTGTTCGCGGGAACGCCCAGCTACAACCCCGCGACGAACACGTACTTCGAGGCGACGATCGGCCGGATCACCCGCTATACGGCGAACGCGGCCGCCAACTTCGAGACGATCGACTACGCGAGCCGCGCCGTGCTCCTCGGCGAGACGGCCGGCACCGGGTTCCCGATCCTGCATCAATCGCACGGTGTCGGCTCGCTGGTGTTCGGGACGGACGGCACGCTGCTCGGGGCCTGCGGCGATGGCGCGAGCTACAACGCGGTCGACCCCGGCGGCGATGCGGGCGGCAGCTACGGCACACAGGGCGTCTCGAGCGGGATCATCGACGCGCGACAGAACGTCGGCGCGTTCCGCTCGCAGCTCGTGGACTCGTTGAGCGGCAAGGTCGTGCGCCTCGATCCCGACACGGGAGACGGCGTGCCGAGCAACCCGTCCTACGACCCCGGCGCGCCGCGTGCCGCGAAATCGCGCGTCTGGTCGCTCGGCCACCGCAACCCGTATCGAATGACGCTGCGGCCGGGCACCGGGAGTCACGACGCGGCGGACGCCGATCCCGGTGCGCTGTACATCGGCGACGTGGGCTGGGGAACGTGGGAGGACATCAACGTCAACGACGCGCCGGGCCAGAACTTCGGCTGGCCGATCTTCGAGGGCTTGACCCTGCACCAGGGGTACTTCGATCAGAAGGTCCAGAACCTCGACGCGCCGAACTCGCTCTTCGGCCAGCCGGGCTGCACGCGACCCTCCTTCTACTTCCAGGAGCTGTTGGTTCAGGACCACCTGACGCCGAGCTGGCCGAACCCGTGCAACGCCGGCCAGCAGATCCCGTCGTCTCTCCGCCAGCTCCACCGGCGACCGGCAATCGACTTCCTCCACGGGAGTCCACCGGCGCGCACGGGCGGCTACAACGGCGCCGGCGCGGCGACCACGATCGACATCGGCTCGGTCGGCTCTCCCGTCGCGGGAACGGGCTTCGCGGGAAACGCGTCGACGGGGGGCGTCTGGTACACCGGCACGACCTACCCGTTGGAGTACCAGAACCGCTATTTCCAAGGCGACTTCGGCGCGGGGTGGATCCGCGTGTTCGAGTTCAACGGACAGAACGTTCCTGCCGCCGTGCAGAGCTTCACGGACGGCGGCGTGAGCCCGGTCCACTTCTCGACCGACCCGACCACGGGCGACGTGTACTACGTGCGCTGGCCGGACCGCGTGGTCCACCTGCGTTACGTGGGCAGCGGCGACCGCGCACCGACCGCCGTCGTGCGCGTCGAGCGCCCGTTCGGCCCCGATCCGCTCGAGACGAGACTCTACGGCGACGGATCGAGCGACCCCGAAGAGGGCGCCTTGATCTACGCGTGGGACTTCGGCGATGGCGCAACGAGCAACCTCGCGAACCCGCTGCACACGTTCGTCGCGCCCACGAGCGATCCGACGGTGTTCACGGTGAGCTTGACCGTGGCCGACGAGATCGGCCAGATCGACAGCGCCACCGCCATCGTGACGGTCAACAACACACCGCCCGCGGTGACGATCACGAGCCCCGTCGAGGGCTCGACCTTCCCACCGTCCGCTACGACGAGCGTCCCGTTGAGCGCGTCGATCTGGGACGCGGAGGACCTGACCGCGGCCCTCGACTGCGAGTGGTATCCATATTTTCATCACAACATCCACGCTCACTCGGACCCGTCGATCGGCACGTGTGCGGGCTCGATGGCGCTGACCCCGGTCGCCTGCGATGGTACCGTGTACTACTACCGGGCGAAGCTCACCGTGACGGACAGCGCAGGACTGTCGACCACGGACGAGGCGAGCGTCTACCCGGCGTGTCCCGGCGTCACGTTGACGGCCGACGCGGGCGTGGACTTCGCGGTCAGCGACGCGGACCGCGACGGCTTCGCCACCGCGACACTCGACGGGTCGCAGAGCTTCGACTCGAGCTCCACCATCGTCTTCTATAGCTGGCGGATCGAAGAGGACGTCGTCGCGACCGGCGTGTCACCGGTCGTCACGCTGCCGATCGGAACGACCGTCCTGACGCTCGTCGTGACGAACGCCGACGGGGAATTCGCGGCGGACACCGTCCGCGTGCAGGTGACACCAGGGAACGGGTCGCTCACCACGCCCGAGGCTCGGTTCGCCGCTCTGCCGTCGAGCGGCACGGCGCAGCTCGTCGTGCTGTTCGACGCCGGGGCCTCGACCGATCTCGACGGCACGATCCAGTCCTACGAATGGAGCTTCGGGGACGGCGCGGTCGGGGACGGCGCGACCGCGCTCCACAGCTACACCGCGATCGGGGACTACCTCGTCACGCTCACGACGACCGACGACGATGGTCTGACGGACACCGAGGTCCAGGCGATCCACGTCGTCCCGGATCAGCTCCGGCTCTGGCTCGCGCTCGACGAGGCCGCGGGCGCGACTGCGAACGACCAATCGGGCCAGGCGAACCACGGCACGCTGCGCAACGGCGCCGCATGGACGACGGGGTTCGTGGGGGGCGGGCTGAATCTCGACGGCACCGACGACCATCTCGAGATCCCGAGCCACGCCTCGATGGACGTGCGGACGACCTTCACCCTAGCCGCATGGGTCCGGATCGACAGCGCCGCCGAGGGGGAGGGCATCCTCGCGCGCGGAACCTCTGTGCGACCCTACGCGCTGACGCTGGACGCCGATCGCCGCCTGCGGTTCACCGCCAACTCGGGCTCGCCCGGCGCGGCATGGGGCGGAGGGACGTGGACCTCCGCGTCGGCCATCGGCGTGGGCGTCTGGTACCACGTGGCGGTGAGCCACGACGGAACGACGGTCCGGTTCTCGATCGACGGCGCGCCCGAGCCGGTCGAGCACCCGGCGTCGTTCGTCCTCGGAAGGGTCGGCGCGCCGCTCTACGTCGGACGCTCGGGCTCTGGCTATCTCGACGGTGCGATCGACGACGTGCGGATCTACAACTGGGCGCTCAGCGCGGCGGAGCTTGCGGAGGTCGCGCATACCGTGCCCGGCCTGGCCTACGACTACTACGAGGGGAGCTTCACCGTCCTGCCGAACTTCGGCGGCTTGACGCCGGTCGAGACCGGTAGCGTGACCAACATCTCGCTCGCCCCCCGCAATCGCAACGACCAGTTCGCGTTCCGTTTCCGCGGCTGCATCGAGATCGCCTCGGCCGGCTCGCACACCTTTTACACGAGCTCGGACGACGGCTCGAAGCTGTACATCGGCGGCGTGCAAGTCGTGGACAACGACGGCCTGCACGGGCCACAGGAACGCTCGGGGACGATCACGCTGTCGCCCGGGCTGCACGCGTTCACCACGACGTTCTTCGAGCAGGGGGGAGGAGAGCAGCTCGAGGCGCGCTGGGAGGGACCGGGCATCTCGAAACAGCTCGTGCCCGACGACGTGCTGTTCCGGTCGGGATGCGGGAGCGGGAGCGGCGCCAACCGCCGTCCGATCGCCAACGACGACCCCGTCATCGTGAATCAGGGTCAGGCGGTCGTCGTGGCGGTCCGCAGCAACGACTCGGACCCAGACGGCAACGCCCTCACCGTCGGCAAGGTCGGGGTCGCGACCCACGGAACGACCTCGACGAACGGCGCGACGGTGACCTACACCCACGACGGCTCACAGACGACCTTCGACACCTTCACCTACCGGATCGACGACGGCCTCGGCGGCTCGGACTCGGCGTTCGTCGTCGTGCGGGCGTGCCTCGGATCGGACGGCACGTGCGACAACTTCGATGACGACTGCGACGGCTTCGTCGACGAGAACGCCCCGGTGACCACGTTCTATCGCGACGCGGACGGCGACGGGCACGGGAACCCGGCAGTTTCGCTCATCCAGTGCGGCGCCGTGCCCCCGGGGTACGCGCTCACCGCGACCGACTGCGACGATGCGCGCGCCGCGACGTATCCCGGAGCGCCCGAGACGTGCAACGGGATCGACGACGATTGTGACACCCTGCTCGACGAGGGGTTCGACGCCGACGCCGACGGCGTGGCGGCGTGCTACGACAACTGCACGACGGTGGCGAATCCGGGTCAGCAAGACCTCGACCTCGACGGCCTCGGCGACGCGTGCGATTGCACGCCGGCTGACCCGGCGAATCCCGCCCCGGGTCCGGTCGGCGACACGCTGGTCGCCGGAAAGGCCGGCGCCGCGACCGTGAATCTCGACTGGAACGGCGTGCCGGGCGCCACCGGGCACCCCGTGTACCGAGGCTTCCGCATCCACACCGACCCGTGGACGTACAACCACCAGTGTCTCGGGACCGCGGCGTTCGGAGGCCCGTTCGTCGATGCTGCGCCACCGCGCGCGGACGTGCTCTTCTACTACTTCGTTTCGAGCGTCTGCTCGTGGAGCGGCGAAGAGAGCGTGCTGGGCTACGACTCGGACCGCAGCGTCGTTCCGCATCCCCACACGTGCGACGAGCCATCTCGCGACCTCGACGGGGACACGATCGAGGAGGCGCTCGACAACTGCCCCGGCCTGGCCAACGATCAGGCCGACGCCGACGCCGACTCGCGCGGCGACGCTTGCGACAACTGCCCGGCCGTGCCGAACCTCTCGCAGGCCGATTCCGACGGCGACGGCACGGGCGACGCCTGCGACCTGGACTGACCGCGGTTCGGTTAGACTCGACGCGGTGGGACGCACCACACGCAAGCGACGCGAGCAACCGACGGGCCAGGATCGTCGCCGTCTTGCCCGATCGCCGAGCGGATCGAGCCCTCGCGTCGACCACGGCGAGGCGTTCGTGGCGAACCGCTACCACCTCGTTTTTCTCGTCGTGATCGCCACGGCGCTGCTCCTGCCGAATCTCGCCAACATCTACCTGTGGCAGGACGAGGCGGAGACGGCGATCCTGGCGCGGAACATTCTCACGCACGGCTACCCGAGCGCGTGGGACGGCACGAACGTCGTCACGCAGAATCACGAGCGGGAGTTCAACGCGCGTCATGTCTGGACGTGGTCGCCCTGGCTACAACTGTATTTGACCGCCGGATCGTTCTGGATCTTCGGGGAAACGACCTTCGCGGCGCGGATTCCGTTCGTCGTCCTCGCGGTGGCTTCGATCGCCCTGCTCCACGTCTACGTGGGCCGGCTGACCGGCAGCCGCCGTATCGCTCTATTCGCGGGGTTGTGGATGACCACGTCGATCCCGTTCCTGCTCCATGCGCGCCAGTGTCGCTGGTACATGGCCGCCGTCTTCGGGACGATCTGGCTGCTGTATGCCTACCTGCGAATGACCGACGGTCGCGGGTCGGGCGTCGTGCAGTTCGTCGTGGCGTCGCTCCTGCTGTTTCACGGCAACTATCTGGTGCTCGTTTATGTGCTGGGCGGCATCGTCCTCCACTTCCTCGTGTCGCCGCTCTTGCACTCGCCTCGACCGCCCCTTCGCTCCATGGCGACGGCCCTGTCGTCGGTGGTGCTGCTCAGCGCTCCCTGGGCGATCTATGCCCGCATCTGGGATCGACCGAATCCGCTCGAGGAGTACCGACTCCCGCTTCTGGCGCGAGCGGCGCGGATCCTCCTCAGTAATCTGACCAACCTGAACCAGTACCTGCTTCCGTTTCCGCTGGCGGCTCTCCTCCCCTGGATCTGGATCCGACGCAGGAAGCTCGGCCTGGGGATGGATCGCGGTGTCGCCCTGTTCGTCCTCGTCCTCTTGGTCGCGCTGATCCAGCTGTCGTTCTTGCCCTGGATGTACTTTCGCTACCTGATCGGTCTCGTGCCGGTGTGCTGCATCCTGCTCGGGATCGTCATCGAGCACCTGTTCGTCCTGCGCAAGGTCCTGGGCCTTGGCGTGCTCGCCCTCGGGATCTCGACGAACGGTTTCACGCTCCTGCTCCCGCCTCACCAGCTCCGCTCGGACCTCCTGCGCTACTTCTACGAGATCTCGCACGACTACGACGGGCCCGACGAGGGGATCGTCGAGTATCTGAAAACCCACGGTCGCCCGGACCAGCTCGTCGTCACGAACTACGGTCAGCTGCCGATCATCTTCTACACGCGCATGCGCGCGGTGGGCTTCGGCCAGGATCCGCACACCGCCGAGGATCCGGACTGGATCATCGTCCGCAGAAACCGCGGTGACGCGGAGTACCTGCTCGCGCGAGCGAGCGGCTATCGGAAGATCGTCATCGACTATCCGGATATTCCCTGGGGCAATCGCGCCGACCCGAATCGGCACCACTTTCGGACCGCCGAAGGGGTCCCGCCGGTGGTGATCTTCCAGAAGCCGACGGGTGGAACTCCCGGGTGACGCGACAGCGACCGCCGTTGCGCAAGGCCGGGCTCCGCCCGTGAACGGCACGACGTGGATCGTGCTCGGCTACATCGCGGCACAGGTCGCGATCGGCGCGTCGTCAGCCGGCGCATCCGTACCGAGGCCGACTACCTCGTCGCCGGACGGAGCCTCGGCCTGGGCCTCGCGACGTTCACGATCTTTGCCACGTGGTTCGGCGCCGAGACGTGCCTCGGCGCCGCGGGCTCGATCTACGACGAGGGGCTCGCAGGAGGCGCGGCCGATCCGTTCGGCTATGCCGTCTGCCTCGTGCTGATGGGACTCGTGTTCGCGGTTCCGCTGTGGCGCCTCGGCCTGACGACGCTCGCCGACCTCTTCCGCTTGCGCTTCTCGCCGGGGGTCGAGCGTCTTCGCCACGCTCCTGCTGGTACCGACCTCCGTCGTGTGGGCCGCAGCGCAGATCCGGGCGTTCGGCCAGGTTCTCGCGGTCTCGTCCGGCTTCGCGGTCGAGGCGACGATCGCCTTCGCGGCGCTCGTCGTGATCGTCTACACGATGTTCGGCGGGCTACTGGCGGACGCCTGGACCGACGTGATCCGGGGGATCGCGCTGATCGTCGGACTCGTCGTCCTCGCGGTCGCGGTCCTCGGCTCCGCGGACGCGGCGGCGCTCTGGGAGATCGATCCGGCGCGCCTGCGGCCTTTCGGCGGTCCGGATCGGCCCCTTCTCGATGTTCTCGAGAGCTGGGCCATCCCGGTGTGCGGCTCCGGCCTCGCGGCCGAGCGCGTCGCGCCCGTGATCGCCACGCGCACTCCCACGGTCGCCCGGCGAGCGACCTTGATCGCCGCCGGCGTGTATCTGGCGGTCGGGCTGATCCCCGTCGCGCTCGGACTCGCAGGTCCGGATCCCTCCGGGTCTCGACCATCCGGAGCAGATCCTGCCCCGCCCCGCCGAGCGCTTTCTGCCCCCGATCCTGTCCGCGATCTTCGCCGGGGCCCTCGTGTCAGCGATCCTGTCGACCGTTGACAGCGCCTTGCTCGTCGCGGCGTCGCTCGTTTCGCACAACCGCGTCGTGCCGCTCGCGCCGGCGCTCGGCGACGAGGCCCGGGTCCGCATCGCCCGGGCCGGTGTCGTCGTCTTCGGGATCGTGGCGTTCGTGCTCGCGCTTCGCGCCGAAGGCGTCTACGCGCTCGTCGAGGAGGCGTCTGCCTTCGGCAGCGCGGGAGTGTTCGTCGCCGGCGTGCTCGGCCTGTTCACGCGACGCGGGGGCGCGGCGAGCGCGTACGCCGCCCTCGGCCTCGGAGCGGTGCTCGCCGGGTACGCGGGGCTCGCGGGCGTTCGGTCGAGGCGCGCCTGACTCGCGTCAGATACCCGCGAAGCTCTCGACCGACGGACACGTGCATTGGAGGTTGCGATCGCCCCACGCGTGGTCGATACGGCCCACCGGCGGCCAGAACTTGCGCTCCCGCACCCACGGCGCCGGGAACGCCCCCTGCTCGCGGGTGTACGGCCGGTCCCACGCCTCGTCCACGAGCGACTCGGCTGTGTGCGGCGCGCGGCGCAGCGGGTTGTTCTCGCGATCGATGCGTCCTTCCTCGATCGCGCGGATCTCTTCGCGAATCGCGATCATCGCGTCGCAGTACCGGTCCAGCTCCTCGCGCGATTCGCTCTCGGTCGGCTCGATCATCATCGTTCCGGCAACGGGCCAGGACATCGTCGGGGCGTGGAACCCGAAATCCATCAGACGCTTCGCGACGTCGTCGACCGCGATCCCGGCCGACTCCTTGAACCGGCGCAGATCGAGGATGAACTCGTGCGCGACGAGATCGTGCTGCCCCGTGTACAGGATCGGGTAGTGCGGTGCGAGGCGCCGCGCCATGTAGTTCGCGTTCAGGATCGCGACCTGGCTCGCCTTGCGCAGGCCACGCTCCCCCATCAACGCGATGTAGGCCCAGCTGATCGGCAGGATGCTCGCGCTGCCGAAGGGTGCCGCGCTCACGGGTCCGATCGCCCGCTCGCCGCCCGTGGCGATGACCGGGTGTCCCGGCAGGTACGGCACGAGATGCTCGGCGACCGCGATCGGCCCCATGCCCGGCCCGCCTCCGCCGTGCGGGATGCAGAACGTCTTGTGCAGATTCAGGTGGCACACGTCGGCGCCGTAGTCGCCCGGCCGGCACAGGCCGACCTGGGCGTTCAGGTTCGCTCCGTCGAGGTACACCTGACCGCCGCTCCGATGCACGATCTCGCAGATCCGACGGATCGAGACCTCGAACACGCCGTGGGTCGAGGGGTACGTGATCATCAGCGCGGCGAGGCGCGGCGCGTGCTCCGCGGCCCGGGCCTCGAGGTCCGCGAGGTCGACGTTGCCCCGGGCGTCGCAGGCGACGGGCACGACCCGCAGCCCCGCGAGCACCGCGCTCGCCGGGTTCGTTCCGTGGGCCGACGTCGGGATCAGGCACACGTCGCGACCTAAGTCGCCCCGGCTCTCGTAGAACGCGCGGATCACGAGCAGCCCCGCGTACTCTCCCTGCGCGCCGGAGTTCGGCTGGAGCGACGCCGCCTGAAACCCCGTGATCTCGCACAGCCAGCGCTCCAGCTGGCGCATCAGCTTCTCGTAGCCCAGCGCCTGTTCCGGTGGCGCGAACGGATGGAGCCGCGCGAACTCGGGCCACGTGACGGGAAGCATCAGCGACGTCCCGTTGAGCTTCATCGTGCACGAACCGAGCGGGATCATGGACCGCGCGAGCGACACGTCCTTGGCCGCGAGGCGATCGAGGTAGCGCAACATCTCGTGCTCCGAGCGGTATCGGCCAAACACCTCGTGCGCCAGGAAGTCGCTCGTCCGCGCGTGCGGCGCCTCGTAGTCGGTGTCGGCCAACGGCGTGGCCAGCTCCTCGAACGTCAGTTCGAGCGGCGTGTCGAGAGCGAAGCTGCTCACGAGGCGCGCTAGGTCGTCGGCCGTCGTCGCCTCGTCGAGCGAGATCCCGAGCGACCCGTCGCCGTGGTCTCGCAGGTTGATGCACCGGCGATGCGCCGCGGCCAGGACGCGCGCGGCCGGGTCCTTGCCCAGGCGCACGCGCAGCGTGTCGAAGAACGGTCCATCGTCCACGCGCCAGCCCAGGCGTCGCAGCCCCTCGGCGAGCATCTGCGTCATGCCGTGGACACGCCGCGCGATGCGCCGCAGGCCCGCAGGGCCGTGGTACACGGCATACATGCTGGCCAGGATCGCGAGCAGGACCTGCGCCGTGCAGATGTTGCTCGTGGCCTTGTCGCGACGGATGTGCTGCTCGCGCGTCTGGAGCGCGAGCCGATAGGCCACGCGACCGCGGTCGTCCTTCGACACACCGACGAGCCGGCCGGGCAGGAGGCGCTTGAAGTCGTCGCGGGCGGCGAGAAACGCCGCGTGCGGTCCGCCGTATCCGAGCGGGACGCCGAAGCGCTGCGCCGAGCCGACGGCGATGTCGACGCCGAACTCTCCCGGCGGTCGCAGCAGCGTCAGGGCCAGGACATCGGTGGCCACCACGAGCCACGCGCCTGCCGCGTGAGCCGAGGCCGCGACGGGTTGGTAATCGCGGATGCGTCCGTCCGTGGCCGGATACTGGACGAGGACGGCGAACGCCGGCCTCCGCGCGAGATCGAGCCCGTCGATCGGGCCGACGTCGATCTCGATGCCGAGCGCCCGGGCACGCGTCTCGATCACCGCGATCGTCTGCGGGTGGCAATCCTCGGCGACGAACATCCGCTGATCCGAGACTCGCGACGCGGCGAGGCACATCGTCATCGCCTCTGCCGCCGCGGTCGCCTCGTCGAGCAGTGAAGCGTTGGCCAGCGGCAGCGCCGTGAGGTCCGAGACCATCGTCTGGAAGTTCAGGAGCGCCTCGAGGCGCCCCTGTGAGATCTCGGGCTGGTACGGCGTGTACTGCGTGTACCAGCCCGGGTTCTCGAGGACGTTGCGCTGGATCACCTTGGGCGTCACGCAGTCGTGGTACCCCATCCCGAGGAACGAGCGGAACCCCTCGTTGTGGCTCGCGATCCCGGCCAGCTCTTCGAGAAGCTCGCCCTCGCCCTGCGGGACGCCGAGGTCGAGCGGTCGCGCTAGGCGGATGTCTTCCGGGATCACCGCGTCGGTCAGCTCGTCGAGCGAGGCCCGCCCGAGCATCCGGAGCATGTCCGGCAGGTCAGTATCGCGTGGGCCGATGTGGCGGTCGACGAACGTGTCCGTCGGATCCATCAACGAGGGCTTCTTCATCCAACTCCTCCGGGAAATCAGCGGACGGCTGTCCCCTGATTCTCGGTTGCGATCCAGCCGCCGCCGAGGACACGGTCGCCGTCGTAGGCGACGGCCGCTTGCCCGGGCGTCAATGCGCGCTGCGCGTCGTCAAACCGCACCTCGGCCCGTCCGTCGCCGAGGTCGCGGATCGTCGCCGGGGCACCGGCATGAGTCGAGCGGATCCGCACGTCGGCCCGGATCGACCCGTTCGGTCGATCGAACGGGATCCAGCGCACGCGTTCGAGGCTGCAGCGATCGGCGGCGAGGTCGGCGCGGTCCCCCACCACGATTCGGCCTGCCGCGGCCTCGACCCGCAGGACGTAGAGCGCGCGGTCCGAAGCGACGCCCAGACCGCGCCTCTGGCCGACCGTGAACCCCGAGACGCCGTCGTGCGTTCCGAGCACGCGTCCCGCGGCGTCGACGATCTCTCCCGGCGCGTCCTCGGCCGCAAGCCCGCTGCGCCTGAGGAACTCGCGGTACGTTTCCCCCTCGGCGACGAAGCACAGGTCCATCGACTCCGGCTTGTCGGCCGTCCTTAGCTCCGCCGCGCGCGCGGCCTCGCGCACCTCGGCCTTGGTCATTCGCCCCAGCGGAAACTCGGCATGCGCTCGCTGCTCGTCCGAGAGGTCGAACAGGAAGTACGACTGGTCCTTGTCCTCATCCACGGCACGGCGCAGTACCGTTCGCCCGCTCCGCGCGTCCCGCTCGAGGATCGCGTAGTGCCCGGTCGCAACGCGCTCGGCGCCGACGGCCGCGGCCCGTCCGAGGAGCGCCCCGAACTTCACGAACGTATTGCACCGGATGCACGGCGACGGCGTGCGCCCCACGGCGTAGTCGTCGGCGAACGAGCGCACCACATGACGCTCGAACTCGTCCTCGAAGTCGACGACGTAGTGCGGAAAGCCGAGCCGGTCGGCGACACGCCGCGCATCGCGGAAGTCGTCGGGCGAGCAGCATCGGCCGTAGCGCTCGGTCTCGCCGGCCAGACGGTCGACGAGCTTCAGCGAGAATCCGACCACGGGCCGTCCGGCGCGAGCGAGCAGCGCCGCCGCGACCGAGCTGTCGACCCCGCCGCTCATCGCGACCGCGGTCAGCCCCGGCTCCATCTGGACCTCCCCCGCCAACCGTAGCGGGCGGCGCCCGACGATGCAAACGCGTCGTCTCAGCGCGGCTCGCCGATCGCATCCGGCCGGCGGGCGAGACCGTGGCGAACCTGCGCCACGATGCCCGGGAAGCGGCCGAGGAACCGTTCGACCTCGTCCGGGGTCGTGCTCCATCCGAGCGACAGGCGGACCGCTCCGCGCGCGTGCGCGTCGTCGTACCCCATCGCGCGCAGCACGTGGGACGGCTCGACCGCGCCCGACGAGCAGGCCGACCCTGTCGAGAGCGCAATGCCCGCGAGGTCCGCGGCGATCACGAGCGTCTCGCCCGGGACGCCGGCGATCGCGAAGTTCGTCGTCGTCGGAAGGCGCGACACTCCCTGGGCGTGGAACCGGATCCCGTCGCACGAGTCGAGGAGCTGGGTCTCGATCTTGGCCCGCAGACGCAGCAGACGGCGCGCCTCGTGCGTCATCGAGTGCAGCGCGACGCGCGCGGCCGCGCCGAACGCCGCGATCCCAGCCACGTTCTCCGTGCCGCCGCGTCGCCGTTTCTCCTGCGCTCCGCCGGCGACGAGCGGCACGAGCGAGATGCCGCTGCGAACGACGAGCGCCCCCACGCCCTGCGGCCCGCCGATCTTGTGCGACGACAGCGCGAGCAGATCGGCGCACGCCTTCTTCGGATCGAGCGGGAGCTTGCCCGCGGCCTGGACGGCGTCGACGAGGAACGGGACTCCGCGCGCGCGACACACCCGGCCGACCTCCTCGATCGGCTGGAGCACACCGGTCTCGGAGTTGGCCCACTGGAGCGCGGCGAGCGCGACGCCCTCGCCGAGCTGTGTCTCGAACCGCTCGACCTGGACTCGCCCGTCCGCGTCGACCGGGACGCGTACGACCACGAACCCGCGGCGCGCGGCGAGATCGGCCGCCTCGAGCACCGCCGAGTGCTCGACCGCGGAGACGACGATCCTCCGCAGCGCATCCGGCGCGCGGTCGCATACTCCGCGCACCGCCGCGCTGATCGCCTCGGTCCCGCCCGAGGTGAACACGATCTCGGACGGGAGCGACTGCACGAGGGCCGCCACGGCGTCGCGCGCATCGTCGAGGATCGCACGGGCGGCGCGACCCTCGCTGTGGAGCGAGGACGGATTGCCGTACACGCGCGCCAAGGCGTCGTCGAGCGCGTCCCGCGCCTCGGGTCGCAGCGGGCTCGTCGCGTTGTGGTCGAGATAGATGCGCGGCTCGGTGATCGTCCCCATCGCGGACCCTATGGTAGAGCACGCCGTCGCACGGTGTGACCCGGCTCGTGGGCGGTCACATCGATGGGGAGTACCAGATCGGGCTCGTCCATGCGCGCTCCTGGATCGTGGCCGGCACGTCCTTCAGGAGAGGCAGGCCGCTCCGGACCGCGTCGTAGGTGCTCCAGCGCGGGGTAGGAATCTCCAACACCCGGACGTAGTAGACGGCCCCCTGCTTCGAATCGAAACCCGGATCGGTCCACGTGCCCATCAGCTCCGCGCTCCCGATGGTGTTGGCGTAGGTCGCCTTGCTGGTGTCCACCGTGTTGCCCACCGGCGGAAGCCTGCCGTCCGCATCCGCCGTGCGCCCGCCCGACCAGACGACATCGAAAGCCCGGTCCTGCGGCTCGCCCTTCGCGTCGACCCAGCCCTTGACGATCTGGATCCGGTCGAGGTTGGCGTCATCGGGTCCCTCCATCGCCCAGACCGCGAAGCTCGGGGCGCCTTCGCCACGGCAGGCGGCCAGATGGAGCGGCAGTGCCTCGTCATAGCCCTCGGGCGACGAGGTCGGCACCGCCGGGCGACCAGATGCCGCCAACTGCGCCGGCGTGCTTTCGTGGTCGAGGTCACGCGCTTCGATATCGGCACCGGCATCCAGCAGCTGCGTGGCGATTTCAGTCGTACGGGCGAAGTGCAGCGGCTGCTTCCCGTCGCCACCGCGCGCATGGACCTGCCTGGAATCCTGCCGAACGAGCGCCGCCACTCGTTCCGCATCACCGAGGTGCGCAGCGGCATGGATGTCCACTGTCGTCCCGCTGGCGACCAGAAAGGGCCCGAGTTCGTCCACGAGCGACTCGGGAATGCTGTGCAGGGGCGCGAACCCGCCGGCACACCACTCGCTCTTGCGATCGAGGTCGGCACCATGGCGAAGCAGGAGATCGATCATCGCCGTCTCTTGGCCGGAGACGGCAAGATTGAGCGGCGTGGCTCCGAACTCGCCGGAGTCGAACTCCAAGAGCAAAGCGGGATCCACGCTCAGTAGCTCGTCCACCGTGGCCAGGTCATTCTTCTTGATCGCCGTGAAGAAAGCGCTCGTGGGCTCGTCCATGTGCACAGAACTCCTGCGAGGCGCGGCTCAGTCCTGCGTCGACGGTGCGGACGAGCGCTCGACGACGCCATGCACCGAAGCCGACGTCACTCGCTAGATCGGAAACCCGGGGGCGGAACCCGACACGCGCCTCGGGTCGCAGCAGGCTCGTCCTGTTGTGTCCAGATAGATGCGTGGCTCGGCGAGCGTACCCATCGCGAGCCCTATGATAGAGTACGCCGTCGCCCGGGGTGATCCAAGTGTCCCGAACCGTGGAACTCAAGAGCACGGTCCATCTGCCGCGCACCGAGTTCCCGATGAAGGCGAACCTGCCCCAGCGCGAGCCCGAGACGCTCGCTTTCTGGGATCGGATCGACGTCTACGGCCGGGTCCGCGAGGCCCGCGTCGGCCGCCCGCCCTACGTGCTCCACGACGGGCCGCCCTACGCGAACGGCAACATCCACCTGGGTCAAGCGCTCAACAAGATCCTCAAGGACTTCGTCGTCAAGTCGCGATCGATGCTCGGACACGATGCGGTGTACGTGCCGGGCTGGGACTGCCACGGGCTGCCGATCGAGCACCGCATCGACCGCGAGCTCGGGGAGCGCAAGGCCACGCTCGGCCCGCTCGAGGTCCGCGCCCTGTGCCGCGCGTACGCCGAGAAGTTCATCGACATCCAGGCCGCCGAGTTCTGGCGCCTGGGCGTGCAGTGGGACCGCGCGCTCGACGCGCGCGAGGCCGCCGCCGCCGCACCGAGTCGGCGCGCGATCTACCGGACGATCGACCCGTCCTACGAGGCCGAGGTCGTGCGTCAGATCGGCCGGTTCTTCACCCGCGGCAGCGTGTACCACGGCGTCAAGCCGGTGCACTGGTGCTTCTCGTGCAAGACCGCACTCGCCGAGGCCGAGGTCGAGTACGACGAGCGGGAGGACCCGTCGATCCACGTGCGCCTGCCGGTGCGTCGGCTCGACGCGCGGATCCCCGAGCTGGTCGATCGCCGCGTGTCGCTCGCGGTCTGGACCACGACGCCCTGGACGCTTCCCGCGAACCTGGCGGTCGCGCTGCACCCGGATCTGCTCTACGTCGCGGTCGAGGCCGACGGCGAGGCACTGATCGTGGCCGAGGGCCGGCTCGCGGCGACGGCCGCGGAGCTCGGCCTCGGCACGCCACGCGTGCTCGCGCGCTTCCGCGGCGCCGATCTCGTGGGCGAGGGCGACGAGTGGATCGGTCTCGAAGCGCCGATCGAGCGCCCCTACCCCGGCCCGGCCGCGCCGGGACCGGGCGTCCTCGTCCTGGGCGAGCACGTGACGCTCGACGCCGGCACCGGCTGTGTCCACACCGCACCGGGCCACGGCGCCGACGATTTCCGCGTCGGGGCGCGCTACGGCCTCCCGGCCTTGAACCCGGTCGGCGACGACGGGCGATTCCTCGAGGCGAAGGTCGGCGCGGAATGGCTCGCGGGCCTGCACGTACTGAAAGCCAACCCGCGCATCGTCGAGGACCTCCGCGCGCGCGGCCTGCTCCTCGCGGCGGGAACCGTGCGCCACAGCTACCCGCACTGCTGGCGCTGCCGCAACCCGGTGCTGTTCCGCGCGACGCCACAGTGGTTCATCTCGATGGACGCGCAGGGGCTGCGCGCGACCGCGCTGGCCCAGGTGCGGGCGACGCGTTGGCTGCCGGAGTACGGCGAGGCCCGCATCTCGCAGATGCTCGAGACGCGCCCGGACTGGTGCATCTCGCGCCAGCGCACGTGGGGCGTGCCCGTCCCGGCGGTCGTGTGCACGCGCTGCTCGAGCGACGCGGAGACGGTGTTCCTCCGCGACGCCGCGTTCTTCGATCACCTGGCCGCGGTGTTCCGCGAGGAGGGGTCGAACGCCTGGTTCGGCGAGCCCGACGGGGCACACGGGCACCGGCCGTATCGTTCCCCCGAGGCCCGTCTCGACCGGCTCGTCGCGCCGGGCGTCGCCTGCCCCGGCTGTGGCCACCGGGACGCGCTCAAGTTCCACGAGCACATCGTCGACGTCTGGTTCGAGTCCGGCGTGTCGCATTCCGCGGTGCTCGGCCGCTCCGACCGCCTGCCCTGGCCTGCCGATCTCTATCTCGAGGGCCACGACCAGTACCGCGGCTGGTTCCACTCGTCCTTGCTCGTAGCGACGAACGATCGGGAACGCGCCCCGTATCGCGAGGTCGTGACGCACGGCTTCACGCTCGACGCGCAGGGTCGCAAGATGTCGAAGTCGCTCGGCAACGTGATCTCACCGGTCGAGGTCGCGACCCAGCGCGGCGCGGAGATCCTGCGCCTGTGGGTGTCGATGATCGACTTCCTCGAGGACATGCGGCTGTCACCGGAGATTCTCGACCGCAACGCCGAGGCGTACCGCAAGATCCGCAACACGTTCCGTTACCTGCTGGGGAACCTCCACGGTTTCGACACCGTCGCCGACGTCGTGCCGTACGACGAGATGGAGGAGATCGACCGCTGGGCCCTGCAACAGCTCGAGGCGCTGCGGCGCCGCGTCGTTGCGGCCTACGAGGGCCATCAGTACCACCTCGTCTACCACAGCCTGCACAACTTCTGCGCCGTGACGCTGTCGTCGTTCTATCTCGATGTGCTCAAGGACCGCCTGTACACGCTGCCGCGCCGCGGCCGCTCGCGACGCGCCGCGCAGACGGTGCTCGTCCGGCTCGCCGATGGGCTGTGCCGGTTGATGGCCCCGGTGCTGTGCTTCACGGCCGAGGAGGTCTGGCAGGAGCTCGAGCGCCTGCGCGGAGAGACGCCATGGACCGCGGCGACCGTCCACGCCGAGGTGTTCCCCACGGCGCTCGACCTGCCCGAGGACGCCGGCCTGATCGAGCGCTTCGATCGGTTTCAGCGGCTCCGCGACGAGGTGTACCGGGCGCTCGAGGCCGCGCGCCGCGATCGGCGGATCGGCAGCGGCCTCGAGGCGCGCGTCGTCGTCTCCGCGGGCCGCGAGGAGGAGGCGCTGCTGCGCTCGTTCGGCGCCGATCTTCGGTTCCTGCTCCTCGTCAGCGAGGTTGCATTCGGTCCCGTCGGTGACGGCGCCTTCGTCTCCGAGGGAGTGCCGGGCTTCGCGGTCGAGGTGCATCCCGCCTCCGGAACCAAGTGCGCACGCTGCTGGCACTACACGGCGGACGTCGGGTCGGACTCCGCGTGGCCCACTGCCTGCTCGCGCTGCGCGGCGAACGTGCGTGAGATCCTGCGCGAGACGGAGACCGCGTGAGCGCGGGTCCGTGGACCGAGCGCCGCGGGTACCTCTGGATCGCCCTCGTGGTCGTCGCTCTCGATCAGGCAACCAAGATCGCGGCCCACGAGTGGCTCCGTCCGGCAGGATCGTTCCCGGTCGTGCGCGGGCTGTTCGACCTCACCTACTCGCGCAACCGCGGTGGCCTGTTCGGTTACTTCTCGGATCTCGCGGACCCCTGGCGCGTCGTCCTGCTGACCGGGCTCCCGGTGCTGGCGATCCTGCTCCTCGGCCGGTTCCTGGTGCATGGCCAGGACCTGTCGCGCGCGGCACGCGTCGGCCTGGCGGCGGTCCTCGGCGGGGCGATCGGCAACCTGATCGATCGCGTGATCCGGGGCGAGGTCGTCGACTTTCTCGACGTCTACGCGACCGCCCCGAGCGTGGCCGACTGGCTCGTCCGTCAGTTCGGCACGTCCCACTGGCCGACGTTCAACGTCGCCGACTCGGCGATCGTGATCGGTGCCGGCCTGCTCCTGGTCGACGTCGTCCGGCCACGGGGCGCGGTCGCGGCGCAGACGACCGAGCCCGCGGAGCCCCGCGGTTGAGCTGCGCCGGTCCGTCGCTGCGCGCGCCCTGATATCCTGAACCCGGGCGGCGTCCCGCCGTCCGATGACGCGAGCGTCCCGGCGTGCACCCGATCCTGATCGATTTCGGATTCGTCGACCTGCCGTTCTTCGGCTCGACCCGGCTGTTCCTGCCGACCTACGGCCTGCTGTTCGCGGGCTCGGTCGTCCTCGCCTGGACCTGGTTTCTCCGGCGCGCGCGTGGGCTCGGCCTCCCCGAGGACCGCCTGTTCAACCTGACCTTCTTCAGTTTGCTCGCGGGGATCCTGGGCGCGAAGCTGCTCCTCGTAGTGGTCGATTGGGAGGTCTACTTCAACGATCCGGCCGAGATCCTGGGCACGCTCCGCTCGGCCGGCGTCCTGCTCGGCGGGGTCGCCGCAGGCTCGGCGGTCTTCGCGCTCTACGCCACGCGCCACCGACTTCCGCTGTGGCCTCTCGCGGACGCGATCGCCGCCCCGCTGGCCCTGGCCCAGGCGATCGGGCGCTTCGGTTGCTTCGCCGGCGGCTGCTGCTGGGGCATCCCGGTCGACGCGTCCTACTGGCTCGCCGTCGTGTTTCGTGACCCCGAGACAAACGGGCTGACCGGCGTGCCGCTCCACGATCCGCGCCTGGCGATCCAGCTCATCGAAGCGGCGTTCGATCTCGCGCTGTGCGCGCTCCTGACGGTGCTCTGGCGGCGCCGTGTGCAGCCTGCGGGAACGGTGTTCTGGCTCTACGCGCTCCTGTACGCCATCGGCCGGACGCTGCTCGAGGTGGGCCGCGGCGATGCGCACCGCGGCCTGTTCTTCGCTGGAGCAGTCTCGACCTCGCAGCTCCTGTCGCTCGCCGTGGCCGCCACGGCGGTCGCGATGCTCGTGCGTGGACGACTAATCCGGCGACACGAACGACTCCTGTCGACATGAGCGGCCCGATCCCCGGCACGAAGCTCGTGCTGCGCGTCCCCGACGAGGCCACCGGCACGCGCCTCGACCAGTTCCTCGCCGCTCGACTGCCGGGAACGAGCAGGGCCGCGCTGCGGCGCTGGATCCTCGACGGCCTCGTGCTGGTCGCGGGCCAGCCGGCGTCGAAGGCCGGTGTGAGCCTGCGGGGCGGTCTCGAGCTGACGGTGAGCGTCCCCGTGCCTCCGGCCGAACGGAGCGGCGAGGCGAGCGTCGATCTCACGATCTTGCACGAGGACGGAGACCTCGTCGTCGTGGACAAGCCGGCCGGGATCGCGGTCCATCCGGGCCATGGCCGGGCCCACGGGACCCTCGTCGACGGGCTCCTCGCCCGCGGCACGCCCCTCGCTCGGCAGGGCGCACCGGACCGCCCGGGGATCGTGCACCGCCTCGACCTCGGAACGTCGGGTGTGCTCGTCGTGGCCAAGACCGATCGGGCGTACGACGCGTTGAGCCGCGGCTTCGCGGAGCGTCGTGTGAAGAAGCTGTACCTGGCCCTCGTGTGGGGGCGGCTCGACCCGCCCGCCGGACGGATCGAGCGCGCCATCGGTCGCAGCCGCGGGGATCCGACGCGCATGGCGGTACGCAACACGCGTGGCCGCTCGCGCGAGGCGTGGACGTCGTATCGAACGCGCGAGGCCCTACCGGGGTTCTCGCTCCTCGACGTCGCCCCCGAAACGGGACGGACCCACCAGATCCGGGTCCACCTGGAGTCGATCCACCACCCGATCGTCGGCGACGATCGGTACGGCGGTCGGCGCTGGCGTGGGGTGCTCGATCCGCGCAAACGCAATGCGCTGCGCGACCTCGGCCGCCTTGCGCTGCACGCCGCACGGCTGGAGCTCGACCATCCGGCGACGGGGGCGCGTGTCGCGTTCGTGGCGCCCCTGCCGGCGGATCTCGTCGCGCTCCTCGCCGTGCTGCGGTCGACCACGTGAGCCGGCCGGCGATCGGCATGATCGGTGCGGGTCGGTTCGCGAGGACGATCGCGCCACTTCTTCGCCGCGCGGGATACCGGATCGCGGCCGTCACGTCGGCGCGGGCCGCGCCCGCACAACGGCTCGCCCGGTCCGTGCGGGCCCGCGCATGCGGTTCGAGCGCCGACGTCCTGGCCCACGCCGACTGGATCCTGCTCGCCGTGCCCGACCGCGAGATCGCGTCCGTCGCCCGGATGCTCGCCGGCGCGCCCCCCACGGCCCTCGATGGCAAGGTCGTGCTGCATCACGCGGGCGCCCTCGGGCTCGAGCCACTCGCCCCCCTCGCCGCGCGCGGCGCCGAGATCGGGGTCCTGCACCCGCTCCAGACGCTCTCCGATCCCGCGATCGCGCGAGCGGTCGTTCGCGGCAGCCGTGCGCGGATCGAGGGAACGCCGGGCGCGCTCCGCGCCGCGCGGCGGATCGCGAGCGACCTCGGGCTCGTTCCGTTGGTCCTGCGCGGCCGTGGGGACGACCGCGTCGCCTACCACGCTGCCGCCGCGATCGCCGCCAACGACCTGCTTGCGCTGCTCGATCTCGCCGCGCGCGTCCTCGCGACGGCGGGCGTGGCGCGGCGAACGGCCGAACGGGCCCTGGTGCGCCTGGCGCGGGGTGCCATCGATCATGCCGAGCGACACGGACTCGCCCGTTCCCGGACCGGGCCCGTTGTACGCGGTGACACCGAGGTGGTGGCCGCACACCTGCGCGTTCTTCGCCGCCGCCTGCCCGAAGCAGCGCGCGTTCACCGGGACCTGTCCCGTGGGTTGCTCGCGCTCGGACGAGCCCCCCGGGCGCCCGACCCGGTCGCGCAGCGTCGCCTGGCACGACTGCTCGGAGCCCGGCGTGGTCGGGCCGGCGACCCGACGGTATAGTTGCTGGCACGCAACAGGAGACCTAGCGATGGTCCGAGCCCGCTGGCCCGTCCGATGCTGCACGACGATCGTCGCCACGGTCGCGGCCGCGCTGCTGCTCTCCGATGCCGCCACGGCGCAGGTCACGTTCGAGCCGCGGGGCAACATGGCACGCTACGTACCGCCGCGCGACGATGCGGGAAGCTGGGACGGAACCTGGTGGTACGTCAATCGGGAGTCGAAGATCGCGCTGTGGATTCGCACCGAGAACGGAATGCCGCAGATCAAGCTCCGCTACGTGAGCACGAACTGGGCGGAGGGGTTCGAGACGGACTGGGAAGGCGCGAGCGACTACGTCACGAAGCTCGGGCCGGGGAAGTTCCGCATGACCCTCGGCGAGCGGGATGCGAATTCGATCGCGGGACGCTGGGACTGGACGCTCGAGTCGCCCGGTTCGACACGCGTCGAGGCCGGCACGTTCGCGCTGCATCGGACGAACACCGGGCGGGGGCTTGCGTTCGTGTTCGAAGAGTTGCTCCGCTCGAGGCGCACGGTCGGCCGACCCGAAGTGGGGCACATTTCCGCACCCTCGCTGACGTTCACCAAGGGATCGACGCGCCTCGTGCTGTGGGACGAGCTGCCGTTCTGACGTCGGTCGGCACGCTCGCGCTCGCCCTCGCGCTCGGAATCGCGTCGAGCCCCCTCGTCGCCGGCAGCGAAACACCACAGGCGGCATCCCCGACAGGGTCGGTCGAGCTGCGGATCCTGGGGGTCCCGGGCCACGCCGCCGATCCGCGCGTCCGCGAGCACGTCGAGTTTGGCGTCGCGTGCGGATTCAACGCGGTCTGGATCACGACCGGCGCGCCCGCCGAGCGTCCCCCGACGGGCAAGCTTCTCGACCTTCTGGCCGGCTGGGAGGCGCGCGGCCTCCGCGTGTTCGTCGAGGTGCTCGCCGCGAGCGAGCAGCGTCCGTTCGCCGATCGAGCGACCCGCGAAGACCTGCGCCGCTTCGTGGCGCTCGTCCACGAGCGCGCGCAGGTTCGTGACTTCGTGGTGTCGTTCGACGGCGCCGCGCTCGATCTCACCGATCTCGCGGACCTCGACGCCTACGGTCGATCCGCCGCGCCGGCTCATCTCGACCTCGTGCGTGGCCTCGCGCGAGCGACTCCGCGGGACACGCGCCTGTGGCTGCGGCCGGCGGTGTCCTCGGACGCCGGGCTCGCCGATCCCGCGTTGCCCTACGCGGCGGCTCTGCTCGAGGGTTTGCGCCGCGTGCCCCGGCGGGTCGGCATCGTGTGGAGCGGCACCGCGCCGGCCTCGGTGTCGGTCGACGCGGACGCCGTTCGCCGCTCGCGGGCCAAGCTCGGCGACCGTCCGATGCTCCTGGCCGATCGCTTTCCATACAACGGCTCGGGCAGCCGCGTGCCGCTCGCGCTGGTACTGGGAGCGTTGCGCGAGCGCGACCCGGCGATCGCACGCGAGCTTGCCGGCTACCTGGCGCTGCCGATGGCCGAGCTGGGAGCCTCGCGGCTCGCGCTGCTCACCGTGGCCGATTTCCTGCGCGACCCGTCGACCTACGACCCGGACCGCAGCTGGCACGCGGCGATCGCGCGCCTTGCGGGGGACGATCCCGCAGTCCGCGAGGCGCTCGAGACGCAAGCGCTCGAATGGGGCGGTTGGATCGGCGGTCGCAACTACCATACGGCCGACACGGCGAACCCGCACAGCGCGGCCGCAGCGCTGGGTGACCCCGCGGCGGTCGCCTCTTGGACCTGGGTCGTGCGGCGCTACCCCGAGCGCATGGAGGCGCTCGCGCGCGCGGCCGATCGCACGTTCGCGGACGACGTGCTGCTCGTGATGGCGCGGAGGCTCGCCGTCGCGCGCGCGGTGCCGCTCGTGGTCGAGATCCAGGCACGGCGCAGCGCCGGACGCACCGACCTCGACGCCCTCGAGTCGCAGATCGCCGCCGAGCGATCCCGGCTCGACGGACGTCCGGACGTCCGCCTAGCCCTCGATCGCTTCCTGGCAGTCGCCGGCATCCGCGTGCAGCGGCCGATCGACCCCGCGCTGCCCGATGCCGCATCCGAGATCCTGCCGTGATCGGCGCGCTCGCCCGGCCGTTCGCCCGTTACGCGCGCTGGCTGCACGGCCAGTGGCCGGCCGGCACGGTCGAGCCGCTGCCGGAGCTGGGCCAGAACGGCGGCACTCGAGTGCCGGGCCTGTACGTCGTCGGTGACCTCGGCGGCATCCCGCTGCTCAAGCTCGCGCTCGACTCCGGCGCTCGCGCCGTGCGGGCGATCGCCGCCGACCCGGCGTTCGCCGATGAGCGCGCGCGCAAGCAGGCCGGAACGCTCGACCTCGTCGTCGTCGGCGCCGGCGTCTCGGGCATGGCCGCCGCGCGCGAGGCCCGGAGCCGTGGGCTCACGCTCGCCGTGTTCGAGTCGGCCCGGCGGTTCCAGACGGTCGCGGACTTCCCGAAGGCCAAGCCGATCTATACCTACCCGCGGAGCCTGCGCCCCGCGGGAGATCTGCAGGTCCGGGCGACGGTCAAAGAGGACCTGCTCGACGAGCTCGACGCCCAGACGCGGGAGATCGACGTGGTCGCAGGACGCGTCGAGTCGATCGCCCGCGACAAGGCGGGGCTCGCCGTCCAGCTCGCCGACGGATCGACCGTGCGGGCGCTCCGGGTCATCGTCGCGATCGGGCGGAGCGGCGAGTTCCGCAAGCTCGGTGTGCCCGGCGAGGATCTGGACAAGGTGTATCACCGGCTCCACGACTCGAGCGACTTCGCCGGCCGGCGAGTGCTCGTCGTGGGCGGCGGGGACAGCGCGGTCGAGTCGGCGATCGCGCTCGCCGAGTCCGGAGCCGCGGTGACGCTCGCATACCGCGGAGCCACGCTGGCGCGCCCGAAACCGGACAACCTGTCGGCGCTCGAGCGCCTCGCGACGCAGGGCGCGATCCAGGTCGAGCTTTCGACCGAGGTCCGAGCGATCGGATCGACGGAGGTCCGGCTCTCCCGCGCCGCGGGCCCCGAGCGCACGATCCTGAACGACGTCGTGTTCGTGCACATCGGCCGCGAGGCGCCGCTCGGCTTCCTCCGCCGCTCGGGCGTGAGGATCGCCGGGGAATTCACGCCCCGCCGTGTCACGGCGCTTGTCGCGTTCCTGGTCGCGTGCTTCGGCCTGTACAACTGGAAGTCGGGCGGCTTCCTCGAGGACTGGCACCGCGCGGCGGGAGGGTTCCCGTTCGTGGTCGAGCGCTGGCTTGCCGCGCATGAGCGCGGCTCGCTCCTCGGCGTCCTGCGGATCTCGGCCAGCGCCCCGTCGTTCTACTACACGCTGGCGTACTCGGCGCTCGTCGTCGTGTTCGGCGTGCGGCGCATCCGCCGGCGCGCCACGCCGTACGTCCGCGTGCAGACGCTGACGCTGATGGCGATCCAGGTCGTCCCGCTGTTCCTGCTGCCGGAGATCGCGCTCCCGTGGCTCGACGCGAACGGGCTCCTCCCCGCCTGGCTCACCGACTCGCTGTTCCCGCGGGTCGACTACGGTCACGGCCGGGAGTTCTGGCGTGCCTACGGGCTGATCCTGGCCTGGCCGCTGTTCGTCTACAACGTGTTCACCGAGGCGCCACTCGTTCCGTGGCTCGTCATCTCGGTCGTGCAGACGTTCGTGTTCATCCCGGCCATCGTGTACGTGTGGGGCAAGGGCGCGTACTGCGGCTGGATCTGCTCGTGCGGGGCGCTCGCGGAGACCCTGGGCGACATGCACCGGCACAAGATGCCGCACGGTCCAGGGTGGAACCGCCTGAACCTGGCGGGCCAGGCGATCCTGGGCCTGGCGTTCGTCCTGGCCGGACTGCGTGTCCTGTCCTGGATCTTCCCCGAGGCGTACGGCCTGCGCGCGTTCAACCAGCTCGCGCTGTCGGGCTCGGCTCTGTCCTACAAGTGGGTCGTCGACGTCCTGCTCGCCGGCGTCGTCGGCTACGGCGTGTACTTCTGGTACTCCGGACGGTTCTGGTGCCGCTTCTTCTGCCCGCTCGCCGCGTTGATGCACATCTATGCGCGGTTCAGCCGGTTCCGGATCCTCGCCGACAAGAAGAAGTGCATCTCGTGCAACGTCTGCACGACCGTGTGCCACCAGGGGATCGACGTCATGAGCTTCGCGAACAAGGGGCTCCCGATGGCCGACCCCCAGTGCGTGCGCTGCTCGGCGTGCGTGAGCGCGTGCCCGACCGGCGTGCTGACGTTCGGCCAGGTGGATGGCGATGGACGGGTCGCTCGAGTCGACGCGCTCGCGGCGAGCCTCGTGCAGATCCGCGAGGGCTGAGTCCCCTCCTTCGCCTTCACGCGTTCTGGTTCGCGCGCAGGAACGACCGCACCTGGCCCGGGAAGTCGGCCAGGCGGATCGGCTTGGCGATGTAGCCGACGCAGCCGGCCGCTCGCGCGCGCCCCTCGTCCTCCGCGAACGCGTGCGCGGTCAGCGCGACGACCGGGGTCCCGAGTAGGCGTGGATCGGCCTGGATCCGCCGCGTGACCTCGAGCCCG
>Ga0247727_10003643_pt1 | contig 33742 bp, 24 predicted proteins | sample WisWelCaveWW1625_FD_202498 | JGI IMG/M metagenome (GOLD analysis project Ga0247727, IMG submission 202498) | Biofilm microbial communities from Wishing Well Cave, Virginia, United States - WW16-25 | ecosystem: Environmental > Aquatic > Deep subsurface > Groundwater > Cave microbial mat | place...
GTTGCCCGCTCGTCTGACGCTCACGCCTCCTATCCGCTGTTTATTCATCGGCTCACGCCTTTGCTCCACGCTTCCTTCAGACCTTCCGTCGCCGGAACCCCCTTGCGCTTCGCTAACCCTTCACCTCCATCAGGTTGGGTAGAGGACTTTCACCTCCAAGCTGCCGAGTATGCTCGGCACACAACCCGAGGGAGCGGCCTGTGGCCGCTCCGCCGAGCAGAGACAGGCAGGAATGCCTGTGTTCCCGGCCACGCCCGAGCCCACTATCCACAACCCACAACCGGAGCGGCCGCAGGCCGTCCCTAGAACGAGAAACGCAGCGAGAACTGAATAATGCGGGGATCATTGCCCTGCACGCTCAGATCCTGCAAGCCGGTGGTGGCGTTGGGGTTGACATCCACCGGATGGTTGAAGAAGTTGAAGAAATCGGCCGTGAACCGGGCCCTGACCCTCTCGGAGATGGTGATGTTCTTGAACAAGGCCACATCCGCGTTCCAGGCGCCGGGTCCCAGGAAGAAGGCGCGGGGGTTCCAGTTGACCATGTCGGTGATGCTGGTGAGGCGGGTGGAGCCGTCGGCCAGGCGCTGCGGGATGCGGTTGTCGAAGCCGGTGCCCACGGGGTGGTAGACGCGGGCTCCGCGATCGACCGGGACGAGGGCGGTCAGAGCCGTGCGGTCGACATTGGTGGCGCGGGTGGGGTCGAAGTCGCCGCGGAACCACAGCCGCTGGGGCCGGTTGTTGAAGGTCAGCAGCAGCCGCTGGTCGGGCGAGAGGGTGGGGTCGCCGAACAGGTAGCCGCCGGAGCCGACGCTGAACCAGTTGCCGCCGCGCCACTCCCCGATGGTGGCGACCTGCCAGCCGCCGATGAGGTGGTTGAGCAGGCCGGCCGAATCCCGCCCGACGCGCTTGCCGCGGCCGAAGGGCAGATCGTAGATGCCGTTCCAGCGGACGCGCTGGGCGGGGATGTTGACCGAGTTCTGATAGCCCAGCCTCAGGCGCTGGTCGTAGGTGAGGCTGGGAGCGCCCAGGATCTGGACATTCTCCGGCACCTCGAACTGGCCATCCGTGGAGTTGATGCTGCCGTTGCCGCTGGTGAAGCCGCCGGCATCGCTGGTAGTCTTCGAGCGGGTGAAGACGTAGAACCACTGGAAGGCCAGGCCGTTGGAGTAGCGACGCTCGACCTCCGCCTGCAAGGTGTGGGTGTTGGAGTAGCCGGTGCGGTTGGCCGCCCGCAAGGCCCAGTCGGGGTTGGGGCGGAGCCGGTCGACCACCGCGGGGCGAATCTGGCCGGTGCGGGCCTGGTAGTTGAACTCCGATTCGCGGCCGTTGACGGAGTAGCGTTGCTCCATGTCGCGCCCGTGATCGCCGATGTAGCTGAGGCGCAGGGCGGTGTTGGCCATCACCTCGCGCTCGACGGTGAAGTGCCAGGACTGGGCGCGGCCGTCCTTCCAGTTCTTGGCGTCCCAGGGCATCATCGACTGGGCCGTGATGGGAATGAAGATGATGCCTTGGGTGTCCACGGCAGCGCGGCCCACGAAGAAGTCCTGCCGCGGCACGGTGCGAACGGCGAAGGTGCTGGTGCCGTCGAGGCTGCCGATCTGGTTGGTGTACCGCAGGTTCAGGGGCGGGTTGGTGCGGGAGGTCTGGAGAATCTGGGCCAGCGGCATGGTCCAGAAGTACTCGCCGTAACCGCCGCGCAGCACCATGCGGTCGGTGAGGCGGTAGGCGGCGCCGATGCGCGGGCCAAAGTTGTTGTTGTCGCCGCGAACCAGGCTGTCGGGCAGGCCGGCCTCCCGGGCGGTCTTCCACCGGAGGCCTCGAGCCGCCCAACTGGCCAGCGTGGAGGGTGGAACGCCAGGCAGGTCTTCCATCCGGACGTTCTTCGGCGTGACGACTTCGAAGCGGCCGATGAAGTTGTCGACATCGACGTTGGCCAGGCGGTTGAACTTCTCCTCGTACGCCGTCCATTTGTCCCAGCGCACGCCGAGGTCGAGGGTCAGGCGGGGAGTCACTTTCCAGCTATCGTGGACGTAGGCGCCGACCTCCTGCTGCTCGAAGTAGAAGTAACCGCGGTTGTACTGGTTGAACAGGAAAGTAGGCAACCCCAGGGCCATGGAGGCCTGCCCGACACCGGTGAAGGAAACCGCCTGGTCGCCACTCGGATTGTAGAGAGAGGTCCAGGCGGTTCCAAACGTGTGAGAGCCCTGGGCCTGCTGGAGCTCGCGCACGGCGCTGTACTCATACCGGACCTTGCCGCCGAACTTGACGGTGTGCTTGCCGCGGACCCAGCTCAGGTTGGGCTCCAGCGTATAAGACGTCAGGTGCTGGTTGTGCCGGTTGTCGGAATCCCATCCGAACTGTTCGGTGCCCAGGGTCGGCCAACCGGTCACCCCGAAGGGGTTGGGCAGTCCCAGCCGCGCCGGCCAGTCGGTGAAATCGGCCAGGGTGCCGTTGCCGTGGGGCGCCCGGTTCACCGCCACCAGCAGTTCGCTGAGGAAATTTGGGGTGAACAGATGGGTATGGTTAATGGAGGCCAGGTAGATCCTGGACTCGGAGCGGCCGGTGCCGAAGCCATCCCGCAGCTCCGGAGTGGGCGAGCCGAACCGCCCTCCCACCTGGCTGAAGAAGCGACGGTTGCGGCTGAAGCGGCCCGTCACGCTGTCGTTGGCCGAAAACCGGTGGTCGATCTTGGTGGTGTAAAGATCGAAGCTGGTGACGGTGTTGTAGAACCGCTCCATGTTGATGTCTTGATAGGGGTTGTTGGCGTTGGTCGGGACGCTGGTGACCGACTGCATGACCCCATAGAAGGAGTGAATCCTGCTGCGCCCCACGATGTTGCCCGGAAACTGCGTCCGCACGCCCTGGGCGTTGGTGGTGAGCGGGTCGTAGATGTGGGTCTGGCGGTTGTTGTTGTCGAAGATGGCGTTGAAGTTGCCCTCCCACATGGCCGCCGTCGGGACTACGTCGCGCTGGAAGGTATCGGTGCGCTGCCGCAGGGCCTCGTAGCTGAAGAACCAAAAAGTGCGGTCCTTGCCGTTGTAGAGCTTTGGAAGCCAAACCGGCCCGGAGGCGGAGCCCCCAAACTCATTGCGGATCAGCTTGGCCGGTATGTTGCCGTCCTGGCGCTGGCGGGCGCGCAGCCCGCCCCGGTTGTTCCGGTGCGTCTCGAACAAGGCCCCATGCAGGGTGTTGGTCCCGCTCTTGGTCACCAGGGTGACGGTTGCCGGGCGGGAGTAGCGGGCGCTGGAGCCAACCGTCTCGATACGGAACTCCTGGATGGTGTCGACGCTGGGCTGCACGCGCTGAATGCCCCCGCCGAAGCGGTCCACCAGGGACACCCCGTCCAGCAGCATTTCGACCGAGCCGACCTTGAGGCCGTTGACGCGGGGGTTGCCGCCGCCTTCTACACCCGGCGTCAGGTTGAACAGGGTGGTGATGGAGCGGCCGTTCAAGGGCAGCTGCTCGATGCGGCGGGCGTCCTTCACGTCGGAGATCTCCATCCCGACGGTGGTCATCACGGGGGTGGAGTCGGCCACCTCGATGACGGTTTCGACGGCGCCGACATCCAGGAGCGGCTCCAGGGCGGCAGTCTGGCCGACCTCCAGCGCCAGCGAGCTGGCCCACTTCTTGAATCCCTGGGCCTCCACCTCGATCTTGTAAGGCCCCGGCGGGACGCTGCCGAAGGAGAAGAAGCCGACCGCGGAGGTTTCGGCCCGGCGGGCCACGTTGGTGCCCTGATGGGTTAGCGTTACCTTGGCGCCCGGCATGGCCGAGCGGCTGGCATCGAGCACCGTCCCCTGCACTGTGCCCGTCCCGGTCTGGGCCGCGCACACCGCGGCCAGCGTCACTACTACCACAAGTATGCGAATCTTCATACTAACCTCGCCTCGGCCCGATCGCGGGCTCTAGTCAACACTACCATAGCGGGGTCGTAAAGAACTGTAACATTGGCGATTCGGCTTAACGCTGTCCGCTTCAGGCGAGCCCAGCCTCCGCCTGCCGGAGGCCGTTGAGGGTGGCGGCGTTCAGGGGAATACCTTCGAGGCGGTAGCGGGCCTCGGTTTCGGCCTCCAGGCCTCCCGGGGCATAGAGATTGCGGCCATCCGCCGACCGGCTCTCTTGGATCTGGCGGATGATGTCGTCCGCGCGCAGCTTGAACCGGGAGGGGTCCTCGAAGGCGGCGATCTGGAGGGCCAGGAAGAAGTGGCCGTCCTGGCCGGGGGTGGGGCCATCGACCATGTTGCCGGCTTCCAGGCCGTAGCCGGCCCCGGACAGCAGCGACGATAGGATCCCCATAACGATCGCCAGACCGACGCCCTTGTACTCTCCGATGGGCTGGAGCAGACCGTGCAAGGCCTTGGCCGCGTCGGTGGTAGGGCGGCCATCGGTGTCGAAGGCCCAGGTGGAGGGGATGGAAAGGCCTTTCTGGTGGTAGACGCGGATCTTGCCGTGTGAGGAGTAGCTGAAAGCGACGTCGAGCACGATGGGGTGCTGGTGGAGGGCCGGGATGGCCACCGCCAGGGGGTTGATGCCGATGATCTTGTCGAGGCCGCCCCAGGGGGCCATGGTGGGGAGCGCGTTGGTGGTGGCCAGGCCGATCATGTCCTCGGGGAGCGCCATCATGGCGTAGTAAAACATAGCACCGCCGTGGTTGCTGCCGCGGACGGCGGCGGCCGCCAGGTTGGTGGTTCGGGCGCGTTCGATGGCCTGGCGCATGGCAAAAACCGAGCCCACCTGGCCCATGCTGTTGCAGCCGTCGACGAGCAGGGCCGTGCCGGAGTCCCGGAGGAGGCGTGGCTGGCCGGTGGGATCGACCCGGTGTCGCACTAGTTTGTCGACGTATTCGGGGACCCGCAGCACGCCGTGGGAGTGAACCCCCCGCAGGTCCGCCGCTACCAGGGTCTCGGCGACGAGGGTGGCGTCGGAGGGGCACATGCGGCAGCGCTCGAAGATGGCGGTGACGCGGGAGTGGAGGCCGGCCGCGGGGAGGCGCTGTTCTTGGTCGGAGGAGGGATAGGAGGGCATGGTGATAAGCAAGTCAAAAGTCAAAAGGCAAAAAGCAAAAGGCAAAACCTCGGGCTGACCCGGGTGGGGCGGTCCCCCGCAAGCGCTAACCTAATGGCGACCTGGGCCTAACCAAGCGTAGCATCTGCCCCCCTACCTGGATGGGGCCGAGCATCGATGACCTAAACGAGTCCCAGCGGGCCTTAGTACCAGCCAAGCTGGCTAAGTTATGGAAAGCACAAGGGTTGAACTCCGGCGCAAATTTGCGCCGGAAATCCTGCCTGTCCCCGGACACGGTGACACAGGCATGGAGCGGGCCAGGGGGCCGCCCCACCAAGCCCGTTCCCTGCCTGAGAAAATGTAGAAACTCTAGGGCCGGGTTTGACTACGGCCAACCTTGTAAGATACAGCCATGGAGCGTAGGACATTTCTCAGCCTGGCCGCGGCTCGGGCGCTGGGGGCCAACGAAACCGTCGGGGTGGGGGTGATCGGCTCGGGCGGCCGCGGACGCCTGCTGACCTCCAACTTCAAGGAACAGGCCGGGGTCGAGATGCGGGCGGTGTGCGACGTTTACGAGCCCAATCTGCGACGGGGACTGGAAGCCGCCGGGGGCCAGGCTAAGTCGTACTCCGACTATCGCGGGTTGCTGGACAGCAAGGCCATCGACGCCGTCATCATCGCCACCCCCGACCACTGGCACGCCCAGATGACCATCGACGCCGTGGCGGCCGGCAAGGACGTCTACGTCGAAAAGCCGATGTGCCACACCATCGCCGAAGGCTTCCGGGTGATGGAAGCCACCCGCCAGCACCGCCGCATCGTCCAGGTCGGCACCCAGCGGCGCAGCTACGACCTGTTCCAGGAGGGCAAGAAGGTTATGGAGTCGGGCCGGCTCGGGGAGGTCCGGCTGGTGAACGCCTGGTGGTACAACCACCAGGCTTCGGCCCGGCGGGGGAAGCTGGAGGGGGCCCTGGACTGGCAGAAGTGGCTCGGTCCGGCGCCCCGGCGTCCCCTGGACGCCCATCGCTTCTTTAATTGGTATTACTACTGGGATTACTCCGGCGGCCTGATGGTCGGCCAGGCGGCCCACGTGATCGACGCCATCCACTGGTACATGAATTCCAGCTATCCGCTGGCGGTGAGCTGCGCCGGCGGCAAGCCGCATCTGGAGGGCGTGGAGGCGCCCGAGACCACCTCGATGCTGATCGAGTACCCGGAGGACTACCTGGCGGTGTTCACGGTGGGATACCGGGCGATGCGCTACCACGCCGCCAACGACCAGATGAAGCAGTTTCACGGCTCCGGGGCCCGCTTCGACGTGAGCCGCGAATCCTGGGCCCTGTACCCGGAGTCCCGTGAAATCGAGATGCAGCCGGCGCTGGAGCGCAAGCAGTACGGAAGCTTCGAGCGGGCCACGCGCCAGCACATCGCCAACTTCCTCGACTGCGTCCGCAGCCGGCGGGAACCGAATGCGCCGGTCGAAGCCGGCCAGTCGACCAACGTGGTTTTGTGCATGGCCATGGAGGCGCTCCGCAGCGGCCGGCGGGTGAAATGGAACGCCGCCAAGCGAGACATGGAGCTGTAGCGGTGTCGATTCGGGATCGCTACCAGCTGGAACCGCTCATCAACGCCACCGGCTACCCGACCATCGTGGGGGCGAACGTGGCGGCGCCGGAGGTCATCGAGGCCGTCAGCGAGGCCCTCTCGATCAACGTGGAGATCGACGAGCTACAGAGGCGGGCCTGCCAGGTGATCGCCCGCCTCACCGGCGCGGAAGCCGGCTGCGTCACCTCCTCCTGCTCTTCGGGGATTTCCATCGCCGTGGCGGCGGCCATGACCGGGGCCGACCTGGGCCGCATTTTGCAGCTGCCCGACGCCGCCGGCATGCGCCACGAGGTCCTCCTGCAAAAAGCGCACAACGTGAACTTCGGCGCCGAGATCTCCCAGATGGTGCGCCTGGCGGGGGCCCGGCTGGTGGAGATCGGCTCGGCCTACCACGCCGATCTGTTTCATCTGGAGGCGGCCTGCAGCGACCGCACCGCGGCCCTCCTCTACGTGGTGAGCGGCGCGGTTCATCCCGAAGCGCACCTGCTGTCGCTGGAGCAGTGCGTGGAGGAAGGGCGCCGGCGGGGCCTGCCGGTGCTGGTCGACGCCGCCGCAGAGCCTGACGTGCGGCCCTACCTGGGGGTGGGGGCGGACCTGGTGCTGGCCAGCGGCCACAAAGTCATCGGCGGGCCGACCTCCGGGCTGATCTGCGGCCGCAAGGAGCTAGTGCGAGCCTGCTACCTGCAAAACTGGGGTATCGGCCGCGCCATGAAGATCGGCAAGGAAGGGATTGTCGGGCTGATGGCGGCGCTGGAGCTTTGGGCGAAGCGCGATGCGCCGGCCCAGTGCCGCCGCCTGATCGAACTGGGGGATACTCTGGAGGCCGGACTGGCGGGATGCCCGGCCTTGACGGTGGAGCGCCCAGGGCCCGAGCACCGGCTGGTGGTGCGGATCGATCACGCCGCTGCCGGCACGACGGCACGCCAGCTGGCCAACGTCCTGCGCGAAGGCCGGCCTTCCATCTGGGCGCGCGACGCCAGCGACCGAGCCGGTTCCGGGACCCTGGTTCTGGATCTGCGGCGGCTGAGCCTTGGGGAGGCCGCCGCGGTCGGGGCCCGCATCCTGGAATCGCTGGGGCGCCAGCCGGCCGAGGATGTGCCGTATCACGATCTGTACCGGTCGCGCGAGCGGCTGCTGCGGTGGCCGGATTAGCGGGTGTCAGGGGATGGCTCCTGGGAAAACTCCATGAAAGGGGCGGGATGGTAGGCTGCGAGCATTCTGGTCCAGCAGTGTCGGCTTCTTTCTGGCGGTCAGCGCCTCGGCGCAATGGACCACGACAACGGCTCTGGTCGGCACGGAACGGCCCGGCGCGTCTTCATCACCTTTGGTGGGCCGCAGGCCCATGGGCGCTCCATTCTGTCTCGTCTCGTTTCATCCCCGTTAGTGCCGGATAGTAAAAGACTTATCTGCTGTTTCGTGCTGATTCGTAAGCGGCTCGGTTCGGCGCGGTTATTGAAAATTCGGGTGCCAATTGGGTGCCAAGTCGGTGCCAACGGATCGGCGCGGGCAGTGCGGCTGAAGTCGTGGCCGTCCACAGTCTGGCTGACGATACACCTGCACGGGATGGTAGGCCTTTCAGAACAGATCCGAGTGCGTTCCGGTGCGGACGAGATGCAAGCCGTCGCCATCGATTTTGTAGATCAGCAGCCAATCCGGCTCGATGTGGCAGTCGCGGTAGTGCTTCCATTCCCCGCCGAGCGCATGGTCCTTATGGCGCGGCGACAACGGACTCCCTTCGATCAGCAGCCGGATCACCTCGCGCAACTTCGCCATGTCCTTGCCGCGCTTCTGCGCGAGTTTCACATCGCGCCGGAACTGCGCGCCGCTTACCGGGCTCCGCACGGATCAGATTCCCAGGTCCTTGAACAGCGCGCCCGCGGAATTCAGACGCTTGCCCTTGCCCTTGTCGGCGGCGCGCATCGCCTTCACGGTCGTCGCGTTCGGGACCTTCACATCGAACGGAAGGGCCTTCTCCGCGGCCACGCGGACCAGCAGCATGCGCACGACATCGGACACGGAGATTCCCATCCCGGCCAGTGTTTTCGCGGCCCTCTGCTTCGTCTTCTCATCCACGCGAACGTGAATCATCGTGGTCGCCATGATTAACCTCTCTGAGATACATTGTATCTCACCGCTCGACCGCGCGTTCGGAACCGGGAACACGGCAGTCGTTGATTCGTGACTCGGCCCACCCAGGATCAAGGCGGCCGGGCCGGCATTCGATAAATCCAGCACGCTCGCCGGCGTGGTCTACAGCTACACCGAGGTGGGGGGCCATCAACCACCGCGGTGGCGAGTGCTGGGCCGGCAGGTCGCACCACGGACTCGCCCACCTGCGTATTTTCCGTTGCCAAACCAGCGTTCCGGGTCCGTCACCACTACGTCGACATTGCCACCTTGTACCACTTCTATACGAAATCTGCTCGACGCTGGGTCGGATCGCGGGCCGGGGCGCCAACTGGTTCCAGAACGACTCTACCTTCCAGGTCTCGAGCGTAGCTGCGTACACGGGGTGTGCGACATGGAGGTGGCCGGGTGCTCGGTTTCTTTTTGTCCTGGGCGTAGCGAGCAATGCTGGAGCCCCCGGCAGCAGCGGCCGCAGGCCGCCCTCGGCTAAACTCTCAGCAGCGCGCGCACCGCGTCGATCGCCAGCACGGCGGCATGCTTGGATTCATTCCCCAAGCCTCCGACGGCCTCCTCTACATCGCGCGGCGCCAGCAGGGCGGCCTGCTCGGTGTTGCTGCCAGCCAGCAGCTCGGTGAGGGCCGAGCCGGCGGCGATGGAAGCCGTGCAGCCCCGCGTCTGGTAGCGCGCCTCCACGATCCGGCCGGCTTCGATGCGGGCCGACAGCACCAGGATATCGCCGCAGACCGGGTTGGACACCTCGACGCTGCGGGCCGGCGGCCCCAGCCGGCCCACGTTGCGTGGATTCCGAAAATGATCCAGGAGGCGCTCGCTGTACATGCGCTATCATTGAAGCACATCACAACCATGCCCGATTATTTCCGCATCGTGCGCGACCGGGTCCGCCAGCGGACCTTTCACTCGCTGTTCCTGTTCGTGACCTCGCGCTGCAACTCCTTGTGCCGCACCTGCTTCTATTTCGACAAGCTGAACAGCGCCGACGACCTGAGTTTCGACCAGATCGACCGCATCGCCGCCACGGCGCCGCCGTTTCGTAAGCTGTGGATCTCGGGCGGCGAGCCGGTGATGCGCCAGGAACTGGCCGAGATCGTCGAGCTGTTCGTGAGCCGCTCGGGGGTGAGGAACCTGAATCTGCCCACCAACGGCCTGCTGCCGAAGAAGATCTTTCGAACCATCGACTACCTGGTGGAGCGCTGCCCCCAGCTCTCGATCGACCTGAATTTTTCGCTCGACGGGCTGGGGGCCACCCACGACACCATCCGGGGGGTGCCCGACAACTTCCGGAAAACGCTGGCGACAATCGAGGAAGCCGGGCTCCGCTACCGAGGGGTGCGGCGGGTGCGGCGCAACGTTGCCAGCGTCATCACCAGCGAGAATTACCGGGAGATGGTGGAGCTCGGGCGGAGGCTGGCGGCCGGCGATCGCCTGGACGGGCATTACTTCGAGATCGCGCGCGGCGTCATGCCGGACGGCTCGCTGGGCGCTGTGCCCCTGGAGGAGCTGCGGGCGCTGCACCGGCGCCTGATGCCGCTCTACGATCGCTATGCCGAGAGGCTGTTCGAACATTTGCCGTGGCTGGTCCGGCAGGTGGCGCGGGTGTACTACCTGGGCAACATCCGGTTTCATTTCGAGTGGCACGAGCGCTGCTTCCAGGGGCCGCGCCCCTGGCCCATGCCCTGCACGGCCGGCGAAACGACCATGGTCATCGACCACAACGGAGCTTTTCGGGCCTGCGAGTTGCGGGGCGTAGTCGGGCGCCTCCAGGATTACGGGTTCGATCTGTCGAAGGCGCTCGATTCCCCCCAGCTGCGGGCCGAGGTGGCCGCCATCCCCAAGGCCAACTGCTGGTGCACCCATAGCTGCTTCCTACAGGACAGCTCCAAATTTTCAGCGCGCGTGCAACTGTTTCACATTCCCTGGATGTACGCCCGGCAGATGTTCGAGCGGGGACAGGTGCGGGATCTAGCGCCCTATCACGCCCTGGAACTGCCGGGATGACGGTGGTGACCGCAGCCCTGCTCGAGCGGGATGGCCGGATTCTGGTCTGCCGCCGGCGGGCCGACCAGAAACACCCCCTCAAGTGGGAGTTTCCCGGGGGCAAGGTCGAGCCGGCCGAGAACCCCGTGGATGGTCTGCGGCGCGAGCTGGCAGAGGAGCTCGGCATCGTAGCCGGCCAAGTCGACGAAGTCACCCGCTTCCCTTTCCAGTATCCGGGCCGACGGCCGATTCTGCTGATCTTCTACCGGGTCGCCGGCTATAGCGGCGAGATCCAGAACCGGGTCTTCGCCGAGTTGACCTGGGCCAAGCGGCAGGACTTACCGGGTTTTGACTTCTTGGAAGGGGATGTCGAGTTGGTCCTCCAACTGGCCTCCGAGTAGTGTAAACTTTCCAGCGCCGTGGTATTGAGCGACGGAAGGACCGACATCGGCTGCAGCCGGACCTCCAACGAGGACGCCTTCGCTGTGGAGCCCGAGCTGGGGCTTTACCTACTGGCCGACGGGATGGGAGGAGCGCAGGCCGGGGAGCGGGCCTCCGGCATCGCCATCGAGACCATCGTGAGGTGCGTGCGGGAAGCCGCTCCCAGCCGGACCATGGAAGGGTTGCTGGGAGCGATCCGGGTCGCCAACCAGGAGGTGATGGCACAAGCGGCGGCCAACCTGGCCTACCAGGGCATGGGGACCACCGTGGTGGCCTTGTTGGTGGACCTGCCGGCGGCCCACGTGGCCAGCGTGGGCGACAGCCGCGTTTACCTTTGGCGCCGATCCCAGCTCGAACGGGTGACTTCGGATCAGACTTGGGTCAACGAGGTGGGCCGCTCGCTGGGCCTTTCGGAGGAACAGATCCACTCGCACCCGTTTCGCAACGTCCTGACCATGGCGGTTGGGTCGCGGGAGGGTATCGAGGTGCACAGCCACGAGCTGACGCTGGAAGCCGGGGACCGGCTGTTGCTGTCCTCCGACGGGCTGCACGGGGTGGTGCCGGAAACCGGCCTCCGGCAAGCGCTGGGGGCCTCGAAAAGCCTGAGCGAGACCACTGCCGAGTTGATTCAAATGGCGCGCCGGGCCGGAGGGCCGGATAACATCACGGCGGTGGTCGTGGAGGTTCAGTAACACAGGCATTCCTGCCTGTCAGGAGGTGACTGGTGGGTTGTCGGATGTGGGTGGTGGGTTGTGGGCTTTGCCTGGCGGCTTGGCCTTTGCCGGCCCAGCGGGGCAAGCAACAGACGGCCCGGGATTTGTTCCATTCCGAGGCCGGGCTGATCGTTTCCCGCGAGGGGTCCAACCGGGGACGCTTCGCCGCCGCTAAGAAGGGCGTAGTGGCCGTGACCCTGGGGCTGAAGTACCGGATCTGGAAGCTGGTGGACGAAAAACCGGTGGATTGGGATCTGACTCAGCCCCTGGCCTCGGGTGACCAGATTCGGCTGGGGGTCGAAATCAACGACACCGGTTACCTCTACATCGTGCATCGGCAGCCCAGCGGGCAGTGGCGCCGGCTGTTTCCGACTTCCGAGATCGAGGGCGGAAACCACTTTGTCCGCAGTGGGGTAACGTACATGATTCCACCCGACGATGGCGTGGTGTTGCCGTTTGCCTGGGGTCCGGAAAAGATCTGGATGGTGCTGGCTCGCGAACCGGTCAAGGAGCTGGAGGTGCTGGTTGGACCCCGCACGCCGGAGAATACCGTCTCGGCGGCGCCGCCGCCCGAGATCGCGGAGTCGATTCTGGAAAGAGTTCGCAGTTTGTTGAATCAAAAGGACTTGGTCAGCGAACGGGTGGCGGCTGAAAAGGCCGTGTACGTGGTGAATCGGACCGGGCAGCCCGACTCGCTGGTCCTGGCGGAGGTTCAAGTTCGTAGCGAAGCCGGCCGATCTAGGTGATAGTGCCGGTCTACCACTCTTCTTATCCCCGGCCGCCGCAGGCCAGGGTGGTCGACTACCGCTCCGAGTTGCTGGCTGCGGTCGACGATCTGCCGCCCCTGCCGCTGGTGCTGAACCGGGTCATGCAGCTGCTGAATGACACCAGCAGCTCCAGCGCCCAGATCGCGGCCATGGTGGAAAAGGATACCGTTCTGAGTGGCAGCGTGCTGCGCTGCGTCAACTCCGCCTACTACGGCTTGTCGTCGACGGTTACCTCCATCCGGCATGCGGTCTCGATGCTGGGGTTCGGCACCGTGCGGAACCTGGCCCTGGCGTTTTCCCTGCGGCGCATGATCGCCGGCAGCCGGGTGCCGCCGCCGCGGCTCTATGCCCGCTACTCGCAACACTCTCTCTCTACCGCCATCCTGTGCGCCGACCTGGCCGGTTACCTGGAGGTGGACGACGCCGAGGCCGCCTTCGCCTCCGGGCTGTTCCACGATATCGGCCGGCTGCTCATCCTGGCCACCTTCCCGGAGCTGATGCAGCAGATTCATGAGCAGTATGAGACCACGGAGCGTAGCTACGAGGAGCTGGAGCGGGCGGCCCTGACATTGAGCCACCCGGAGGTCTCCAAGCTGGTGATGCAGAAGTGGCAGCTACCGGAGTGCATCCAGAACGCCGTGGAGTTCCACCACCGGCCGGCGGAGGCCCCTCACGCCCCCGAGCGGCCCTTCACCCTGGCCGAGGTGGTCCAGGCCGCCGACCTCTACGTCAACGAGTACGGGCTGGACCTGTTGCCATCCAAAAGGCCGACCCCAGTCTCAGCCGACCGGGCCTTCGAGGCCCTCGGCCTGCGGCAGAAGATGCCCGAAGTGCTCGAGAAGTTCCGCCACCAGTACGAGGGCATCCGCACGCTGTTTTAGTAGCAGTTATCAGTTGTCAGTTGTCAGTTGCCAGTTATCAGTTGTCAGTTGCCAGTTATCAGTTGTCAGTTGTCAGTTGCCAGTTATCAGTTGTCAGTTGTCAGTTGCCAGTTATCAGTTGTCAGTTGTCAGTTGTCAGTTGCCAGTTATCAGTTGCCAGTGATGGAACCGGGTGAGACTCGCCGGAAACCGCTGACGTAGAATCAACGACTTGCGGGCGAGTCTCAGATGAGACTACCGACTACTGACAACCGACTACTGGGAACTGACAACCGACTACTGAGAACTGACAACTGACTACTGAGAACTGACAACTGACTACTGAGAACTGACAACTGACTACTGAGAACTGACAACCGACTACCGAGAACTGACAACCGACTACTGAGAACTGACAACTGACTACTGAGAACTGACAACTGACTACTGACAACTGACAACCGCCAACTACCACAGCAGCTTCAACCCCAACTGTACGCGCCGGGGGGCCTGCGCCGACGAGATGCGCCCGAAGGCCGGCGATTCCAGAAAAATATCCGGCAGGTCGAAGTTGGCGCCGTCCAGCAGGTTGAAGAACTCGGCTCGAAACTGGAGGCTCACGGCCTCGCTCAGCGAGGTGTCTTTCAGGATGGAGAAGTTGACGGTGGCCAGCCCCGGACCATCCAGGATGTTCCGCCCGGCGTTGCCGAAGGTCCCCGGAGCCGACTGGAAGGCGGAGGTGTCGAACCAGCGCTGGGGTCCCTTCGAGGACAGCTCGCCGGACTGCAACCGGTTGGGCCGGTCATTGTTTCCGAAACCCAGGATGGATCGCCCGGTGTTGCTGTTGTCCAGCTCCGGCAGCAAGGCGACGGTGAAAGGCCGGCCGGTCTGGAGGGTCACAATGCCGAAGGTCTGCCACCCGCCACGGACCCGTCCGCGGCCGAGCGGCAGATCGTAGGAGTAGGCCAGGGAGAGACGCTGCCGGACGTCGAAGTTCGAGCGCCCCCGCTCGGCCCGCGTGTTGTAGCTGTCCTGCGGGAAGTTGGGGTCGCCGGCGCTTGAGAAGAAGCTGGAGGCGTTGTCGAGGGATTTCGAAAAGGTATAGGAGCCGAGCAGGGAGAGGCCGGAGTCCAGCCGCTGCTGGAGGCGGGCCTGCAAGCTGTTGTAGCTGGAGTTGCTGCGGGACTCCAGCAGGTCGATATCGTCAAAACGCAGATTGGGGCGGGGGTTGGGCTGGCGCGCGCTGGGGGGAGGCTGGTTGATGTCGCGGGCCGACAGCAGCTTGGTGCCTTTTGAACCGACATAGGCGAGTTCCAGGCTGCGGCTGCGGCCCAGCTTCTGCTGCACGCTCAGGTTCCAGTGCTGGGCGTAAGGGCTGCGCAGGTCGCGCTGGAACGCCAGAGCCGAGGAAGGCAGCGCAATCGGGAAGAATTTCGGGAAAGGGTCGCTGAGGGTCAAGGGCAGCCCGAAATCGAGCAACGGGAAATAGAGCTTGAAGTCGAAATACGGGGCGTTGAAGTAGAGGCCCTCCCCGGGGGCCAGGGCCGACTGGTCGTAGTAGATGCCGTAGCCGGCGCGCACCACCGTGCCGCTCGAGAGGGTCCAGGCCAGACCCAGGCGCGGACCCCAGTTGTTGCGGTCCGCCTCGAAGCCGCTGCGCGGAAACCCGGCCGATCCGACCGGAACCAGCGTCCCTCGCGCCGGGTCGTAGACGTTGGCGCGGTTCTCGGCATCGAAGGGCGGGGCGTTGTACTCATAGCGCAGGCCCGCGGAAACAGTGAGGCCGGTCCGCAGGCGGTATTGATGCTGCGCGAAGAAGCTGTAGCTGCGGGTGCGCAGGTGCTGGTGGTTGTCGAGCACCGCGGCGCCGGTGACGCTGGGCAGCCCCTGCAACAGTTCGGCCAGGGCGTTGCCAGTCAGGCCCAGGAAGTTGAGGAAGCCGCGGGACTGCACGTCCCGGTAGGCGTTCTGCTGGACGGCGCGCAAATCGAAGCCAAACTTGACCAGCTGCCGGCCCCGGGCCCAGGTGGCATGGTCGAACACCTGGTAGATATTGGAGGTGCTGTGCTGGGGGTTGTTGAACTCGTCGCCCAGCGGCGAGAAGCCCGGCACGGTGAGGAAGCTCAGGCCGAAGTCACGCTCCTTCGAGGAGACCTCCGGCAGCCCCACCTGGCGGTTGATGCTGCGGCCCATGTTCTGGTGGAAAGAGCCGGCCGACACCCGGCTGAAGCCGCCCCGCAACTCGTTGAGCAGCGACGCCGAAAAGGCGTGGGTCTCGCTGAGCATCACGTTCTGGGCCCGGCGCGGCACGCTGGTGCCGAAGCCGGGAACGGCCGCAAAGTTGGGGCCGGAGAAGGGCTCGAAAAGCGCCCGGTCGGCGAAGCTGTACCGAACCGAAAGATCCGAGGCCCTGCCCAGAGCATGGTCCATCCGGAGGTCGAAGTGGTCTTCGCGGTCGCGGAGGGCCGGCGAGGAAACGAAGTTCTGCTGCGGGACGGCGCGGTTGGGAAGCGGGTAAAGCGCAGCGATGGCTCGTCCCACCGGGTGCTGGCGGTTGGCCGGGATACGGGCGCCCGGGAACGGCTGGCGGGCGAAGGGGTCGATCACCAACGGCGGGCTCGACCGCGAGAAATCGCCGTCCCGCTCCAGCGCCGTCGGGACGTTGGTGGCGCGCGTGATGCCCTCGCGAAGCCGGCGGCCTTCGTAATCGGCAAAGAAGAAAGTCCGGTCGCGGCGCACCGGCCCGCCCAGCGAAGCGCCGAACTGGTTGCGCCGGTACTGCGGGCTGGCGCCGGCGGGCGGCGCAAAGTAGTTGCGGGCGTCCAGGGCGTCGTTGCGAAAGAACTCGTAGGCCGTGCCGTGCAGGCGGTTGGTTCCGGAGCGGAGCACGACGTTGACCTGGCCTCCGGCGTTGCGGCCGAAGGAGGCGTCGTAGGCGCTGGTCAAGACCTCGAACTCCTGAATGGCGTCCACTGGCGGGCTGATGCCGACTCCGTTCAGCTTGGGGTCGGCGTTGAGGACGCCGTCGAGCAGGAAGCCGTTGGAATCCTCGCGCGAACCGTTGACGTTGATGGCGAAGTCGCCCCGGACCGAGCCGGCCGAGCCGGGGGCGGCGGGGGCGGCGCCGGGTACCAGCAGGGCCAGCTCGAAGAAGTTGCGGCCATCGAGCGGCAGGCCCCGGATCTGGCGGTTCTCGATGACCGAGCCCAGGGCGCCGGCGTCGGTCCGCAGCAGCCCGCGCGCGGCCGTCACGGTGACGGTCTCGGAGAGGCTTCCGGGCAGCAACGGCACTTCGACTCGCAGCTCTTGGTTCACCAGCAGGACCAGGCGCTGGGCGTGCTTGCGGTAGCCGCTGCGTTCGGCCTCCAGCCGATAGGGACCCGGCGCCAGCAGCGACACCAGGAACTCGCCGGTTGAGCCGGTAGTGGCTTCGCGTTTCCTGTTGGTCTCTTCGTTGACCAGGGTTACCTGGACCCCGGCCAGCGGCCGTCCGGAATCGTCGGAAACAATGCCCGTCATGGAACCCTTCAGGGATTGGGCCCGGGCAACAAAAGGAACCAGCAGCAACGCAGCAATAGTCAGTTTCACAGGACCTCTCTGAGCGATACAACTATTATATCGAAGCTATAGGGCGACGGCCAAAACCGCTCCGTTACGCGGATGTGCCTAACCGTTTGGGGGGAAGCGGTCGTGGCGCACGCTTCAGCGTGCAGCGGCGAGCTTCAGCTCGCCGAAGGGTGCGGGTGAAACCAGGCAGCGTGGGCTGAAGCCGGGCTGAAGCCCACGCCGGCACGCTGAAGGAGCTGTGAAAGAATCGCTCAATGCCGGCGGTCGTGGCGCACGCTTCAGCGTGCAGCGGCGAGCTTCAGCTCGCCGAAGGGTGCGGGTGAAACCACGCAGCGTGGGCTGAAGCCCACGCCGGCACGCTGAAGCGTGCGCCACCTCGCCTCACATCCCAGCAAACACACCCGTTACGCCGGTGTGCGACACAAGAGTGATGGGCCAGTCGCACGGAGCAGGCGGCGCCGGTGCCTGTGTCATCCCGAGCGAAGCGAGGGATCTGCTTCTCGCCCCGCCGGAACAGCAGATCCCTCGCTGCGCTCGGGATGACAATCGCGGGGCCGGCGGTTGCCGCCACTGGGCGGGCCCCTATTTGACGATCTTGCCGAACAAATGTCCTCCGGCTTTTTTCCCGGACCAGGTGCCGGCGTACTGGCCGCGGTAAAACAGAACCCGGGCCGTGTAGGTGCCCAGGCCCGGGATGGTCAGGTCCGTGAGGGTCACCATAGGGGTATCGCCGGCCCATTCGACCCGCAGCGGCATCGGCACCGTCACATCGCGCTTGCCGTACTGGACGCGGGCTTGGAACAGCCACAAGCCGTCCTTGATCTTGGAGATCTTCTCGATGGTGTACTTCTCCTCCGAGAGGTTTGGCCCGTCTCCGATGGAGAAGCGTCCGACCAGGGTGACGCCGGTGAGGGACTCCTGGAATTGTTTCTCCAAGTCAGTCTTCTTGGCACAGGCGGGGGAAAGGACGGCGATGGCGACAACCAGTAAGGTGCGGGTCATGGAATCATCTCGGTCGACAGCAGCAGGGCCATGGCCCCGCCGCGCGGGTCGGGACCCAGGATAGCGGCACGATCCAGGTAGTCCCGAAGGCTTTTCTGTTTGCCGGTGCCGGTGCAGACGTCGACCAGCTCGCCGTTAGGGGCGACGCGGGCGCGGACTGCGTACCAGGCCCGGTCGAGCAGCGGCTGGAAGCGGGCCGGGTCGAGCCAGCCGGAGCGAATCCCACGCCGCAGAGCGAAGCCGATCATGGCGGTGGCGGTGAGCTCGCGGTAGCTGCCGGGGTGATCGATCACCTGTCGCCAGGCGCCGCTGGTGTCCTGGTGGCGGGCCAGGGCTTCCAGGTGGGCGCGGAAAGCCTGGAGCATTTCGGGGCGGCCGGGGTGGTCATGGGGTAGATCGGTGAGGCTCAGAGCCAGTCCGAGGGCGGGAAAGCCGTTGCCGCGGCCCCAGGCGGTTTCATCCAGGGGTGAATGGCGATGCAGGCCGTCGGTTCTCAGGTTGAGCTTGAGCATGAACCGCATGTGGTGCAGGCAGAGGTCGAAGTACTTGGCGTCGCCTGTGAGACGTCCGGCCCGGGCCAGCAGTGGGCAGCTCATGAAAACGGCGTCGCTCATCTCGTTGTGGAAGCGCATGGGGTCGAGGTCGGCGGCGGCGCGGACCAGCTCGGTGTAGCGGGGCTGGCCCGTAAGGCTGGCCAGCTCTCCGAAGACCAGGTGCCCGGACAGGTGGCTGCCGCTAGGTTTGGCCGGCAGGGCGGGCCGGACGCCGGTGAAATAGGGCGCCACGATGCGCTCCACGTCGGCCCTCTCGCCGAGCCGCAGGCGGCCGATCAAGGCCAGCGCCGGCTGATACATGACTTCGTTGAGATCGTGGCCGTAGTGGGCCGCCAACTGCCCGGCGACCTGGCGCGGGGTCCGGTCCAGGCGTGACTGGATCTCCCGGCGGGCAGGCGAAGGGGGTATAGTTCCGGCAGCGCGCAGCAGTTCGGCCAGCAGAGCTGCCGGATTGCCCTCGGCGCGAACAGCAGGGATGGGTCCTGTGCCGGCCGGGGCGCCGCGGGCAAGCAGGAAAACCAGCTCGTCAGAGGGTTGGAGGACCTCAACAGGACGCAGGCGCCGGGCGAGCCGCTGGAGCACCGGGTGGGGCGCCTCCGGGATCTGCCAGCGCCGCTTCGGGCCGGCTCGGATCTCTACAACCAGGTCCGGAGCGTGCATCCCGATCCAGCGCCACAGGTAGGCGGCCGCGGGATCTCCCGCCCGGCCGTAGTATTCGCCCTGCGGCGGGTAACCGCGCGCGGGAACCGGGCCTGGAACCACCGAGATGGCGTAGCGCCGGCGGAGGCTTTCCGACGCCGCTTCCGGCGCGCCCAGCACCAGCACGCGGGGCTTGGAGGTGTGGTAGTCCAGATCCTCGGGCGCCAGCCAGCATTCGATGGCGGCTCCGTCGCGATCCACACCCAGAGCCGAGCGGATCATTCCTTGAGGAGGGCCCGGCGGGGCGGCCGCCAGAATCAGAAACACTGCCAGCATGGGACCGATTATCCCTTATATTGGGGGGATGCTGGCACTCATCTGGCTGGCGCTGGCCGCGGCGGTCTCGGCGGACTGGCCGCAATTCCTGGGATCGGAACGGAACGGGTCTTCGGCGCAAGTGGTGAAGCCGTGGCCGGCCGCGGGGCCGCCGGTGGTGTGGAGGAAGCAAGTCGGGCAGGGCTTCAGCGCCCCGGTGGTGTCCGGGGACCGCTTGATTCTGTTCCACCGGATCGGCGACCGGGAGACGGTCGAGTGCCTGGATGCCCGGACCGGGAAGCCTCTCTGGTCTTATGGATATCCAAGCCGTTACCGGGACGACTTCGGCTTCGACGAAGGGCCGCGGGCGACGCCGGCCATCGCCGGCGGGCGGGTGCATACTTTCGGCGCGGAAGGGGTGCTGCACGCCCTGGACCTGGCAAGCGGCAAAAAGCTATGGGAGGCCGACACCCACCGGCGTTTCGGCGTCGCCAAGGGTTTCTTCGGGGCGGCCTGCTCGCCGCTGGTCGAGCAGGGGCGGGTGCTGGTCAACGTGGGCGGAACCAAAGGGGCCGGGATTGCGGCCTTCGACGCCGCCACCGGGCAGGTGGCCTGGACGGCCACCAACGACGAAGCCGGCTACGCGTCGCCGGTGGCGGCAACCCTGGGGGGCGCGCGTCAGGCGCTGTTCTTCACCCGGAACGGCCTCGTGGGGGTGGACCCGGCCACCGGGAAGGTCCGGTTCGAGTTCCGGTGGCGCTCCAGGAGCCACGCCTCGGTGAACGCCGCCACGCCGCTGGTCGCCGGCGAGGACCTGGTGTTTGTGTCGGCCAGTTACGGGACCGGGGCGGCGCTGCTGCGGGTCTCGGGCGGCGAGGCCAGGCCGGTGTGGTCCTCCGAGGAGGCCCTGTCGAACCACTACGCCACCAGTGTGTATCATCAGGGGTATCTTTACGGCTATCACGGGCGCCAGGAGGAAGGGCCGGCCCTGCGGGCCGTGGAGGCCGGCACCGGCCGCGTCGCCTGGAGCGAGGAGGGGTTCCGGGCCGGCACCGTGACGCTGGCGGGCGATCAGCTGCTGATCCTGCGGGAGGGCGGGGAGCTGGTGCTGGCGCCGGCCTCTCCAAAGGGATTTCGGCCGGCGGCCCGGGCGCAACTGTTGAAGGGTACTGTGAGGGCCTACCCGGCGCTGGCCGGGGGGCGCCTCTACGCCCGCAATGAGGATACCCTGGTGTGCGTCAGGGTGGAGTAGCGGCTTGGGCCATGTGGCCTGCCCAGCTCTAATTCGACGACCCAATGGCATAGAGGGTGTTTCGGGTCCGAATGTACATCTTGCCTTCGCTGATTGCCGGAGTTGCGTAAATGTCCGAGTCGAATTCATTGATCGCCAGAATTTCCCAATCGCCGGCAGCACGCAGCACGACGACCTTGCCATGCTCGCTGGCGATGTAGACCTTGCCGTCGACGCCGATGGGTGAGGCGTAGTAGTCTTCGAGCGCGCCCGTCAAACGCGCCTGCTTGAGTACCTTGCCGGTCTGAGCGTCCAGAGTGGTCGCGATTCCGCCGCTTCGGACGAGGAAAACCACGTCCTTGTAAACGAGGGGCGACGGTACGTCGGGCAGCGACTTTTCAAATTGCCAGAGCACGTGCGTGTCTGTCACGTCGCCGCTGCCACCGAGCTTCACAGCCAACAGACCGTTGCGCGAGGCACGGCGAGTGCGGAAGAATGTCCATTCCCTCTCGTTCAGAAAACCATCCCGATCCAAATCGATGGCACGCCAGGTTCCTGTGGGCTGCCAGGGCTGTGGAAGTTCCATCTGAGAGAGCTTGGCGTCGTGATTGGCATCGGCTGAGGCGATCATCTCGGCGAAGGTGGGCAGTTCGACCTGCTGCCCGGCGTCGTTCCCGGAAGTCCAACCGTTGAAGTAGACAGTATCGCCGGCGATTGTTGGCGCCGATTTTGGCTGGCAGGTGAGACCCCGAACGAACCAGAGCGGTTCGCCGTCCACGATGGAATAGGCGGTGAGCTGGTAGGAGCCGGGTGCGATGATTTGTGCGGGGCCGCGGGCCGGACGGTAAATGATAGGGGTGGAGTACCCGTTGATGACGTGGCGCGGCGTTTTCCAGGCGATCTTGCCGCTATCTGCATCCACCGCGATAATGTACGCGTCGGTGTCCTGATCGCAGACCAGGATCACTCTTCCATCGGTATAGATGGGCGATGCAACCACCCCGTGTTGACTGTTAAATGGTCCGAGCGGCAACTGCCATCGCTGTTTACCCTCGAAATCATAAGCGGCCAGGCCGAAATCAGCGAAGAAGACAAAGACGCTGTTTCCATCGGTCACCGCGGTGGGCGCGGCGCGGTGATTGAGTGTGTTCTGGGCTTCGCGCCTGGCAGCGCGGACTGATCGCCGCCACAGAATCTTCCCGGTGGTGCGGCTCAGGCACATGGTAATCAAATCATCGCCCTCGGAAGCGGTGAGGAAAATGCGATCCCCTACCAGGACGGGGGAGGACTTGCCTACCGGCAGCTCTGTCTTCCAGAAAACGTTCTTTTGAGGCCCAAACTCGGTTGGCAGTTGCCCGCAGGAAGGGCAGAGTCCGGAGCCGTTCGGACCACGAAACTGAGGCCAGTCGGCGCCGAACAGACCGAGTGCGAGCAGCGGATAGAGAAGGGTGCGCATTTATCTGCTACCCATATTAGGCTAGGCTAAGCTGTCGGCGAGTGTGAGGATTTTGACGCGACCGCTTTCATGTGTCGTGGTAGCCGAGGGCGGGCTTTTCCTGGGCCTTGGGCTGCTGGGCGCCAAGTATCGAAACAAAATTGCTACACTGGTCACAGAGGGGGAACGTTACATGCGACGCTGCCTTTGTCTCGCGGTGCTCAGCGCCGTCGCGGTCCTGGCCCAAGGAACCGGTACCATCCACGGCACGGTCACCGACCCGACCGGCCTCGCGATCCCCCACGCCAAAGTAACCGCCACGCTGGTGGAGCGTTCGACGGCCCGCAGAGTTGGCGCCGACGCGCAGGGCGGCTACGTGCTGCCCCTGCTGCCCGTCGGCACCTACACCATCGCTGTCGAAGCTGCCGGGTTCAAGCAGTTTACGCAGCAGTCAGTGACCCTGACAGCCAACCAGAACGCCCGCGTCGACGCCCGCCTGGAGGTGGGCGCCCTCAGCGAGTCCGTTTCGGTCACCGCCGAGGCCCCGCTGATCGACTCGCGCAGCTCGACGGTCGGCCGCCTGATCGACGTCCGCCGCGTGCTGGAGCTACCCATGAACGGGCGCAACGTGATCGCCCTGGCGGCGGGCCTGCCCGGCGTTTCGCAGGTCAGCGCCCCGCAGATGTTTACCGGCGACCGCAGCGGGCCGACGCTCTCCATCTCCGGCTCGCGCGGCAACCAGAACCTGTTCCTGTTCGACGGCGCCCAGTTCAACGCCGTGTTTCGCAATACCGGCCTGAACTTCCCACCGCCGGACGCCCTCCAGGAAGTCATGGTGCTCACCAACAGCTTCGGCGCCGAGTACGGCCGCAACGCCGGCTCCATTTTCAACGTCGTGTCCAAGTCCGGCACCAATGAGCTGCACGGCGTCGCCTGGGAGTTCCTGCGCAACCACAAGCTCAACGCGCGTAACTTCTTCGCCCCGTCGCAGAAGCCGCAGCTCATCCAGAATCAGTTCGGCGCCGCCTCCGGCGGCCCGATCCGCAAAGATCGGCTGTTCGTCTTCGGCTCCTATGAAGGACTGCGCGTCCGCCCCGCCTCGCTCTCGACGAGCGCCTTTCCGCTCACCGCCGCGGAGCGCGCCGGCAACTTCACGAACACGATACGGGATCCCCTGGGCGGCACGTTTGCCAACAACCAGGTTCCGACGGCGCGGTTCGACACGGTGTCGCGCAACATCCTGACGCGCGACCTGATGCCGCTGCCCAACACCCCGGCCGGCCAGTTCATCACCACCTTCCCTACGCCTCAGAACGACGAGCAATTCCTGGTCCGCGTCGACTACAACCTCTCGAAACACACCATCGACGGCCGTTACAACTACAACTTGGCCACCGAGCGGGACCGCGCCGGCGATGTGCCCGCCTACCTGCCGCTCGACCGCCGGGCCAAGGTCCAGAGCATCACGCTGGGCGACACCTGGAGCCTGCGTCCGACCCTGTTGAACAACGCCCGGCTCGGCTTCAACCGCGTCAACTCCTCCATCGACAACCTCAACCCGCTGCACCTCACCGACCTCGGCGGCAACTTCCCTCTGCTGGGGCCCAAGATTCCACCCAGCATCACCCTCACTGGCCGGATGACGCTGGGCAGCGGTTCGTCGGTCGATGCCATCATTGTCAATGAGTCGCTGCAGTTCACCGACTCGATCCACTGGACCCGCGGCCGCCACACCGTCAAGACCGGCTTCGAGCTCCTCAAGCTGCGCTATCTGAATCGCTCCTTCTTCCTGACGATGGGCACGTTCAATTTCAGCGGCAACATCACTGGGAACAACGCCGCCGACTTTCTTCTCGGCCGACCGGAATCGATGCAGGTGGCCAGTCCCGTCCTGGAGCAGTCCGGCAACCAGACCAACACCTACTACTTCGCCCAGGACGACTGGCGCATCCACCAGCGCCTGACGCTCAATCTCGGCTTCCGTTACGAGCTCTCGCTCCCCTGGGTCCACCCGCAAAACTACTGGGGTACGCTCCATCCTGGCAAGCAGTCCCAGGTGATCCGGACGGCGCCCCTCGGCTTGGTCTTCCCCGGCGACCCGGGCGTCCCGCGCGGCCTGATTCGGACGGACTACAACAACCTGGCGCCGCGCATCGGCTTCGCCTGGGATCCCTTCGGCGATGGGCGGACCTCAGTCCGCGGCGCCTACGGCCTGTTTTTCGAGACCATCAACTCCGACATCATCCAGAACACCGGCCAGCCCTACCGGTACACGTTCACCATCCAGAGCCCCTTCGGCTTGAGCGACCCGCTGCGTGGGCAGCCGGCCATCCCGCTCACCGTCAACACACAGAATCCGCAGTTCATCGGATTGCAGGAAATCTTCTTTCCCGATCCCGGCCTGCGGACGCCCTATGTCCAACACTTCAATCTGAACGTGCAGCGGGAAGTGGCCAAGGACGTAGCCGTCCAGATCGCCTACGTGGGCAAGCTGGGGCGCAAGCTGCTGATGGGCGTCTCGGCCAACCCCGCCCTGTTCGGCCCTGGAGCCACGCTGGCCAACCTCAACCAGCGCCGCCTGCTGCCGGCGTTCGGCAACAACAGCAAGATCTCCTCGCAGGCCAACTCCACCTACCATGCGCTCCAGGTCGAGGTGAACAAGCGCCTCAGCCGCGGCCTCACGTTTCAGGGCGCCTACACATGGTCCCGCTCGATCGACATGGCCTCGGGCATTGCGTTGGGCGCGGCGGTGCCTAACGTCTTCGACCTCGCCACCCAGTTCGGGCTTTCCGACTTCCACGCCAAACACATCGGGTCGTTTTCCTGGATCTGGGACCTGCCGGCGCTGCGCTCGGCCGCCGCGCCGCTGCGGGCTGTCGCCGGCGGCTGGCAACTCAATGGATTGTACGCCGCCCGCTCCGGGCGTCCCATCAACATCGTCGCCGGCCGGGACGTGGCGCTGAGCGGCACGCCCAACCAGCGCCCGAACGTCGTCGGCGAGCACCGGCTCGCTGACGAGCGCCCGCGCGGCGAGAAAATCGCCGCCTGGTTCAACCGCAGCGCCTTCGCCCTGGCGGCCAACGGCGCCCTCGGCAATGTCGGACGGAACGTCCTGCTGGGGCCGCCCTCCGCCGAGATGAACCTTGGCGTCTACAAGCACATCGACCTGCCCGGCCGGGAGGGCTTGCGGCTACAGTTCCGCTCGGAGTTCTTCAACGTCTTTAACAACGTCAACCTGGGCAACCCCAATACGTCGGTCGGCGGGGGCGCCGCCATGGGACGCATCACCAGCGCCGGTCAGGCGCGCGTCATCCAGTTTGCGCTGAAGCTGCTTTTCTGATGGCGCTGGGGGCCAGCTTGACTGCCGGGCTGATCCTGCGACGGGCCGAGATTCAGTACTTATGTTACGCCCGGTAATCGGCGCCCGTCAGGCTGGTTAGCACGGAACGTTGCCATTCCCGAAGTTGCCTCTCCATGTCTTTGGCGATTTCAGGTTGGAACTGGATGAGGTTTGTTGTCTCGCCACGGTCGCTACGCACGTCGTAAAGCTCTGTGGCGGGCGAAGTTGGCGAAGGTCCGGGACTGGACTCCTGCGAGCGTTCGCGCGGAGCCACCAGCTTGTAGCGGTTGCCGAGAATGGCTGCGGCGCCGGCAAAGTCCTCCTCCCGCACGCGCGGATAGCGGTGGTTTCGGAAGTTGCGGGTCAACCGGCCCTCCATCATCGTCGCCGTTGGCGTCGTGCCCTGTTGGAGTTGGGGCTGAATGTAAGGCTCGGGCTCGGCCTGCCCTTCGCGGCGTTGGACATATTGCCAGAAGCAGATCGGTTTTGGCCTCTCCCTCATGCCAGCTTCGAGGAGCGGTTTCAGGCTGACCCCATCCAGCGGCCGCAGCGGCAAGGACTGACCGGCCAAATCGCAAATGGTGGGCAGCATGTCGCTGGTCACGACATTCACAGCGGTCTCGCGGTGCTGGGGAATCCGCTCCGGCCATTCGATGATGCCCGGCACGCGCAGGCCGCCCTCGTAGACCTGACCTTTGTGGCCTCGAAACGGAGTGGTCAGCCGGCCCTCGGGAGGCACACCGTTGTCGCCGCAGTACCAAAGGAGAGTATTCTGCCGCAGCCCTGAGCTCTTTATGGTATAAACTTAATGGGTTGATGGCCGAATCCAGCGTCTAAAGTACGGATGGTACGGACTGGACGGCCCAGCATACTCGGCGAGGCAAGCCCGTCCTCGCCGATAGGGAGGAACCATGAAAAGGCTGTGGATGCTTGGCGTGATCGCAATTGTCGTCGTCGCCCAGACCGACCGCGGCATCATCGAAGGTATGGTAACCGATCCTACCGGGGCCGCCATCCCCGAGGCGCAAGTGGATGTCATTCAGATCGAAACAAACACGACCATCCGGACCGCCACCAACGAACTCGGGCGCTACTTCGCGGCCAACGTGCCCCTGGGAACGTACCGGATCATCGTTCAGAAGCAGGGTTTTCGCGCCGCCCGCCGCGAGCCGGTGATCATTCAGGCGCAAACGCGGGCGCGCGTGGATCTGGCGCTCGAGGTGGGCAGCGTAACCGAAACGGTGGAGGTGACCGGCGAAGCGCCGCTGCTGGACGCCTCCAGCGCCACCCTGGCCACCGGCATTACCACGAAGTTCATCGAGGAGCTGCCGCTGATCACCGTCGGCCGCAAGCGAGACATCACACAGTTTCTGCGTTACCTGCCGGGCGTCTCCCGCGACTCTAGCTGGGGAGCGCGGGTGAACGGCGCCAATCCGGGCAATTCGGAGGTTTACCTTGACGGCGCGGCGGCCAGCATGGGAAACGTGCGCGGGGGCATCCAGGAGAACGGCCCGGCCGTCGAGCACGTGGGTGAGTTCAGCGTGGTCATGAACGCCTTCAACGCCGAGTACGGCCGGACCGGAAGCTGGTTCACCAACATTACCATCCGCTCCGGCACCAATGACCTGCACGGCAGCGTCTTCAATTATTTTGCCAACGACAAGCTGAACGCCCGCTCGTTTGCTCAGAACCGGCGCACCATCGTCCGCCAGAACGAAGCCGGCTTTACGGTCGGCGGCCCGGTTTACCTGCCGAAACTTTACGATGGCCGCAACCGCACGTTCGTTTTCCTCGGCCAGGATTTGTTTTGGAACCGGCAGACGGCTGCGGGCAATCTTCTGACGATTCCGCGCGAGGATTTCCGCCGTGGCGACTTCAGCAATCTGCGGGACGCCGGCGGCGCGGTCATCCCGATCTTGGATCCGTCCACCACGCTCCCCGACGGGAGAGGCAGCTTCCAGCGCGATGTCTTCCGGGGGAACCTGATTCCCGCTGCGCGTATCAGCGCCATTGCCAGAAGAATGGTGGACCTGATGCCGGCGGCCGACCTGCCCCAGCTCCAGTCCGAGAACTGGTTCAACCGCACGGGCGCGGCACCGAAGTTCGACACCTGGGTGACCACGATCAAGGGCGATCACAGTGTTTCTGTGAAACAGAAGATCAGCGTCACGTACAGCGATCAAAGCCGGCCTCGGTTGATCGCCGGGCGTGGTTGGGGGCGCGACACGCCGCTCGAAGGCTTCCAGGACCAACATATCGATACACGCACCGGCCGCCTCAACCACGACTACATCTTCCGGCCCGACTTGCTCAGCCACTTCACGTTCGGCATCGACCGCTACAAGAATCCGGCCGTCACCAACACGATCGGCCAGGGGTGGAGCGAGAAACTGGGAATCCGGGGCTTGCCTTGGGACGCCGGCGCCTTTCCCTTCGTCAGCTTCGCCGGCGGCACGGCGCGTCCCATCGACCTGAGCGGCGCGCCGAACTCGCTGACCGCCAACGGTCGGGTCACGTTCAACGAAAACCTCACCTGGATCCGCGGCCGCCACACGATGAAGTTCGGCCTCGCCTACTACCGCGAGTATCAGAACTCCTTCGAGGCGCGCGACGGCAGCGGCAACTTCCAGTTTCACAGCCAGACCACCAGCCAGCCCAACGCCGGCGCGAACTTTACCCGCTGGGGTCACGCCCTTGCAAGCTTCCTGCTCGGCGAGGTGTATCAGGCACAGACGCGGTCTCCGTTCATCCGCGGCACGCGTTTTCGCTATTGGGGCGCGTTCGCTCAGGATGAATGGCGGGTCAGCTCGCGCTTCACGCTTTCTTACGGCCTGCGGTGGGATTTCACGCCGGCTGCCTTCGACGTCAACGACCGCGCCACCAGCTTCGATCCGGATACGCCGAACCCCGGCGCCGGCGGCCGTCCCGGCGCGTTGGTATTCGCCGGAGACGGGGCGGGTCGCATCGGGCGCCGGCGCATCGCTGATAACTGGCTTCGCGGGCTGGGCCCGCGACTCGGCCTGGCCTACCAGTTGAACGCCAAAACCATCCTGCGTGCTTCCGGCGGCATCTACTATGCGCCCAGCCTCCAGCCCCGCCTGCCGGCCGACGGCTTCACGGCCACTCCGGTCTTCACGTCTCCGGACGGTTTCACTCCCGTCTACAACTGGACGAACCTGTTCCCGCAGAACTTCGCGCGCCCGCCTTTCATCGACCCGGGCTTCCAGAATGACCAGAGCATCGAATGGGTGGGGCGCGACAACGCCCGCCCGCCGCAGATCCTCACCTGGACCTTCAGCGTCCAGCGCGAGCTGGCGCCCAACCTGGCGCTGGACGTGAGCTACATCGGCCACCACTCGACCCACCTGGTGGCCACCAATGCCTTCGCCCGGCCCAACGTGGTCGAGGCGCGCCACCTCTCCCTGGGCCCGCTGCTGACCCAGCGCATCAACTCGCCGGCCGCGGCGGCGGCCGGGATCGGGCTGCCCTTCGCCGGCTTCGATCGCTATGGCAACAACACCGTGGCCCAGGCCCTCAAGCCCTATCCACAGTATGTGAATATCAACAAGGTGAACGATCCCATCGGCATTTCGCGCTTCCATTCGCTCCAGGTGAAGGCCACCAAGCGGTACTCCAGCGGCCTGACCTTCCTGGCGTTCTGGACCTGGATGAAAAACATGACCAATGTCGAGGGCGGCCCCATTGACTTGGGCCCGGGCGACGGCGCGATCCAGTATCCGCTGAACCGCGCCGGGGAGGTATCGGTGAGCACCGACGGGCCGCCGCACGTGCTGGTCTCGAGCGTGGCCTACGAGCTGCCGTTCGGCCCGGGCAAGCGCTTTCTGACCGCAGGCGGAGCGGCCGGCCGGCTGCTGGGCGGCTGGCAGCTCGTGGCCTACGTGCGGCGCGCCTCCGGCGACGCCCTGGCCGTAACCACTGGCAACAACTTGACCGCCCTCGGCTATCCCAATAAGCGGGCCCACTCCGCGGCCGGCGAGCCGGTCCACCACCTCTCGGACCCGCGGAATTTCGATCCCGCCCGCGACCTCTATCTGAATCCGGCCGCGTTCACCATCCCCGGCAGCTTCGAGCTCGGCAATACCGCTCGCGTACTCGACTGGGCCCGTGGCTGGACCAACAAGAGCGAGGCGATGTCCATCGGCAAGCGCACGCCCATCACCGAGAAAATCAGCACCATGCTCCGCGCCGATATGGAGAACCCGTTCAACTTCGTGCGCTGGAACAGTCCTGTCACCGATCGCAGCAACGCCAATTTCGGCCGCGTGATCGGAGCCCAGACAGGCCGCCTCATCCAGCTCAGCCTGGCCCTGGAGTTCTGATGGGTCTCGCCTGCGCCATCCTGCTGCTGTTCGGGCCGGCCCCTGACGCCCAGGGGCTGCTCGACCAGGCTGCGGCGTACTACCGGGACCGGCGTCCGGACGAGGCGGTGAAGGCCTACCGGGAGTACCTTGGCGGCTATCCGGACCGCGCCGACGTGCGCTTCTTGCTGGGCGCGGCCTTGTTGAATCTCAACCAGCCGGCGCACGCGCTGCTGGAGGCCCACCGGGCCCTCCTGCTGGACGCGAACTACGCGCGGGCCTACTCGTTGATCGGCCGGGTTCACACCTTGCAGCAGGAGTGGCCATTGGCGCAGGACGCCTTCCGGTCGGCGTTGCGCCTCGATCCCACCGACCGCGACACCTGGTATTTTCTCGGTCGCAGCTACTACGAGGAGAATCGGTTTGACCAAGCCATCGAAGCTTTCCAGCGCGCTCTGAAGCTCAAAGCCGAGTTCAGCCGGACTTATGAGAATCTCGGGCTGGCCTATGACGCGCTCAATCAGGTCGAAGCGGCCGAAACAGCCTACCGCAGGGCCGTGGAACTGGCAGGGACTGCTTACCGGCCGTTCTTCGCTTATGGAGTGTTTCTCTTCAAGCAGAACCGGCTGAAGGAGAGCCTGACCCATCTTGCGAAAGCTGCTGAACTCGATCCCAACGCTGCCGAAGCGCGCTTCGAGCTGGGCAAAGTTCTCTGGAAGCTCGGCCGGCTTCAAGACGCCGCTCGCGAAACGGGCCAGGCGCTCGCCCTCTCCCAAGAGTGCCGGTTTCATCACCAGCTGGGGCGCATTTATGCATACCAGCGCAAGCACGCCGAGGCCGAGGAGCATTTCCGAAAGGTAACCGATTGTGAAAGTCGCTGAATGTTTCGTCCTGGGGCTGGCTCTTCTGGGCGGGATCGAGGCCGCGCCGGTGGTGGAGAAAGTGGATCCGCCGAACTGGTGGGTGGGTCACACCTGGAATCCGATTCAGGTTTTGCTGACAGGGAGAGATCTGAAAGGCGCCGCCGTCACCTCGGAATCCAGCTCGCTCCAAGTCGAGGTTCGGCGGGGTTCTGACGACGGCCGCCACCTGTTCGTTTACGTCCACATCCGTTCGGAGGCCCGGCCGGGCCGATACCAGTTTCATCTGGCAACCTCTTCCGGCCGCACCGGTTTCGATCTCACGCTCGATCCGCCGATCGACCGCCGCGGGCGCTTCCAGGGATTCGGTCCGGGCGATGTCATCTACCTCCTCATGGCCGACCGGTTCGCCAACGGCGATCCTTCCAACGACAGCCCGCCGGAATTCGGCCAGCCGGCGGATCGCAGCTCCCCGAACGCCTACCACGGCGGCGACTTCCGCGGGATCCGCGGCCGGCTGGACTACCTGAAAGATCTCGGCGTGACCGGTATCTGGATGCTGCCCAGTTACAGGAACTCCACGCGGCACGCCTCGCCCGCCCACGGCTATCACACGGTGGATTTCTACGCCGTGGAGCCCCGGTTCGGAACGATGCAGGATTTTCGGGACCTGGTGGACTCGGCTCACCGCCTGGGTATCAAAGTGATGCAGGATCAAGTGGCCAACCACTGCGGCCCGCACCATCCCTGGGTGGAGGCGCCGCCGACCCCAACATGGTTCCACGATCTGAGTGTCCTGCCCCGGCTTAGAAACAACTTCGATATAGCCGCTCTTGCCGATCCTTACGCGCGCCCCCGGCGGCGGAGCATTCCCTTGCGCGGGTGGTTCGCCGGCCACCTGCCGGATTTCGATCAGACCGATCCGCTGGTGAGCGGCTACCTGATCCAGAACGCTATCTGGTGGATCGGCATGAGCGGGATCGATGGCATGCGGCAGGATACGTATCCCTATGTGGATCGTCCGTTTTGGGAGAAGTGGAAGGAGGCCATCGACCGGCAGTTCCCCGGCTTTTTTGTGGTCGGCGAGATTACAGCCCGTACGCCGGCGGTCTTATCCTTTTTCGAGGGCGGCGCCCGGAGAGACGGAATCGATACGAAGCTCGACACAATGCTGGATTTCCCGTTGCACCGGGCGATTCGCAGCGTCTTTGCGCAGAACGGGCCCCTGAACGAGCTGGCAGATGTGCTGGCGCAAGATTCTCTCTACCGGCGTCCGGAATGGCTGGTTCCCTTCCTCGGGAACCACGACGGCGCGCGGTTCCTTGCGGTCGCCGGCGGAGACATTTCCCGCCTGCTGATGGCCCAGGCGTTCCTGCTGACCACCCGCGGAATCCCGCATCTCTATTACGGCGACGAGATCGCCATGGGCAAGGAGGATGCAGGCGGGAGGCGCTCGGTACGCGCCGACTTTCCAGGAGGCTTTCCTGGCGATCCGGTCGACGCTTTTGCGCCGCACGGCCGTACTGGAGACAGCGCTGTGGTCTTCCAGGCGCTCCGCTCGCTGCTGCATCTCCGACGGTCTCATCCGGCGCTCCGCCGCGGAAAATTGACCCACCTGCTGGTGGAAAAAGACCGGTATGCGTATCTACGCAGCGCGCCCGAGGAACGTGTGCTGGTGGTGCTGGACCGGACCCCTGCCGGGCCCATCGACATCGAGGTTGACGACATCCCGCTTCGTGACGGGCTGAGGTTCCGGTCCTTTCCGGAAGGTCAACACGAGGTGACGGTGACCGGGGGCAGGCTGCGCATCATCCCATCCGAAAGCATCATGATCTACGTGGCGAGGCAGTAAAAGCCGCAGGCCGGAGAGAGCTGCTTTTATTCCGGCGGCGGGCCACTGGTGGTCATAACGCCGTCCCAGCGGCGGCCAGGCTCAGGCGGATGTCAAACTGGTCGAGAATCCGCAATAAACAATGCCCCTTTAGATACTGCCGCAACTGCCCCATGGCGCGGTCGAGCGCCGTAATCTCGGCGAAGCGTGCTCGGAGCGCCTCCGGCGCGTTCCGGTAGAGCGCGAGATCCCGATCCAGGCCGCTGTACGGGGCATGGGGTGATCCGAACCAGACCACCGCGAAAAACGGCTGCCGGTTCTGCTTCGCTTTCCCGATGAATCGACTCGCCTCGTTTACCACGATCTCGGAGCTTTCGCCCTTGAACTGCTGCACGGGCCCGCCGTTTCGCGAAAAATGCGGGTCGATCTCGAAGAAGTTGTCGTGCGAGAGCCATTCGTCGAAGCCCATGGCGCCCGGGCTGGTCGGCGAGGCCGCCTTGACCGGCCCCAGGTGCCACTTGCCGAAATGCCCGCACGCGTACCCGGCTTTCCGGAGGAGGTGCGCGATGGTGATCTCTTCGGGCCGGGTGGACCAGTTGGCCCCGAACGTACCGTAGCGGTTCGGGTGGCGGCCGGTCAGGATACTGCCTCGGGTTGGCGAGCAGACCGGCGCCGCGGAATAGAATCGGTCGAACCGGAGACCGGTGGCGGCCATATCGTCGAGCACCGGCGTTCGCACATAGGGATGACCGTTGTATGCGGTCTCGTTCCAGCCGTGATCGTCACCCATGCAAAGAATGATGTTGGGGCGCGGATCGGCCGCCGTTAGTAGGGCGGGCGCACCCGCCAGGGCGGCGCCTTGCAGGAAGCTTCGGCGTGTCATTACCAACGCAGTTTCAATCCGAGTTGCACCGTGCGGCCGTCGCCGGCCCCGGAAATGACGCCGAAAGCGCTGCTCCCAAGCTGATTTCCGGGGTTGCCGAAGTGGGGGGTGTTCAGGGCGTTGAAGGCCTCGGCGCGGAATTGCAGATCCATGTTCTCCAGGAGTGGAAAGACCTTGTAAACGGCCAGGTCGAAGTTGACGAGGCCCGGCGACTCGACGGCGTTGCGCGGGGCGTTACCAAAGGTGAAGTTCGG
>Ga0247727_10003644_pt1 | contig 33738 bp, 39 predicted proteins | sample WisWelCaveWW1625_FD_202498 | JGI IMG/M metagenome (GOLD analysis project Ga0247727, IMG submission 202498) | Biofilm microbial communities from Wishing Well Cave, Virginia, United States - WW16-25 | ecosystem: Environmental > Aquatic > Deep subsurface > Groundwater > Cave microbial mat | place...
ATCCCCAGCGCGTCCATGAACCCTCGAAAGAAGGCGATCATCTCATCGGGCGTGTAGGCGAGGTCCGGCTTGTCCGAGAGGCCCGAGCCCGGCAGATCGAGCGTGATGACGCGGTAGTGCGAGGCGAGGGGTGCCTGCTGGTATTCCCACTGCCACAGAGAGCCGCCGAACCCGTGCACGAGGATGACCGGCGGGCCGCCGCCGGCGTCGAGATAGGCGATGCGGGACCCATTGACGGTGACGGTGTGGACCGGCTGGCGCTGGAGGCCGTCGAACCAGGGCGGAATCTCGGAGGAGGCCGCGCAGGAGGCTAGGAGGATCGGAAACAGTATCAGAAAGGAACGGACGCGCCGCACGAGCTAGCCCGCATTATTCATGACGGTTCGTTGCGAAATCACGCAGTCGCGTGGCGAGACGGGCGCGTGGAGCCGCAAGGGAGGGAGGCGTCCTTGAAACAGGACGTTGACCGACCGAGCGGCGAGCCCGCCCGCTTGGCTGCCGGAACCCCGCAGCCAAGCTCGTCGCAGCAGCGAATCCGTGATTGCAGCAGAAGCGTTCATGGATAATGCGGGCGAAGAGCGGCTTATTCGAGCTGCACGAGCGTTTCGTCAGGCTTTACGTCGTCGCCTTCGTTGACGTAGAGCGTGGCGACGGTGCCGGCGATCGGGGACGGCACGCGGTTCTCCATTTTCATGGCTTCGATGATCAGCACCGGGTCGTCGGCCTTCACCTTGTCGCCCTTGGCGACCAGCACCTTGACGACGCGGCCCGGCATGGGGGAGGCGATATCGCCGGGCTTGCTGGGCTTGGGCCGTTTCGGCTTGGCCTTGTCGCCGGCCTCCGGCGCTTCCGGCACGCCGGCCAGCACTTCCTGGATCGGCTCGAGCTGGACCTCTTCCAGCTTGTTGTTGATCCGGATGTAGTAAGGCTTGCGGCCCTCCTCCTTCCGGCCGGAGCCCGAGACCTGGATGTGGTACGTCTCGCCGTGGACCGTGACGTTGAATTCAATCGGCGCCAGATGCAGCTCGTGCGCGACTTTTGGGCCCGCTTCGGGCGCCGGCGCGAGCGGCTCGGGCTTGAGCTCGCCCTTCTCCCGGGCCTCGAAAAATTCCCGCGCAATGGCGGGAAAGAGCGCCAGCGACACGACATCCTCGGGCGACGTGGGTTTCCCGGCCAGTTCCTTGATCGCGGCCGGCAATTCGGGCTCCAGGCGGTCCGCGGGGCGGCCCTTGATCGGCTGCTCGTCGCCGATGGCGCGCGCGGCGACCTCTTTATTCACCGGGCCCGGCGGTTTCCCGTAGAGCCCGAGGAAATAATTTTTCGTCTCGGTGGTGATGACCTTGTACCGCTCACCGGTCAGCACGTTGAGCGTGGCCTGCGTGCCGACGATCTGGCTGCTGGGCGTCACCAGCGGCGGGTAGCCCATGTCCTTCCGCACGCGCGGCACTTCCTCGAGCACGTCCCGCATCTTTTCCAGCGAGTTCTGCTCCGCAAGTTGGGCGGCCAGATTCGACAGCATGCCGCCGGGGATCTGCGAGGTCAGGATCTCGGCGTCCACACCCGTGAAGTCGCTCTCGAACTGGTGATACCTTTTCCGCGCCGTGCGGAAGTGCTCGGCGATCGGGACGAAGCGCGAGAGCTGCAAGCCCGTGTCGTAGGGCGTGCCGCGGAGCGCCGCAACCAGCGTTTCCGTCGGCGGGTGCGACGTGCCGCCGGCGAGCGGGGAGATGGCCGTGTCCAGAATGTCCAGCCCGCCCAGGATCGCCATCAGAGACGACATCGAGGCCATGCCGGAGGTGTAGTGCGTGTGGAGGTGGATCGGCACCTGCACCGCGGTCTTCAGCCGCTTCACGAGCTGGTAGGCGTCCGTCGGCGCCAGCAGGCCCGCCATGTCCTTGATGCAGAGCGTGTCGGTGCCGAGGTCCTCCATGCGTTTGGCGAGGTCCACGAAGCGGTCCAGGCTGTGGACCGGGCTGACGGTGTAACAGATCGCGGCTTCGACGTGCTTGCCCTGATCTTTCACGCAGCGGACCGGGTGCTCGAGGTTGCGCGGGTCGTTGAGCGCGTCGAAGATCCGGAAGATGTCGATGCCGTTGGTTGCGGCGCGCTCGACGAAGCGCTCCACCACGTCGTCGGCGTAGTGCCGGTAGCCCACGATGTTCTGCCCGCGCAGCAGCATCTGCAGCTTGGTATTGGGCATGGCGGCGCGCAGCGCGCGGAGCCGCTCCCACGGGTCTTCCTTGATGAAGCGCAGGCAGGTGTCGAACGTCGCGCCGCCCCAGACTTCCAGCGACCAGTACCCGATGGCGTCCAGCTTCTGCGCGATCGGCAGCATGTCCTCGGTGCGCATGCGCGTGGCGAGCAGCGACTGGTGGCCGTCGCGCAGGGCCACGTCGGTGATCAGCAGCTTCTTCCCCGGCGCGGGCGTAACGTCGAGCCCGGGTTTCCCTTTGCCTGACGTCTTTGTTGGTTTACGTGTCGCCATGTGCTTCAGTGATGAGTAATGAGTTATGCGTGATGGGCAAGGAGAGGACGAACTCGTCACTCATCACGCCTCACTCCTCACGTTCGTTACAGTCCCTCATACGCCGCGATGCACGCGGATATCGCCAGGACTAAATCCTCCGGCTCGATGTGCTCGTCGTAATTGAAGACCTCCGGATGCGTCTCCAGGTAGGAGGTGTCGAACCGCCCGGCCCGGAAGTCCGGCTCCTCCATGATCTTCTCCATGAAGGGGATCGTCGTCTTGAGCCCGCGCAGGACGAATTCCTCCAGCGAGCGGTGCATGCGGCTGACGGTTTCTTCCCACGTGCGGCCGCGGACCGTGAGCTTGGCGAGCAGTCCGTCGTAATAGGGCGGCACGACGTAATCCTTGTACACCGCGCCGTCGATGCGGACGCCGATGCCACCCGGCGACAGGTAGGCGGTCACCTTTCCGGTCACCGGCCGGAAGTTGTTCCGCGGGTCCTCGGCGTTGATGCGGCACTGGATCGCATGGCCCTGGAGCGTCACGTCGCTCTGCTTGAACTCGAGCGGCCGGCCGGCGGCGATCGTGATTTGCGCCCGCACGATGTCCACGGCCGTGATTTGCTCCGTCACCGTGTGCTCGACCTGGATGCGCGGGTTCATCTCGATGAAGTAATAGCGACCCTGCCGGTCGAGCAGAAACTCGACCGTGCCGGCGTTGTCGTAGTCCACCGCGCGCGCGATGGCGGTCGCGGCGTCGCCCATCTCCGTGCGCAGCTCCGGCGTGAGGACCAGCGACGGCGCGATCTCGATCAGTTTCTGGTGGCGGCGCTGGATCGAGCAGTCACGCTCGCCCAGATGGATGATGTTCCCGTGGCGATCGGCCAGGATTTGAAACTCGATGTGGTGCGGCCGTTCGATGTATTTCTCGATAAAGACGCTACCGTTTCCGAAGGCGGCCTGTGCTTCACGCGAGGCGCTTTCCATGCTGGCGCGCAGCTCCTGATCGGACCGGACGACGCGCAGTCCGCGCCCGCCGCCGCCGGCGCTGGCCTTGATCATCACCGGGTAGTCGGCGCTGCGGCAGAAGGCGAGCGCCTCCTCCGCGCTCGTCACGTCGTGCTCCGTGCCCGGCACGATCGGCACGCCGGCCTGTTTCGCCAGATTGCGCGCCTGGATCTTGTCGCCCATCAGATGAATCGCCTGCGGGGATGGCCCGATGAAGGTGATGCCGGACGCCTGGCATAGATGGGCGAAGCCGGCGTTCTCCGAGAGGAAGCCATAGCCCGGATGGATGGCGTCGGCTCCGATGCGGAGCGCCAGGTCCACGATCTGCTGGCCGTCCAGGAAGCCCTTCACCGGCCCGGGGCCAACGAGATAGGACTCGTCCGCCTTTTTAACGTAGATGCCGGTCGAGTCGGCTTCGGAATAGATGGCGGCGGTCGCGATGTTCAACTCGCGGCAGGCGCGGATCACCCGCATCGCGATCTCGCCCCGGTTGGCGACCAATATCTTCTTGAACATCATGGACTTCCGTTTCATGACGTCATGCTGCTCCAGTTCTGAAATGAACCTGGAAAAGTCTGCGTAAGGTAGCACACCGTCTTGATCTGTGTCGAGAACGGAACAAGCGGAGAACATGAGGCGGGAACGATGTCAGGGGACAGGAGGATGCGCTCCTGTCCCCTGTGCAGAGCGTGCGACTTACTTGGATTTCACCAGGAATCCCTTGGAACGGGCGTTGCCGCCGCCGGCAACGATGTCGATGAACGTCATGCCGGCCCTGGTGTCCGGGACGGTCGCTTCGATGGTGGTCTCGTTGATGAACTTGTAGTCCACTTTGGCCGAACCAGCGGCGCTGAAGGCCACGCCGTGGAAGCATTCCTTGGTCCCGAAGTTTTCGCCCTTGATCACGACCTTCTGACCGGGCTTTGCCTCGTCCGGCTCGACCTTGTGGATCTTCGGCCGCTTGCTCCGGTCGCAGATGGGATCCTTTTCCACCTTGGATTCGTCGAAGCCCTTGATGGACTCCGTGCCGAACATGCTGAAGCCCGTGCCTTCCTCCATGCTGCCTTCTGGCTTTTTCTCTTCAGCGGCGAGGGGACCGACCGAGACACACAGGAATGCGGCAACCATGCTGACGAATAGGAGTCGAGTCATAATGCCCCCTTAATAAAAGTCACTTCTTCTGCTCCAGCGGCGTATATCCTTCGACATCCAGGATCTTTTGTCCATCCGGCGACAACGCAAACGCGGCGAAGGCGTCCACCGTCGGGTTCGGTTCTTTCTTGCTGAGCAACAGCACCGGCCGGCGGAGCTTGTAGCGCCCATCCTTAACCGGCGGCTCTTCCGGCTCAACCCTGTCCACCGGCAGGAGCCGGACCGCGACGCCTGAGGCGACGGCTTCAAGCGCCGGCCCCATTGAAATAAACGTCACGGCCGAGAGGGGCGGGAGCGTACCTGCCACCGTTTTGATGACCTTGTCGTCGGCGCCGATCACCTTGGTCGAGTCGGGGATCTTGCCAACAATGCCGAGCTGCTGCTCGAAGGTCTCGCGGATGTTCCGGTTCCTGGGACGGTCAATCAGCAGGATCTTGGTATCCGGTCCCCCCACCTCGGCCCAGAGCCTGACCTTGCCGGAGAAGATGTCGGCGATCTGTTGCGTGGTGACCTCTTTCATATGGTTCGCGAGGTTCACCATGATCACAATCCCGTCCCACCCGATCTGCGAGGCCTGGAGATCCGGGTCCTCCTTGCCTGTCACGGCGATCTGCACCTGGCCGTTTTTGACCAGCTCGACCGGCTTTGAATTCTCGTTCCAGAGAATGTCCACGTAGGCGCGGGGGTTGGCCTTTTCGAAGGCCCGGGTGAGCTTTTCGATCATGACGGCTTCCGGGCCGTTCCCGGCGATGACGACGTGTTCCGTCGCGTCCCCGGCAAAGAGCGGCGGCGCGCCGGCGAACAGCAGGCCTATGCAGAGAATGACGAGGGCAACCGTGCGCATGTCAGGACGCCCCCGTGCCTCCGTCGCTTTCCGAGCCTGAGCTGGAGCCGGAGTCGGAGTCGGAGCCGAAGAGGGACGTGGAGGATGGGGTCGGGGGCGCTGTCCGCTTCCCAAAGACCGGCGGCAGTTTCTTGAACTTGTCCACCCGCTCGCCCAGCATGTCGTAGGCTTTCATTTCCTTGAAGCCGGGCTTGTGGTCGCCCACGATTTTCGATGCGAAGGCGGACAGAAGCCGGACGGCTTTTTTGGCCTTGCAGTGGGGGCAGACGGTGTCCTCGGCGCGGGCGCTCATCGGCTGAACGAGCTCAAACCCTTCGCCGCAACCCTCGCACCGGTATTCGTACATCGGCATCGTGGTCGGTTCCTTCTTCTATGGTGACCAAATTATAGCCGATTCGTCGGGCAGATGCGACTGGGAAGCCGGTGAAAAGTAAAAAGTGAAAGGTAAAAGGTAAGCGGGGGGAATGAAAGGAGAAACAACTCGGGGCTCCCGAATCTGCCCGTTTGGACCTTTCACTTTTCACGTTTCACTTTTTACTCGCGCCGCCTTGACCGAAACGCGGACAGTCGAGTATCTTACAGCGTCGTGTTGAGGAAAGATGGTTGATGGGTGATGGCTTATGGTTGATGAGGCCAGCGAGCGAGCGCCCGCATTGACCATTATCCATTAACCATTTCCGGAGGAGTGGAGATGCCGTTGTTGATTCGTCGGTACAAGTTGACCAGCGGGATGATGCGGGAAGAGCGGATTGACGATCCGGACCGGATCGAGCGGTATTTCAAGCTGTTCGAGAAGGACGACGTCAAGAAGCTTGAGACCGGCGTCAAGGTCTTCATCGAAAAAGACGAGTGGCAGCTCCTGCCATAGCCCGCATGCAGCGGGCTCAATTTGCTGATCTGGTGATCTGATGATTGGTTGATTGAGTGGAAAACCGCTCTCCTGGACGCGATCGCCAGGTTCCATTCAACAGATCAACAAATCAACAGATCAAGAAATCGCTTCCTGTCATGGTCTACTGGCTGCACATTGCGCACGCGATTGATCGGACGACGCTGCACCGCGAGCGTTGCTCGGAAATCCCGTCCAATTTCACCCGGACCGATTTCTGGGAAGGCGGATGGTTCGACTACCCGGATAAAGAGCGGGCGCTGGCGGCCATGGAGCAATCCGGGACGGCCAACCAACGCAAGTGTCCCCTCTGTAAACCCTAATGACGTTGCGTCGGTTTGTCAGTTTAGTCCGTTGCGCCAGTTAACGGACTCAACCGGCTGAACGGACCAAACAGATTCTTATGCCCCGCCTTGCGCTCATCCTCACCACCCTGATCTGGGGCGCGACGTTTCCCGCGACGAAAGCCGCCCTCGCGCAGATTCCTCCCTTTTCGTTCCTGTTTTTGCGGTTTCTGCTCGGCGCGATCCTCGCCGTCGGCGTCTATCTCGCCGTCGGCGGCCGGCTCCGGTTCGATCGCGACCTGCTGCGCATGAGCGGCATCGCGACGGTTTTTCTCTTCATCGGCTACGTCACGCAGACCGTCGGCTTACGATATACCACCGCGTCCAATTCGGCGTTCATCACGGTGCTGTACGTGATCTTCGTCCCGATCTTTCTCCGGCGGTTTCAGGGGCGCACGTGGTTCTCGGCGGCGCTGGCGATGACGGGTCTCTGGTTTCTGGTCCATCCCTCGCTGGAAATGAACGTCGGGGATCTCTGGACGCTGGCCTGCGCCGTCGCTTTTGCCGCGCACATCGCCTGCATGGAAGCCTATTCGCGCCGCGGAGAGGCCGCCCTGTTTTTTTTGTGGCAGATGATTTTCGTGACCGTGCTGCTCGGGCCGACCGTGCCGCTTGAGGGGCCGACATGGGAGCAGGTGGCGCCGACCGGCATCTTGCTGGTCGGGCTGGGCGTGACGGGCGGGCTCGCCACCGGCGCCTTTGCCGTGCAGGTGTGGGCGCAACGGGTGCTGCCGGCGCAACAGGTGGCGCTGATCTTTTCCCTGGAGCCGGCCTTTGCCGCCTGGCTGTCCTGGTATTTTCTCGGCGAGCAGCTCAGCACGCAGGGATGGCTCGGCAGCAGTCTGATTCTGGCAGCAGTCATCATCGGCGGGCTGGCGCAAGCGGAGGCGTTGCCGGATAGCGAGGTGCGTCATTCGTCACTCGGTATTCGTAAAAGCGAATCAACAAAGTCTGTTCCCACGAATAACGGATAACGAATCACGAATAACGTCAGCAGACATGGCACAAAAATTCGGCAATAGCCGGTGGGTCAAAGAGGGATGGCTCGATAATCGTGTGGGAGGGTGCGTCGTCGGGCGGATCACCTTTGCGGTGATCGGGACGGTGGATCTCTATTTGAACGGCAACTTTCGTGGCGAGATTGCCGGCAAGGCCATCCGGTTCGGCAATTCCAAGTTCGAAGACGACGATCTGGCCGGCCAGGTGATCGGCGACATGGAAAGTCCCCAGGTTGGCGAAGTGAATCTCATCTCATTCGATCCGCATCCGAATCTCACGCCCCATCCCTATATTGAGTGGTTCTCTGTTCAGAAGAACCATTACCGCATCGAGCTCGCGCCGGAGGATGCCCGGATTTTGTCCGACGGCGAGGCACGGGCGCTGGATCGCGAGAGCCAGGCCATCCGCGACGCGTTGAGTTCGCAGGTCCGCTCGACGCGGGACCGGAGCGATTCAGAGTGGGTGTAAAAAGGGTTAGCATGCTGGCGAGGCCTTTGTCACCACGGCCTCTCCGGAGGCACCCAACCAAGCCTTGTCCGCTCGAATCCTGAAAACGAGGCCTTAGTAACCTCACGCAGCACAAGCTCGCTTCGCGAATGAAGCGCAAGGGGCGTATCCTGCGCGACTTGTGTCCCCCCTTCACCCGATTTCGGTTCGAACAACCCCCTTGACTCGGTACTATGGTACAGGGTGTAGCGTGTACCAGGAGGTCATGCGATGGCTTCAGGACTCACTATAGGTCAGTTAGCTAAAGAGGTTGGAGTCAATGTCCAGACGGTCCGATATTACGAGAGACGGAAGCTGTTACCGTCGCCAGTCAGGAAGCCGTCTGGCTACCGACTCTACGGAGCCACGGAGAGCCAACGGCTGCGATTTATAAAGAACGCGCAGGCGCTGGGCTTCACGCTGCGCGAGATCGCCGAGTTGTTGAATCTCCGGGTCAGCTCTGTCGCCCGCTGTGGCGACGTCCAGCGGAAGGCCCAGGCCAAGTTGAATCAGGTTGAGGCCAAAATTCGAGATCTGCAGGTGCTTGCCGGGGCGCTTCGAAGTTTGATCCGTGACTGCCAGACCGGTCGACCAACTGATCGTTGCCCGATTTTGAAGAACTTAGAGAAAGAAAGGAGACAGAACGATGAAAATCACAAAACGACGCGTTGAGGTATTCACAGCCGGCTGTCCGGTTTGCGAGGAAACGGTCAACCTGGTCAAGTCGCTCGCCTGCCCAAGCTGCGAGGTCCAGGTCTACGACCTTCGGGAAGGATGCGCCACGAATGAGTGCAGGGAGAAGACGACACGCTACGGGATCACCGCGGTTCCAGCCATTGCGATCAACGGCGTGCTGTTGGATTGCTGTCGGCGCCAGCCGATCACTGCCGGCCTCTTGAAGACGGCAGGAATCGGTCAACCGTGATTGACAGGCCTCCTGGGGATACCTGAAAGGAGAATGCGGAGAGTATGAACCGTCTGGTGGTGACAGGACTGTTGGGTTCCGCCAGCGCTGCGGTTTGTTGTTTCACACCGCTCTTGGCCGGTGTACTGGGGATTGTCGGGTTGGGATGGATCACGGGGTATCTCGACTATGTGCTGATCCCCGCTCTTGTCGGATTTCTCAGTCTCACGTTCTATGGCCTTTTCAGGCAGAACCGTTCGCGAGAGAGGAGGGGAAGACATGAAGCCGGATGCTGAGAACCTGTTTGCTGAGCTGCGGCGACTGAGCCCGAAGGTCACCGGCGGTCTGCTGCGCATGCGGCAGGAAGCCTATCGGGATGGAGCGGTGCCAGCGAAATACAAGCTCCTTACCGCTCTCGCTATCTCTGTCGGGATTCGCTGTGAACCCTGTATTCGAGCCTATGTGAAGATGGCCCTGGATCAGGGAGCGACGCAGGACGATTTCCTGGAATTCCTGAACGTCGCCATGACCATGCACGGCTGTCCGGGTGAGGAATGGGCGCTGAAGGCCTATGCCATATACAAGGAATTGGTTTCAGGACAGACACAAGAGATCGCAGACTGTTGTAACCCACACTCGCATTAAGACCTTGCTGGCTCTTCTCGATCTGATTCACAGCAGGTGCAAGGGGGCGCGGCATGCATACTTAGGACTGTTGCTGGCGGAATCGCTCCAAGTGCTTGGCCAGCATGCCGGCGATGAGTTGCTGGTCAAAGGGCCAGGCGTAGCGGATGGTCGCATTCGGATGGGCGCGCTTCAGTTTGTTGACCGTTTCCGGAATCTCGATTTCGGCATGGGAGCCACCGGCGGTGAACATGGATGAGACGACGGTAATCTCTTTCATCCCTTCGGCAATCAGTTCTTCCACCGCTTCCTCCAACGTCGGTGAGCAGAATTCGTTATAGGCAATCGACAGCCGGTCACCGTTCAGCAGCGGCCGCAACTGCTCGGCGAGCGATTCCAGCCCTTCTTTATAGGGATCGTTCTGCGGCGTGCGCGGCCAGCGGCGGATCTTCTGATCCAGGTCCTGTTCTTCCGGCGACATCGGCTTGCTGGTTGCACGCCGCTGCGCTTCCAATTGCTTGAGCTTGCGGACGAGGTCGTGAGGGCAGTCCTTCGGGACCCCGCCGTGTCCCACCAGCACGATGGCTCGCTGAGCGACTTTCATGGTTCTTCTCTTTTTCTGCGAATGACCAATGACGATTGACGAATGACGCCCTTCATCCCTGCCGCTCCAATTCCTCCAGCGCCTTATACAGATCCGGATAGCGCAGAGTATAGCCCAACTCCGCCAGCAGTTTCCGATTGCTGATCCGCTTGCCCGGCGTGGGATCGGCCGGCAGCGGCTTGCCGGTGCCCCAGCGTGCGGCCGCGGCGTCCATGATCTCGGACCAGCGGCGCGGCGTTCCGTCGCTCACATTATAGGTGTCGCCCGGCGTGCCGTCTTCCAAGATCCTCAGGATGATCGTGGCCAGGTCCTCGACATGGATCAGGTTCACGAAGCGATGGGAATAGCCGACGCGACCCTGGCGAATCCAATCCAGCGGGTTTCGGCCGGGGCCGTAGATGCCGGCCAAGCGCAGCACGATCGCACCGTAGCGCTCGCGCAGAAACTCCTCGCCCTGCACGCGGGCGATCGTTCGATCGACTGGAACGGTTTCGTCCACCGGCTCGCCGCGTACGGCTTGGGGCGAGCCGTCGTACGCGGAGGTGGCGCCCAGCACGACGAGACGCCGCAGGCGGTGGGTGACCTGCTCGCCGAATGCACGGACGTTGTCCGGCGGCACAGCCGGAAAGGTCCAGACGGCATCTGCGTGCGCCGGGAGCGCCTCCCACGTTTCGGCGCGATCGAGATCGAACACCAGGCGCTGCTCGGGGGGCATGTCCATGAGGGTCGTGTCCGGCGCACGGCTGGTGGCGAAGACGATGCGGCCCGAAGCCCTGGCCTGCCGAAACAGCACGCGGCCCGTGTAGCCGGTGCCGAGGACGACTAATGATGGTGACGGCATTGAACGGACCGTTTAGACGCGACCGTGTGACCTGCGATAGTCGGACACTCGCTTCAAAAAGTCCTTCAAGATCTGCGGATCGTGCAGCCGGTCTTCATCCTCAACGGGGAGCAGCGGGAAATGTTCCATCAGAGCTTGTGCGAAGAGGCCGACCCCCTCAGGCGTCTCAATCCCCTGCGCGCTCATGACAGGGACCCTTCCGATACCGCAGCTAGGCGAGCGGGCCTTGAAGACGTAACCGGAGAGATCCAACCGTTCAAGCTCGTACAGACGGCGCGCCGAGAACTGCTGCATGGAGGCTGTGTGATCCACTACGGTGGTGATGGTGACGAGCCGTGGCGACGCGGCGGTGCCTTCCAAGCGCATCGCTTCGCGCGGGACGCCGAACCCCGCTTCCACCTCAGGGCACACGGGCACCCACTCCACGTGCTGGCTCAGGGTATCGGCAAGCAAGGCGTCCCGCTTGTGCCCGCCGTCGTAGCGGACGTGGTCGCCCAGCAGGCATTGGCTGATGCCGATGCGAAGGGGGCTTGTGATGGTCATCAGCGGGCAGAGTGCCGAAGCAATAAGACAGTGTCAAGCCTGCCCCCGCTACGGTTGCCTCGTGTCTCGTGCCCGCCAGAGGTGGATATTCGTAAAGAACCTCGCTAAAATGCGCATTTATGAACGATCGCTTTCTGAAAGCCTGCCGCCGCGAGCCGGTGGACTGCACGCCGGTGTGGTTCATGCGGCAGGCCGGCCGCTACATGCAGGAGTACCAGGCGGTCCGTGCCAAGCATTCCATTCTCGAGGTCTGCAAGACGCCTGAACTGGCCGCGCAAGTCACGCTCCAGCCGATTGACCGGTTCCCCCTCGACGCCGCGATCATTTTTGCCGACATTCTGCTGCCATTGGAGCCGATGGGGCTGTCGCTCGCGTTCACGGAAGGGGAGGGGCCGGTCATCAAGAATCCCGTCCGTGACCGTGCCGCGGTGGAGCGACTCAAGGCTATTGATGGGGACGAGCTGCGGTATGTCGAAGAGGCGATCAAGCAGGCTCGCAAGGCGCTCACGGGCAAAGTCCCGCTGATCGGATTTGCCGGCGCGCCGTTCACGCTGGCGAGTTACGCGATCGAGGGCGGCGGCTCGAAGAGTTTTCTCGCAACCAAGCAATTCATGTATCGCGAACCGGAGGCCTGGCACAAGCTCATGGACAAGCTGGCCCGCGTCGTAACCGGCTACCTGCGCTGCCAGGTTCGCGCCGGCGCCCAGGCCGTGCAGCTCTTCGACAGCTGGGTCGGCTGCCTCTCGCCCGGCGACTATGCCGAATATGTGTTGCCGCACGTGCAGCTGATTTTCGACGGCCTCAAACGCGAAGAAGTGCCGACGATTCATTTCGGCACCGGTACGGCGGGCCTGCTGACGCTCATGAAAAAAGCCGGCGGAACGGTGATCGGCGTGGATTGGCGCGTGCACCTGGACGAGGCCTGGGCCACAGTCGGCCACGACGTTGCGGTGCAGGGCAATCTCGATCCGGTGGTCCTGTTCGCGCCGCTGCATGAAATCGAACGGCGAGTCGAGGACATCCTGCGGCGCGCCGCCGGACGGCCGGGACACATCTTCAACCTTGGCCACGGGATTCTGCCGAACACGCCGGTGGAGAATGTCGCAGCCACCGCTGAGTTTGTGCACAAGTTGAGTCAACGGTGAATTTTAGCGAACAGCAAATAGCTGGTAGCTAGTAGCCAGATTAAGACTCCACGAGACTGCATGAGCTATTTGCTATCAGCTATTCGCTTTGGTGAAAAGATGCCTGGACCGCAGAGACCGACGGCCATCTTACTGATGGCGGTGGGAGGGCCGGACAAGCTGGAGAACGTCGAGCCCTATCTGCTCGACGTGCGCGGCGGGCGGCCCACGCCGCCGGAGCTGGTCGAAGAGATCAAGGCACGCTATCGCGCCACCGGCGGGAAGACGCCGGTGTTGAGCATCATGCAGGAAATCGTTCGGAAGCTGGAACAGAAGCTCAACGGGCCGGGCGGCGAGCGGTATCGTGCCTACATCGGATTCCGGCATTGGCACCCCTATATTAAGGATGCGTACGCCGAGTTGATGGACGAGCGGCCCGAGCAGCTGATCAGCGTCTGCATGGCGCCGCAGTATTCCTCGATGAGCATCGGCGCCTATATCAAGAAGGTTGAAGAGGCGCGGGCGGCGGCAGGCGGCGAGTTCCCGGTCAGCTATGTCCAAAGCTGGCACGAGCATCCGCGTCTGATCGCGGCGATCGCCGACAACGTCACCGCGGCGCTGCAGAAGTTTCCGGCAGACCTGCGCAGCCGCGTGCCGATTCTGTTTACGGCGCACAGCCTGCCGGAGCGCATACTCCAGGCCAAGGATCCCTATCCGGATCACGTGCGGGCGACAATGGACGCCGTGTGCCGGACACTGGGTTCCGTCACGGCGCGATTCGCCTACCAGAGCCAGGGGCGGTCGAGCGAAAAGTGGCTGGGGCCTACGGTCGAAGAGACACTCGATGCGCTGCAGACCGAAGGCCACCGGCACGTGCTGGTCGCGCCGATCGGGTTTCTCTCCGATCATTTGGAAGTGCTCTACGACATCGACATCGAATTGAAACAGCGCGCGGCCAAGCAGGGGATGCAGTTGGAGCGGATTGCAATGTTGAACGCCACGCCGCCCTTGATCGAAATTCTGGCCTCGATTGTTGAGCAACACGAAGCCTCGCTGGTGCGATAAGTCTCTCAGTGTCCGCTCAATCCACACAGCCGGCCAAACATGTCGCCATCGTAGGCGGCGGTATCGCCGGCCTGGCAGCGGCCTTCAGTCTCTACGAGCAGGCGGCGAGCGTGGGACTGCCGCTGACCTGCACGCTGATCGAGGCAAGCCGTGACTGGGGCGGAAAGATCGTTACGCACCGCGTCGGCGACCTGACGATCGAGGCTGGGCCCGATTCGTTTCTCTCGCAAAAGCCCTGGGCGCTCGAGCTGTGCAACAAACTGGGGATCTCCGACCGGCTCATCAATACCAATGAGCATCAGAAAAAAACCTTCGTCTATTCGCGCGGACGCCTGTGCGAATTGCCGGAGGGACTGGTCGTCATTGTGCCGACCAGGCTGGGCCCCTTTCTGAGAAGCGGCTTGATCTCCTGGCCCGGCATTGCGCGGATGGGCTTGGACCTGGCGCTGCCGGCCAAACGTGGCGACGGGGACGAGTCGCTGGCCTCGTTTTTCTCCCGGCGGCTCGGACGCGAAGCCTTCGAGCGGGTGGTCGAGCCCCTGATGGCCGGCATCTACGCGGGTGATGCCGAACAGATCAGTCTCCGCGCGACCTTTCCACGCTTTCTCGACCTCGAACGCACGTATGGCAGCCTGATCCGCGGCATGCTGGCGAGCCGGCCGGCCGGCTCATCATCTGGCCGCACCATGTTCGTGACACTCCGGGACGGACTGGTGGAATTGGTGCAGGCACTGCTGGCGCGGCTGACCACGGCGGGCGCGAAGCTCATGACGCAGCAGTCGGTCGCGGCGATGCGTGTGCGCCAAACCAGCACCAATCGGTCGGGCGGATGGACCTACGATCTAACGCTGGAAAATGGCTCGGTGGTCTCCGCCGATGCGGTCGTGCTGGCGACGCCGGCCTTTGTCTCATCCGACCTGGTCCGGCCGCTGAGTCCGATCTCGGCAGAACTGCTCGGTGCGATTCCCTATGCGTCCACGGCCACGGTGTCCCTGGCCTATGCGGCCGGGACGCTCGGCGTCGAAGTCAGCGGCTTCGGCTTTGTGGTGCCGCGGGTGGAGCAGCGCGACCTGTTGGCGGCGACGTGGACGTCTTTGAAGTGGCCGCACCGCGCGCCGGCCTCGCAGACGCTCGTGCGCTGCTACCTCGGCGGGGTCGGACGGGAAGCTATTTTACAGCAAGACGACCGCGCGCTCATCCGGCGCGTGCGGGACGAATTGAAGAGCATGACCGGCGTGACCGGCGAGCCGGCCTACGCCGAGGTGAACCGGTGGGAACGCGGCATGCCGCAATACACGCTCGGGCATCTGGACCGGCTGGAGACCATTCAGCGGTCGCTCGATCGGTACCCCGGCCTCGTGCTGACCGGGGCGGCGTATCGGGGCATCGGCATTCCGGACTGCATCAGGGATGGAACGGACACGGCAACGTCCGTTATCCGATTCTTGACAGGGGCGCGCGCATGATTATCCATAGTTGCGTGACTCTCACAGACCTCAATATATTGAAGGAGATTGATCGTCCGTTTAATCCGTTCGGTCCGTTGGGTCCGTTTAATCCGTGAACAGACTCAACAGACATAACTGACTCAACGGACTCAACGTTAGTTTCAGGTGTTCCATGGCCAATCCGTTTACCATCTTGAACGTCAGCGGTCCGTACCGGGAGCCGCGTGAACCGGCATTTTCCTACGACTATTCCGTCCAGCGGGCCACGTGGCCGACTCCGAACGGCGTGCGCGTGAAGGTTGCCGTCGCCGACGAGTTGGAATATTTCAAGAGCAAAATCCTTGAGGTGCAGGGCGGCAGCCCCGGCCAACAGCTCTTGGTTTCGCAACTGCTTACGCGGCACATCGCCGATCGCAAGTTGCAGATCGCGAACGAGGAAAACATGTTCAACGAACGGTTGGATATCATGATCGGACCGTTCACCGGCCCGCTCGCGCACCTATTTCCGAGGCTGGACGCGTGGATGAACGAATCGAAAGCCGCGTTGCGACAGGAAATTCGAGAAAAAGTCCGTCTCTAGCCTCGCTGTTCCCGCTCCACAGAATCTGTGGATAACCCTGTGCGTAACCGACTGCTGATCGCGCAATTTCCGCGTCTGGTGCTCCGCCGAACGACTTGCCTACCTTTTAGTCATTGTGGTTCCACAAGGGGTTGCCACAAGATATAGCGAAATGCAGAGAATTGGGCCGGTCCAGCCGGTGCCAGGCCGGGGCCTGAGCATAGCCTGTGCACGGTTGGGGCAAAAATCGTGCGAGAGTTTTGGCGCGAGCGGAGCGCGGGAAATCGTTGTCAACACGAAGAAAATTTCTGCGAGATCGAGTCAGAACAGCGCGCGATAGTGTTTGGAATGCACGCCGGACTCGTCGGCGAAGCCGATGGAGCCCTTGTCGGGGTGTCCGGTGTCGTTCAGATCGATCCGATAGTGTCCGCGCACGTGTTCCATGGCCACTTCGAACGGCATGGCGTTGGGATAGAGCTCGCCGGGCGCATGCGCGCCGCGGGACAGCACGCTGATTGCATCAGTCTTCGCGAATTTCGGATCGGAAAAGATGAAAATGTCCGCGACGGCGTGCTCGCCGAGTTTGTACTTCGGCGTGGTGGGCGGGAGCATGGTCTTCAAGGTGTTGGCGAGCCGGGCCTGCCGGAACTGTTTGAGCAGGCCGGCGATCTGGCTATCGGTCGCCTGGTCGGGAACCAGCACGCCGATCGCGTTGAATTCTTTAACGGTGGTCTTGACGCGAAAGATGATCGGCGCCGCGTCCGTGTCCTCCACGACGGCTTTGGACGCAAGCTCCGGGTTGACCGGCGCGTTGGTTTGTTTGCCCTTGGGCGTGGCCAGCCAGATGGCGAGCCACAGGCCGAGGATGACGGAGAGCACGACGACCAGCGGGTGCGCGCCGGCGCGCTTGCCCTCTTCGTAGGGGCCGTCCGTCGGTTCCGTGTTGGGTTTCTGTTCAGAATCCATAAGTTATTTGATGATCTGATGATTTGCTGATTTGATGATTGCGTGATTTGGCCATTTAATGAAGTTCAATTCACTCAATCACCAAGTCACTCAATCACCAAATCACAAATTCCTGGCCTTGGCTTCTTCCCACAAGGCATCCATTTCGGCCAGCGTCATGGACTCGAGTGTCCGGCCCGCGCGTGTGGCTTCCGCTTCGATGAAGTGGAACCGGTCAGCGAAGCGGTCCGTCGCCCGCCGCAGGACATCCTCCGGGTTGACCTTGAGGAATCTCGCCAAGTTCACAAGCGCGAACAGCACGTCTCCCATCTCGTCTTCCAGGTGCCGCTGCGCGGCGTGCCGGTCAGCCTCGCCGGCCTGGTCGTTCCGCGCGCCGTAGGCGTCGGTCAGTTCTTCGATCTCTTCCTTGACCTTGTCCATCACCTGGTGGACGCCTTCGCCGTTCTGCGGCCAGTCGAAGCCCACGCGGGAGGCGCGGGCCTGGATCTGGAACGCCCGCAGGAGGGCGGGCAGCGTCTTGGGCACGCCGTCCAGCACCGATTCGGAGCGGCCGGTCTGCTGCCGCTCTGATTTTTTGATCTGTTCCCAGTTGGAATAGACCTGGTCGGGCGTGAGCGTGCCGTCTGTGTCCTGCTGACCGAAGACGTGAGGGTGCCGGCGGACCAGTTTGTCCGCGAGGAGTTGCATCACGTCATCGACGGAGAAGGCCTTGCGTTCGGCCGCAATCTGGGCGTGAAAGAGAATCTGCAGTAGGAGATCGCCGAGTTCCTCGCGAAGCTTGGGTTCGTCCTGTTTGTCGATCGTTTCCAGGACCTCGTAGGTCTCTTCCAAGAGATAGGGCTTCAGGGAGTCGTGCGTTTGCTTGCGATCCCAGGGGCAGCCGTCCGGCGCCCGGAGTTTCGCCATCAATTGCACCAACTCGTCAAAACGCTGCGACATGCTGTCTCCACATGAGCGTCCGTCAATCGTCCTTCCACCAGCGACTCGCGGGAATGCGAGACGGGCGAGACGCGCGGGACGAGCCAGAAACAAGTCTCGCTTTTCCCGCTAGTCGTGCATTTCTCGCAGGTGGCCATTACGCGGCCACATTATAGCTGTGTCGCTTGCGCAACACTAGGCCCTGTGGTAGCGTACGCACAGTATTTCACATGGTTAGATAGGACCATGACCAAAAAAGAGGAAGAACAGGGCTTTGTGATTCGCGACAAGCGGGGACGGGGCGACGAGCCTGCGGCATCCGAACCCGACCGTCCGGCTGCAGCTTCATCCTCGCCGGCGTCTGATCCGGCACATGAAGCGAGCCATAGTCACGAGCCGCATCCACCCGTCACGTTCGCCTCGTTCGTCTTTTCACTCAGCACCTCCGCCCTCATGCTCATGGGCGAGCAATTGGATCCCCGGCAAGGGAAGATTCCGGTCAATCTGCCGCAGGCCAAAGAAATCATCGACATCCTGTCCGTGCTGGAAACCAAGACGAAGGGCAATTTGAACCAGGAAGAGCAGGCGATGCTCACGGACATGTTGTATGCGTTGCGAATGAAATATGTCGATCTGGCGTCCGGAAAAAAGGCACCCTCCTCTTCCTGACTCCGTGCCCAACCGATCGCCAGCGCCTTCCTCTGTTCGAGTCACCTGCGATGGTGCATCTCCTTTTCAGATGATCGGGCCTATGCGTAGCGTCATAGTCGTCACCGCGTTGCTGCTCGCGGGACCGGTCTGGGCTGAGAATGCCCGCCCGGATCCGCACGCCCGCGCCGCCTCGCTGGCCGACACCGGCTGGCGTCTGATCAAGAGCGGGGAGTATCGCCGCGCAGCCGAGACCTTTACCGAAGCCTCGGCGCTCGCACCGGCGGACGCCTCGTTGCTCGTGGGGCTTGGTGTCAGCCAGCACCTATTGGTCCAGGACGACGAGGCGGCGGTGACCTTTCAGAAGGCCTTGGCGCTCGACCCGGCCGCCACCCAGGCCCACAAATTCCTGGGCGATATTTACGACCAGCGGGGCGAGATCGAGACGGCGGTGCGCCATTACGAAATCGCCGCGCGGCAGGATCCGAACGATGCCGGCATCAAGGGGCGCGTGCTGGCCGCCCGGCGCGCGGCGGCTGCCGAAGCGGAATTGGACCGCCTGTTCAGCGCGCACTTCATCGTCAAGTTTCACCGTTCCACGGACCGCGCGGCGGCGAACATCGTCGCCGACCGGTTGGAGACGGTCTATCGGGCGATCGGCACACAGTGGTCGTACTTCCCCGCGTCCCGCGTCGTCGTCGTGCTCTACCCGCGCGAGCAGTTTCAGCGAGCGACTGCGAGCCCCGACTGGGCCCAGGGGCTCTTCGACGGCCGCATTCACCTGGCGGTGGAGCGGGCAGCGGGCGATCGGGCGGCGGCCGAGGCCACGCTGCGGCACGAGTACACGCATGTCGTCGTCCACCGATTGAGCGGCGGGCAGGCTCCCGCCTGGTTGAACGAGGGGCTGGCGCTGTACATGGAGCGGGGACCGGATGCCGCCGGTTCGTGGGAGCGGGAAACGCGGAGCATCCAGGCGGGCGAGCGGCCTCCCTTGGCGGCGCTCCACCGCAGCTTCCTGGAGCTACAGCCAAACGACGCGTCGCTGGCCTACGCAGAAAGCTACGCCGCCACCCGCGCTCTGGTGGCGCGTCACGGGCTGGCGCCGGTGCGCCGGCTGCTGGCCTCTTTGTCCATCGTGCCGGATTTTGCGGAAGCCTTTGAAACCGCGTTCCATGAGCGGTACAGTGACTTCGACGCGGCGTGGGCGACGGCCCTCAGCCGCGCTGACGTTAACCGTTAAACGTTATTCGTTAATCGGAAGAATCTCTCCGGTACGATTAACGGTTCATGGATAACGAGTAACGAGGGAACGATGCCGGGATTGTTCGATCCGCCGGTTGAGACGAAGAGGTCCAAGGAAGATTCGCACCGTGCGGCTACCCCTGCGTTCAGGACCGCGTCGCGGCCCGACGACTATGCCAGTGACCAAGACCGGCGCCGGCCGCATTTGCGGCCGGTCTGGATCGTTTTGCTCCTGCTCCTGCCCTGTCTGGCGCTCACGGTCTACTACGCGCAGTATGAGATGCCGGGTAGTGCCGATTCAGAATCCCTCTTGCCGAGCGCCAGCTATGCCGTCGTCTTGCTTCTCTTCTACTTAGACCTGGTCGGCCTTGTCGTCCTGACCTTGCTGTTGTCTCGCAACCTGATCAAGGCCTACTTCGAGCGGCGGCACAGACTGGTCGGCTCCGGGTTCCGGGCGAAACTGGTCGCGGCGTTTATCGGCTTCGCGCTGGTGCCGACGGTGCTGCTGGCGATCGTCGCGAGCGGGTTGGTGGCGAAGGCGATGGACGTGTGGTTTGACGAGCGAGTCGAGCAAGTGCTCAAGGATTCCCAAGACCTCGCCCGATTGCACCACGAAGGGCACGTGACCCTGGCCATCAACAACGCGCGCGCGATCGGGCGGGAAATCTACCGCGAGGAATGGATGAAGCGTGACCTGCGCGACCTCCTCGTGGCCGGCATGGCGCGCAAGCGCGCCGAACACAACCTGGCGAGCGTGGAGGTCTATTCGCCGAAGCTGGAACTGCTGACGAAGGCCATGGATCCGGCGGTATCGGCGTCGGTCGTGGAGTTGCCGATCGGGCAGTTGGTGCTTCAGATCCTGAACGGCAAGCAGGAGATGACCTCGGTGCAGGAAGCGCAGCGCGGGCGGCTGATCCGGGCTGGCGTGCCGATTGCGTCGAACACGAAGCAGGGCGAGATCGACGGTGTGGTCGTCGTGGCCGCGTATGTACCGGAGTCGCTGCTCGCGAAGATGGAGGGGATTACCAAGCAATACACGGAATACCGGCAGCTCAAACCGATGCAGAAACCGTTCAAGGCAATCGCCTACTTGTTCGTCGCCGTCATCACGGTCATGATCCTCTTCGGCGCGACCTGGTTCGGGTTCTACGTCGCGCGCGGCATCACCGTGCCGATCCAGCGGCTGGCTGAGGCGACCGAGGCCATCGCGCACGGCAATCTCGACGTCAAGATCAAGGTCAAGGCGACAGACGAGATCGGCACGCTAGTGGAGTCCTTCAACCGCATGACCGACGATTTGCGCGGCAGCAAGACGAAAATCGAAGAAGCCAATGTGTCGCTCGATCGTCGTCGCGCCTACATCGAGGCGGTGCTGGCGACGGTGGCGGCCGGGGTGCTGTCCATCGACCGCTCCGGCACGATCACGACCGTGAATCCGTCGGCGGAGCGCATCCTCGGCGTCTGGGGCGACCGGCTGCGGGGCCGCCCGGTCAACGAGGCCTTCAAGGAGCTGAAGCTCGATCTGTTCCAGAGCGCCTATGATCGCATTCTGGCCGACGCGCTGGACACCCTCTCGCTGGAAGGCACGATGGAGGTGCAGGGCAAACCCATGACCACCGTGTTGAATCTCTCGCGCATGCGGAACGAGGCGGGCAATGACCTGGGCTTCGTGCTCGTGTTCGAGGACCTGACCGAACTCATCAAGGCGCAAAAGGTGGCGACCTGGAAGGAAGTGGCGCAGCGCATCGCGCACGAGATCAAAAATCCGCTCACGCCCATCCAGCTCTCGGCCCAGCGGCTCCGGAAGAAATTCGACGAGAAGGCGCCCGATTTCAACAGCGTGTTCGAGGAGTCCACCAACGTCATCATCAACGAGGTCGGGGCGCTCAAGCGCATGGTGGACGAGTTTTCCAAGTACGCGCGGATGCCGGCGCCGCAGATGGCGCGGCAGTCGCTGTACAACGTGGTGTGTGAAGTGGTCGCGCTCTATCGCGGCGCGCACCGCGACGTGCAATTCCTCACGGAACTGGACGAGGCCCTGCCGTACCTGAACTTCGACCGCGAGCAGATCAACCGCGTGTTCGTCAATCTGCTCGACAACGCCGTGCAGGCCATGGAGCAGAAAGGCCATGTGTGGATCACGACCCAGCACGATGCCAAGCGGCGGCGCGCGGTGGTCACGGTGGCGGACGACGGGCCGGGCATCAACGCGGAGGACATGGACAAGCTGTTTTTGCCGTATTTCACCCGCAAGCGGACGGGGACCGGGTTGGGGCTGGCCATCGTGCAGCGCGTCATCACGGACCACGAGGGGCAGGTTCGCGCCGGCCGCAACGAGCCCAAGGGCGCGGTGTTTACGTTTGAATTGCCGGTGTGACGAAGAAGTAATGGGTAACGAGTGATGAGTAACGATTTACCACTGATCACTCATTACTGGTCACTGATTACGCTTACGAGGAGCAATGCCTGAATCCATCCTGATTGTTGACGACGAACCGGCGATCCTGACGTCCCTGAGCAAGATCCTCGAGGACGAGGGCTACCAGATCGCCATGGCGAAGAGCGGCCAGGAGGCGTTGAAGATGCTGGGCGCTGATCCGCCGGATCTCATGATGCTCGACATCTGGATGCCCGAGCTCGACGGCATCGAAACGCTCAAGCGCGCGCGGGAGCAGGCGCCGCAGGTGCAGGTCGTCATGATGTCCGGCCACGGCAACATCGAGACGGCCGTGAAAGCCATCAAGCTCGGGGCCTATGACTTCATCGAAAAGCCGCTGTCGCTCGAAAACGTCACGTTGCGCGTCCGCCACGCGCTCGACCAGCGCCGCCTGCAGGAAGAAAACAAGACGCTGCGCAGCAAGGTCGAGCGGAAGTTCGAGCTGGTCGGCACCTCACCGGTCATGCAGAAACTACGCGCGTTGATCAAAACCGCCGGCCCGGCCAACGCCCGCGTACTGATCGGCGGCGAAAACGGAACGGGGAAGGAACTGGTCGCCCGCGCCATCCACCAGCACAGCCCGCGCGCCGAGAAGCCGTTCGTCGCCGTCAACTGCGCGGCGATTCCCGAAACGCTGATTGAAAGCGAATTGCTTGGGCATGAGAAGGGCTCGTTCACCGGCGCGACGACTCAGAAGCGCGGCCAGTTCGAGCAGGCGGACGGCGGCACGCTGTTTCTGGACGAGATCGGCGATATGAGCTTGAGCACCCAGTCCAAGGTGCTGCGCGTTTTGCAGGAACAACAGTTCACGCGGGTGGGCGGAACCAAAGTCATCAAGGTAGACGTGCGGGTGATTGCCGCGTCCAACAAGGACCTGCCGGCGGAAATCAAGAAAGGGAATTTCCGGGATGATCTGTACTACCGGCTCAACGTGGTGCCGATCGAGGTGCCGCCGCTCCGCGAGCGGAGAGAAGACATCCCGCTGCTGGTGAAACATTTCCTCAAGACCCACGCGGAAGAGCAGAAGGTGAAGCCAAAAGACATCGCGCCGGAGGCGCTGGTGGCGTTGGAGCAGTACGACTGGCCGGGCAACATTCGCGAGCTGAGCAACCTGATCGAGCGGTTGATGATCATGGTGCCGAGCGAGACGATCGACGCTTCCCACATTAGCCTGCTCTTGCAATCCCGCCCCACAGCCTCAGGCGGAACTGCGACTGCGCCCAGCCCGCTGGCGACCAAGAACTTCGACTCCCTCAAGGACGCGCGCAACGCCTTCGAGCGGGAATACATCAGCCGCAAGCTCCGCGAGCACAACTGGAATGTCTCCCGCACCGCGGACGACCTCAAGATCGAACGCAGCCATCTGCACAGAAAAATCAAATTGCTGAACGTCGAATTACGCCCAGAAAACTAGAAAAGTTTCCGCCTCACCCGTCGCCCGCGACTGACCAACGATGACTAGGGAAGCTCTGACCGTCACAATCGAAAAGCTCGTCCAGGGCGGACGCGGATTGGCGCGGCAGGAGGGGAAGGTGTTCCTGGTGCGCGGAGTAATCCCTCAAGAAATGGTTTCGGTCTCGCTTGGAACACTACGAAAAGGCGTGCAGGAGGCAGCCATCAATCAGGTGCTCAAGGCATCGCCTAATCGGGTCGAAGCACCTTGCCCGGTTTACGAGATTTGCGGCGGCTGCCAGCTCCAGCACATCCGCTATGAGGCGCAACTTGGATATAAGCGCGAGATTCTGGCTGAGACGCTGACCCGCGTCGGTAAGTTGCAGGTCGAAATTCCTCCCATCGTGCCGTCCTCCAATCCCTACGGCTATCGGAGTTCGGTTCGCTTCGTGGTGTTTCGCAGTAAATCTGGTTTCACGCTCGGCTTTCATGAGGAAGGGTCGCATGCGCCTGTCGCAGCAGCCGGCTGTCTGCTGGTGCCGGAGGCGATGCGGAAAGTGATCGCGGGTGTGCAGGAACGGCTGGCGCGATACGGCAAATTGTGGATGCATATCGAATCTTTGGAGGTCCGGCGGTCCGTCGCCTTCGGCTCGACGCTCTTGTCATGGCGGACCGGACCGGCGATGCGCTCACAGGCCGAGAAGCTTTTTGCGCTGTTTCACGATGTGCCGGATCTTGTCGGCCAAGTCGTCACCGCAGAAAATCGTGGACGGTGGGTCGCGGGACAGGATTGGATCGCCGACCGGCTGGACGATCTGCTCTTCCGCATCACGGACGGCTCATTCATGCAGGCCAACTGGCCGCTGACTGAGACGCTCGCGCGCGCGCTCGTCGAATGGATCGCGCCGTTATCCGGCCTCCGCGTGCTGGAGTTGTATGCCGGCATCGGCGTGCTCGGCCTGTCGCTCGCGCGGCGCGGCGCACTGGTGACGGAAGTGGAAGCGAATCGCTGGGCGCTGGCCGATGCGCGCCATGCGGCGAAGACCAACCATATCGGGCGGTGCCGCTTCCGGCACCTGAAAGCCGAAGAGTGTCTGGATACGACAAAAGCCGAAGAGTATGACGCCGTGCTCATGGACCCGCCGCGCACCGGCTTGAGCCCGGAGTCTCTGCGCGGGCTGCTGGCGATCAACGTGCCGCGGCTGTTCTATCTCTCTTACGATCCCGCCACGCTGGCGCGCGATCTCGGCAAGCTCTGTGCGGGTGGTTATCAGATCATCCGTCTCCAGGCGTTTGATATGTTTCCGCAGACATCTCATATCGAGACGCTGGTGGAACTCACTCGTTGACCCTTCTATCCGCCCTCCGGTATCATCGCGATATAACTCATGACTCGTCACGCATCACTCATCACGTCCTAAGATGACCACGTACAAGCAGTCAGGAGTGGACATTGACGCCGGCAACGAGTTCGTCCGGCGGATCAAACCGCTCGTGCGCGGCACCTTCCGGCCGGAAGTCCTGACCGACCTCGGCGGCTTCGGTGGCCTCTTCAAGCTCCAGACAGACCGCTACAAAGAACCGGTGCTCGTTTCAGGCACCGACGGTGTTGGCACCAAACTCAAAGTTGCGTTCATGATGGACAAACACGACACGGTCGGCATCGACCTGGTCGCCATGTGTGTGAACGACATTGCCGTGAGCGGGGCCGAACCGCTGTTTTTTCTCGATTACTTCGCCACCGGTAAGCTCGCGGTGACCAAAGGCGAGGCGATCGTGCGCGGCATCGCCGAAGGCTGCCGGCAGGCCGGCTGCGCCTTGATCGGGGGCGAAACGGCGGAGATGCCGTCGTTTTATCCCGAAGGAGAATACGACCTGGCCGGCTTCGCCGTCGGCGTAGTGGACCGGCCCAAGATTATTGACGGCGCGATGATCAAACCGGGCGATGTGCTGGTCGGGCTGGCGTCGACCGGCCTGCACAGCAACGGGTATTCCCTCGCGCGTCGTGCGCTATTTGAAGACGGGGGGCTGGATATCCGCAGCAAGCTCGTGGATCTCGACCGGCCGTTGGGCGAGGTGCTGCTCACGCCGACGAGGATTTACGCCAAGCAAGTGCTCGCGCTGGCCGCCGAATTTCCGATCAAGGGCATTGCGCACATCACGGGCGGCGGGCTCACGGAGAATTTGCCGCGCGTGTTTCCCAAAGACTGCCGCGCACACATTCGCCGCGGGTCGTGGCCGGTGCCGCCGATCTTCTCGTTGATCAAGAAAATTGGCCGCGTGGACGAAGCCGAGATGTACCGGGTGTTCAACATGGGCATCGGGCTCGTGCTCGTCGTGCCGGCCAAGGATGCCGAGGCCGTGATCGCGAAGGCGGCCACGTTCAGGGACACAGGCTACCGGATCGGCGAGATGGTGTCCGGCGAGCCGGGCGTAGAGTATGTCGGGTAGGGCCGCTAAAAAAATCCGCGTCGGCGTGCTGGCCTCCGGGCGCGGGTCCAACCTCCAAGCCATCATTGACGCAATCGAGGCGGGCACACTGGATGCCCGGATCGTCCTCGTCCTCAGCAACAAGAAAGATGCCGCAGCGCTGGAGCGGGCGCGCAAACACGGCCTCACCGATGTCTTTCTCGATCCCAAGCCCTTTGCCGGCCAGCCGGATTCGCGCGAGGCCTACGACCGTGCTGTGCTGGACGCGCTGCGCAAACATGACGTTGAGTTGGTGCTCCTCGCCGGCTATATGAAGATCGTGACCTCGGTGCTGGTGAAGGCCTACGAGAACCGGATGATGAACATCCACCCCTCGCTGCTGCCCTCGTTCCCTGGCCTGGATGCGCAGAAGAGAGCGCTCGAGCATGGCGTGAAACTCTCCGGCTGCACGGTACACTTCGTGACCGAACGCGTGGACGAAGGGCCGATCATCATCCAGGCCGCCGTGCCGATCCTGGAAGGGGATACGCCGGAGACGTTGGCCGCGCGCATCCTGGTCGAAGAACACAAGATCTATCCGAAAGCTGTGCAGCTCTATGCCGAAGGACGGCTGAAGGTGGACGGGCGCATTGTGCGTGTGAGCGGCGCTTCGGGGTAGACTCTGTTTGTCTGGTTTTTCTAGTTTGTCTTGTTTTCCGGTCGAACCAGATAAACCAAATAAACCAGAAAAACCAAACGAACATTTTGTGAGCGATCAAGCCATTATCGATGAGCAGCTTCGTATGGGGCGTCTCAGGCGTGTCGTGGATGTGACGGCCTACTGGCTGGAGCAGGGGTCGTTCAGCCAGGAGGACGCGCTATCCATCATCGAGCACGCCCGTGGCGAAATCCTCACGCTCTGTCCCGGCAAGGACGAGGTGTTCGATCTGGTGATCCGGCCACGCTTTCTGCGGATCCTCAATGAACGGGCGTTGACAGAGTGGGGCATGACGGAATCGGTGAACTAACGATCCAGTGGAGTCTGCGCGGCAGGTTGTGTATAATTCCTCTCGTCCTCTTCGCTATCTGCTATTTGCCATTCGCTATTCGCTCTGGTTTCGAGTGGGGGGCTAGCTCAGTTGGGAGAGCGCGTCGTTCGCAACGACGAGGTCGGGGGTTCGATCCCCCTGCCCTCCACCAAACCAACTTCCAGTTGGTTTGGTGATCAATATTAGTCGAGAGCGAACCCCCGACCTGGGGGTTGTGAAGGGGGGTGGGCCCCCTTCATGGGGAGCGTACGAGGGGGCTGGCCCCCTCCGTAAGAGCCGGTGAGGCAGGCTTCAGAGCCGAACCGGCGCGGGAGGGTGGTTCGATCCCCCTGCCCTCCACCAAACTTACTTTGGTCGAAAATCAGCCGAATTAGCCCGGTGCAATCCCCAGACAGCTCCGCCGTGAGGTACCGCTCCTTGCCGTTCGCGGTCGGGTGTAAAAGTCCATTGAGTCCGATAACAGTCGTTTGTTAAGCATCCATGAATCTTGTAGGAAAAATACTATCCCTTCTTAAGGCCTCTCGAACGGCGCATGCCGAGTTGAAGGATGACCATGCTACGCCCATCCCCATATTGCAATGGCTCGTTGTGATCGTGCTGTCTGTTCACGTAATCATCACAGGCCAGTCTGCAGTTGGGATAGTTAAGATAGAGACGTTCGTATTGGCCTTGCTCTTAGGCAACCTGGCTCTCGTGTATGGACTCCCTATGATCATGAGCTGGAGTGCTACCTCAACCACGTTGGTGATCATCGATTCTCTACTCGTGCCGATTACCCTCTTGGAAACAGGGATCACCAATACAAGTTTTTACGTCGTCTATTTCGGTATCATTATGATTGCGGGTGCGTCTGGCAACCTCAAACGGGCAGTGATTCTTTCGGTTGTGATCTGTGCAATGTATGGAGTTCTAGAATTTGGAAGGTTCGCGCTGCTGAACGAGGGGGACCCTGAGCATCTTGAGATAATTCTGCTGAGAGTGCCGTTTTTCCTGGTGATGACAGTGTATTACGGATCGCTGGCGGAGTTTGCTCAGAAACAGCGCATGGAAAAGGAGAGGTTCGCCAAGCAGGCCAAGGAAATACGGACGATGTTTTCCAGGTACGTGAGTCCGCGAGTCGTCGATCAATTGATAAAAGATCCCAGCAGGGCGAGGATAGGCGGCCAGCGTAAGGAACTGACGATGCTATTTTGTGATCTGATTGGTTTTACGAGTTACAGCGAGCGACACTCGGCAGAGGATGTCGTGAGCCAGCTCAACGAGTATTTAGGGGCGATGACGGATGTAATCTTTCGATGGGATGGGACGCTGGATAAATTCGTCGGTGACGAGATCGTAGTGTTTTGGGGCGCCCCTATTGATCAGCCAGATCATCTTGAGCTGGCAGTCAAATGCGCACTTCATATGCGAAAGCGGTTGTCAGAATTACAGAAGAAGTGGAAGACAGAGAAGAAAATACCACTCGACCATGGCATTGGAATCCACACTGGCTTCGCTGTGGTCGGCAATATCGGAGCTGAGGGGAAAAAGATGGAATACACAATGACGGGTGATGCCGTGAACCTGGCCTCTCGTGTTCAAGGACTGACCCGTCATTTTGGGTGTCCCCTTATAATTACAGAGGATACAGCCGCACGTCTGAAGAGCATGCTAGAGAGTGAAGAGAGGGGAGACAATAAAGGCCGGTTGGGCCATGCGGCGCTGCGTAAATTGCAATCGGTCAAGGTAAAAGGAAGAGATCGACCAGTGGTGGTCTATGCCTTGGAATCGAAAAAACGTGGTGAAGAATCAGTTGTAGAAGAATCGGCTTCGGACGAAATACTTGAAATAAAGGAAAAGTGAGTGTCGCTCTGAACTTGTCGCTGGATGATCGGCTGGTAGTGAAGTTGGAGGACGGGAACAGAAAGATCTCCTCGCCATCGACTTAGTTATCTCTGGATAGCTCAGTTGTATCAAGTAGCTCTTGTGGCCAAGCGTCTTCCTATCTCCCGCCCCTAATCTCAATCTCCCTCAACGACTGCGTATAGGGCGCGCAGAACTCTCTGGATTTCGAGGGTTCACTTTCATACTTCTTGAGGCACTCACGGTAAGCCCGCATCAGTTCCGCCCGTTCTTCCTGCACATCGGCCTGGGTTTTCTTGAGCCGAAAGTCTTCGTAGTAGTGGCAGCCCAAGAAGCTGACAAGTGACAAGCCGACAAGTAGCACACGCATCGTGGCTATCCCTTGCTGAGTTTCGATTTCACCAAATCACTGACTTGCTTCCCATCCACCGTCTGTCCCGCCAGCTTGGCCGTAACGGCTTTCATCACGTTGCCCATGTCCTTCATGGACGAGGCGCCGATCTCCTTAATTGCCGTATCAACGGCCTGGGCGATGTCCTCCGGCGACGCGGCCTTGGGCAGGTAGCCTTCGATGATCGCAATCTCTTTGATTTCCTTCGCGGCCAGATCGTCGCGTTTGGCTTTCTGAAACTGTTCTATAGACTCCCGCCGTTGTTTAACCAGCGTCGTCATGACCTTGCTCATCTCGGCGTCGTCGAGGTTCTTTTTGAGTTCAATCTCTTTATTTAACAACGCGGCTTTGATCATGCGGATGACGTCCATCCGGAGCTGATCTTTGGCCTTCATGGCTGTTTTCAGGTCGTTGGCGAGGCGGTCCTGGAGCGACATGGCGGGTCCTTTCGCTAGTCAGTGAGGAGGACGTGAGTGGGGGCGAGGATAGTCCTGGGGGCGAGAGGAGTCAATCCTTCGACCCTTCGGCTTCGCTCAGGGTGGTGAGCCTGTCGAACCACTGCCCCGCCCATGAGGGCGGGGCTTGCTCAGGATTGACGCTGAGCGGCGCCTGGACCCTGCTTTCCCGAGCGGGGCATGCCCCTCGGCTGAGCGCAGGGCCGTCGAAGCGTCAAGAAGTGGCGGCGGCACCCGTGGTTTTTTGGCTGGACAGGGGATATGATGAAAATATCAGGAATTGATTCGCTGATTTCACGTCTTTGGGCGTCATAGTCGGGGCAGCAATGATTAGGCAATGGGGCCCTGCTCACAAGTCGGTTGCGCTCTTCCTCCTCTCGGCCCTGGCTGGGTGCCAGGCGGCTCCGCCTGCTCCCTTGCGTCCCCTCGTGTGGCAGACCGTTCCACCGGAACTTCGCGTGCCGATCCATGTGGAACGCCTGACCGTGCTGTACCCCAGGACCTATAACCGGCTGATCATGGACGCCTACGGCCGTTTGGCCGGCGCCACGTTTCGGCTCAAGGAACAGCGGCCGTCGATTCGCATCCTCGAGCGGGTTGATCTGCCGGCGATCCAATACGAACAATATTTCCAGCTCAGCGGCGCCGTGTCCGATGAGAGCGCCTTGAGCGTCGGGCGTTTGATGGGCGTCGACAGCGTGCTGCTGTATCGCATCGAGGAGCCGAGCGTGCGGGATCGAGTCCATGCCAAACTCTACAGCGACCTTCCGCCCTTCACCGTGACCAGCAAAATCATCATGGTGGAAAGCGGGGAAGTGGTTTATCATAACGTGGTGACGGCGCCGATCGCGCGGGCACATCTCCCGGTTCCGCACTTTTTCAGCGATCCCGAAATGGACCAGCACTTCCGGGCGGCGCTGGACCGGGGCGTCGCCCAGACCGTGGCCGATCTGCGGCGTGCGTTCGAGTAATTCAAAGGGTTGAAGACTCTATCCGGCCGCGTTCATAACGATAAACCTCAGAAGAGCGGCCGGTTCAACCAAAGGTTGGTATGGAGGCGAGTATGAACAGGTGGCAGAGTTCTCTGTTCCTGGCAATGGGGCTGATGGTGGGCGGCGTCATGCTGGCCGGCTGCGCGGAGCAGAAGGCGGCGCCGGCACCATCACAGCGGCAGGTGCAATCCGACTCCGACCGGTTCTTTGACAAAATGAAGCAGGAAGAGCGCGACCAGGGGAAGGGGCCGGAACGACCCTCCGACAGCGGTTACTAGCACGGAGCGTATAGCTTATGGCGAATGGCTTATGGCCTGATCCGGAATGGATTTCCGACCATATGCTATATGCTATTCGCTATTAGCTCTTGGCTCCGCTACTGACGGCTCTCCCGTCCGGCCAGGACTTCGGTCAGCGGTTTGACGAACGGCAGCTCCGTGACGAGCTGCCGGTGGGTGATCGGCTCGACGGGACGGGTCTCCCGGAACGTCCGCAGCAGGCTGAGCACGACGATCAGCCGCAGCACGCCGGAGATGAAAAAGACCGCCTGCAGGTTCGAGGCGAGCCGGAGCTCGGCGCCGGCGAACGTGAAATCGGCGGGCACCACGGTCGCGAGCCAGCTTCCGAGCATGGCGCCGGCAAACCATCCCATCGCGTTGATCGTGTTCCAGACCGCCACGCCCTTGGCCCGGTCTTCCGGGCGCACCGCGTCGAACACGTAATTCTGCAAGCCGAGCGCCAGCCCCGCCCAGATCACCCCGCCGATGAAGTTGACGACGACCAGATAGCCGACGGTCGTGCTGAAGAGGTACAACATCGGCAGGAAGGGGACGGCCAAGCTCGTGACCACGAGCAGTTTTTTGTTCCCGTAGCGGTCGCTGAGCCGCCCCCAGGGTTTCAGCGTGAGAAACTGGCCCAGCACTCCCGCCGCCAGCCACGATGCGTACATCCAGTAGGAAAAATGCAGGTCCCGGAGCATGTAGATCACGAAATAGGGACCGGAGATGAGGACGCAGACGTGCATCAAGCCGGAGAACCAGAGAAAGCGTTTGTAGTTCCCGCTGTGTTCGTGCCGGAGGAACTCCAGCAGCCGGAATTCAGCTTCGCGCGTCGCCGGCGTCGCCGACTCATCCATGCGGCTCAGGTAGCGGGTGGAGAGGAGCCGGGCGGTCGAGGCGGCAAGGAAGATCAGCGCGAATCCCACCCAGGCGCGTCCGTGCGATTCCGCCCCATGCAGGACGAGACCGGCCGTGCACAGCGCTGAGAAGCTCAGGACCGTCATGACCTTGGTCCGGCGCGCGAAATAGGTCCCCCGCTCGTTGGGGCTGACGAGGTCGGTGATCAGACTGTTCCAGGCCGGCACCGCAAAATGGCCCATCCCGAAGTAGGCGACCGTGCAGGCGATGAGGATCCACGGGCCGTACCGGGGGGACAGCAACGGGAGCGCCAGGAGCGGCAGCCAGGACAGAGCCTGGCCGGTCGCGCCGGCGAGCATGATGGTTTTCCGATGCTGAACGAGGTTCAGCGCCTTGACGGAGAGCAATTGTGACCAGGTGCCGACCAGTTGCGGCAGGGCCGACAGTAAGCCGATTTGGAGCGGCGTAGCGTGGAGCAGGAGCGCGAAGGCGGACAGGTAGTTCTCGCCGCCGCCCTGCATGATTGCCTGGCAGGCCCCGTCGCGGATGCCGTACCGCCGGCTTTGCTCGCCGGCTGTCTCGTGCGCGGGGGGTGGGGTGGACACGCGGGCATTATAGCAGAAGCCGGCCTGCGGCCGGTTGCATTGGCGGAATCCTTGCAGTAGGCTATTTTCGATGGCAGCGCGCGGGGTCACATGCAACCGGGAGGTGCGCGATGAATCGCTTCGCTGAACAACCGAGCCGGATGAGATGGACTGCCGGGTTGGCGGTGGCGTTCCTGCTGGGAGCCGGTGTGCCGTTCATGCCCGCCGACGGGGTGGCCCGCGATCTGATGACGCCGAAGGAACAGAGCAACACCGGCGACATCGATCCCGCCAATCTCCCATCCTTTGATGACCAGAAAAAAGGTACTCCGAAATCCATCTTCGTCTCCATCCAGATGGCCAAAGGGTTCCAGGAAGAGTGGGACAGCTTCGGCCGCAAGGGGTGGTACACGCAAGATCCTCGCCTCAAACCGATTGACCCAGGCACGACGGTGTTTGCCCCGGATACGCCGGCGGTCTACATCGTGTTTGAAGTGGCTCCTCTGGAGGACCCGGCCCAGTTCAGCGCGCAGTGGTTCCCGCTGGATCAAGGCGGCAAGCCGGCGGCGGAGCCGGTCGGCAAAGACACGCTCGAAGTGCCGGGGCATGAGCGCTACGGCTATCTGGAGCTGAAAAAGCCGGCCGACGGCAATTGGGCAAGAGGCGACTACCTGGTGAAACTGTTCATCACGCCACTGGGACAGCAGCCGTTTCATGCGGCCAATCAGGTGGGAACGATGCAGTTCAAGATTACCGACCAGCCGGTTGCATCTGGAGCGTCAACTCAGAAATAATCCTCCTCAGTCGAGCATTCATCGTTCCGCATACCGCGTTCATCGTTGTCGCTATGCCCATTTACGAATATCTCGCCGACGAATGCCTTCGGAAGCCTCCCTGTTCCAAACGCAAGGAATATATCCAGGGTGTGTCGGAGCCGGCGTTGACCAAGTGCCGGGAGTGCGAGGCGCCGATCCGGCGCGTGATGTCCTCGTTCGCGGCGCGCTCCGGCGCGGTGGGGGTGTCCACGCCGGATCCGACAGGGCTGAACATCACCGGCATGCCGGCTCCCTCCAGCATGCCGTCGGGTGGTGAGGGGGGCTGCGGGCACAGCCACGATCACTGATCGTGGCAAGTTAAAAGTGAAAAGTTAAAAGTAAAAAGTGGAGAGAGGAAAAACAAAAGAATGAACGTGACGGATCCGGAAAAACTGACACTGCTCTATGATCGGTTCAAGGACGTCTGTCTGGTCGAGAAGGAGGTCTGGAAGGAGATTTTCATGCCGCGGGATATCGCCCAGAGCGGGCCCGTGCTTACCAATCGGCAGGATCGCTACGAAGTCGTCATCGACGATCCAGGAGTGGAAAATACGCTGGAAGC